>Ga0157379_10002619_pt1 | contig 15124 bp, 6 predicted proteins | sample S25metaG_FD_121802 | JGI IMG/M metagenome (GOLD analysis project Ga0157379, IMG submission 121802) | Switchgrass rhizosphere microbial communities from Kellogg Biological Station, Michigan, USA - S2-5 metaG | ecosystem: Host-associated > Plants > Roots > Rhizosphere > Soil | place: USA: Michigan... | reverse complement strand
TATTCCCTGAGGAGGTTCTACCACGTGGAAACGCTCTTTAATGGAACTTTCGTTTTAGCTGGTCGTGACCAAGAAACCACCGGCTTTGCTTGGTGGGCTGGGAATGCCAGACTTATCAATTTGTCCGGTAAACTACTTGGAGCTCATGTAGCCCATGCCGGATTAATCGTATTCTGGGCCGGAGCAATGAACCTATTTGAAGTGGCCCATTTCGTACCAGAAAAGCCCATGTATGAACAAGGGTTGATTTTACTTCCGCACTTAGCTACTCTGGGTTGGGGAGTAGGGCCGGGGGGAGAAGTTCTAGATACTTTTCCTTACTTTGTATCCGGAGTACTTCACCTAATTTCCTCCGCAGTCTTAGGCTTCGGTGGCATTTATCACGCGCTTCTGGGACCCGAGACTCTTGAAGAATCTTTTCCATTCTTTGGTTATGTATGGAAAGATAGAAATAAAATGACTACAATTTTGGGTATTCACTTAATTTTGTTAGGTCTAGGTGCTTTTCTTCTAGTACTCAAGGCTCTTTATTTTGGCGGCGTATATGATACCTGGGCCCCCGGGGGAGGGGATGTAAGAAAAATTACTAATTTGACCCTTAGCCCCGGTGTTATATTTGGTTATTTACTAAAATCCCCTTTTGGGGGAGAAGGATGGATTGTTAGTGTGGATGATTTAGAAGATATAATTGGGGGACATGTATGGTTGGGTTCCATTTGTGTACTTGGCGGAATTTGGCATATCTTAACCAAGCCCTTTGCATGGGCTCGCCGTGCGTTTGTATGGTCTGGCGAAGCTTACTTGTCTTATAGTTTAGGTGCTTTATCTGTTTTTGGTTTTATCGCTTGTTGTTTTGTCTGGTTCAATAATACCGCTTATCCAAGTGAGTTTTACGGACCCACTGGGCCAGAAGCTTCTCAAGCTCAAGCATTTACTTTTCTAGTTAGAGACCAGCGTCTTGGAGCTAATGTAGGGTCTGCCCAAGGACCGACAGGTTTAGGTAAATATCTAATGCGTTCCCCAACGGGAGAGGTCATTTTTGGAGGGGAAACTATGCGTTTTTGGGACCTTCGTGCTCCGTGGTTAGAACCTCTAAGGGGCCCCAACGGTTTGGACTTGAGTAGGTTGAAAAAAGACATCCAACCTTGGCAAGAACGACGTTCGGCAGAATATATGACCCATGCTCCTTTAGGCTCTTTAAATTCTGTGGGTGGCGTAGCTACCGAGATCAATGCAGTTAATTATGTCTCTCCTAGAAGTTGGTTAGCGACTTCCCATTTTGTTCTAGGATTCTTCTTTTTTGTGGGCCATTTGTGGCATGCAGGAAGAGCCCGAGCTGCTGCAGCAGGCTTTGAAAAGGGAATTGATCGTGATTTGGAACCTGTTCTTTACATGACCCCTCTTAACTAAGATTTTTTTATTTCTACCTGTTCCACTTTTTTTCTGTTCTGGCTCGGTTATTCCATCTAGCCGAGCCATTCATGCTTTTTTATGAAAGAATGATATAAGGGGGCAGAACAAAGAAAAACATAGAAAGAAACAAATGTATTCAATAAACAAAAGGAGAGAGAGGGATTCGAACCCTCGATAGTTCCTAGAACTATACCGGTTTTCAAGACCGGGGCTATCAACCACTCAGCCATCTCTCCACAGCCCAATCCCTATTTTATTCCTACAAATAGAACATAGCTATATGAAATGATCTACTAACTCCTAGAAACATCTCAGATGCAAGTCCACTTTCGATATATCTCTGTATACTGTATACACGGATACAGAATCCGCTATATCCGTTTGTGAAATAAACGCTAAATCCCCTCAACTCTATATCCAAATAAAAGCGGTAAGGAAAAAGTTTTAAAGAGAAGAATCAATGGATTCATGATTAAACCCCTCCTACTTCTTGTATTTTCGTACAATTTTGATTAAGTGAGGGATCAAATAGAAATATGTAGTCAACTTTATTTGAAGGTAGTTTGGAGGATTTGAAATATGACTATTGCTTTCCAATTAGCTGTTTTTGCATTAATTGCGACTTCCTCAATCTTAGTAATTAGTGTACCCCTTGTATTTGCTTCTCCTGATGGTTGGTCAAATAATAAAAACGTTGTATTTTCCGGTACATCATTATGGATTGGATTAGTCTTTCTGGTAGCTATTCTGAATTCTCTCATTTCTTGAATTTGTTTAGTATTTAGTAGCCCGATATAAAATAAATAAAAAGAAAGGCCTTTTTTTCGAAAAATTTCTTTGATACACATTAAAATGCTATTTTCGTTCCGAATTATTATATTACTTCTTCTCCTTCATTATTATGAAATTCTATTGCCATTAGAATATTGATTGACAGACAATTAATAAAAAGAAAACTCTAATAGAAAATGAAACGGTCGACCCAGACATAGACGGTCGACCCAGGTGGATATACCCTATAAAATATAGGCCGTAGCGAGCGTAGTTCAATGTAGCGAGCGTAGTTCAGTGGTAAAACATCTCCTTGCCAAGGAGAAGATACGGGTTCGATCCCCGTCGCTCGCCAGCTTAATTTAGTAAGGTACTATGATAAAAAATTAAATCTAGTTGACTACTTAACTACTTCTATTACTTAAGTACTTCTATTAAATTAAGTAGTTGTTAGTCTAGTACTGTACCCCTTCCTATCTTATGCTTCCTTTGCACCCGACTCAAAAAAAAAAGAGTGCTTCGGGGGCGAAAATCCAACTTTCCAAGAAAGTTCCCTAAACCGGGGCGGGGATTCACCGAGACAAACAAGAGACAAACGGTTTTTAAAGGGGATAGGCTATGCTTTTCTTTCATTTTTTTTTTGCTGCCTGCCTGCTGAATAAAAAAAAGAGTTGGATATAGCCCTCTACCATATCTATACAAATAGAATAGTCCGTTTATACGGACTGCTAAGTGCGGAGACGGGAATCGAACCCGTGACCTCAAGGTTATGAGCCTCGTGAGCTACCAAACTGCTCTACTCCGCTCTGTAGGGCCGAAAACAGGTGGACGAAAAAGGTTGAATACAAGTCTCTACCATGTCTAGACAAACAAATAGAATAGTCTTTTTCTACAAAATGGAGCGGGTAGCGGGAATCGAACCCGCATCGTTAGCTTGGAAGGCTAGGGGTTATAGTCGACGTTGGTTTATTTTTTTTAACGTCTCTAATTCAAAACCGAACATGAAATTTTGATTTCATTCGGCTCCTTTATGGATATTCTCACCACTTAACATCTATGTCAGCTTTTCTGTCTGAATGGAACCAAAGCTCTCTGCTTTCTAGATGATCCCTATAGAATAGGAGATAGAAATTATCCTAAATATCTATCTAATCTACTTACTTCGTTCCCTAATTTCATTCAAGAGATCCTGAGGAAAAGAGTTGGGTTTCCACCGAGCTGAAACAATATACTGACGGTTCTAGTAAACCAAAACCATGGTTTTTTAGCTATTGGGCTTCCATTTCCTTTTTAAACAAAACAAAAGAAGATTTAGTTACGATTGGAAATAAACTTTTTTGTATCTTCATCCATAGATCCTTTACTCATATTTATTCAATCGGAATACTTAAATGCAAAATTATGCTTCGCGATTCTGTACTCATAATCAAATTTGTATTTTGGGTGCAAATTAAATTAGTCTTTGGATACTAATCGCGAGAATGTATATTTTTCCTCAATATGCTATTGAGAGGAAAAGGATTAAACCCTTTATAAGAACTAAAGTTTTCATCGGAATATGAATATAAAAAAACTTAAGGATGCCTTAAGTATATCATTTCAAATTCAGTTATTAATAGAACGAATCACACTTTTACCACTAAACTATACCCGCTACATGTAGATTATGATACCAACGCTACCCTTTGTCAAGGGTAGCCATTTGAGAAGGGGGCTAATTCAACCTTATCAAATCAAACGGTGAAAGTTCATGGCAGTGGGCGGTTGGTACTTCAACCGCGAGCCTTTACTTTAGGATTTAGATAGCCCCTCTCTAGTCTGTAAAATACATCTCTTCTTACCATGCCAATTGTGTATGAACCAAATGTATGCATTTCGATTAGGATCTATTCTACGGTTATGACTACAATATACACTAAGAGATATAGGGGGCAGTACAGTCCCCATAAATCTCTTTCTTCCTTTTTTTGTTCAGAATTGAACAAATAAATTGGGAAAGATGTTTTCTTCCTCCACTTATCATGAAATCTGAGCCATAGGTAAGGAGTCAGATGACTTTCAAAAATTCATCATGGACTTCCTCTATCACTTGAGAGAAACAACAAACAAAGAGTAATAACTTAAAATAAAAAGAAAAGCAGATAGGAATCGACAGATTTAACTGATGAAAATTTACATCAGAGGACTCTGATGAGGACTCCTCAAACTCTTCATAAAGAGGATCCGGAAAGTCTCTGGTTAGTGGATCCTCCCCATTTACTAATTTCCTCTCTTCTTTTCCACTCAATTCTAGTTTATTAAATTCTTGTTTAAAAGAATCAAAGAAGATGAATATAACTAAGAACACATAAAAAAGAGCATAGAGGACCAAGGCCATTACCAAACGTTCCTCCTAAGAATCATATTGGGTATCTGTTCCCTTCCTTTTCACCCTAGGATCAGAAACCCAAAATCCTCCTTTTTCTAGTGTTCGGAAACAGAAAACCTTGAACCAGGAGGAGTTAGGTATGTAGGATATGGTTTTTATTTTTTGTTGGGCAGGCAGTAGTATAATTTTTCTACTCTCCAGTAGAAATTCGATTGCCAACTTTTTAGAATAAAATTAACTCCAACATAATTTGTTCCAAATCCACTAGAATCCTTGTAGAATAGTCAAGTACCCCATTTCCAAGGGATACCTGTTGAAAACAGTTTCAACAAATCCGTCCAAAACTTTTTTAATTATTCTTAAAATGGACTCGAAAGTTTTTCCAAAAGAAAAAGATGCCTGTTAAAAATTGTTTCAATCTCTCACCAAAACAGATAAGAAGTATATCACTGAAAATTAATACCCAACCATATGGGTATATGAAGAGCACAAATTCCTTTATACTCCACCCAATTAGAATTAGGGGAAATAAAACATAAATGGAGAAAGTTCTCATCATATTATAAGATCGGACAATAGAAGAAAAAAGTCCCTAATTCTGCCGAACATTCTGAGCACGTGAAAAGTGAATAGCCTAAAGATAAAAAAAAAGTCTATCATTTTTTTAACAGCAGTTCTTATTGCTCCTTTGGCATTTTCGGCCCATTGTTGTATCCGATTCAACAATTGATACATATTTATTCTCCTCTAAAAAAAAATGGAACTTCCGGGCTTTGGTGAGTTGGCCGAGATCGTGTTTACATACCTAAGAACTGACCCACCTTCTTCAAGTGTATCCGATATATATAATAAGTTTTGAGTGTGTCAACTCTCCGTTCACGTATTTTATTATACGTTATACATATTTATATATATAATAATAAAATACCTCCACTTTGTGCAAGTGATAAGAGAGAATATGAAAGATTTTCTTATTTTTCTTGATTTTATCAAGATTTTGAACCTCGATATATGTAAATCTCTACATATATCTCTATATATACATATATTATGTACATTAATATATACATATAATATGTACATGTACATTATGCAGTAGACCTATAATAGTATAGTAAATGAAAGTGGCTAATTTTTGAATAAAAAGCCCTTTTAACTCAGTGGTAGAGTAATGCCATGGTAAGGCATAAGTCATCGGTTCAAATCCGATAAAGGGCTTTTCACTTAGGGGTAGAGTAATGCTTTGGTAAGACAGAAGTCATCGGTTCGAATCCGAGAAAGTACTTTTCTACAAAATCCATTCATTTTTTTTTTTTTAATGTCTCCATTTTTTCGTGAATTTTATGACTTAGTTTAGTGCGAGATGCAGGCATTTTTGGTCTGAACACTAAACGAAGCACAGAGTTTAAATTGCAAAAAAGAAATGAAATTGGACTGTTTTTCCTGTTAGAACAATCAAATCAATACCTGTACTGAACTAATCTAGACTCCTTTTTTATTAATCTATTCTTATTCTATACCCTTTAAACGAATTTCCCTAAAAAGTAGGGGATGATCCGCGAATTAACCTAACCCTCAACTAAAAGAAATCCTATGAAAGCATAACAGAAAAATAGTAAAGACTCTTTCCTTTGATCTAGTTATACTCTTCGAGTATATTGACAATTCCAAAAAACTGCTCATACTATCATTATAATATAATGACGAGTGGTTGTATATGGCGCTATCGTCTAGTGATGCCCCTATCGTCTAGTGGTTCAGGACATCTCTCTTTCAAGGAGGCAGCGGGGATTCGACTTCCCCTAGGGGTAGGGAGTATTATAAAAAGAGGTTAATCATAGATTATTAAAAAGCCTAGAAAAAATTCTTCCTGGGTCGATGCCCGAGCGGTTAATGGGGACGGACTGTAAATTCGTTGACGATATGTCTACGCTGGTTCAAATCCAGCTCGGCCCAAAAATCTAGGGCTTCGTGAATATGAACTAAATCCATTATTTTGTATGGAAGAAAAAAAATGTCTGATCCCTAGAAATAAAGGATAAAGATAAATGGGGAAAGATATTTCTAATTCATATCTCTCTTATTTTTTATAGAGTTTTTCTTATGGAAAGGCAGATTATCGTTTATTTTTAGGGATAAAAAATCGTGACATACTAGTCATGCCACTCTCACTATACCCACATATCCTATGTGGGTATGTAGTATATGATTCGTCTATTTCTTAAAGCACGACAGAGGAATCGAATCTTCTTATGGTTTTATTTAAGAATTATGGTTCTATTTAAGAATAAGTATGCCATACACCCCGCGGGGATTGTAGTTCAATTGGTCAGAGCACCGCCCTGTCAAGGCGGAAGCTGCGGGTTCGAGCCCCGTCAGTCCCGAACTAGGGTTCAATGAATAGAAAAATTCATCTTTCCTTTTTTTCATGGAAATTTTTGATGAAAAAAGGGGGGGGGCAGGAGGCAACATCAAATATCTATGGGGTACCCTTACTTCACTTTTTTTATTTCACATTTCTCAGTAAAAAAAGAGCAGTATAGGAATTTTTTTCACTACTTCTGGTTGATAAGGAAAGGCCATCATACGTGGATTAGTATAATTTAGGATATTACTCTATTTTTATGATGATACTATCCTCATCTTAACTTCCTATTCGACTCTTATGGAATAGAGTACCGGTATTTTACCGGAATCCATACATAAACCATATTCGTTTATTGTTAGAGAATGAATTTCATCTAATTAGTTCCTTTTTGGAGGCACACCCCTTCCATTTTCTAGTTCCAACTTTGTTTGTGTATGTTCAATGAATAATTGGAAAGAATCTACCTTATTCTCACTCCATTTGCGACTCCTTTTTTTTATAGATCTGCTCTCATTTTTAAACCCCAAAAAGCAGATATTGATAGTAACCTAATAAAATAAAAACCAAGTAAACGCTCTTTTTCCTAAGTTTAAATATTGGATCCTTTTTATTTAAGATCCCCTTTTCTCCATCTCATTTCTACTTCTACTGCTTATTTGGATGTCTATGTGACCCATAGAAAGTAGGTCATATAATACATACATACATAATTGTATGTATAACTATAACTATAAGAAAAAAGAAGGGAAATTGGATAAGATAAGAAGGATTTTGGGTTATACATATGGAAAAGCAAAAGTCGAAAAGAATGAAAAATAGAATAGAGGGAGTTTCGAATCCAATCAAAAAACCTATTTTGGTCTTAGTATGGATAAGGGATCCTCCTATGTTATATTATCCCACTATCAACCATAAATTGATTTGATAGATCCAATATTCATAATATTGAATTGATTCAGTATTATCAGAATGCAAGTCCTCCCCTTAAATTTACAGGATACCCCTTTTTCCTCTCTATGGGATTACATCCCGAGTTATTGTGAAAAAAAATAAAGAGATTATGGAAGTCAATATTCTCGCATTTATTGCTACTGCATTGTTCATTCTAGTTCCTACTGCCTTTTTACTTATTATTTATGTAAAAACAGCCAGCCAAAATGATTAATTGGAATTCCAATTAATTATTGAAGAAATGAAAAAGGGATTAAAGAAAATAAAAATCCAAGTCTTAAATGAAAGGATCCGGTTGGAATCATAAAGTGTGGTAGAAAGAACTACATGTAGTTCTTTCTACCACACTTTAGATTCTTTCTATTATATTATCTTGAATCTACATAGAATCGATTAGTAGATTGAAATAGTAGTCTAATTCAACTGCTTTTTTCACCGCATCCACGGAGGGGGAGAAAAATAATACGCGAATAGAATATAGTAAAAGAAAAAAAGTAAAAGGAAAAAACCTACGAATCTTTCATGCTTAAAAATGGCGCGAGATGCTTCAATCGAGATCCTTCAAAAAAAAGAACATAAAAAATTTTCTAAGAATAAGAAAATAGTATAACTGGAAAATGTGCGATATGTTGTGAATAGCTTCGTGTAAGAAAAGAAAGTTTTATTTTCTTATGTATAGAACTTTCTTTTTATTCGCCACTTCTAGTAGAATAGAAATTCTGAATTACTATAATCGCCCTTTCTATTCTATTATACTGGAATAGAACATAGTAGAATAGAACGACTCTTTCTTACTTTCTTAAAAGAGTTTCTTACAAGAGTAAAACAAAACTAAAGAAAGAGAGAAAAAAAAAAGTTTGCCAAACTTATTAATGCAAAACGATCAATTAAAGAAAAGAGTTGATACTACAATTCGACTACTCAATCAATTGGTAGTATCCCTAGAGTCCACTCCTCCCCCATACTACTAGCGAAAGAGAAAATGTAAAGACTACCATTAAAGCAGCCCAAGCGAGACTTACTATATCCATGCAAATTATGTCTCCTATTTCTATGAAGGAATTCTTCTACTATTGATAAATAATCATAGTGGAATCAAGGGTACAGAGTCAAAAGGCCATTCTATTCTGCCCTAAGACTATGGATTAATCCGTTAAAGGAATTTACTCCTAACAAATTCTTATATGATTTCTGGTAGAATTGGAGAGCATTAAGTATAAATATGATACATAGCCCTTTCCCTAAAAAAGAGTAGGGGGATGTCCTGAATAGAAGACGCGGGAATAGAGAGATTTTTTCGTCCGTTTGTTCCCCTTTTATAAGCAAAGGGCATAAGAATATACCATAAAATTAGGATAGATAAATATTTATTGGATACCTACCTTACCCATATTTATTTTTTATCTAAACCCTACTGCCCCGCTTTCTATCTTTCTATGAAAGAGTGAGGAGGCCCTATCCACAACCCCGAAATTGTTTTTTGATCAGCCTATTCAATCTAATTCTCGACAGAATCAGTAGCCTTTACTTTAGTGTATGTGGGTAGAATAAGATGTACGAAGTGTATGTAGTAAGATGTACCATAAAAAAAATGTATGATAATTAGGAAGTCTTGATATTTCTTCGCGAAGTCCCTTCTTCAATCTTAGATTGAAAAAAGACTGCTCCTTAGGAACCTTTGGATACGAAGATTTCTGACATCTTAGTCTCGTAGTTTTAAATTCCCAAATCGAATCAATTTAAATTAATAAAAGAATAAGGAAACGCTACCTCATCCCTATTGTTAGCCGTTTGGGCCACTGCCGACAAAACAAAACCTAGTTTGAGGATAGAACTATGGTATGGATTCTAAAAATCCAGTATCGCCAGACCTAGTTACTCTCGTGCCCCAACTTATAGAGGTAGGAATTTGTAGGGTTTGATCAGTACTATAATCCTAAGTATTTTATTGATCAGGCGGCACCCAGATTTGAACTGGGGGTAAAGGATTTGCAGTCCCCTGCCTTACCACTTGGCCATGCCGCCAAAAAATCCGATCTAAAATCGAGAAAAGAACAAGTATTCATCCACATTTTTTTACTAAAACCCCTTTCCTTTCTATTATATTGAAATGACAAAGGAGAAAAAGTGGATTTCCAGTCAAAGGCTGCAAAATTCAGAACAAATTAGAACCATTAACTATAATTTTAATTTTCTTTTTTTGAATTGCAGTAGTGAACGACTCTTAAATCGGTATTCTCCCCCCCTCCATTATTTTTAATGGTATAAGAAAATTGAGTAAATGTTTCCCTAATCTGTATATAGGGAAACTCCAGGTCCAAACAGCATTATTATCTATGGATCCCCCTTATGTACATATCCCTATGGAGAATCGTTCTTTCATTTTTCATAAATATTTTGAATAAAAAAAAGAGGGAATTTGCTCTGATATAGATTAGGGCTCGGCCTTCTTGGACCACCTAAGTGCAATTACGATAAAAGAAAGGATATGTAGATAGGTGGATAACTAGATTGGCAAGTACTTAAAAAATAAAGTAAATACTTTTTTTTAGGATTCTACAACGAAATCCTTTATTTTCCAGTAATTCTCTACTACTACGAAACAAAAAAGAGCCTTCAAATTCTTTTTGAAAATGAAACTAAGCGTGCTATTCTAAATCGAACTAAAGTCAAGCTTTCTAGTGCTTATAAATTATTATGGCTTTATCCCTTTCATAGAAAGGAGATAAAATGAGAAATCTTTGCTACCCAATCTTTTTAGAATATCATAAAGTTTAAGTGGCAGAATTTTTTTCTAGGACTGTTTTATCAATTCATTTTTATTCCATTTCTACCCCTGCTAAATTCGAATTTTCGTCGAAATCGTCTCTATTCATATGTATGAAATACATATATGAAATACATATGTGGAGTTCCCTAGAATTTCATGTGATTCAGTAAACAGAATATAGATTCCATGATTGCTAGATTGATCCGTAGGGATTGATGAAGAGTGAGCTGATAATGGAATTTTTCTTCGATAAATAGGAAACTTAAGATTAAAATGCTCCGGAATGGAAATGAGGGAATGTACACAATACCTGGATTTAGTCAGATCCAATTCGAGGGATTTTGTAGATTCATTAATCAAGGCTTGGCAGAAGAACTTGAGAAGTTTCCAACAATTAAAGATCCAGATCACGAAATTGCATTTCAATTATTTGCGAAAGGATATCAATTGCTAGAACCCTCGATAAAAGAAAGGGATGCTGTGTATGAATCACTCACCTATTCTTCCGAATTATATGTATCTGCGAGATTAATTTTTGGTTTCGATGTGCAAAAGCAAACCATTTCTATTGGAAACATTCCTATAATGAATTCCTTAGGAACCTTTATAATAAATGGAATATACCGAATTGTGATCAATCAAATATTGCTAAGTCCTGGTATTTATTACCGCTCGGAATTAGACCATAAGGGAATTTCCATATACACCGGGACTATAATATCAGATTGGGGAGGAAGGTCGGAATTAGCAATTGATAAAAAAGAAAGGATATGGGCTCGTGTGAGTAGAAAACAAAAGATATCCATTTTAGTTCTATCATCAGCTATGGGTTTAAATCTAAGAGAAATTTTAGATAATGTTTCCTACCCCGAAATTTTCTTGTCTTTCCCGAATGCTAAGGAGAAGAAGAAGATTGAGTCAAAAGAAAAAGCTATTTTGGAGTTTTATCAACAATTTGCTTGTGTAGGTGGGGACCTGGTATTTTCGGAGTCCTTATGCGAGGAATTACAAAAGAAATTTTTTCAACAAAAATGTGAATTAGGAAGAGTTGGTCGACGAAATATGAATCGGAGACTGAATCTTGATATCCCTCAGAACAATACATTCTTGGTACCACGAGATGTATTGGCCGCTACGGATCAGTTGATTGGAATGAAATTTGGAACGGGTATACTTGACGATGACGATATGAATCACTTGAAAAATAAACGTATTCGTTCGGTTGCGGATCTGTTACAAGATCAATTCGGACAGGCTCTTGGCCGTTTACAACATGCGGTTCAAAAAACTATCCGTAGAGTATTCATACGTCAATCGAAACCGACTCCACAAACTTTGGTAACTCCAACTTCAACTTCGATTTTATTAATAACTACTTATGAGACCTTTTTTGGCACATATCCCTTATCTCAAGTTTTTGATCAAACCAATCCATTGACACAAACGGTTCATGGGCGAAAAGTGAGTTGTTTGGGTCCTGGAGGATTGACAGGGAGAACTGCAAGTTTTCGGAGCCGAGATATTCATCCGAGTCACTATGGGCGTATTTGTCCAATTGACACGTCCGAAGGAATCAATGTTGGACTTACCGGATCATTAGCTATTCATGCGAGAATTGATCACTGGTGGGGATCTATAGAGAGTCCGTTTTATGAAATATCTGAGAAGGCAAAAGAAAAAAAAGAGAGACAGGTGGTTTATTTATCACCAAATAGAGATGAATATTATATGATAGCAGCAGGAAATTCTTTGTCCTTGAATCAGGGTATTCAGGAAGAACAGGTTGTTCCAGCTAGATACCGTCAAGAATTCCTGACTATTGCATGGGAACAGATTCATGTTAGAAGTATTTTCCCTTTCCAATATTTTTCTATTGGGGGTTCTCTCATTCCTTTTATTGAGCATAATGATGCGAATCGGGCTTTAATGAGTTCTAATATGCAACGCCAAGCAGTTCCACTTTCTCGGTCCGAGAAGTGCATTGTTGGAACTGGATTGGAACGCCAAACAGCTCTAGATTCGAGGGTTTCCGTTATAGCCGAACGCGAGGGAAAGATCATTTCTAGTGATAGTCATAAGATCCTTTTATCAAGTAGTGGGAAAACCATAAGTATTCCTTTAGTTGCCCATCGGCGCTCTAACAAAAATACTTGTATGCACCAAAAACCTCGGGTTCCGCAGGGGAAATCCATTAAAAAAGGGCAAATTTTAGCGGAGGGAGCAGCTACAGTTGGTGGGGAACTTGCTTTAGGAAAAAACATTTTAGTAGCTTATATGCCCTGGGAGGGTTACAATTTTGAAGACGCAGTACTAATTAGCGAACGTTTGGTATATGAGGATATTTATACTTCTTTTCACATCCGAAAATATGAAATTCAGACGGATACGACAAGCCAAGGCTCCGCTGAAAAAATCACTAAAGAAATACCACATCTAGAAGAACATTTACTCTGCAATTTGGACAGAAATGGAGTTGTGAAGTTGGGATCCTGGGTAGAAACTGGCGATATTTTAGTAGGTAAATTAACGCCTCAGATAGCGAGCGAATCGTCGTATATCGCGGAAGCTGGATTATTACGGGCTATTTTTGGTCTTGAGGTATCCACTTCAAAAGAAACTTCTCTCAAACTACCTATAGGTGGAAGAGGGCGCGTTATCGATGTGAAATGGATCCAGAGGGACCCCCTTGACATAATGGTTCGTGTATATATTTTACAGAAGCGTGAAATCAAAGTTGGGGATAAAGTAGCCGGAAGACACGGGAATAAGGGGATCATTTCAAAAATTTTGCCTAGGCAAGATATGCCCTATTTGCAAGATGGAACACCTGTTGATATGGTCTTCAATCCCTTAGGAGTACCCTCGCGAATGAATGTGGGACAAATATTTGAAAGCTCGCTCGGATTAGCAGGGGATCTGCTAAAGAAACATTATAGAATAGCACCCTTTGATGAGAGATATGAGCAAGAGGCTTCAAGAAAAGTTGTGTTTTCGGAATTATATGAAGCTAGTAAACAAACAAAAAATCCATGGGTATTTGAACCCGAGTACCCGGGAAAAAGCAGAATATTTGATGGAAGAACAGGAGATCCCTTCGAACAGCCTGTTCTAATAGGGAAGTCCTATATCTTAAAATTAATTCATCAAGTTGATGAAAAAATTCATGGACGTTCTACTGGGCCCTACTCACTTGTTACCCAACAGCCTGTTAGAGGAAGAGCTAAGCAAGGGGGACAACGAGTAGGAGAAATGGAAGTTTGGGCTTTAGAAGGATTTGGTGTTGCTCATATTTTACAAGAGATACTTACTTATAAATCTGATCATCTTATAGCTCGCCAAGAAATACTTAATGCTACGATCTGGGGAAAAAGAGTGCCTAATCACGAGGATCCTCCAGAATCTTTTCGAGTGCTCGTTCGAGAACTACGATCTTTAGCTCTAGAACTGAACCATTTCCTTGTATCTGAGAAGAACTTCCAGGTTAATAGGGAGGATGTTTGATCGGAATAAATAAAAATTCTTTTCTTATTTCTATTTTATGATTGACCAATATAAACATAAACAACTTAAAATTGGACTCGTTTCCCCTCAACAAATAAGGGCTTGGGCTAAAAAAATCCTACCTAATGGGGAAGTCGTTGGCGAAGTCACAAGGCCCTCCACTTTTCATTATAAAACCGATAAACCAGAAAAAGATGGATTGTTTTGCGAAAGAATCTTTGGACCCATAAAAAGCGGAATTTGTGCTTGTGGAAATTCTCGAGCGAGCGTAGCTGAAAACGAAGACGAAAGATTTTGCCAAAAATGCGGGGTAGAATTTGTTGATTCTCGGATACGAAGATATCAAATGGGCTACATAAAACTGGCATGTCCAGTGACTCATGTGTGGTATTTGAAAGGTCTTCCTAGTTATATCGCGAATCTTTTAGATAAACCCCTTAAGAAATTGGAGGGCCTAGTATATGGCGATTTCTCTTTTGCTAGGCCCAGCGCTAAAAAACCTACTTTCTTACGATTACGGGGTTTATTCGAAGATGAAATTTCATCCTGTAACCACAGTATTTCTCCCTTTTTTTCTACCCCAGGCTTTGCAACATTTCGAAATCGGGAAATTGCGACAGGAGCAGGTGCTATTAGAGAACAATTAGCGGATTTGGATTTGCGAATTATTATAGAGAATTCCTTGGTTGAATGGAAAGAATTAGAAGACGAGGGGTATAGTGGAGATGAATGGGAAGATAGAAAAAGACGAATAAGAAAAGTTTTTTTGATTAGACGCATGCAATTGGCGAAACATTTTCTTCAAACAAATGTAGAACCAGAATGGATGGTTTTGTGCTTATTACCGGTTCTTCCTCCTGAATTGAGACCCATTGTTTATAGGTCTGGGGATAAAGTAGTGACTTCGGATATTAATGAACTTTATAAGAGAGTTATCCGTCGGAACAACAACCTTGCCTATCTATTAAAAAGAAGTGAATTA
>Ga0157379_10002618_pt1 | contig 15125 bp, 11 predicted proteins | sample S25metaG_FD_121802 | JGI IMG/M metagenome (GOLD analysis project Ga0157379, IMG submission 121802) | Switchgrass rhizosphere microbial communities from Kellogg Biological Station, Michigan, USA - S2-5 metaG | ecosystem: Host-associated > Plants > Roots > Rhizosphere > Soil | place: USA... | reverse complement strand
GTTCGTCCCGTCCCACGCAACGATTGTGACACGGCGAGCACCGCGCCGGCCACCTGCTGGGCCTCCGACTCGGTCAGCTCGGGGAAGAACGGCAGTGCGATCGAGCGCGCGGCGACGTCCTCGCAGACGGGGAACTCGCCCTCGCGATGCCCGAAGGCCTCGCGGTAGTAGGACATCAGGTGGATCGCCGGCAGGTACGGCTTGCTCTGCACCCCGTGCTCGCGCAGCGCGACCACGACGTCGTCGCGTGCGGGCCCGTCGTGCGGCACCTGCACCACGAACACGAACCAGCCGCGGACGTCGCCGTCGTGCGTGGCGCCATCGGGGCACGGCAGCGCGAGGCCGCGCTCGTGCGCCAGGCCGGCCAGCGCCTCGCGGTACCAGCCGGCCACGCGGGCACGGCCGGCCAGCATGTCGTCGAGCCGTTCGAGCTGCGCGAGCCCGACCGCGCACGCGATGTCGCTCAACCGGTAGTTGAACCCGAGCCGGTCGTGGTCCAACCACCCCATGTCGGGGGCGCGACCCTGGTTGCGCTCGGAGTCGATGCGCGCCTTGTGCTCGGGATCGCCGAGCGTGACCATTCCGCCCTCGCCGGTGGTGAGCTGCTTGTTGGCGTAGAACCCGAAGACGGCCGGATGACCGCGGCCGCCGACCGCCGGGCCGTCGTGATGGCGGGCGCCGAGCGCCTCACAGGCGTCCTCGACGATCGGGAGCCCCAGGCGCTCGAAGGCCGGCAGATCGGCCGGGTAGCCGAAGATGTGGACGGGCAGCAGCGCGGTCGTGCGCTCGGTCACCGCCGCCGCGGCCGCCGCCGGGTCGAGGTTCAGCGTGACGGGGTCGATGTCGGCGAACACGGGCCGCGCGCGCTCGAAGACCGCCGCGTTGGCGCTGGCCACGAACGAGAACGGTGAGGTGACGACCTCGTCGCCGTCGGAGACGCCGACGGCCCGCAGCGCGAGGTGCAGCCCGCTCGTTCCCGACGACACCGCGGAGGCGTGGGCGGCGCCGACGCGCGCGGCGAAGCGCTCCTCGAAGGCCGGCACGCGTGGGCCGAGCGACAGCTGGCCCGAGCGCAGGACCTCCAGGACCGCCTGCTCCTCGGCCTCGCCGATGACCGGCCGCGCGAGGGGGACGACGCCGGTGTCCGCGCCCGCGCTCATGACGGGGTCGCGCGGACCTGGGCGGGCCGGCGTTGCTCGGCGAACTCCAGGGAGTCCACGAGCGCCTGCCACGACGCGGCGATGACGTTCTCGTGCACGCCGGTCGCGCCCCAGACCTCGGTGCCGTCCGAGCAGTCGATGAACACGCGGGTGATCGCGTCGGTGCCGTGCGCCTCGTCGAGGATGCGCACCTTGAAGTTGACGAGCTCGACGGCGGCGAGGTGCGGGTGGACCTGCACGATCGCGGCGCGCAGCGCGGCGTCCAGCGCGTTGACCGGGCCGTTGCCCTCGGCGGTCGTCACGTAGCGCTCGCCGTCGACCCAGATCTTGATGGTGGCCTCGGTCTCGACCTTGCCGTCGGCGCGCTGCTCGACGATCGCCCGCCAGGACTCCAGGCGGAACAGCGGCTCGTACTCGCCGGCCTCCTGGCGCAGCAGCAGCTCGAACGAGCCGTCGGCGGCCTCGAACTGGTAGCCGCGGTGCTCGAGCTCCTTGACGCGCTCGATCACACGCGTGGCCGCCGCGTCGTCCATCGTCAGCCCCGCGGCCTGCGCCTTCTCCAACACGGTGTGCTTGCCCGCCAGCTCGGAGACCAGCAGCTCGCGCTCGTTGCCCACGGCCTCGGGCTCGGTGTGCTCGAAGGTCGCCGCGTCGGCGCGGACGCCCGCGACATGGAGGCCGCCCTTGTGCGCGAAGGCGCTGCGGCCGACCCACGGCTGGCGCGGGTCGGGGTTGAGGTTGAGCAGCTCGTCGACGAAGTGCGCGGTCTCGGTGAGCCGCGTCATGCGCTCGGGGCCGATGAGCTCGTAACCCAGGCGCAGCTCCAGGTTGGCGATGATCGAGACGAGGTTGGCGTTGCCGGTCCGCTCGCCGATGCCGTTCATCGTGCCCTGGACCTGCGTGACGCCCTCCTGCACCGCGACGATCGAGTTGGCCACGCCGCACTCGAGGTCGTTGTGGCAGTGGATGCCCAGCGGGACCCCGTCCCGCCCACCCATCTCGACCGCGACCGCCGCGACGGCCTCGGCGATCTGGTGGGGCAGCGACGACCCGTTGGTGTCGCACAACACCACGCGCTCGGCACCGGCCTGGGCCGCGACGCGCAGGCAGGCGATGGCGTAGCCGGGGTCGTCGCGGTAGGCGTCGAAGAAGTGCTCGGCGTCGTAGATGACGCGCTTGCCCTCGCCGGCCAGGAAGGCGACGGAGCTCGAGATCAGGTCGAGGTTCTCCTCGGCCGAGACGCGCACGACCTTGTCGAGGTGCAGCCGCCAGGTCTTGCCGACGATCGTCGCCGCCGGCACGAACGACGAGGCCAGCACGCGCAGCGCCGGGTCGTCGTGGGCGGCGACGTCGCGCCGCCGCGTCATGCCGAAGGCGACGACCTGCGCGTGCTGCAGCGTCTCGCGCCCGAGCAGCTCGAAGAGCTCGAGCTCCTTGGGGTTGGAGGCCGGGAAGCCGGCCTCGATGAGATCGATGCCGAGCTCGTCGAGCTTGTGGACGACGCGCACCTTCTCGGCGGCGGTCAACGACATGCCCTCGCCCTGCATGCCGTCGCGCAGGGTGGCGTCGTAGGTCTCGATACGGGTCATGATGATGGGGTTGCTCTCGTGATCGGTGAAGGGGCAGCGGATTCCGGCAGGCAGCGGTACGCGGGACTACGCCGCGCACCGCTCCGGAATTCGCAGGCCCCGACCGATCACGGCGCCCTCAGACCCGCGCGGCCGTCGTCGAGAAGTGGTGGGCGGGCACCGGGTCGAGCCAGTGCGCGTAGCGGTCGCCGTTGCGGCCGTGCAGGGCGTCCTCGAACGCCTGCTGGACCGCGCGGGTGACCTCGCCGGGGCGGCCGGTGCCGACGGCGTGGTCGTCGACCTCGCGGATCGGCGTGAGCTCGGCGGCCGTGCCCGTGCAGAACAGCTCGTCGGCGAGGTAGAGCTCGGCGCGCGCCAGGTCGCGCTCGACGACCTCGTAGCCGAGGTCGCGCGCGATCTGGATGACCGACTTGCGGTTGATGCCGTCGAGGATCGAGGCCGTCTGGGGCGGCGTGTGGATGACGCCGTCGCGGACCACGAAGAGGTTCTCGCCGGTGCCCTCGCAGACGAAGCCGCGGGAGTCCAGGAGGATGGCCTCCTCATAGCCGGCCTTGTGGGCCTCGATCTTGGCCAGGATCGAGTTGAGGTACTGGCCGCTGGCCTTGGCGTGCGGGATGAGCGCGTCGCTGCTGATGCGCCGCCACGAGGAGACCGTGGCGCGCACGCCCTTGGCCTTGCCCTCCTCGCCGAGGTAGCTCCCCCACTCCCACACCGCGATCGCGACCTCGACGGGCGCGTCGAGCGGGAACAGGCCCATCGTGCCGTAGCCGCGGTAGACGAGCGGGCGGATGTAGCAGGAGCGCAGCCCGTTGCGGCCGATGAGCTCGAGGGTGGCCTCGCGCAGCTGCTCGCGCTCGAACGGGACCGGCATGTAGTACAGCTCGGACGACTTGTAGAGCCGGTCGAGATGGTCGTCGTGCCGGAACACCGCTGGGCCCTTGGACTCGGTGTCGTAGCAGCGCACACCCTCGAAGACGCCCGTGCCGTAGTGCAGGCCGTGCGTGAGCACGTGGATCTTGGCGTCCTCCCAGGCGACGAACTCGCCGTTCATCCAGATGAGGTCCGCTGCGTCCACGTCTCCGATTCCTCCTACGCCAGTGCGGCGAGTACGGCGTTCGTGGCCTCGGCGGTGCTCGCCGTCCCTCCGAGGTCCCGGGTGCGGAGCCCTTGGTCAAGGGCCTTGTCCACCGCAGATTCTAGGGCGGCCGCCTCCGATTCCAAAGCGAGGCCGTGACGGAGCAACATCGCGGCGGAGAGGAACATGGCCAGCGGGTTGGCGATGCCCTGGCCCGCGATGTCGGGCGCCGAGCCGTGGACCGGCTCGAAGAGGCCCGGAGCGGGCGGGTCCGTTCTCGTCCCGAGGCTGGCGCTCGGCAGCATGCCGATCGAGCCCGTGAGCATCGCGGCCTCGTCGCTGAGGATGTCGCCGAACATGTTCTCGGTGACGATCACGTCGAAGCGCGTCGGGTTGGAGACGAGCTGCATCGCCGCGTTGTCGACCAGCACGTGCTCGAGCTCGACGTCGGGGAACTCCTGCTGGTGCAGGTTGACCACGACCTCGCGCCACAGGCGGCTCGTCTCCAGGACGTTGGCCTTGTCGACGCTCGTGACCTTCGTGCGGGCGGCCTCGAAGGCGGTACGGGCGATGCGCTCGATCTCCTCCGCGCTGTAGACGCAGGCGTCGGAGGCGGTGGTCTGCGTGCGCGTCTTCTCGCCGAAGTAGATGCCGCCGGTGAGCTCGCGCACGACGAGCAGGTCGGTGCCGTCGATGATCTCGCGGCGTAGCGGGCTGGCGTCGTAGAGCGCGGGCAGCGGCCGGACGGGACGCAGGTTGGCGTACAGGCCCAGGCCCTTGCGCAGGCCGAGCAGGCCCTGCTCGGGCCGCGGCTTGGACGGGTCCGTCGTGTCCCACTTCGGGCCGCCGACCGCGGCGAGCAGGACGGCGTCGGCCGCCTTGCAGGCCGCGAGCACGTCGTCGGTCAGCGCCGTGCCGTGGGCGTCGATCGACGCCCCGCCGAACACGTGCTCCTCGACCTCGAGATCGGGGACGAAACGACGGAGGAGGTCGACGGCGGGCCCCAGGATCTCGGGGCCGATGCCGTCGCCGGGCAGGGTGACGATCTTGGTGGCCATGCGGGGCAGGACCTTAGCGACGGCGGTAGGTTCGCCGTCATGCCCCACGCCGAGGACCTCGACTTCGCCCGCCACGCCGACGAGCTGCGGGCCCGGCTGGGTCGGGTCAGCGTCTGGTGGACCATCCCGGTCCGCGGGCCCGCCGCCGGCGCCCGCGACGCGGCGGCCGCCGTCGAGCAGCTCGGGTTCTCGGCGCTGTGGTACGGCGAGTCGCCCCGCAGCAAGGACACCTTCGCCGCGGCCGCGACGCTGCTGGCCGCGACGTCGACGCTGCACATCGCCACCGGCATCTCGAACATCTGGTCGCGCGCGGCGGCCACGATGTACGCGGGCGCCGCGGCGTTGAGCGAGGCGTTCGACGAACGGCTCGTGCTCGGGCTCGGCGTCAGCCACGCGCCGCTCGTGCGGCTCGTCGGCGAGGACTATCGCAAGCCGGTCACCGTGATGCGCGACTACCTCGACCAGATGGACGACGCGCCCTACGAGGGCGCGCGGCCGGCCGGCGGCGTGCGGCGGACGCTCGCCGCCCTGCGGCCCCGCATGCTCGCCCTGGCCGCGCAGCGCAGCGCCGGCGTCTGCCCGTACTTCGTGCCCGTCGAGCACTCCGCACGGGCGCGCGAGACGCTCGGGGCCCAGCCGTGGCTCGCCCCGGAGCAGGCCTTCGTCCTCGAGGCCGACGCCGACCGGGCGCGGGCCCGGGCCCGCGAGCACATGGCGACCTATCTGCAGTTGGACAACTACGTGAACAACCTCCGCACGCTGGGCTACGGCGACGACGACTTCGCCGACGGCGGCAGCGACCGGCTGGCCGACGCGATCGTCGCCTGGGGCGACGCGGACGCGATCGCCGCCCGCGTGCAGGCGCACCTGGACGCGGGCGCCGACCACGTGGGGCTGCACCCGCTCGGCGACGACGCCACCGCGCTCGCGGCCCTGCAGGCCGTCGCACCGACGGTGCTGGCCCTCTGACGGGCGGCGCGTTGCGCCGCTGGCGCTGTGCTGGCGAGGGTGCGAACATGTGTTCGTGTCCGCATCGTCCGCCCAGGCCTCGATCCTCCACGCGGACCTCGACAGCTTCTACGCCTCGGTCGAGCAGCGCGACGACCCGCGGCTGCGCGGGCGGCCGGTCATCGTCGGGGCCGGCGTGGTGCTGGCGGCGAGCTACGAGGCCAAGGCCCGCGGCGTGCGGACGGCGATGGGTGGGCGGCGCGCACGGAGCCTGTGCCCTGAGGCAGTGGTCGTGCCGCCGCGGATGGCGGCCTACAGCGCGGCGAGCAAGGCGGTCTTCGCGATCTTCGAGCGCACCGCGCCGGTGGTCGAGGGGCTGTCGATCGACGAGGCGTTCCTCGACGTCCGCGGGATGGAGCACTTCGCCGGGACGCCGCGGGAGATCGCCGCGCGGCTGCGGCGCGCCGTGCGCGAGGAGGCGGGGCTGCCGATCACCGTCGGCGTCGCGCGGACCAAGTTCCTGGCCAAGGTGGCCAGCGCGGTGGCCAAGCCCGATGGGCTGCTGCTCGTGGAGCCCGATGCGGAGCTCGCGTTCCTGCATCCGCTGCCGGTGCAGCGCCTGTGGGGCGTCGGGGCCAAGACCGCAGCGCGCCTGCACGACCGTGGGATCGTCACCGTCGGCGATGTCGCGGCGCTCGATGAGCGCGTGCTCATCGACCTGCTCGGCCGCGGCGTGGGCCGGCAGCTGCACGCGCTGGCCCACAACCGCGACCCGCGGCGGGTGCGATCCGGCGTCCGCCGCCGGTCGATCGGCGCGCAGCGGGCGATCGGCCGCGGGCCGCACACGCTGCGCGACATCGACGCCTCGCTCGTCGGGCTGGTCGACCGGGTGTGCCGGCGGCTGCGCCGCGCCCAGCGGCGGGCGCGCACGGTCGTGCTGCGCCTGCGCTTCGACGACTACACACGGGCGACGCGCTCACGCACGTTGGCCGAGTCGACGTCGGACACCGTCCCGCTGCTGGCGACCGCCCGCGGGTTGCTCGTGGAGGCCCGCCCGCTCATCGCCCGCCAGGGCATCACGCTCGTCGGCGTCGCGCTGACGAACCTCGAGGATGCGGGCCCGCGCCAGCTCGTCCTGCCGCTCGACGGCCGCGACGAGACGGCGCTCGACGCGGCGGTCGACGACGTGCGCGAGCGCTTCGGCACGGCGGCGATCACCCGGGCGGTGCTGCTGCACCGCGACCCGGGGATCTCCGTGCCGCTGCTGCCGGACTGACCACCGGTGCCTGGCACCTTGAGTCGCGCGCACTCAACGTGCCTGGCACCTTGAGTCGTGGACGCTCAAGGGGTCAGACCCCTTGAGCGTCCAGCGCGCAGATCTACGCCGGCAGCGCCGTCGTGACCGGGCCCGAGCGCTCGCGGTCGCGCTCGTAGGCGTCGATGTCGCCTGCCTGCTGCAGCGTGATGGCGATGTCGTCGAGGCCGTTGAGCAGCCGGTGCTTCGTGTCCGGGTCGATATCGAACGTCGCCGTGTGCAGGCCGTCGGCACCCTCCCAGCGGACCTCCTGGGCGGCCAGGTCGACCTGGCAGGCCCCGGCCTGGGCGATCGCCTCGCAGTCCTCCACGGACAGCTCGACCGGGAGCAGCCCGATCTTCGTGCAGTTGTTCTTGAAGATGTCGGCGAAGCTCGACGCGATGATCACGCGGAAGCCGTAGTCCTCCAGCCCCCACGGCGCGTGCTCGCGCGACGAGCCGCAGCCGAAGTTGCGGCCGGTGACGAGGATCTGGTTCGGCGGCAGGTCCCAGCCCGCCTCCTTGGCCCAGTCGTAGAACAGGAACTCGCCGAAGCCCGTCCGCTCCACCCGCTTGAGGAACTGCTTGGGCATGATCTGGTCCGTGTCGATGTCGTCGCGCATGAGCGCCGACACCGGGCCCGTGATCGTCTCGATGGCCTTCATGATGGTGTCCTAGCTCCAGTCGCGGATGTCGACGAACCGGCCCTCGATGGCGGCCGCGGCGGCCATCTCCGGGCTGACGAGGTGGGTGCGGCCACCGGCGCCCTGGCGGCCCTCGAAGTTGCGGTTCGAGGTCGACGCGCAGCGCTCGCCCGGACTCAGGGTGTCCGGGTTCATCCCCAGGCACATCGAGCAGCCGGCCTCGCGCCAGTCGAACCCGGCGGCGCGGAAGACCTCGTCCAGCCCCTCGGCCTCGGCCTGCTTCTTGACCTGCACCGAGCCCGGCACGACCATGGCGTACACGTCGCTCGAGACCTTGCGGCCCTCGACGACCTTGGCCGCCGCGCGCAGGTCACCGATGCGCGAGTTCGTGCACGACCCGATGAACACGCGGTCGAGCTTGATGTCCTGGATCGGCGTGCCCGCCGACAACCCCATGTACTGCAGCGCGCGCTCCTCGCCGTCGCTGGACGGCTCGGGGATCGCCGCGGTGACCGGCGCCACCTGCGCCGGGTTCGTGCCCCAGCTGACCATCGGGCTCAGCGCGGAGGCGTCGACGACCACCTCCTTGTCGAACGCGGCGCCGTCCTCCGTGTAGAGCTCGTGCCACGCCTCGTCGACCTCGCCGCCGTGCTCGGCGACCCAGGCGAACGTGGTCTCGTCGGGCGCGATCATGCCCGCGCGCCCGCCGCCCTCGATCGTCATGTTGCAGACGGTCATGCGGCCTTCCATCGTCAGCGCCTCGATGGCCGGGCCGGAGAACTCGACCACGTGCCCGACCGCGCCGTCGACGCCCATCTGGCCGATCGTGCCCAGGATCAGGTCCTTGGCCGTAACGCCGTTGCCCAGCGCGCCCTCGTAGCGGATCCGCATGGCCTTGGGCTTGCGCTGCACGAGGCACTGCGTCGCGAGCACGTGCTCGACCTCGGACGTCCCGATGCCGAACGCCAGCGCGCCGAACGCGCCGTGGGTCGCCGTGTGGCTGTCGCCGCAGACGATCGTCATGCCCGGCTGGGTGAGCCCGAGCTCGGGCCCGATCACGTGCACGATCCCCTGGTGCTCGGAGCCCAGGCTGTAGATCGGCACCCCGAACTCCGCGCAGTTGCGCTCGAGCGTCTCGACCTGCTCGCGCGAGAGCGCGTCCTTGATCCGCGCGGCGACCGGCGTGCCGTCGGTCGGCACGTTGTGGTCGGCGGTCGCCACGGTGCGGTCGGGGCGGCGCACTCGGCGCCCGGCCAGCCGCAGGCCGTCGAAGGCCTGCGGGCTCGTGACCTCGTGGACGAGGTGCAGGTCGATGTAGATGAGGTTCGGCGCGACCTCGTGCGCCTCCCAGATCTTGTCGAACAACGACTTGGGCATGGGTCCTTCTCTTGGCTTTCTCGGGTTTAGCTGCGGCGCAGGCCTGCGCTGACGACCGCCAGCAGCACGGCCTCGCCGGGTCCGGGGTTCTCGAAGCGATGGGCGAGGTCGGCGTCGAAGGTGACGGTGTCCCCCTCGCCGAGCTCGTACTGCACGTCGTCGATGTGGAGCACGACGGTGCCGGCCTCCACGACCGCGATCTCGCGACTGCCGGGCTCGTGCATCGGCGGGTCGCCCTCGCCTCCGGTCGCGGCGCCGGCGGCCAGCACGTGCCGGCTGAGCTCGGCACGCTGGCCGGGCAGCGGCGGCGTGAGGATCTCGAACGCGTGGCCGGCGGCCCCGCCGCCGCGGCGGCGCTCGGCGCGGCGCACGACCGACACCGAGCCCTCCTCGTCGAGACGCAGGAGCTGGCTGAGGCGCAGCTCGAGCCCCGCGGCGATGCGGCTGGCGACCGCGAGCGTCGGGCTGGTCTCGCCGCGCTCGACCTGCGAGAGCATCGGGGCGCTGACGCCACTGCGCTCGGCGAGGTCGCGTAGCGAGAGGTCCATCGCCTCCCGCAGGGCGCGGACGCGCGGGCCGATCTGGATCTGCTGCTCGAGCTGGTCGGCGACGGCCATGGGCGACCGCGTACGCTATCACGTACAAACGTCTGATGGCATGCATCGGGGCTACGCTGCCGAGGAATGGCGCCCGCGCCGCCCCTGCGCCCCGACGTCCTGGTCCTCGCCGGAGGGGGGATCGTCGGCGAAGCCTGGATGCACGGCGTCCTGGCCGGCCTCGAGGACGGGACAGGCGTCGACATGACCGCCGTCGAGGCGTTCGTCGGGACCTCCGCCGGCGCGATCGTCGCGGCCCGGTTGGCCGCCGGCCGCCGGCCGCCGCGCCCGCCGGACCCTGGCGGCGAGCCCGCCCCGGACGGGGTCGCGCCGACCACCGATGAGCGCCGCGCCGTCGCCCGCCTCGCCCGCGGTGCCGCGCGCCTCGGGTTCGCCGCGACGGCGCCCTTGGCCGGTGCCGCCGTCGCCGCCGGCGCGCCCGCCGGCGCCCTCGCGCGGTCCGTGCTGCTCGGCCGCGCCGCGGGCCACGGCCGGCCGCTGGCCGATCTGCGCGCCCGGGTCCAGCGCTGGGACGCACGCTTCGACGGCCGCCTGCGCGTCTGCGCCGTCGACCGCGGCAACGGCCGCCGCGTGGTGTTCGGGGCGCCGGGCGCCCCGGCCGCCGGCGTCGCCGATGCGGTGTGCGCCTCGTGCGCGATCCCCTGGGTCTTCGCCCCGGTGCGCATCGGCGACCGCGAGTACGTCGACGGCGGCGCCTGGAGTCTGACGAACCTCGACGTGGCGCCCGCGGGGCGCGGCACGCAGCTGCTGTGCCTGGATCCGATCGCCGGGGTGACCGTGGCAGATCGCCGGGTGGCGGCCGTACACCGCGCGTTCCGGGTCGCCTCGGCGCTGGAGCTCCGTGGCCTGGCGCGCCGCGGCGCCGACGTCCGGCACGTCACGCCGGACGGCGCGGCGAGCGCGGCGCTCGGCGCGGACCTGATGGCCCCGGCCCGCGCGCCGGGCGCCCTGGCCGCCGGGTACCGCCAGGGCCTGCTCCTCGGGACCGTCTGATCGACGCCTACTGCTTGGTCTTCTTGGCCTTCGGCTGCGCGAGCGTCAGCACGACGGACTTGCAGTCGCTGCGCCCGGTGGCGACCACGACGAGATGTCCGCGCGACGGCGCGGTGAACCGCAGGGACGCCCGGCCCTTGCTGCTGGTGCGTGCGCGCGCGACCTCGCCGCGCACGCCTTTGCGCTTGAGCACGATCGCGGTGTTCGTCAGCGGGGCGCCGCGGCTGGCCGCCGACACGGTTAGCGTCGTCCGGCGCTGGGCCGCGACGCGCGTGCGCGACGGGCGCAGCACGCACGCCCGCGGCGGAGCACCCGACAGCGACGGCGCCGGGGCGCGGAGGTCGGTGGGCGCCCGCAGCCGGCCTCCGTCGGCGGCGGCGGCCAACGGAGCGCGGTCGCTCTGGCCGGTGGCCGTCGTGCTCGGCAGCGCGGCCGTGGCGCTGCCGTCCGGGCTCGGCGGCGACAGCGCGGCATCCGAGAGCTGCGCGACCGCCGCGCCGGACAGCGGCGTGTTCCAGAGCCGCACCAGGTCGACGTCGCCGGTCAGCGGCAGCGTGCAGCTGCCGAGGTAGGACCCGAAGAACGTATCGTCGGAGGTCAGGTTGTAGGCGATGGTCGTGGGAGCCGCGATCGGCGACCCGACCGGGTGGCCGTCGACGTACAGCGTCAGCGTGGCGCCGTCGAACACGCCGGCCACGTGGTGCCAGCTGCCGTTCCAGATGTCGCTTGGCAGGGCGGTGGCCGAGACGGTGTAGGACCGGCCGTCGAACACGTAGAAGGCGATACCGCCGGCGGCGCCGGTGTAGAGGCCGTAGGAGCCGGCCAGGCAGCCTGCCGCGCCGTGGGCGACCACGTAGCGGAACCGGCCCGGGCTCGAGTCGGCGCGGACCACCGCCTCGACCGAGAGCTCGGGCGAGTCGAGCTCGGGCGCCGTGGGCAGGCGCACGTAGGTCCCGCCGCCGAAATGCAGTGCACCGCCGTTGAGGCCGGGGATGCGCGCCGGATCCTCGTCGTCGGCCTGGGGCGTCGACCCGAGGCGGCCGTCGAGGCCCCAGGGTCCGTCGTCGATCGCCGTCTGCCCGGCGATCTCGTCGAAGCGCCACTGCGCGACGGCCCGCTGTTGCGCGCCGGCCACCGCCGGCGCCATGGCGCAGAGCAGTCCCGCGATGGCGACGCCGAGCGCAAGCGCCCGACCCCTGCCCCGATGCGTCCGTTCTGACACTGAGACCCCAGCCCTCTCGGTTGCACATCCGTGCGCAGCCGGCCAACGGCGCCGCGCGCGCCTCTCTCCTCACCGAAGTGAAGCGCGCGCAAACGCCGGAGCACACCTCTCAGGCCCCGATCCGGACAGACGTCGTAGCGCCTTTGTGGACCTACGGCGTCTGCGCGAGCTCGGCGTCCGAGACGACGGCCTCGGCCTTGGCCACCGCGTTGCCGAGCGCCCGGACGTAGGCGGTCGCCGCCGCGCCGATGATGTCGGTCGCGACCGCCTGCCCCGCGCCGGTGACCCGGCGGCCGGTCAGCACCCCCGGGGTGTCGTGGCGCACGGCGTCCTCGGGCGAGCCGAGCTCGACGACGACGCTGACCTCGCCGAGCGCGTCCTGCCCACCGGTGACCGCGTCGACGCGGAACTCGCGCAGCCGCGCATCGACGCCCGTCGCGCTGTTGATCGCGCGGAAGATCGCGTCGATGGGGCCGTCGCCGGTGAACGAGCCCTCGACCACGGCGTCCTCGGGCGTCCGCACCCCGACGGTCGCGTGCGGCGGGCGGCGGTTGGAGGCCTCGACCTCGAACCACTCCAGCGCGTAGGTCTGCACCTCGCTGCGCAGCTCGTCGGTCACCAGCGCCTCGAGGTCCATCGCCGTGACCTGCTTCTTGCGGTCGGCGACCTCCTTGAAGCGGTCGAAGGCGTGGCGCAGCTGCTGGCCCTCGACGCGGTAGCCGAGGTCCTCGAGCGCCTGGCGCAGGGCGGCGCGGCCGGAGTGCTTGCCCAGGACGATGGAGTTGGCGTCAAGCCCCACCGAGCGCGCGTCCATGATCTCGTAGGTCTCGCGCGCCTTCAGCACGCCGTCCTGGTGGATGCCCGACTCGTGGGCGAAGGCGTTGCGCCCGACGATCGCCTTGTTGGGCTGCACGGGGTAGCCGGTGAGGCGCGAGACCAGGCGGCTCGTCCGCGCGATCTCGGTCGTCACGGCGCCGGTCGTGTAGCCCAGTCGGTCGCGCCGCGTGTGCAGGAGCATGATCAGCTCCTCCAGCGACGCGTTGCCCGCACGCTCGCCGATGCCGTTGACCGCGCATTCGATCTGGCGCGCGCCGGCCTGCACGCCGGCCAGCGAGTTGGCGACGGCCAGCCCGAGGTCGTCGTGGCAGTGCACGGACAGCACGACGTCGCGCAGGCCGGGGACGAGCTCGTACAGGCGGGTCAGGAAGCCCGCGTACTCGTCGGGCGTCGCGTAGCCGACCGTGTCGGGGATGTTGATGGTGGTCGCGCCCTCGTCGAGCGCGATCTGCAGGACCTCGGCGGTGAACTCCGGCTCGGAGCGCGTCGCGTCCATGGGCGAGAACTCGACGTCCTCGCACAGGTCGCGCGCCTGCGCGACCGAGGCGCGCGCCAGGCCCTTGACGTCCTCGCGCGTGGACTGCAGCTGGTGCTCGATGTGGATGTCCGACGTCGACAGGAACGTGTGGATCCGAGGTCGCTCGCTGTCGCGGATCGCCTCCCAGGCACGATCGATGTCGGCCGCGTTCGCGCGCGCCAGCCCGCAGATCACCGGACCCTGCACGTCGCGGGCGATCGCCCGGACCGCCTCGAAGTCGCCCGGCGAGGCGATCGGGAAGCCGGCCTCGATGACGTCGACCCCGAGCCGCGCGAGCTGCTGGGCGATCTCGAGCTTCTCGGCGGTGTTCAGCGAGATGCCGGGCGACTGCTCGCCGTCGCGCAGCGTGGTGTCGAACAGCAGGACGCGGTTCGGGTCTTCGGGCAGGATGGTCATGGGCTCTTCTCCATTTCGGTGGCTCGGGGACTTCGACTCTCGATGGTTCGCGGCTTCAGGCGGCCGCCACGCGCAGCTGCTCCCCCTAGCGGGGGAGGAGCAGGAGAAGTCGAAGGTCGAGCGCGCGGAACACCATGACGGTCCGCTGGAGGCTAGCAGCCCGGCCCCACGGCACCAACCGCCGGCCGTCAGGCCCTCGAGGGCAGCTCCTCCTCGGGCGCGATCGCGTCCGTCGTCGGCGGCTCCTCCAGGGCGGTCGGCCGCGCCGCCTCGACGTATGGGCGGCGGGCGAAGAAGGCGCGGGCGTTGACGTAGGACAGCAGCATGAGCAGGCCGCCGAGGATCAGGCCGCCGATCCCGATCAGCACCGGGATCTCGATCCCGTGCCACGGCTTGGTGTAGTTGTAGTCCTGGGCGTAGCCCTTGGTCCCGTAGTCGATGTAGGCGTATACGAAGACCACGGCCAGGCAGGCGAACCCCAGGAACGGCACGACCCCGGTCATGACGAAGTTCTTGACCGAGTGGGCCCACGTGCGCCGGTAGTAGATGGCGCAGGCCAGCCCGGTGAACCCGTAGTACCAGGCGATCATGAAGCCGATGGCCGTCACCGAGTCGCCGAGCACGTTCTGGCTGAGCTGGTTGACCAGCAGGTACCAGACCGCCGACGCGACACCCATCGTGATCGTCGAGACGGTCGGCGTCATGTGGCGGGCGTGGACCTGGCCGAAGACCTTGGGCAGGGCGCCCCAGCGGGCCATCGACAGGCTCGTCCGGGCCGTCGGCAGGATCGTGGTCTGCGTCGAGGCCGCGGCCGAGCTGAGCACCGCGATGATCAGCAGCTTGTCCAACGGCGAGCCGAACACCTGGCTGCCCAGGACGCTCAGCACGTCGTCGGAGTTGTCGACCAGCTCCTTCTCGCCGCCGTAGGCCTGCGCGGCGAAGGACACGACCACGTAGATCAGGACGAGCAGGATCGTGGAGATGACCGCCGCGCGGCCCGGGCCCGTGTGGGAGTCCTCGCTCTCCTCGTTGACCGCCACGCCGGAGTCCCACCCCCAGTAGATGAAGATGCCGAGCAGGACGCCGTCGACCAGCGCCCGGAAGCTCGAGATCGCGAACGGGTTGATCCAGTCCAGCGACGGCGCGGCCTCCGTGGGGACGTCGGTCACGGCGACCTTGACGAGCGCGACGATGGCGAACAGGGCCAGCGTCAGGATCTCGGCGGTCAGCAGCCATCGCTGCGTCTTGGCGTTCAGCTCGATGCCGATGACGCAGATCCAGGTCATGACCGCGATCCAGACCAGCCCGACCAGCGTGACCGCCCAGGTCGTGTCGGCCGCCGATTGCCAGCCGACCAGCAGGAACGAGTAGATGCCGG
>Ga0157379_10002617_pt1 | contig 15130 bp, 17 predicted proteins | sample S25metaG_FD_121802 | JGI IMG/M metagenome (GOLD analysis project Ga0157379, IMG submission 121802) | Switchgrass rhizosphere microbial communities from Kellogg Biological Station, Michigan, USA - S2-5 metaG | ecosystem: Host-associated > Plants > Roots > Rhizosphere > Soil | place: USA... | reverse complement strand
TGGAAGAAAGTAGTGGTGTGGGAATCGTTATCCAATCGTCTTGAAAAGATTCGTCGCAGAGAAACAGTACCATACGGGGAGAAGATGGTTGACGGAGGAGAGGCAATGACCGGAGAATGACGTTCCTCATACTTTGCCCACCACAACCCGGGGAACGAAATATCTTGATACCCATCGTATAGTGTAGTAAGAATATTACCGGTTTAAGCTTCTAGGGCCCCGCTTTTACCAAAAATTTTCAACGTGGATCTGAAGGGGTATTAGGCACAAATGGAGAGAGTAGCTGGCGATGCATTGAAGTCCAGTACGCATGATAATAACAACAATGTTGATATGGTAAATATCTCTCAATATTTAGAAGCTTTATGACTTTATGGTTGAATAAAGTCTCCCTATCCTTTCTTTATATTTAACAATTGAACCAATATTTATTCTTGAAATAAGATGACGTCACTCGACGATCGCTGTTCAGTTCGCGTCATCTCTCTGAACGATGCCAAACCTTTATCCACGATGTTCTTAAAATGAAACGAAGAGATCCTTTAATGGCAAAAACCCTTCTCTCCCAGAGGTATGTCTTATCAGTCAAGTTTCGATTTCCGTGGCAGCTTACAGTAATTAAGATCGAAACAACGACCATAGATGGATCCTAAAAATAAGCCTAAAGGACCTTCTCCACATTATTCCCTTTATCAGCGTAAGGTGTTTAAGAGAGGAGGGGAAACGGGGGAATGTAAGTCAATCCGCTATTATAGGAGTATTCCTCAACAGACCTCACTCCGGTTTCCGTGGCAGTACCAAGTTTTAGTGTTCACCCAGATGAACTTGCTGATTCCACTAAGAAGAAGTTAAATGACAGAGGCTATTTCTACGCAAACTCAAATGCTGGCATGGGCTGGACCGACAGAGCCAATAGGTGAGTTTCAGACTCATGTAGCACCAATCAATTATTAAGCGCACTTATGTCAGAGAAGCATTTTATAGATGGAGAATTATACCACGGATGCTAGTGGACACCAACGTTCGCGATTTGACGGGTGAGTGCGGTTTCATCATTACACTGTCTGGAGGGACTTCTAAACCAGTGTTAATCATGGCCGTTCTCCACAGTCGAAATATTCGGACATCGCATCCCTGCTCCGATCCTATTCGCTCCTATTGGAATTAACAAGTTATACTCTCCCAACGGAGAGTTGATACCAGCAAAAATAGCTGGTGAACTCGGTCTTCCCGTGAGTTTTGTGGCAAGGCTTTAGCACTGTTACACCTTGCGTACTCATATATGCATAAGTATTGCCTATCTACTGCCGCATCCCAGTCTATAGAAGACGTCGCCGAGGCCAACGATGTAGGCGCAACTACACCCAACGAGAGCAACGGCGTTCATTCGTATTCTGGAAACAATGGAGGGAATGCGAAGAGTCCCAGATTCTATCAACTGTATATGGGGCATGATGACGAAGTTGTACGTGGCGTAGTTCTCGTTTACTCCTATTCTCATTTATTTTCAGACTCTTAGCCTGTTAGAGAGAGCATGGAAGAGCGGATTTGACGGTGAACCATCCTGTTCTTCCCAAAAATTGTATTGTCTAATCCCGCCTTAGTTCTGATGCTGACGGTTGACACCTGGCAGCTGGCTTGGAGACCTACGGACATAAATATTGCCAACTACACGTTGAGTTTCTACTCATTTTATGTCGTCCTCACCTAACCAAATAATTTGATAGTTTTTATTATCAAAATACGGTAAGCCAATTTGGGTCAGAGATACGGGATCATTCCAAACTTGTATTTTGGTGTAGCCTGGAAATGAGCTTGGAGAGTCAGACCCGGTTTTTATGCAGAAATACGGAGAAGATCTGAAGCAAGATAAAGGGAGATGGATCGATCATTCTGTATGGCACGGGAAAGCCCACACCTGGGAGAAAATACCCTGGTTACTTGATCAGGTGGGCTGATTCCCTGAATTTAATTTACTCTTCACCAATCCTTCACAGTGGAACAGAATTTCTGGAGGAAGACCCTTCGTCCTGAAAGGAATTCAAAGCGCGGGTGATGCCTTAAAGGCCGTCGAAGTGGGATGCGATGGAATCGTGGTCACCAACCATGCTGGTCGACAAGTAGATGGCGCCGTTGGTTCGTTGGAAGTTCTCCCAGATATTGTCGATGCGGTGAAGAAGAGCGAGAAGGGAAAGAAAATTACTATTCTATTCGATTCGGGTATCCGTACAGGCTCGGATGTCTTCAAGGCGATTGCCCTTGGTGCGGACGCTGTGATGATTGGGAGGTGAGTGAATCCTCTCGAAGTTTGGCATGGTAAATAATTTGTGCCTGGAGACTCTACGTATGGGGAATGAGTCATGAAGGAGAGTCGGGATGCCGACACGTTCTTAAGAGTTTGTTGGCCGATTTGGATATCACATGTACAGTTGCTGGATACCCCGTTTTGCGAGACGTTGGTCGAGACGCGCTCAAGTAAGAATTATTTTGTGTCTGATGTGAAAATATTAACCAAAGTTCTCTTAGGTATAATCCGTATGGTATACCGCCTCCTAAGGGAGAATTTGCGAAGTTGTGAAGGTGAAGGTGATAATGAGGACACTATCCATCCTTGTTTAAGAAATGAACACTAGGATACACGAGGAAATCAATTCATAATATGGATTATAACCGATTATGCGTGACTCATAGTGTAACGTCTCTTGGTGAAAGTTCGTCCACTGATTATATTCAAAGTTGAAAGGACTGAATCCTAGAAATGACTAATGAAGTACTTACCAGAGACAAACAAATCTGACATTCTTTAGATGACCTACGACATGGGTGGCATATTCATTCCAGTCTGCAAAGACCCTTTGGCATGGGTAGCCATTCCGACCAGGGAAAACACATTGATGGTGAAGGTTGAAAGTATCAATGATGTACGCCTTGTAATAAAGAAATAGATTATTACGGTCTTCGACGGTTGCTCTTCGGATGTTGTGCGGAGAGACCTTGAGAGAGACTAATAATTGTTTAACCTGATGCCTGCTGGTGGATGGAACCAAAAAGACTACTCACTGTCAAGTACGTTCAGTTCCATAGTGATAACTGTGTACCTAGTACTGTGTGTGATACCAGAGAAGTGAATATAGGTAATGACAACATCTATAAAGGAGGAATGGGAACTTTATATAGGCCACGAAGATGTAGAGGAGCGGTCAGGAAGTCGTGAAGTGTTGAAGGTCACTATCAGAATGCAGCTTTTCTGGGAAAGGTTAGATCCCCGGACCGAACGTAAGGGTCTGTTCCTAGGCCGGCCTTCTAAGGCTGTTGGAGGCCGGGAACGCCACCAGAATGTAAATAAGGAGTAAAATAATGAAATAAAACAGAAGTAAAGAGATTGTTTGTTTTCAAAAATTTCAGGACCTTGTGTATCCTTCGGTTCCGGGTAGTAATATATATACCCCCAAGTTAAATCCCGTTTGGTGTTCGGCTCCTAACCTTAGTGTAAATCAATTTCCCCTCTTGTAGCCGTTAGCACTATTCTTTTTCTTTTTCCTTTTTCAGGCTCTAATTCTTATATCCTTTTTCAGAGAGGCTCAGATTTGTCTATGCGTTATTAACCTAAACCTGACGACCTAATGGCTCCCGATCTATCTCTTCGACCAAATCAGGTCTGATTAGGAAAAATGGATTTTGGCGACATAGGAGTAGATAGAGCATCAACCGAAGTCTGTCAACCGCAGGAGCTGGGGCGTAAACACCTTGACCACTAAGCCACCGAACCAATCACGAGATGGGTTTTTTGGTTCACCGTCAGGTTAATTACCATAAAAGGAATAGTATCGGGGGCTCGGCGATTAATAAGGCAACCCAGCTTCTTATAGGCGCTTGCACCAGTTGATTGCTTTGCGAAGTAACTGTACACATCACCTCAATTCGGACAGGGGTATAGAGTACACCAATCGGAGACATCAAGCTCCCTCGCATTCTGGGATGCTTCAGGTCATTTGGGCGTGTAACCGTACATATCACCTCAATTTGGACAGGGTGTATAGAGTACACCAATCATATATTGGACCTGATCATATCACGAGCGTTAACAGACGGACGCTGTGAGCGTTCAATGTCTCGGGCGCTTGCTCCCGAAATAGCCCAAGCCCTCCGTTACGCACCCTCCGCTAACGGGTCCTGAGAACCACACGTAATGCAAGCTGGTCTTTCTCCTCTTACTTTCATCTACTTTTTCTACATAATATTTATCGGAAGAGTTGTGGATGGTGTAGGAGGACGCAACACATCAATAATTTCGTTGGATGAACTGTTCTCCAGAAACGCTTCAGGCACGTGGCTTACATATCTCGAGAGCTGGCAACATTCGCAGTATGCCTCTGAAGAATGGGCAAGAGATATGTCGAATGCGGATGTGTCGCGGAAACCTGATACGGCGGTGGTTTTGTTGAACTGGTCGAGGTTGTCCAATGTGGTTCTACAAACGAAGGCTTATTGTAGTCCTGCACTGAGCGATGTGGTTGAACGCGTTTTTATTTGGAACAATCGACCTGGATTGAATCTTAGTTTTGAAGAAGTAAGCAGTAATTCTATTAGAACTCTACTCACGGTTTTGAAACTCTTTCGGTCCACAGCATTTTTCCAAGACGGGATGCAGACCCGAGAAACTCCTGATCTATAACTCTCCCGATAATATTTTGTTTCAAGCCCGTTTTTTTGGATGCATCCGCGCAGGATCGCGCCTTTGCTTCTTACAGGTAACGATTCTATCTATCACTCTTACTTGCCTCTTCTAGCTTATTTGGACCAACTTGAAGGATGACGACTACGTAACCCGTCCAGAAATCCTTCGCAATATTCATTCCTGGTTTAATCGCCCAGAATCTAGTCTGCCAGATAATGAAAATCCCACACCAATCATCCTTCTCCCACCTCATGACCATCTCGAAAGCGTTCTCCTCGATATCTTTGTACCATTCAACGCTGAGGATACTCATTCTTCAATAATGACATCGTTCGCATGCTTAGGACATGGGACATTCCTACTCCGCTCTCAAGCAGAAGACTTCATGGCTCTGTTGGATCAACTTGCACTGCCAAAGGATGAGCGAACGATTGCCGACAATTATTTTACGCTGCTGAGTGGAAGGAGGCCTAATATATGGCTGACCCATACGATTGAGCTTGGTGATTCAGAGACTCTGCCTTTCACGTTTGGACGAGAGGGGGATGAACGAAATTGGAAGCATATTGTATGTGTCGTTTGAGAGGCTGTTCAATTTCAACACTGACAAGACTGCAGAACCGGGCGATGGTTTATCTCAAGTCTCTAACAAACTCTTCATCGCAAATTTCACCATTCTTGAGCCCCGTCACTGCCGATCCGTCGATGGCCTCCTTCCAGCAGGCTCCCTGCATTTCTGACGCCTGTTCCATCTCCAGCAATATCACCACCCTACCTTCCCATATCACTTCTCGCGAAACTTGGACGCCAAATACAAGGATGCAAACAATTCAAGCTGCCAGATTTTCGCGACTTGGCCAGACTGCCGCAGGGTGGTATATTGATCACTCTCTTGACAAAGCCGTAGATGGTGATCCTCAAACTTCATTTCGAAGTGTCGGGTGTAAGCTCTGTTCTACTTGTTTAAGGGAATTTAAACTGATATTGTCTTGTGTGCAGTTGCGAAGAAAGGAGATAAGATTACTATTTCCCTTTATCAAACTGGGAATGGAGTGGAAACATCACTAGTGGAGTTGGTATGGCTTGTAGATACTAATACTGCGACGATTCTCAACAAAGCAACATTTGAAATCTCTTGGGATGACAAGGTATAACTTGTTCTCGATCCCAAAAGGAATCCGTATTAACTCGCTTTTCCAGAATCTTGTGGACATTTCGCCTCTTGATCCCGAATGTTTCCCTGTTACAACAATTTCCCTCCCTGAAGACTTTGAAGAGTATCCTCCGTCAATATTGGCCTCATTATTGATGGATGACTCACCCAGGACACTGCCAGAGAACTCAAAGCTGGACACCATTCCCACATCCACTATGGTCGAGTGTTTTGTGTCTCTTGAAATAGAGGCCTTCAAACTCCCCTCCAAGATATGGCTTTCCCTTAACGAAGATATTCCAATATCATGGGCTATTTATGAATTTTGGTTACGGAAGCCGTCAGAATAATCCTCATTCCTTTCCTGTCTCCCGAAAATCTTGACCGGGAAATACTCTCAAGCGAGCATCCTGGATGTCAACAATGTCTCTATGTGTTATACAAGAAGCCGACTATAGGAGACTTATCATCTTATATGCAAACACGACTTCATCAAAGCCTTTCCTAGCGATACACGCACCTCTGTTGGGAAAGCACCGAAACACACGATCCGACAACCTAGCATGTTCGCTATCGAGTATCCAGGATTTATGTTACCCAGACCTGGTCATTAGAAACTTCTAAGACCTTTTGTAGCCTGGTGGAAAAAGGATAAGCAATTATGCGAAAGCGAGAGGCACAAAATGACTTGTTGCGTGTCTCTCGGATGGTCTTTATGAGATAGGCGATAGCGCAGTAAATTAGAGGAAGAAACACAGATGATGCGGGGAGAACTTTTCCATAAGAAATATAGTCACTTTGTTCGTGCTCGGTCGAATGTTCCAGGGAATAGATTGCCTTGTAAGAAAATCCATGAGGAAAATTCAGGATTTTGAGCATGTTCCAGTAGATTCCGCTATGGCTTGTCAATGTAAGCCTCGCCGACAGTCCTGCTTCCTAAGACAAATTTAACACAATTTTGGAGCTGCTTGAAACAAGCTGAAAAAGGCTTTGGGTTGCGCCGGCAGTTATGACAGACCGCCGTTTATCTAATACCGTAGCTTCTAATTTCTCAGCACAAGATATTAGATATCAAATGAAGATAGGAACATCGAAGTAAGCAGCTAGAGCAATGAGTGGGAAGCTTGACATACAGTTTTTGACTAACGCGCTTGTTCACTAAGCGTCGCAACAGAGCCGCTTGGTCATCGACATGCCAGAAGACACTCATTATTCCAGTTAGTAACATATGGTATTTCCGTTCAAACTAACCGCAATACCGAACTCCATACGGATCGATCGCTAGACAGGCTTACCGATGGACACGTATAAAAGGTCAAGAGTTCCAAGCATGTATCTCCACACTCAAACTCTCAACGCAAAATATTCTTCTCAACATGGGATCCATCGCACAAGTAGCACTTGCTGATACTATTCTCTTCAAGCCTGTCAAGGTTGGCAGGTCGTTGCTTCAGCATAGGATCGTTATGGCGCCGTTGACGCGCTATCGTGCAAACGATGCACATGCGCATACGGATCTTGCTGTCGAATACTATTCGCAGCGAGCGAGTACACCTGGTACTATGATTATCACAGAAGCGACCTATATCTCGCAGAAGGCGTCTGGTCAAGCTAATGCGCCAGGTCTCTATTCGAAGGAGCAGATCGCAGCATGGAAAAAGGTGCGTTTCTTATCAACACTTACAGAGAAGAGAGTCGCTCATCCTCCGATTAGATCACCGACGCTGTCCACGCGAAAGGCTCTTTCATCTACGCGCAACTTTGGGCCCTCGGCCGCGCAGCCTACCCGGAAGTCCTCCAAGCCGAAGATCCCTCGCTTCCCTACGTCTCATCCTCCTCTAAAGGTCTTGCCGGCCGCTCCGCCACACCCCGCGCCCTAACCGTATCAGAAATCAATGAATACGTCCAAGATTTCGCCCAAGCAGCTAAGAATGCCGTCTTTGAAGCTGGGTTCGATGGGATTGAGATTCATGGTGCGAATGGCTATTTGGTGGATCAGTTTTTGCAGGACGTGGTTAATGAACGGACGGACGAGTATGGGGGAAGTGTGGAGAATAGGGCAAGGTTTGCATTGGAGGTTGTGAAGGCTGTTTCGGATGCAGTTGGGCAGGATAGGACTGCTATTCGTCTGAGTCCTTGGAACACATATCAAGGTAGGTTCATTCAACAGTGCCCTTTTTCTATCCACTTCCTAACGATGTTTCCTTGCTTTAGAAATGCGCATGATTGACCCAGTCCCAACATTCTCCTATCTTACCGAACAACTTCGTGACAACTTCCCCGACCTCGCCTACCTGCATTTCACCGAACCCGTCCTAGAGTCTATCAAACACCCCGAAACAGGCTCTAACGATCCATTCCGCCAAATCTGGGCTCCTCGTCTCTTCTTATCTGCTATCCATACCCTCGAATCTGCTTTGAAGGCTGCTGAGGAGAAGGGAGATATTGTTGTGTTTGGACGTTATTATATCGCCAACGTACGTTTCCATCTTCTTTCATTCTGAGGTTTCATGATGGTGACTTCGTTTCTTTATTTATTTAGCCCGATCTACCTCTCCGATTAAAGAAGGGTATCCCATTGAATGTTGCAGACCCGAAAACATTCTACACCGCCAAGTCTCCTGTTGGATACATCGATTATCCTTTCGCTGAGGAAGCAAAAGAGGACGCTTCTGCATCTGTATAAAGCCTCTGACTGATCCTTGCCCCCTATTCCACGCATTAATCATCCTCCTCATTGCATCTTACATAATAATTATCACGTCGATTATTCCATTTTTTGATATAGAATACCTAGGATACGGATTGTATAATTATCACATATTATATAATGGATATGATTACTATTTGAACATATTGGGATTGAATATTGAAAGGCCAGAAACTACTTGGTCGTTTTTTCGATGAAACCTTCCAGTGCACACAAAGTCGGCACTGATGACAAATGGCGTCCCGGGTCATCCATATAGCCAGCCACAGTCTCGATTCCTGGATGAATAATATATTCACGCATAAAATAAATGTATAATAACCCATGGAACTATTGTAAATATTAGCATTTAAGATTCTTTGAGGTATTTGAAAATTAAAATACGGCTTAGGCTGCACAAATAAAGACGAATAAAGTGTTATGGTCGGCTAATATATAGCATCCTGCCCCTCGACCACTTGCTCCTAGCTCCCCTTGCTCCACTCCCAGCCGATGTTCTTACCCAGTCCACCCAACAACTTGGATTTATAACCCCTCTCCCCTCGCTGAAGAAGTCCACGATTACCGTGTCAAAGGATTCCACCCTGTTCACCTCGGGGACATGTTTGGCGAGGGACGCTACAAAGCGGTATAAAAGCTTGGAAATGGTTCTTACGCACCATATGGCTTGTGAAGGACAGTCACCGCGGAAGTTATGCGGCTCTTTAGGTTGTTGCGGCAGTAGTTTCTGAGGTTTCTGGTGAAAGGTGATTGTTCGACGTCTTCAAACCCGGAGGGATAAGCTTGCGGGTTGTGTTCTCTAAATTCATGTCGTCGAGGCCTTTGATGAATTCATACATGTTGGAACTAATAGTAGAAACCTCTGTATTTTTTCAATGAGGTTCTGGTTCGTCACTGCGATGAGAATCCAGGAAGATCTTTCCAGATGATTTCATCCCAGATTATAAGCGACGTGATGTGTCTCCATAATCTTGGAATTGTCCACGGAGGTATGTGGTTCATTAAACATATTTATCCTCTTTGGTTATATAACCAACCTTCAAGATCTTCACTTTGGCAACATACTGCTCTATTCTCCATCAATTTCGTCCTGGCTAGCACCAGAAGAAATTGAGCGCCATCCGGATCTTCCCAGGACCCCGTTATTCTATATAAGACAAATCAAGCGCCTGAACCCTCTCCAGATACATTGTCTGTACTACCAGACGTCTTCCCTTGTTGGAGCCTTGTCTCGCCTCTCCCTTCAGCATTCACGTCGAAATATGCGACCACGGAGAATTTTCCATATGGGATCCTCGTGCACCCTTGCCGTGGTAAGAACGCTTATAATGGCTTACAGGGCGTTTATAATACCTTGAAGGAAGTTAAACACCTCAACTCTATTCAACTCTATTCTCTGCGCCTGAAGTCATACTAGACGATTTTTCAAAGGTTTCCCGGTGATATATGGGCTCTCGCAATTGCTATATTCGATATTGTATCGGGGGCAAGGTCGGCGTTTTGGAAATGACCTGCTTTGTGCAGGATATTGTTAGCGTTCGAGAAACTTCCGCAAAAGTGGTGGGAGAAACGAGAGATAGGAGTAAAATGGTTTGATGAAGGTGGAAATGATAAGAAGGAGGAGGGGGGGGCAAACTATGTCGGCGAAATTTGATGGGGGTAGGGAGAAGGGGATACTCCACAGACTGAATCGGGAGATGTTACGTTATGAGTCCGAGGAAAGACTTCAAGCAGAGGATGTGGTTAGGAGAATTGTTTTAGAGAGAAAATCGCTTCTATCGACTGCGACGGAAAAGAAAACCTATGATGTCAGAGACAACTGAGCTACGACTCAAATTGAGGACATTGCTATTTATAGGTATTGCCATTAGGAAAAGTGTACGCGAGTGTAATATATACGAAAGATAGAATGGAAATATATCTTCAACAAAGACCTGCAGAATTTGATTTGGAAAACATAGGCATGTCTGTTATAAATATTTGCTATAAGTGTAGTCTTGTTCCCAGTCGCCGATGAATCTAGGAAGGTTGAAAGGGGCACGACGTCATTGGCATACATACCGACGAAGAGCATGTTAGTACAGAATTGATGTATAAGTTATGGAAACACTACAAATTGCGAGTGTGCGCTCGAAAACTATAGGATGGTGGAGGGTTGGCAGATGGCATACGCCTACTGTCCGGTGGATGCAGAGAATCCTCTCGTTCTCGGCACAAATGACAAGCACAATGTACAGGTTGAAATTGTGAACCTTGAGGACTGTGACCTGAGCCTGAGGATCTCGTTTCCATCTCCAGTCTCAGTGCATCAACGACTCGGGTGACGATGAGATCTATATCGGTTATATGTAGAGGACGGGGGTTGCTGGCTAACGGAGGGGTTAAGGTTGGATCTCGTGTATGAGCCTGGGAGGGGTCTGAAGGGAGCCTGACATGGGTACGGGGAGTAGGAGGCTCGAAAGAACTTTGAGAAACTGATCCTGTGTGTAGCGTGTCGTATGGATATGGTTTGTATTGCTCGGTGACAAATTGGGAGCCAGAAATTGGAATTGATAAAGGATATTCTTTTCGCCGCAGCCACGAGAATATTGATCGCTTGTTGGAGATGCCCCGATTTTCGGTAGGACAGGGCTCATATAGCGAACTATCCACTGACGGTCCCCTCGAATGGCCATAAGGCAAATAGCTGTCCACCCGTTTTGCGATACGATCGTTACGCCATGACTTGATTGGTACTCTGTATCCGTTCTTATAGAAAACGTATGCAAGACCCGTGAGGAGCATCGATACGAGAATTACGGATATAATGATGGAAATCATGAAGTTGGACGACATAGGCATTGTATCCATCTCTCTTATGACGAGCATTGTGGAGGAGTCAAGCCCAGTAGACGCCATCCGAGGAGTCCGGGTTAGATGTCCCAATTTGAGCTTTCGACTAAAATTATATGACCATTAACTGAGAGATATTGTTAGATAATATGTCCTCGATAACAGAATAGGAACTTACCGGTCCAAAATACACGAGTATACCAAGCAACAGGGTTTCTCGCCCCAAAGGAGATGGATATGGGCGAGGAGGGCGAAGGATCCAACTAAAAAGGGTCCAGAAGCTCGAAGGGGTATTTATACGAAATTATCGTGGCAGAAGCCACTCCACTCCCCCAACTGATTTATCTCCTTGATTGGCCATTTGTATTGGGGTATGGATTGCAATGACCCAAGGCCATAACGGGTGAGGAGATGTATTCATTGAACGATGCTGAGTTCGTACCCGGAGCAAATTTCTGAACATCAACATTTTCCACAGCCAACTCATTTCGAATGTCGAGGAAGCATCCCCATTCGTGGTACTTCCTTCCAAGGAGACTCTCGTGGGATCAGGAAGTCGGCGATTGCGGACAATCCAATCAGCGCAGTGACAGTTGGTTCAGTGCTGTGTTCTCTATCCGCATGAGGTGTTATGAACATCAGAGATCTTCCTTGAAGACCGGCATTCGTTCCCAAATCTGGGATCCATCATCACTTGCTCAAGTTTATCTACAGTTCTGAGGTAGGAATTTTTTTATTGCAAGCTATCTGGGTACTTGAATGTTACACACCAACTTGAGGAGAAATGTTCAATTTTTTTCTCATTTGAAGGGCGCTAATCAGATCGCCAACCTGTGCCCTTGAATTCAGTCAGCAACAGCCATGTCCCTCTGCATATTTGAGTTCCAAAATGCTGAACTGTTTCTCCGTTACTCCCACTAGGTAGTGTACTTGGTGAGTTGGCTCCTCTTTCCACGCTCGCCATCATCCAAGATGGACCCCTTGTCGGCCGCTGCCAGTGTTGTTGCTGTTTTGCAGATTGCTGGTCAAATAACTGTCTCTACCAACCGTTTTCTGAAGGCTGGGGAATCGGCTCGTGCTGCGAGAGAAAAGCTACTCACTAGGATACGCCAACTCGAAGCCATCCTTATCCCATTCCAAGAGTTTCTCAAGAACAACCCCTGGCCCGCATCTGGAACGCCTGACACCTTTCTCCTGAATGTCGTGGGTTGGTTACAAGACTGCAACGAGCTACTTAATAAGTTTTATATCAAATTGCGACGACCTAACTCAACGTTCAAATCGATCTTTGATCGCCTGACATGGCCTTTGAAGGAACAGGAGCTTCAAGAATTGGGGAAACTTATTGATCAGCACTCTATCACCTCAGTACTAGGTCTTCTAGTGAATCAAACGTACGTATTTGAAGATTGATGCTGGATACTCGCTTATTGAGAGTTTGAGATAGGTGTACTCTCGCCCAGCTCAGATCCGAATTTGCAACCATTACTCAAGGTTTGTGCCATCTGAATCCCCGCTTATTTTTCCATATCCATTATTTCCTCTCTTCAAAGGGGTCAGTCAACTAGTGGAGGACGATAAACAAGAACGTCGAGAAAAGGATCGGATTACCGTAATGTGGAAGCTGAATATTTCTAAGGAACGAATATCACATCTCGGCCACGGCTTGTCGACAGAGAAAGCACACCCGGGAACAGGAGAATGGTTAAAAAGTGGGGAAGCGTTCAAAAAGTTCAAATTGGGGGATATCCGCCATATTTGGATTAATGGCATACGTAAGTGAATTGCAATTAGCCAATATTCCCGGACTAATTGGGGTGGCGATAGCTGGTTGTGGAAAAACAGTACTTTCGTAAGAATTGCGTTATGTTTGTCCCTGATCCATACTTAATTAACCTGGTAACTCGTTCGTGTTGCCTTAGAACCACCATCGTCAAGGTCCTTCTGGACGAATTTAGTTCGGATTCTACAATTAAAATCGGATCGTTTTTCTTTACCTTCAGGGATTCCCATCAACAATCTGTGGACGATATGCTGAGTGCTATTATAGCACACATTTTCCCCTCGGAGGATAGTGAGCTTTCCCCAGGACTTTTGGAACTGTGCCGTGATAAACTCTATTATGGATTATCGACCGAGTTCCTTTTATCGGTTTTGACTCTACTATTGAGGGACACTCGAAAGACATTCATTGTCATTGATGCCCTGGACGAAATTTCTGTCTCTGGACGCCGCTTATTAATCGAAACCATCTGTAAAATGTCTACAATGGGTTTGCAACTAATCCTGACTAGCCGCAGAGAGGCTTACTTACAAGAAGGATTTGAGTCTTTACCTCTCGAAGTGATAACTATCGATTCGGCCGTTGTCGACGAAGACATTCGCATCTTCCTTAAGGATATCATCCCAGCTGATCCGAGGTTCAGTAAATGGCCGGAATCTCTGCGAGACACAATTCAAGAAACCCTTGTCACCGGAGCTCAGGGAATGTAAGGCTGAAATCTGTAATTCTGGATAGTATTCTAACTGTCATGTCAGGTTTCGATGGGTCGAGTGTCAACTGGAGACACTGAGAACTTGTAGGACCATCAGCTCTATTAAAAGGGCTCTCACTTCCCTTCCGCAATCCTTGGACGACACATACGATCGTATTTTACAAAACATCGATGCGGCTGATCTTCAATTTGCTGCACGATTGCTCACCTGGCTAGCATATTCTCTGAGACCTATGACACCAGAAGAACTCGCCGAAGCTGTAATCATAAATATTGGCGAAGATGATCTCAATCCTGAAGATCGTTTTGTTGACCCAACGGAAGTTCTGAGCCTTTGTGGATCATTGGTACTTCTCATCGATAGCGAAAACGCTCGACTCGTGGCGCTTTCTCATTATTCAGTCAAGGAGTACCTCACGTCGGGAAGGTTCTTAGGAGGTGAAAACCCGAATTTGATCGCACTTTCCATGAAAAGAGGTCATCTAGAACTGGCGGAAACATGTCAAACTTATATGGGTTTTAATGTCTTCCGCCGGGAAGACTTCTACGCTAACGGTTACCGCAACCATAAGAAGTTCCGACCAGCGAATCACTACCCTCTCTTCAAGTATGTTCAATGGAACTGGCATCGTCATATATCGTACCTTTCTGATCCTGAAGAAATCCGGAGACTTGAGGAGGAATTTGCCAATTTGCTCTATGACAATGCCGAACTGTATTACAACTGGTTCGTCGCTTGGCGTAGTAAGAGTTCCTGGAGCTCCTTACCCCTTCACTATTTTGCTGAAATTGGGCTATACTGGGCCGTAAAGTCTGGCATTGAGCGGGGAATCGATGTTAATCTCCGTCCCAAATACGAGGATCCGTACAGGATTCAAACACCACTCTCCATCGCCGCTAAATGGGGGCATTCCTCCATTGTTCGATTGCTTATCGAGCTTGGTGCCTCTGATAACATTGACGGGAAAGCCCCTGCTTTAGCTGCGGCAACGGGTAGTGACCAATATGAATTGGTAAAGTTTCTTGTCGAACATGGTTCTAATGTCAATTTAGGTGACCGAGCTGAGAGAGCCCAGTATCATCAGACATGCCTCCAGATTGCTATAAGAGGTCGTTCAGAACGACTGGTGCAATTCTTTGTGGACAACGGGGCGGATGTCAACACCATTAATCCAGATCGCTTTGACTTCGTCCCGTCACCTCTGACGGTGGCAGCAAATACTGGGACTATTCCAATCATCAAGCTCCTTTTGGAACGCGGA
>Ga0157379_10002613_pt1 | contig 15136 bp, 13 predicted proteins | sample S25metaG_FD_121802 | JGI IMG/M metagenome (GOLD analysis project Ga0157379, IMG submission 121802) | Switchgrass rhizosphere microbial communities from Kellogg Biological Station, Michigan, USA - S2-5 metaG | ecosystem: Host-associated > Plants > Roots > Rhizosphere > Soil | place: USA... | reverse complement strand
GAACTTCTTCCCAGCGGACGATGTTGGTCTCGCCGTGATAGGTCATGCCGGCATGGTGCTCTGCCCCGCTTGGATCGCCCCAATACGGAAAACAAAGATTGTGGCCTAGCAAACCACTAAGCAGTCTTGCTTCAGGCCCGGCACCGTAGGTTGCGCCATGAATGGCTGGGTCATACTGATCCGAGTCGATAGTGGGGCGGTCCTGTACCCATAGCGGGTTCAGTTTCGGTCCGTCCTTCAGAACCAGGGCTGCGATATGCCCGCCGGATTTGATCACAGTGACGCGAATGTCGGTATTCTCTATGGTCCAACACGCGCGACTGTGAAACGACTTTTGCGACATTGTCATTGATCTACAGATTCGACAGCCCTGACCGCTGCTCTCACTATGATGATTAGATCTCCCGAAGGCTAGAAAAGGTCATCGTGCGCGATCGCAAAAGCAGTACTGCCTATGGGCGACTCCAGATTCTGCCCGAAGCCGTGCTTCGGGTTCCCGTCAGGCGCATAGTACTCCATGGTTGGGTCAGGGTTCGCCGCAAAAGCCTGGGTGAGCGCGGCCGCCAGGGCTGGGCTCTTCAGGTACAGCGCTTCCGACACCCAGCGGTTGCCAACCGACCAATAGGCGCTCTGGTACGATTTTGCCCCGAAAGGCGAGGCCCCGTAGGGCGATCCTTTGTCGGCTGAAATATAGCCGACGGTTTCCCATGGCGCGGGCGATTGGAGGACGTAACCCTGGTATGTGATTGCAGAATAATTCTTCACCAGCCAGGCACTGATCGCCGCCTGCTGGGCTGAACTGGGTATCCTGCAATACAGGGCCAGAGTCGAGGCGAGAATATCGATTTGCCGGTTCTGGCGGCTGGCGGCATAGTACATTCCGGCGGAGGAATCCCAGAGAGCTGAGTCGCGCGATTGCAGGGATGACTGAATCAGATTAGCTTGATCAAGAAAGTATTTGGAATTTGCATTGTCTCCCACGCGACGATAAAGAATCGCTACCGCCGACGCCGCCCTCCAGTACATGATGCAGCCAATCGCATCCAGTCCCGTCTTGCGCGGCTCCTCTTCAAATGCCCAGGCCACCCACTCGTCGCCGGGTACGACTTGCACGCAACCCGTCTTAGGATCACGCGGGATGCCCTCCAGCGCAGCTTTGATTTTTGGCGCATCTTTTACAAACTGAGCTGTGGCGTTCGTCTTCCGCCAATAAAGTTCTTCCAGCAGTGGCAGGAAAAAGGCGCCATCGCCGGTGGGATGTGCGCAGCGCCGGTCCCATGCGGAACAGTAGACATATACGCTTCCATCTTTTTTCAGGGCCATCGGGATCCAACCCGAACTGTTCGTGCGGAGGAGAAACTTATCAATGATGTTCCTGACCTGCTCGGCGCTAAACGCTTCTGGCAAACCGGTCATCGTAAGCCCTAGGTCGGAGAGGTACACGTCCGGATATCCAGGCGCGGCGCGAAAGAAGTCGGTGTCGTCAGGAAAATTGGACCGATTGTCTGATATGTTCTTACGCGTAATGCTTTGAAGTTTGGCAACCGTTGCAGATTCAGCAGCGGCTCCAGGATTTCCCTGGGCCCAGGTTGCCGTAGTAAATACGGCAAGAGAGGCCGCGACGAACAACGGGTGCAGCAAGACTCGTACTAATGCCGCCATCAACCCATCCTTAAGCATCAAATGTTTACCCAGCATCGGTTGCCGTCGCCCCGACAGTTCAGTAGGCTGAAAACAAACGCCGGAGAGAATAATAATCTTGCCAAACTTATTCGTTAGAACCGGAGCCATCGCGATGAGCCGACGGCTGCGCGCCCCTTATCTTGCAGCATTGCTTATTCCTACTGTCTTGGCCGCGGCGGCATTCTCGCCAAATGCCAGCCCTGCCGACCGGGTCTATCGCAACGGCGTCATTTTCACCTCTGATGCCGGGAATGGAACCGCCGAGGCGGTGGCGATTCGCGATGGACGAATTGTTTACGTGGGCGGCAATCAGGGACTGTCTCCCTTTGTCGGCCCGGGGACCGTATCAGTAGATCTTAAAGGACGGTTCTTGATGCCGGGCCTGGTTGACGGCCATATGCATCCGCTCGAAGCCGGGACGCAGCTCTTGAAATGTAGTCTCAACTACGAATCGCTCACCGTCGCAGAACTGCGGCAACGGGTTCAGTCGTGTCTCGACCACGATGCTTCCAGAGATCCGGATGCCTGGCTCGAGGTGGTGAGCTGGTTTCAGGAGAGCATGCGCCCCGCCGGAGTAAGGACAAGCCGTGCCACGCTCGATGTGCTGAAAACGACTCGTCCGATTATCCTCCGCTCCTCGTTCGGGCACACGGTGTTGGCCAATTCCCGCGCCTTGGCGCTGGCCAAGATCACCGCCAGCACTCCCGATCCGATCGGCGGAAAGATCTGGCACGAAGCCAATGGCGAACCCTCGGGCCTCCTCGAAGACGCCGCGTACGAAGTATTCTCGAGCCTGTTGCCGAAGCCGACGGCTGAACAAAATGTGGCGGGCGCGACGGCCGCGCTCAAGGCCATGCGCCGGCAAGGCGTCACCACCTTCCTCGACGCCGACGCGGCGGCTGAGGATATGGCGGCGTTCGCGGCCGTGCGCCGCTCCGGAGGCCTGACCGCGCGGGCGCACTTTGCGCCGGAAATCGCTCCAGCTGAAGCTGGCGATCCGGTCGGCGCGGTCGCGCGCGTGGTCGCGTTTGCGAAACAGTACGACGAAGGCACAATCGGACGCGTGCCCGGCATCACAGTCCGAAACGCAAAGCTCTTCCTCGACGGAGTGATCTCGGCTCCGGCGTTCACGGGCGCGATGAGGGAGCCGTATCTCACGAACGTTGGAACGGCGGCGAACCCGCGCTGGCTGCCCGGTCCGAGCCGCGGGCCTGCGGTCTACTTTCCGCCCCAGCCGCTTGCCACCATTCTCATCGCGCTCGGAAAGGCTGGCATCGATCCCCACATGCATGCCGATGGAGATGGCGCCGTTGGCGCCGGCCTCGACGGCGTCGAAGCGCTGAGGAAAGCATTGCCCGCGGCCGATATCCGTCCTGCGATCGCACACGATGAAATCGTCGGGCCGGCGGATTTCCCGCGCTACAAGCTCCTGAATACGATGCCGGTATTGTCGTTCCAGTGGGAGAAACCCGCAGGGGACACCCTGGGCCTGAAAGACTACTTCGGCCCGGCGCGCATGAAGATTCTGGAACCAGCCGGCTTCCTCGCCGCGGCTGGCGCCCGCATCGCCTTTGGCAGCGACTGGCCGGTGGACCGGCTGGACGAATGGTTTGCCCTCAAAGTCGGGGTCACGCGCACTAACTCGCCCGACGCGCCGCCCCAGTATCGTGGCCGACTGGGCGACGATCCCGGCTTGTCGCGTGAGGCCGTGCTGCGGGCCGCGACCATCGACGCCGCCTATGAGCTTCATCAGGATGAGACGACTGGGTCGCTTGAGGTCGGCAAGTTCGCAGATCTCATCGTGCTCGACCGAAATCCGCTGCAGATTCCTGCGGAGGACATCGCAAACATCCAGGTGCTCGAAACTGTCGTCGGAGGCAATGTCGTGTATGACGCTTCCGCCGCCTTGCACTAAGGCCGGATAAATCTGCGGACCATGGTGTTTCACGAGCCATACGATCAGTGCAAGCCGTCGCCAGGTAATATAATTGCGCACGCATGGCGCTAACCTCTGGGACCAAGCTCGGGCCTTACGAAATTCAATCGTCAATAGGCGCGGGCGGCATGGGAGAAGTCTATCGCGCGCGCGACACCCGTTTGTCACGCGAAGTCGCGATCAAGGTTTTGCCGGAAGCTTTCGCCCGCGATCCAGACCGTTTGGAACGCTTCGAGCATGAAGCCCGCGTGCTGAGCACGGTCAACCATCCCAATATTCTCGCTATTCACGACGTAGGCGCACAGGGTGATCTCCACTATCTGGTTTCGGAGCTGCTCGAAGGCCAGACGCTGCGCGAAAAAATGAACGCCGGACCGCTGGCTCAGCGCCGCGTGGCCGACTACGCGGTGGAGATGGCTCGCGGGCTTGCCGCGGCCCACGATAAAGGTATCGTGCATCGCGATTTGAAGCCCGATAACATCTTCATTACCAAAGACGGCCGGGTAAAAATTCTTGACTTCGGATTAGCCAAACAAGCCATGGGTGAAGCCGGACTCTCCGGACAAAGCGCGACCATGGCCGCACCCACGCCCACCCAACCGGGCACGGTGATGGGCACGGCGGGCTATATGTCTCCCGAGCAAGTGCGGGGGCAAACCGTTGACCACCACTCCGACATTTTCAGCCTGGGCACGATTCTCTACGAAATGATCTCTGGCAAACGCGCATTCAAGGGCGACACCGGGGTCGAGACCATGAGCGCCATCCTGAAGGAAGATCCTCCCGAGTTAAGCGAGAGTGGACTAAATGTGACGCCCGGCCTCGATCGCATTGTCCGGCACTGCCTGGAAAAGGAACCGGGGCAGCGCTTCCAGTCGGCGCGCGATCTGGCCTTCGATCTGGAGAACCTGTCGTCGCTCAGTGGCGCCACAAAACCAGTGACGGGATCGCACCCGGAGAGTGCCACAAAGTTGAGAACTCCGTTGCTGATTGCGATTCCAGCCTTGCTGCTGGTGGTCGCGGCGGCGTTCTGGGCAGGGCATGCGACCAGGAAGACTTCTGCTCCGGTCTTCAGCCGGCTGACGTTTCGCGGCGGCCACGTTGGGGCTGCGCGGTTTTCTCCCGACGGCCAGACCATCGTGTACAGCGCAGAGCTGGGCGATGAACCGCTGCAGCTCTACACTACGCGTCCCGACGCCCCCCAGTCGCGCGAACTCGGCCTGAAGAACAGCAGCATTCTCGCGGTCTCCAAGCAGGATGAACTCGCCATTACCCTGAACCACATTCAGCCGGCGGCGAATGCCGGGGGCGGAACCCTGGCCCGCGTGCCGCTCACCGGCGGTTCACCGCGCGAAATTAGCGAAGCCGTGGGCACCGCCGACTGGTCGCCCGATGGACAGTTCCTTGCGCTCGGTACGCTGACCAACACCAGTTTTAATCTTGAGTATCCCCAGGGCAAGCGGTTGTACGAAACTCAAGGCTGGATCGGCGACTTGCGCGTTTCGCCCGACGGCAACATGGTGGCTTTCATCCATCATCCTATTCGCTGGGACAGTCTGGGCGCGATCATGGTCGTGGATCGGCAGGGCAAGAGCCGCGTGCTCACCGGTTCCTTCTCCGATGCTCGCGGACTCGCATGGGCGCCCTCCGGTAAGGAGATATGGTTCACCGGCTCCAATGTCCATCTCTCCAGCAATTTGTTCGCGGTTGATCTCGAAGGACATCAGCGGCTGGTGTGGGCGGGTGCGGGCGGTGTCGTGCTCCAGGATATTTTCCCCGACGGCCGCGTGCTCTTCATCCGCGAGAACCGGCGGCGTGGAATCGCCGGATTATTTCCCGGCCACGACTCCGAAATTGACATGAGTTGGCAGGACTGGTCGCTGGTCACGCGTATTTCTCCCGACGGCAAGTGGATATTCTTCTCCGAGGAAGGTGATGGCGGAGGTCAAAAGTACTCCGCCTATATGCGCGCGACCGATGGCTCGCCCGCGATTCGCCTGGGAGATGGCACGCCGTATGGAGTATCTCCTGATCTCAAGTGGGTGGCATCGATCATTCCAGGACAACCGCAGCAGCTCTGGTTGCTGCCTACTCGCGCCGGGGCGCCAAAGAATCTCTCACAACCGGGCTTCGACTACGACTTCGCTCTCTGGTTTCCCGATGGCAAGCACTTGCTGGTTACTGGAAGGGAGCCCGGAAAGCAGGCACGATCTTATCTGACCACTATGGACGGAGGAGCACTCACTCCAATAACACCCGAGGGCGTGCAGGGCTTCCCGACCGAAGACGGGAAAGAAGTCGTGTCGCGGCAAGGCGACGTGATGAAATTCTATCCCACTGACGGCGGGCAGCCACGAAGTGTTCCTGCAAAGATTCCTGATGTCACGCTTCCGTGGAGCGGACAGAGCGGGCGCTATGTCATCGGAGCGGAGCAGCCGGCAGTGCCTCTGAAGTTGTACCGTTACGACACGGTGACGGGCGAAAGAATACCCTGGAGAGACCTGGTGCCGGCGGACCGTGCAGGCGTTTATGTCGCTAATATATTCGACATCACGCCCGATGCCCGTTGGTATGCGTACTCCTATGTGCGCGACCTCTCGGACCTCTATCTCGTTGACGGCTTGCGGTAATGCCGGCCTCCCGCCGGCTGGCCCGAGGGCATCTTGCCCTCAGCGCATCGGCTATCCCTGACTGGGCCTCCCCGCGCGGCGCGTTGCGTGAACACAAGATCTAACTCACCGCCTTTTTCTCGAACTGCCGCAGGCCCACGAACAGCAGCAGAACATCAAAGAAAAGCAGTGCGACGAGCACAGACGCTATCGGCAAGTGCGGGAACTGTGGAACCAATGTGGCACGCATCCCTTCGCTTGCGTAAACCAGCGGATTGACCAGCACAGCTTTTTGCAGGACAGGGAAAGTCTTCAGCGCGCTCCACGGATAGTACGTGCAACCAAAGAAAATCATGGGCGTAATCACCATGCCGAACATCAGCCCAATATGCTGTTGATTGATGCTGCATCCCAGGGCCAGCCCTCCCGCTGCTGAGAAGATCGCAATCAGCACCAGGATCACTACGAAGGTCAGCGGTGAGCCGATACTGATTTCAACTCCGGGTCGAAGTACGAGCCACGCCAGCGGGATCACAATCAGCCCAGCAACCAGCGCCTGCAACATTCCGGCGAAGACTTTCTCGATCGCGATCCAGGGGATCGCGATCGGGGCCAGCAGCCGGTCTTCGATTTCGCGGGTCCACTGAAACTCGGCGATGAGCGGCATGGCCACAGCCCAAATTCCAGTGAACACCATGCTGATCGCGATGATGCCGGGGAGTAGAAGGCTTTTGTACGTTGCCGGCAGAAAACCGCTGCCCACCATCACCCGGCCAAAAATGAAAACAAAGAGCAACGGCTGAAGGAAAGTCTGCAGCAGGAGCTGGATCGCGTTACGCCGTGCGACGTGAGCATCGCGCGCCAGCATCGCGGCAAGAGTCTTCCAGTTCAATCGCGCAAGCTCCTTCCGGTATGGTGCAGAAAGAGGTTTTCCAGGCTCGGCTCAGAAATGTGAACGTCTGACAATTCCGCGCCTGCATTCGCAGCCAGGCTTGCAACTTCGGGAATGAGCGAGCCTCCGCGATCTGCATAGACGTCGACCCCCGTGCTATCCGTAGCGCGCACTTCACGCACTCCCGCCAGCGCCTGTAAGCGCTGGAGCAGATCTGCAGTCTGATTCCCGAAACGAAGGCGCAGCAGGTATCCTCCGGGAACCGATGCCTTCAACTCCACCGAGGTGCCGAGCGCAATTACATGTCCGTAGTCGATGATGGCCAGGCGCTGGCACAACCCGTCGGCCTCTTCCATGTTATGAGTGGTCAGCAGAACGGTCCTCCCGCCTGGTGGTATTCGCGAATGATTTCCCACAAGAGAATCCGGGTTTGAGGATCGAGTCCGGCGCTTGGTTCGTCGAGAAACAGCACCTGCGGATCGTGCATCATGGCGCGGGCAATCGAAAGCCGCTGCATCATGCCTCCGGAGAAGCCGCGCACCATCTGGTTCGCGCGTTCGGTGAGCTTGAACTTCTCAAGCAACTTGTCGGCGCGCTCATTTCTTTGTCTTGATCCAATTCCAAAGTAGGCTGCGTGAAAAACAAGGATCTCGCGGGCCGTCAAAGAAAAATCCAGATTTGGACGCTGCGGAACCACGCCGATGAGGTGCTTGACCTGGGTCTGCTCCTTCCACACGTCGTGCTCGCCAATCCAGGCTTGGCCGGACGTTGGGCGTACCCGAGTCGTCAGGACTCCGACCGTGGTCGATTTGCCGGCGCCGTTCGGGCCCAGAAGGCCGAAGATCTCTCCGGGAAGGATTTCAATGGAAACGCCGTCGAGAGCTGGAATCTGGGTTTTCGACTGCTTCCCGTCTTTGGCATCGGTGCGAACGCCACCGGCGCCCAACGGGGGAGAGGCGTTGTAGACTTTGCGCAGTTCTTGAGTGCGAACGCCAATCGCCATGCAGAGCAGCCCTCACCTGTAAGCGCTGAGGTGCCGAGAGTATATCTTAGGCAATCGTCCCAATCGAAACCCCTCTTGGTAGGACCGTCATTTCCATTCTGACACCGACATCAGCATCGTGGACGCCTCGCTCGGGGCAAAGGTCCGGCTGTTGCGTCGCCTGTTGATGACGGGAAACGTGCTGCTGAAGCTGAACGATAGCGGCGTGCGCGCAAAGTTGTGCCCCTGGCCGAGATGACCTATACCTTCTGATGGCGCTGCCCGAGTTATTTTCTTAGGGGCTCTCTAGGCATTCCCGCTACTCCATATAAAACACTTCCTTCATCATTGCGAACCGCTCTCCCGGCTGGAGCCCAGGGACGGGCTCAAAATACTTGGCCATCTCCGCCTGCCAGCGCAGATTTACGGGATCGTTGGCCAGTTCGTCCCACGCCGCGTCGAAATCTTTTACTCGCATGACCAGGACAAGATCCTGACCCCGGCGAAAGATTGAATAGTCCGATATGCCAACCTCCTTCAGCTTCGCCAGCAATTCCGGCCAAACCTGGGCATGGTCGTTTTCATAACCGGCGATGGCATCGGGCTTGATTCGTAAGCGGAAGGCCACGCGTGGTATGCCTGAATCTGGATTTTGTGCTGTCATGTTCGGTCTTCTCCCTGGGGCTCCCTGACTCGGGGCGCACTTTCGGCAGAAAAAATTCAGCTTAAAACTTCCTGCCATGGACTCGGCGCAATGTAGCGACCCCCAATCCGCTTGTCAAGGAATTAGGGAAATTTATTTCTCTATTGAATTAACGAACTAATGCATAGCGAACACTCGATGGTCTCCGCGGACCGGAGGGCACTTGCATGTTCCTTACCATCTTCCGCATCTTCCACGAGATCCACAACCAAGTCTGGGAAACCAGCGCGCCCGCTGAGGAAACTCTGCGAGGCGCATTCTGGTACGACGCGCGGCCGACCATTGGAGGCGCAGTGACGGTCCGCCGGAACTTCCGGGAAAGTGGATACCTGGAGCGAATACGGCTGAACGCAGGAGTGCAACGCGGTTTCGGTGACGGCCTACGCGTAGTCGCGGAAGCGCCGGGCGTTGTCCCAAGACTACTGCGGTGCAGGGGAATTCTTCACCAGCTCTGCGTCGATGGTAATGGAGATTTGATCGCTCACCATGCTGGGCGCCCCATTCACGCCGAAATCTTTGCGGTTGATCGTTGTGCTTGCGGAAGCACCCACGTGGAAGTTGCCCTTCGGGTCTTTCACCGGAGCACTAGGACCGTCGACGTCGAGCACTACTTCCTTGGTCACTCCGTGAATCGTCAGATCGCCGGCGATCTTCATCTTGCCGGGACCGGCTGACTCCGCCCGCTTCGATTTGAAAGTAATGGTGGGATATTTCTGCACGTCCAGAAAGTTTGGACTGCGCAAGTCGTTGTCGCGCATATCCACGCGAGTATCGACCGTGGTCGCGTCAATCGTAGCTTCGAGCGAAGTCTTGCTGGGATCGGCTGGGTCATAAGTCGCGGAGCCGCTGACTTTCCTGAACTCGCCCCGAACCGTAGAAATGCCCAAATGACGCACGGCGAACTGGGCCGACGAGTGTGCGGGATCAATCTTCCAGGTTTCAACCTGGGCAAAAGCCGGTGAGATGAATGAACAGACGAACAGTGAAACGAACAAAACGGCGTTCGAGCAAACCACACGCTTGTGGATCAATGAACCCTCCCGGCAATGGTAATCGCCATCTATGAATAGTACCCAACGCCAGCGATTTGTGCTCGGTGGAGAAGTACGATCACAGGGGCGAGAGAAATCCGTCAATACCATAAACGTGGAATCGACTTTGTCCACCAGCTTTCCGTTTACCTCCGACGCGCCGCGCACTTTCTGCCATTCCGGATCGTCGCCAAATGCTTTCAGTTGCTGGCCGCCGCCTCCCGGCTGAGATGAGCAAGGATGTAGATCAGCGTCTTGCCCTTCAATGGATCGTCGAGCGGAATCCCAGTAGGCCACGTTCTTCATGCCGTGTTTCTCGAACAGCCGCATGGTGTGCTCCCGAAAACGCTTTAGCAGATCGTCCAGTTTGCCCTCGTTCGCATTGTAAACACGAAGTTCGGCTCCGCGCCCGTCCAGACCGCCGCCGGAATCAACGCAATCGTGGGTAAACACTGCAACAAAGCTCTTCTGTCCATGTCAGCCTCCCAGGTACGGCAAGAACCAATTCATTCAAGACTGAACACATTAACGGGTTGCCCAGCAAAAGGTCAAAAGAAGGGATCGACCGTCTGGCTCGGCCAGGCTAACCGCGCCGAGTTGCAAATTTGAGCCACTGGCGGCGACAATCGTTTGTGCAGCCTACCCCATCAACCAGGACCCCGATCTCCCACGCCGAGGATCCGTTTCAACCCGGCGCAATGGTGCTTTTAACCTTGGGTAACCCGCGAGAGAAGTTCTGGGGCGCGGTTCTTGCTCTCAGCGTTCAAGGGATCAGTCTTTCCGGCATCGAGTTGGGTTCGTTCGAAGATCTGGTATCGATGATAAAGACGGGCGATTCGCCTTCTTTCGGTGTAGTCTTCTTTCCGATGCATCGCATGGAGCGCGTCGAGCTTGACTTGGCGGACAGCCATATCCCTTCCCTTTCTCAACGTTTCACCGCGAAGACAGGACTGGACCCAGCTACAGCTCTCAGTCCGCAAATCTCCACCCGGGCGGATCACGAAAGATGAAGTTCTCCCAACTGCTCACTGCGCCCAACCAGCTGACCTTGCTGCGCATGATGTTCGTTCCGTTCATCGTGATTGACCTGGTTGCCGGCCACTACCGTTGGGCCCTGATTTTGTTCGTGCTGGCGGGCTTCAGTGACGGCCTCGATGGACTGCTGGCGCGGACGCTCAAGCAGCAAACGGTGCTCGGCCAGTATCTCGATCCCATCGCCGACAAGCTCCTGCTCAGCACCATGTTCATGGTGCTTGCCATTTTGCATAAGATCGCGTGGAAGTACACCGTGCTGGTTTTCAGCCGCGATATCTCGATTCTCTTTGCCAGTGCGGTACTCTACGCCATCGCCGGACTACGCAACTTCCGTCCCAGCATCTTCGGCAAGGCCAACACCTTTGCCCAGGTAGCCGCGATTTTTTTCGTGCTGCTGTTTCAGATCAAGCATGACCGCTGGGTCTGGATCACGCAGACCACGTTTCTCCACGCCACAGTCGGTTTCACCGTGGTCTCGGCCGTGCACTACGTGTTTCTCGTAGGCCAACGACTGCGGGCCACGAACCAGGTTTCATCGGAAGCTTCCAAACCGGCGGGCGGTTCGATTTGACCCTGTTTCCAGTGTCCCCCTAGAATTGACGATCCTGTGGCACACCTCTTCATCCCATGGCCCTGCGCTTGTACAACACGCTGCCCGGCAAGATAGAAGAATTTCATCCACTGCAAGACCATGAAGTGCGGATGTACGCTTGCGGCCCCACGGTCTACGACTACGGTCACATCGGCAACTTCCGTACCTTCGTCGCGGTGGACATCCTGCGCCGCTTCCTGCGTCAGGGCGGCTTCAGCGTCCGCCACGTCATGAACATCACCGACGTGGACGACAAGATTATCCGCAACTCTGCCCTGGAAGGGTTGAGCGTCAAGGACTACACCGCCAAGTATGAGAAGGCTTTTTTGGAAGACAGCTCCACCCTGAACATCGAGCCGCCCATTCTTGTGCGCGCCACCCAACATATAGAAGAGATGGCGCGCTTCGTTGCGGAACTTGAGAAAAAAGGGTTCGCCTATCGCACGGAAGACGGCTCGTATTACTTTCGCATCGCCAAATTTCCTGGCTACGGCAAGCTTTCAAAGAAAGATTTCGCAGGAATGGAAGACGGTGCGCGGGTGGATGTAGACGAATACGAAAAAGACAACGCCCGTGATTTCGCCCTGTGGAAAGCCCCTAAACCTGGAGAGGCATTCTGGGAGAGTCCGATTGGAAGAGGTCGACCGGGCTGGCATATCGAGTGCTCGGCGATGTCCATGCAGGAACTAGGGGAGACTTTCGACCTGCACGCCGGCGGCGAGGACCTCATTTTCCCGCATCATGAAAATGAAATCGCGCAATCCGAGGCGTTGACCGGGAAACCTTTCGTACACTTCTGGTTTCATGCCCGCTTTCTGCTGGTTGAAGGCGAGAAGATGTCGAAAAGCGCGGGCAATTTCTTCACTCTGCGTGACTTGGCGCTCAAAGGATACAAGCCTTCTTCGATCCGGCTCCTGTTGGCGTCAGTTCCTTATCGCCACCAACTGAACTTCACCTTCGATGGCCTGAAGCAGATGGCCAGCAACGTCGAGAAATTGCGGAACTTTCAGCTGCGCCTGAAGACCGGCCAATTCCCTGCCGGCACCTCCGATTCCACGCTGGCCGCAGAAACAGTAGCGCGCATGAGGTCCGCGCTTGAAGACGACCTGAACACGGCGCAAGCACAGGCGGCCATGTTTGACATGGTGCGCAAAGTCAACGCCGCGATCGACAGCGGGCAGATAAGAAAAGGTGATGTGGCGCCGCTGCTTGCGGCGCTCGACACATTTGACGAAATCTTCGCGGTTTTGCGCGATGACGATGCCCCTAAGATGAAGGCTATTCTGGACTGGGCAAAGACAGAAGGGCGCGACCATGATGTCAGTCAGGAACTAATTGACGCGGTCGGAACGCAAAGTTTGTCCGACGCTGAGATCGAAGCAAGGATCGCCGAAATGGAAGCCGCCCGCCGGTCGCGTAACTTCCAGGCTTCGGATGCAATCCGCAACGAACTCGTCAGCGCTGGCCTTCTGGTCGAAATCACTAAGGATGGTGTGCGATGGCGCAGAAAGTAGCCGCAGAAATACGCGCCCGGTCACAAAATTACGCTGCCTTTTCGCTCGCCTGCGCAACCCGCAAGATCGTGCTTTCATCAAAGTGGCGGCCCAGGATCTGCAACCCGATGGGCAGGTTTTCTTTCGTCTCGCCGCAGGGCACGGAGATTCCCGGAATCCCCGCCAGGTCCGCTGTTACGGTGTAGATGTCTGCCAGATACATGGCCAGCGGATCATCCACTTTCTCGCCGAGCTTGAATGCGGCCGTGGGACTGACCGGCGCCACAACGGCGTCAACTTTCTTGAACGCCTCCTCGAAATCCCGCGTCAGCAGGGTGCGCACTTTTTGCGCCTTCAGATAATAGGCGTCGTAGTATCCGGCACTCAGGGCATACGTACCCAGCATGATGCGACGCTTTACTTCCGCACCAAAGCCCTGATCCCGGCTGCGGCGGTACATCTCGGAGAGCGTACGCGCATCCTTGGCGCGATACCCGTAGCGCACACCGTCAAAACGGGCCAGGTTCGACGAAGCCTCCGCCGTGGCCACAATGTAGTAGGCCGGAATCGCATACTTGGTATGCGGCAGTGAAATTTCAACGATCTCGCAACCCTGCTTGGCCAACTTCTGAATTGCCGCCTCGATCGCGCCACGAACTTTCTTATCCAGGCCTTCGCCTAGATACTCTTTGGCCACGCCCAGCTTGAGCCCACGGACTGGCTTCTCTAGTTCCGCCACATAATCCGGCACGGGGACGTCCGCTGAAGTCGAATCCATGGGATCGCGGCCCGCAATCGTCCGCAGGACGATAGCCGTATCCTTCACCGTCTTCGTGAGCGGCCCGATGTGGTCGAGCGAAGAGGCAAACGCGATCAAACCATAGCGCGACACGCGTCCGTAGGTTGGCACCATCCCAACCACTCCGCAGAACGAGGCGGGTTGGCGAATCGAGCCGCCCGTGTCCGAACCCAGCGCCGCCACCGCCATGTCCGCCGCCACGGCTGCCGCCGATCCTCCGGACGAACCACCCGGAACCCGCGTAAGATCACGCGGATTGTGCACCGGCTTCCACGCCGAGTTTTCGTTGGACGATCCCATGGCAAACTCGTCGCAGTTCACCTTACCCAAAACCACAGCGCCGGCGGCCTCGAGACGAGCCACGGCGGTGCAATCGTAGGGCGGAACATAGTTGCCCAGAATTTTCGAACCCGCCGTAGTGCGGACGCCTTTCGTGACCATCACGTCTTTGATTGCAACGGGCACGCCACCCAGCGGAGGAAGCTTTTCGCCTTTCGCAGCCAAAGCGTCCATCTCTAAAGCCTTGGCCAGTGCCCGATCTTTGCAAAGAGTCAGGAACGCACCGATCTTCGGATCATCGCTCTGGATCTTGGCGTAAAACGACTCCGCCAGCGCAGCCGCGCTGGTCTTGCGCTCCTGCACAGCAGAGCGGGCGGCGTCAATTGTGAGCAGCTCCAGATTCATGGCGGCAGTCGTTTGTCGTTGGTCGTGGCCAAAAGACCAGCGACAATTTTTTCTACCTTTCAATCACTTTCGGGACTTTGAAAAATGTTCCGTCCGCGTCTGGGGCATTTTCCAGCGCCACGTCATGCGGCAGCGACTTGCGCAATCCCTCGAGTACATCTTCGCGGGTGGCGTAAGCAAAGCGTTCACTGCCTTGCTTCGACTGATCCGCGCCATAGCGATCCGACACCTGTGCCATGGGCGGCACATTCGTCGTGTCCAACTCGTTCAGGCTGTCGATGTGACCAAGAATCGAGTTCAGGTCACGCACCATGCGGGTGCGCTCTTCCTCGGTCAACTCCAGATTGCCGAGGTCGGCTACGTAGGCCACGTCTTTTTCGGTAACTTTCATGTCCGTATGGGGCGGGCGCCCTCGCCCGCCGCTTGGTCCGCGATCACAAACTCAATCCGTCTAACACTCTCGGCGACATAGCGATTGAGAACCGCCAGATACTGCGGAGCCAACGCCTGTAACTCGGCACGCCACCCGGCATCGGGCACTTCGACCCGAAGAATCCCCTGAGCGAATCCGACGGCTCGGGTGCGCGCCGCGACCGCCTGCCCGCAAGCCACGGCCCACGCCAGCAGAGGGGCCTGTCCCGCAGGAGAGCGCCGCAAACTGCCGGCTACAATCTTTTCCAGTCCTGCGCCGACTTGT
>Ga0157379_10002610_pt1 | contig 15146 bp, 15 predicted proteins | sample S25metaG_FD_121802 | JGI IMG/M metagenome (GOLD analysis project Ga0157379, IMG submission 121802) | Switchgrass rhizosphere microbial communities from Kellogg Biological Station, Michigan, USA - S2-5 metaG | ecosystem: Host-associated > Plants > Roots > Rhizosphere > Soil | place: USA... | reverse complement strand
CCACTCTCGGTGGAGGTGAGTAATTGCGATCCCTGGTATTCACGTTTGAGCTGGTAGACTGGACACCAGCATCAGAATTACCATACCGAGAGGATTTGTCATATTGAGAGCGACCCGTATCATTACTATGTTGACGGTTTGGGGGAGGTGAAGAGGGCGCAGCGCTTGATTCTTCATGCTTAGAAGAAGACTCGTCAGCTTTGCCTGTAGCAATATTGCGATCCCAGGTGGACTTCTGTGTCTTTGTGTTATAATAGTAGCGTTCGCCCGTGCCATCTCTAGCTATACGGGTCTCCCAGTTTGGAGCAAGAGGCGTTTCATCGTCTGGGTGGGAGCGTGAGGTAGAAGCTTTGTCCTTCTCAAGGGGTTCTCTATCGCGGTCGCGGTCACGCTCACGCTCTCTGGAATGAGCTAGCATACTACTCGCAGAGATAATGGATGGGTGAGATGGATGGATATACGGAGCCTTAGTTGCGACGGCGGGTTTGGGTGGTAAAGCCAGCGAACCAATTGGAGGAGGAATTCTGGAGAGAGAAGGTGAGTTCGTGCTGCCGTCGCTGTGTCGACCTCTTGAATATGAACGGTGATGATTGCCCTTCGAAGGGGACTTTGAGTGATACTCCCTACGGTCATACGAGGCTGGGCTGTCAGAATAAGTCGAAGCGGGCGGAGAGCGAGCTGGGGGCGATCTATGAGGTCTACGTTCATCATTGTCAGTCCTTTTAACGTATTTGGGAGATGATCTCGCGTGTTCATGACCACTGCCACTGGCACCACCCAAGTGGTTGCGCGACTGGTATGCATAGAGCTGCTCCATATCGTCTTCTTCACCACCTAGGGAGACAACATCAGAGCCTGCGTCGTCTCTGTCCACGTCTTGAGCTGCTCGAGACAAAGCAACTAAGGATTCAGCTCCAGACATTGTCGCTTCATCGTTTGTCGTCGCTTCTGCTTCGTCTTTTGGCTGGTCTTGGGCTTGACTTTGTGGTTGTTCTTGAAAATAGTCGTCGTCGTCGTTTGCGCCCCAATCAAGGGCAACTTCATCGGTGTCCATGTCGAATGGACGAGACGTTGAGGAGGAGGAGTGAAATGGGAGCCAGCAGTCGACTTCAAAGTCCGACTGAGCATTAAACGGTCGGCCACGCAGCCAATCACAACTAGAAGAGCGGCTCACTTTCACCAACGCTTACTGTCATTTGGATTTAGATTGACACATGGGCGGTGCAGCTGAGTAGCAATGGCCATATCGAATCGAAGACCGAGAACCGCACTCTGGCACTGGGTTCATGACATGTGGATTTCATTTGTATGGAAAGACTACTGTAGTGTTGAGACCTATGCGGGGGGATATTGATACAGAATGATGGCAAATCGACGATGTTGAATGTCGGGGAAAAACGAGACCAGATAAAAAACAAAGAAAAAAAGAAGATCTAAAGATATCAGGGATATCTTATAGAAGGGGATATTTTTAGTCATCCTCCTCGATACCAGCAGGCCTCTGGATGGTCGAGATATCAGCTCCAGGAAGGGGCCATTGACGAGCGAATGTGCGGACATCCCTGCGGAGACCGTTGACGAGCCTGACACCGTCACCATTGCCTGAGGTAGCAACACGGACGAAATCCTTCAACATCTTGGAACCAGCTTCCTTCTGGAGGACAAGCGAGAGTTGGACGGCGCGGTGCAAGAAGTCGGCGACCACCTTCAAGTCTGGTTCAGTCAAGTTACGCGACGTGAGCGCCGAGGTACCGAGACGGATACCACCAGGGGTCTGGGCGGAGGCTAGAAGAGAAATGATTAGTAAATTATCGAGAAGTACAAAGCACTATTATTTGTCTCACCGTCACCTGAAACGGCGTTCTCTGCAAAGATAAAATAATCAGTGAAAGGTTCTTAAACGGGAAATAAGGCACGTACTATTGATGGTGATTCCGACCAGATCGCAAACCTTCTCAACCTTGGAACCAGTCAAGCCAAGGGGACGGAGATCCCAAAGAACAAGGTGGTTGTCAGTACCGCCAGTTTGGAGTTTGTACCCATGAGAAACAAGCTCTGCACCCAGGACGCGGGCGTTGGCAATGACCTGCTTAGCATAGTCCTTGAAGGAGGGGTCAGCAGCCTGCTTGAGAGCAGTGGCAATGGCAGCGATGGTCTGGTCGACAAATGTTAATACATGGTACTGGAGTCACGTGGATGAATAAACTCACATTGTTGTGGGGACCACCCTGGCAAGCAGGGAAGACAGCATCGTTAACGCGCTTCTCCAAGTCCTTACCGGCTTCACCCTCTTTCTTGAAGAAGATCAAACCAGCACGGGGACCACGGAGGGTCTTATGGCTACATTCAACCATCAGCCCTCGACCAAATCCACCCAACGGATTTTCTCTAACTCACGTAGTAGTCGTAACAACATCACAGTACTCGAAGGGGTTGTTCAACTCGGCAGCAGCAATCAATCCACTAGTGTGGGCAATATCAGCCATCAAGTAAGCACCGTGCTCATCAGCGATCTTGCGGAGGGTGGCATAGTCCCAGTCGCGGGGGTAAGCAGAGGCACCGCAGATGATCAAACGGGGCTTGAAGATGCGGGCTTGCTTGGCGAGGGCTTCGTAATCGATGAGTTGGTTGGAGGGGTCAAGACCGTAGGGAAGAGACTGAAAGTAGATGGAAGAGGCGGTCATCTTCTTCTTGGCGGTCTGTTATTGATTGTCAGTAAGGTAGTTCAAGAATATATCAAAGGAAGAATATACATAGAAACCGTGCGTTAGATGTCCACCATCAGGAAGACCCAAGCCCATGAGACGGTCCTGGGGGTTGATGAGGGCTGTCAAAGTTGCAAAGCTACAACATGGTCATTCACCAAACAACCTCTAACCACAAACAAATTCCCTTACTTGGCAGTCTAAATTAATTAATTAGTCTCAAAAAATGCATTTTTTTGATAAACAAAAACTCACAGATCCAGAATAGGGCTGAACATTAACACCCCACCTGCTTCCATCCAAGTTGAAGGCGGTCAACGCACGCTTCCGGCATAGAACCTCAAGCTCATCAATCCACTCATTACCGCCATAGTACCGTGCACCAGGGAGACCCTCGGAGTATTTGTTGGTAAGGATGGATCCGTTGGCCTCCATAGTTGCAACGGAAGTCAAGTTCTACGTCCCCAAGGTTCAACATCCTCGCACATATTCAACAAACAAAAGCGGATCTACCTCAGATGCAATAAGTTCCAATCCAGAAAACTGCCTCCATGTCTCCTTATCGATGATATTCTGCACCTCAGGATCGCTCTCCTTCAACGGCGTATACAGCACTTTGTTCTACGAGCACATGCATCTCAGAAACGTTCTTATCGACCGATATAAAATACACTCACAAAAGCAGGAGTAGAAGACATCGTTCTAGTCAATGATATTGGACGGGTAGTTGTACGAGACAGACGAAAAAAGTTGGGACGGAGGAGTGTCTGCATCTTAGGCGCTCTAAAATTGAGCGGCCTTTGAATTATTTTCTACTGGTCGCGGAATGAGACCGCTTCCAGTGACTCGCTCATATTCCCCGTTAGGCTGCCCCGTGCTTTGGTCGGAACAATGGGACAGAGAAGCCAACAAGGTCCAAGGAATTCAAGCGAAGTCGAATTCGAAGACGTTATGGAAATTTTGGTACTTATTCTGAGCCCGATGCCGCATACAGCCTTCCATTTCTTCAGAATGAACATCGTCTTTCCTTCTTCAATAGCACAAAACTTTTAAAGCTCTAAACCTTTCTCACTTTCTCGGCCCAAATCTCTGCCCCCTCGCCACGGCACATCGTCACAATAGTCACATCCACCCCACAAAAATCTCCGTCGTCCAGCCGTCGTTTCAGCGGACTTTGCAGTGGAATAAATGGACATTGAAGTGGGGTTATACATTCCCCTCTATTGGCTATCAAATTAACACCAATAATACGTAAGTAAATTAAAGACGGGGCATCTTCCATGGCGGTTATTTTCCTTGTTATGCTAGTTTTATTTAATTTTCTTGCTTTATAGCACATACAGAGATTGACAATCGTGGATCACAAAGGTTTATGCTGTTCATTCCTCGACGCTGCTAAGGCTCAGAACCGCCATTCTAAACCACTACCGACAAGCTCAAGTACAAGGATAGGAGAAATGAATGAGGAATAAGGACCCCGAATCTGAAGCTAGAGATACTCCTGTTGCCGAATCTTGCATATACTTCTAGGAAAGCAAGTACGTCTGTGTATCAAGATCTCTCCCCTCTCCGTTCACAAAATTTCAAGTTACTATACCAAGCAAATTCGGTCTCAGACTTTATCTTTTGAACCCTATTGTTTCCCATGAAATGCTAGTTCAACCCGGTCATTGGGCCTTCAGCGACCCCATCCCATGGTAATGTGTATGGCTCGATTCCTGGACAAGGGACTCACTTTGACGGGCCCCACCCTCTTGTCTGACCTCTTGCTGGAATTCGCCTTCATCGATCAAGAATGTCCAACGGCTTTAAGGATCTGGGGCAATGGCCTCACCCGTTCTGTAGGAAATTGACCCATCCCTTCTAGACCCGGGGTTGTTGGACATGTCGCACTACTGCTACTAGGCTCTAGCACCTTTCTTGCAAAACGACAAGCTCCTTGTATATCCGCTCCTGCTTATGAATATTTTTTTCCAGCCCCTGCTTACCAATGGACGACCGTAGGTCGATTAAGGTTCGCCTTCAAGTTCGAATATCCCTAAATAACAAAGATGGACGGCGAACTCCCCAAGTGAAATTGGCCACCCAGTGGCCGTACAGGGTGGGCTGGGCCTCATGACAACGGGACGTCTACAATGGAACCACGACTGGAACTCTCTAACGACTCCGGCCCATCCAGGACTTCAGTGCCCCAAAGTCTTTCTTTTCCGGGGCCTTGACCTCTATTTGTGGACAATTACCCATTGGCGCTCCGATGTTAAATATTAACCCAATTGAGACCTTCTCTGCACAGTGGAGTTCGTGGAGTTTGCTTATTAGATGGTAAGAGGATAAATGCTGCTCCTTTAGATCAAAACAACTTGCAAGTCTTTGCAATTCGGGAAGTAAAACTTTGGCAGAGAGATATTAACAGCTGTTTGGCGATTAAAAGTTCTACGTTAAATAGTGTCGAGGTGATATACATTTAATTAAAGGGTTGACGAAACGGAGTACAGCTGGCCTTCATCCGAGTTCTCCTGTCTTTCGAAATTGTATCAGGAATCTCCGCCAACCAACCTGTGTACAGCTCGACGTTTTGCTCGGCCTTAGATGCCAAGCGTGTCGTATCATCATGGATAACAACGGCGAGCATATACACGAAAAGCCCGATCCAATTGAAGGCATTGTATTCGGCTGGATTTAGGTTCTGAAAGAGCTGAAGGCGCTGTTGAGTCCATGTATCAAGGGCCTGTTTCACTCTATAACGTTGTTCGTCGTGACGCCCTGAGATGAAGAAAATGCTAATGACACGTAGGATCCCTTGGATGATGATGAAACTTGAGACGGGGTCAAACGGTGGTAATGCGACCTTTTCTCCAGAGAGATAAGCGTCGAGGGTAACCCTTATGGGCCTACCTATAATACTTTGAGGATCGCTCATGTTGACGAGACGAAACCATTCTTCTTGGGTAGAAGCTGACCAAATACTGTGATCTGCTGGAAGAATTAAGCCTAGCGAATCCAACTCCTCATCCAGAATACACGGTGGTAGATTTGACATATCACCTCTTCGGCAGTCGAGGAGGAAAGGTAGATGCATAAGTCTGCAAAAAGAAACCATGGAGTATTAAAATAGGTTATGAAATGCCAACTCACCTCTTCAGAGTTTCATAACGGACCCATTTTACCCATACTTCATGACTAGGAGCTCTCATCTCGAAGAAGTTAAAGGACTTGCGCAACTTCAATATCAGTGCTGGTATCCCAGTCCCTCGAATCATCTGACAATGGGTTAGCAATGGGCCGAGAGGAGTTTGGACATGGTTTCATACTGCCATATTCATATAGTGATATCCGTCATTTATTCGACGTTCGAGAACGTCGGGATGTGACCATCCACCAACTTGTATTATATTAAATGCGAAAAGCAGCTCATATTGGAGCTCGATGTCCCCAGCTCTGGATTCCATCTAAAATTAAATTGATTAGAGGGAAATGAAAAACGAGGTAAACAAACGTACAAATTTTCTGAAGATCCTATTTCTCAAATCGCTCCGCAATACTTTCATCACATGCAAATGACCTTGTTCTGCCAAGAGCGAGGTACTTCGTATGTAGTACGCTCCGATCATTATAAGAGCTTCCCGCAGAAACGGATGGACGCGATTTGGATAGAATTGAGAGAAATGAAGAAAAGGGTGACTCTGTGTGAAGTAAGTGATGCCATATAAATCTGTAGGTAACCCGTTAGGATGGTAAGCAAAGACATGATATGTACGTACAAAATTCATCTCGAAATGGGCTCTCCAAGTTCAGAGAAGATTCTCCTTGAGGGGAAAGGGGTCTAGACACTTCTAGAGAATGCTGTTTTGTTGCCGAGAACGGTACACCAGGATATAAAGTTTCTTTTGAGAGTACTTCGAATAAGTCAGGGGATACGACGAGGGGTACATCCTTTGTTGGCAGACAATCGAGTGAGTATGAGAGAGGAAGTAATTCATCTTCGTCTGCATTCAGAGACACTTATTCAGTCATCTTCGAGAACAGTATCCAAGTGAAATTAAATACCTTGAGGTTCGCGTTTGAACATTTGAGCCACAGCACGTGAAGAAGTAAGGGGATCGGAAACGACTGTGTTAGATAACTTCTGAGATAGTTCCATTGAACATTTTCAAGATAGTATATCCAGAAGAAAATGAGACCTCTATGAACCGAGTGAATGTCTTTGGCGGTTCGATATGAGTGCGTTCTGCTGTCCTGGAGGTGCAGCTGCACTCGCGTCGTAGCAGGCAATTCCCATGACAAAAATCTTTGTAGATATCGCAAGAAAATATTGGGCTATTGGAGCCCGTACGGTGGGCCTGATGTTGTCTATGATTGGCATTTACAGTGTATCCTTTCTGGCAACCAGGGAAACTGATGTTAGTCCTAGAATCAAGGCCATGCATGAATTCACATACGAAGTGTGAACCTGTCGACATTCCTTTAACTTACTAGAGATAGATTGTCCAGATTTTCCTTGGTAGAGCCAAGTTGATGCAATGTTGATAACTGAGTAATACTGAGTATTAATACTCGAGTACTATACTTATTCACCTCCATCACTAGGTGTCAAGGCAAGTATCACTTGGCCCCCTTTTGGCCCATCATCCGGGACCCATACTTATCTCCGGAAGATTTGCTACCCTTCCAATCATCAAACTCTTTGCAAATTATATTGGAATTCTCCCCTGCCGTGCCCGGCCAATTATCCATTCGACTGTCAAGATATCTGACACACGAGTATTGGGACGAGTCTTTGGGTAGAATACGCGAAAGGTGACGAGATATAAAGACCATGCCCGGGTCTGCAAGTACATTGTTCACTAAGTACCGCTCTCCATGTGACAGTTACCTATCCAAAATTTAAGACAATAAGTCTTGATATTTTGTGATCTCAAAAGTCTAACGGGAAATTTGGTCAAGGGGAGGGATTCTAAATTAGTCGTTTGGGCAAGCGACAGATGCCGAAGTGCCGAGTCGTACCAATCAACCGAAACCTCCCTCCAGACCTCCTTCCCTGTAAGCACCTACTTAAGCTCTCATCATTTTCGGGCCTGTGTTGACCAAAAAAGCTAGTTGGTTCTAATTTCTAGCTCCTATCGTGAGCATCAAAGTCTTCATTTCAGAGCACATACGCTTAATTGAATTCGTAGGTTCTGAACTGCCGAATCAGCTTCAATTAGTATTTGCTTGTGATACAATCATAGTTTTTTACAAATTGCTCCGAGGTCGTTCCCTTTGTTCTATAACGGTTTCAATAATACGAAATCGAGAACCAATGTAGTGTTGATGAAGTCGGAGGGTTTTTGGACGATGGAAGTTAAAATGAACAAACAGACGAGGAATTACCGGATCTGTCGGTGGGTACGGGATGCCGAGTAAATGAGGGAGTGACCTTCCAGATTAGGACGAGAATGACCATTTAAACCCAGAAAACTGCCCGCACCGATTGCAAACACCAAGGGAAACAGGCCACAGCAGAACAGGAATTAAATTAGAAGGGCTATGATTTAAGAAGGTAGGGATGACGATTTGAGTCGCAAAGGCGGGATAATTCACATGGTGTGAAATAACAATTTACTGTGAGTTAGTTATTCTAAACCAATAAGGTGACCCTTTCCAGAGTTGCGATCTGATATCCTCATTCCGTTCCCGAAGACCGCTTTGACTTGGGCGCATGATCCGTCGGATAACGAGTTTGGACAATATGTTTCCCAGCTTTTCAAAACGTGGAGAGGTCATAAGTAGACGACATTCTCTGGGTGAGTATCCGTGTAACGCCCTGCACTCTGGCAGTGCAAACTTCCCAATGCGCTTAGGCTGATGGTCCTTCAGAGACCGCCGAATTAACTCCCGACCACACAATATGCCCGAAATTATATAAGGGAAGAAGGTCTAGTTCGCAAGTCTTCCAAATATCCATGAAATAATTATTCATTGCTTCAGTTTCCATAACTAGTGTAGAGCCTGTAGGGACATATCTTCGACCATGTTTTCCATAGCTTCCCATAAGATGGTGGAAGGCCGCAGGAAGAATACGAGAGACATTGCACTCCTGGCCGTTCGAGTTGTGAAGCAAGGTACCGCGGATATGTTATCCAGGTAATTGATATCCGTTGAAAGCTATTTCCGTGGCGTTTGTGACGGAACGCAATTTCCTCCTCGTTTGCATCCCATGCGTCCAGTGTACTCGGCCAATCAGCTTCGAGAATTTGAGTAATCGGGTTTCTTATTTTGTCGACTTGGTGTTTGGTTTCCAACAGCGCTGGATCTCATTCCGTCGCGTTTTTTGAAAAGCATCATACTAAACCAAAATAAGAATAATCTGATGAAATCGAGATAAACATCTGAACGCACTCAGGCTCGTATAGAGCTCCTAAAAAAGATAAATTAATGTTCAGACTTATCCCGCAAACAGACTGGAGGTATCCCGTCGTGAAGTTCTACACCCTTGGTAGGTGAAAGAGACAGGATTCCCTCAACTACGGGTGAAGTGCGTGTCAGCATGATCTTATCAACTTTGAACGTGACAACAATACCGTCCTTGGCGCATATAACAGGACAATTCCATCCGTTGCCATAAATAGAGAGTCGGATGCCGTTGAAATATCTTCCTTTGTGACGTCAGTGTGCTAGCTTCTTACGGGTGGTTTGTTGGGTTCGGAAGTGGAACTTGACACGGGATCGGGAATGTGAAGTTGACAGCTTTTGGTGAAATTAATCACGACGCCTTTTAAGTATATGATCGCCAGTAGTGATGGAGGAGGTGTGATGAGAGTACGAGACAGTGGTCCGTGGTACAAACGGCGAGAGAGGGTGGCTCCCATAGGATGACCAGGCTCCTATTGGTTCGCGGTGCCTGCCGCAGACATAACTTTCTAGACTGTTGAAACATAGCCCACTTGCTTATATATGGAGGGCAATAAAGTCAAAGAATTTTTTACACTTTTTATACGACGCAAGACGAAGAGTGGCCAATAACTTACATAAATGTCAATTCTTCATTCTCCAGACAGTGTCATTAAATCGATAGAATAAATAACGGGAATAAAGGAATGAGAAAGTGATCGTAATCTGAAGGGAAACAATCATGTATGTATTATTTGAGTCAATGGTATAAACAGGCATACGGTGCAGGTCACAAAATAAAACAGTAAAGCGTGGTAAGGGGATAACTGATTACCCGTGGTTATGATTGGGCATAATTATTCAAAACTCTACAAAGAATGAACTAAAGATACTCAATTATAAGACAGACGAAAAGGAGCACAAATAGTCTTCATCCTTTTGTCTCCCGAAACGGTATCTGGAATCTCTTCTAGCCACCCCGCAAAGAGATCGAAGTTTTGTTCTGCTTGAGATACCAAACGAGATGTATCACTATGGATGATAACAGCGAGCATGTATACAAAAAGTCCAATCCAATTGAACGTCCCTAGTTCAGATGGATCCGGTTTCTGAAGGGGTTGAAGACATTGAGTCCATGTATCAAGGGCCTGTTTGATCCTGTAACGTTGCTGATCATACAGCACCGAAATAAAGGAAACATTGATCGCACGGATCAACGCCTTGATGATTATAAAACGTGAGAAGGTATCGAATCGCGGCAAAGGCTCTTGTCCTCCAGAAAGAAAGGTGCCGACGGATACGCCTATGGGCATGCCTAGCATACTCTGTGCATCGCTCGCTTTCACCAAGTGAAACCACTCGTTGTGTGTTGCAGCTGACCATAGTAAGCCATCCGCTGGAAGAAAAAGCCCCAAATCCTCTAACTCTTGATCCTGAATGCATGGTGGCAGATTTGACATATCACCACGGCGGCAATCAAGCAGGAAAGGTAGATGGATAAGCCTGAAAATAAATATATAGTAATAAAACAATTGATTAATGCGCGATAGCGTACCTCTTCATAGATTCATACCGGACCCACTTCACCCATAAGTCCTGACAAGGAGTCATATGGGGTGGGTTCAAAGTCTTCCGTAACTTAATGATAGTAGCAGGCATCCCACTCTTTCTGAGCATCTAGCAATCAGTTAGCAAGGAAACAACGGAACTTTGAGACATCCATAATTTCATACCGTTATGTTCATAGAGTGGTATCCGTCATTTATCCGGCGTTCTGTAACCTCTAAGTGTGACCATCCAAGGAGTTGTATGAGATTAAATGCCAAGAGTAGCTCATATTGGAGTTGAATGTTATTATCTCCGAACTCCATCTGAAAAGAAGCTGTGGGTAATTAACGTAGGAAAATCAGAGGAAACTCACGAATTCTCTAAAGATTCTACCTCTCAAATCGCTCCGCAGCACATTCAGGACATACGAATATACTTGTTTCGCTAGTAGAGGGGTGTTCCGTATATAGTATGCTCCGTTCATTATGATGGCTTCTCGTAGAAAAGGATGCACGCGATTTGGATCGAAAGTAGGGGAATGCAAAAGGGGATAGCTTTGTTTAAAATAAGTGACACCAAATGAATCTTAGGGTAACCATTGGAAAGTGAGCGAGGAAAGGAAGTTTTTCATGTACCTACAAAATTCATCCCGTAAAGGACTCTCAAAGACTAGAGAAGACTCTCCTTGAGATGGAAGTGGTCGAGATATCTGAATTATCTGTGTTGCAGGAAGTATGCTTGGACATCGTAAACCTGCGGTACGGGTCGTTTCGAATAGATCACTGGTCGATAAACCTGTTTTGGATCTGTTGTTTAAGAGCGCAAGATTACTGTTTAACCCGCTTTCTCCTGTAACTTTTAGTATATTTATAAAGTCTTTAAAAATCAAAGCAAAGACGCCCCGTACATTGAGGGCTTGTTACTGGAAGAGTCGTTATCTTGTGCATTTGCAGTCAGTTAGGTCATTGGTTGGTTTCAGAGCATAGTGGACTCACCATCCGTCCAGGAAGACCGCCGGTTTTTCCAGTCACAACAAGTGCCGAAGCAAGATGATTAAAGCTTCTTCTATAATATATCCCCTATTATCATTTCCGTATGAGTATTCGTTCTAATGGGTATCTAGAAACCAGCTGGTACCTCTTTGGACTGTGGCACTTTTCTTGTCGGCTTGACACCATTTTGCGCCATCTTGAGGAGGCAGCTTTTTCGGTGTCGAATGAGGCTATCAGGACGAGAGAACCCTTTAGCTTTGCAAAGATTGCAAGACAAGATTGGTTTATCCAAGCCATGATTAGTCCTGTGTCCACGAAGATTGTCATTGACGGTGAAGGGCTTTAGACGTATTATTTGTGGCCGTTCAGTGGTTAACCAGCGAATTCACATACGAGTGACGAATACAAATCCTCCATGACTATAGGTTACTTTTCCCGCTGCAGGTCTGCGGTGTTATTTATCAGCGTTGAAAATTGTACTGCTGGCACCGCCGCCACCTCGGAAAAGTTCTCACATTCAGCGGCGATTCCTTATCCCCAAACGGATGTCTTACTACAGTGTCTATCATGGTTTTTCATCGCCTGACTCCATGGGGTCAGTTTGGGATAAGTCATTCCAGATCTATCATAAACCAGTAGAAAACATTCATTATCTCAAAATTTTGAAAATTTAAGCGCCGGCAGCTAATTATATGTCCACCCGGGATGGAAATTTATTTACGATGTTATCCAAATGATTCCCATAAGACTAGGATGTGTCTAGGCTATAAAATTAATTAATGATAGTCTCCGGTATCAGTATACTTGATCCCCAACGAGAGGGAAACCGTTATTAGTGTTGAAGCGGAATGACTACTTCATTATGCACAATAAAAAGGAAGTGAAAGCCCCTCCCCACATTCCCGATTAAAATTCCTTACAAACAACCCTCAAATATCCAAAGTTCCGAATCATACTGTGAAAAATGCCAAAAAATAATGCAGACTGAGTATGGCACAAGGAGAATGACATATATTGCATGCGAACCATCATGGGTACTTATCGGAAACTAATAAATAACAACAACAACAAAGCCTAGCAACAGCGTGTACGGTTAGGATAGAGAAATGAACAGAGAGGCTCGTAATGCAGGATATGAGAGGGGATGGTGATAAGAAAAAACGTACTGAATGGCTGCAAATCAGGAACAAGACATGAAAGGGAAAAAGTATAGGAGAGAAGGAGAACCATACCAATCGCAACGTTCAGGGTATCGTCTTTTTAAAAAAGGGACGAGGGGGAGCATGACTTGGGATTGTAATCCGCATCGATGTCCGCACCACCAGATATCATCTACTCACCCTTGGCCCATTCCTCAACTCCACTGCCAAGCAATACACCAACTCAAGTTATCAAATTCAGAGTTGATCTATTAAGAGAATGATTGTAATGGAGCGTCAGGTGGTGGACGAATTATAACTCCTTTTTATCCTCTATGCCAAAACGGACGACTATTAGCCATTCCGGCCAAACTCAATAAAAATCCCTCTCAAGTGGGCTGAAAGCATGTTGAAACTTTAGTCAACGAGAGAGAGGCGGAGTTCCCAGATTCTGTGTGTTGACACTGAACCATAGCAATTCAGACCAACACCAAGAAACACTGCCCAGGAATTTCGAATAATTCGGTAGCCTTACAAATTGAAGAATCGCGTCTGAGTTGACTCGAGAGTTGCTTGTAGAAGTGCAGGTAACAATGATGACTCAAGAAATGGGCACCAGTTGATTCCCCCTGCCGCACTCTATATTCAATAAATCTGAATAATTATTCAGCTAATTTATCCTCTTTGAGTATCTGGTAATATCGTAGTGGCAGAACAGCTCTCTGTACATTCATGAGTTCCAGCAGTTGGGTACCGAGTCCCCAGGTCTCTCTCGCTTCCTTCGCTTTCGAGTCGTTCTACCTGGAGATCAGCACCCAGATCCTCCAAGGCTGATGCAAACATGGACCTTCTCGATTGTCTTTTGAGTACCGATTCCACGGATGCTGGTCCGTTGGGGACGAAAAATAAGTTTGTGAAGTTCGGAAGTGAAGTGGGACTCTGTCGGGAGACCAATGCAGCTTCTTTGAGGTTCAGGAAAAGTCTGTATTATAAAGAGTTAAAAACTGGAATGCAATGGATCCGGAGACATGAAGCGTACCTTGTGACAAGGATGGCAGTCATTCTGTAGGAGAAAAATGGATAGTATCTACAATTTACTCTCAAGGATATGAACATATGATACGCACACTGCTGATATTTGTATGTTGATTGACCCGAGACTTGCCTGTATACGGAAATGCGTGTCAATCTGGATTGATTCCCAGCTGGGTGGAGGTGGTGGAGAACTTACGTCGAAGGGATTTTTCTATCACGAATGTTAGACTATATTCTTATGTATAGATAAAGGATTACCTACCAAAATCAAAAGTAACTGAATTAGATTGATGAGAAAAAGCGCACTTTGAGACCAAAGGAACTGTTAGACTCCTGCGTTATTAAATAGTTCGGAGAGTTTCTTACATAAAGTAAAGATTTCCATCCCGAATGATCAACTGTAGTAATGGAACAGTTATCTGCTCTTTCCGCAATCTTAGACCTCGGGAGCATGTGAAGCAAAATATTGTGATATCGAAGATGATTGATGAAACAAATACGGGAATCAAAGCTTGTAATTAAATGCTATTAAGGGAATTCCGGATATTCAAGGAGGGCCACTCACATGCACTTCCTGTTGCTATTTCTTGGTCGAAGAGGCATAGTCTCTCAGAAAAATTCGAGTGATCTTTAAGCTCGACTTGGATGCTGTGAGCCACACTTATGGTTTTCACCTCCTTCCATAGGGACCACTGGAAGATTAAGGATACCCAAATGAATGCCGAGATAAGTGTGTCTACTCACAATAATCAAAGCGGTTTGAGCAAGCAGCGCAGGGACAGCTATATATATCACTAACCGAGCTAGTTTACAGAAAACGACATTATACTCAAAATGTTTATAAGGGCTAGGACCATGCCGAAGCTCACCTCTTTGATAAATTGCGTAAACCCTGAGGACTGAAGGCCGTGAGACCAACAAATTGAAGATGAGAAGATAATTACTTAGAAGAGCTCAATTGATCGTAAGATTCATTGATATTTGAGGCCGAACAATGGCTTACTTCCGGTAGTTACACATATAAAAGGTATCACCCCCATCCTAATCCACCAGAATGTGCAGAGAGAGCCTGGAAGAGCGAAGAGATTGAGGTCATTTTGACTTATTAGCAACGCCATCAGAGGGGGATAGCGAAATCCAATGAATAAGTATGTCGATATGTTTTTTCTCTGTTGCCACACATGACGTCTTTCTTGCTATAAAAGAGACAATAATGATTTGATAGTCAATGAAGTACATTTGACTCGCCTGGAATGTAAGAATATAATCATACAGAAGGGCTGTGGTTAATCCAGCACTCCAGTATGCAACACTTTCTCTTTTAAAATCAGCTTAAAAAGGTATGAAAAATACAAATT
>Ga0157379_10002601_pt1 | contig 15167 bp, 16 predicted proteins | sample S25metaG_FD_121802 | JGI IMG/M metagenome (GOLD analysis project Ga0157379, IMG submission 121802) | Switchgrass rhizosphere microbial communities from Kellogg Biological Station, Michigan, USA - S2-5 metaG | ecosystem: Host-associated > Plants > Roots > Rhizosphere > Soil | place: USA... | reverse complement strand
CGATTTCAGCCACCACCTCTATCCAAACCTCACGATCGGCGATTCCACGTTCTCGGGCAATATCGCGATCAAGGGCGGCGGCGGCGTCTCGGCAAACGTTACCGGCGCGGTGAATATCGATAACGTTACCTTCGACCAGAACCACGCCGGCAATGGCGGCGGCGGACTGGCGCTGCACACCGCCTCCGATCCGGCCAGCAGCGTTACGCTGACCCATTCCAGCATCACGAACAACAAAGGCAGCCTCGCCGCCCTCGGCGGCGGCGGCGGTGGCTACATCTGGAACTTCAACTCCTCAACCGTCGACCAATGCGTGGTCAGCGGCAACACGAGCGGCGCCGATGGCGGCGGCTTGAGTTTCCCGCGCGGTTCGCAAACCATCACGAATTCGACAATATCCGGAAATACCGCGGTCGGACGCGGCGGCGGCATTTACCGCTTTTTCGGCCCTGGACTCACGATCAGCGACAGCCGGCTGCTAGGCAATACAGCGGCGAAGGGCGGCGGCGCGTTCGTGGACGCTACGCCGTTGGTCATGCATCGCACGTTGGTCTCGGGGAACACGGCCAGCAACGGCTACGGCGGCGGCTTGTCCCTCGGCTGGAGCTACTACGCCTCGAACCTGAAAAACGCACTGCTCGATACATCCACGTTCGTCGCCAACTCGGCATCCGGCGCCGGCGGCGGCATCGCCATCGACGATGAACCCAATAGCGGCCAACAAACCGTCCTGCAAAATCTCACGATCGCCGGCAACAGCGCGAGTGTGGGCGGTGGCGTCGCCGTCAATGACCGCTCCGTATCGCCGACGTTATCGTGGCTGACCGTCGCCGACAACACGGCGGCTACCGGCGGTGGCATCGCCGTGGCCAATTTCCTCGGGCCGGTCGCCGCAACGGCGGTGACTCCAACCCTTCACGACAGCATCGTGGCGAAAAACATCGCGACCACGGCCAACCCGGATGTCTCCGGCAAATTCACGGCCAACTTCAATTTCTTTTCCGATACGACCGGCGCCACGTTGCTCGGAAACAGCGGCAACCAGACCGGCGACCCGCAACTCGGCCCGCTCGGCGATTACGGCGGCCCGACGCCGACGAAGCTGCCCAAAGCAGGCAGCCTGGCGCTAGACCACGGCGACCCCGCACCCGTCAGCCCACCGGCCAGCGACCAGCGCGGCGACACCCGCGTCGTCAATGCCCGTGTAGATATCGGCGCCGACGAACGCCGGGGCAGCGAAGACACAATATTCCTCGATTCGCTGGAAGGGTATTGAACACTCTTCGCAGCTAAGGCATACACTGCGTTTATGCATTTGCGCGATCTGGGTTTCGTTTTGCCGTTCGGCCTGGCCCTGCTTCCGGCCGGCGCCGTCGCATTGATCGCGGCCGGATGGCCGGCGTCCTGGGGCGCGTGGTTTCCGCTGCTGGTGATTTTCGGTTTGCTGCCGATCATCGACGTCTTGTGCGGCATCGACACCGCCAATCGCGATGCCGGCGACGCCGATATCGAACGGCGCTGGTATTTCCGCACGCTCACGCTGCTCACGCTGCTGGTGTGGCCGTCCGTCCTCATCTATTGCGCGTACGAATTCACGCTGCTGCCGCTCGGTCCGTTCGGCAAGATGGCCTGGATACTGTCCACCGGCGTGCTCGGCGGCATCCTCGCGATCAATCCGGCGCACGAACTCGTGCATAAGAACAGCCGCCTGGAGCGCATCTGCGGCGGACTGCTGCTGACCAGCGTCGGCTACCACGGTTTCAAGATCGAACACGTACGCGGGCATCATGTGAACGTCGCCACGCCGGCGGATTCCTCATCGGCCAACTTCGGCGAATCGGTCTACGCGTTCCTGCCGCGCGCGCTGCGCGACAACGTGCGCTATGCCTGGCGCCTGGAAGCGCAACGCCTGCGGCAACGCGGGCGGCGCGTCTGGTCGCTCGAAAACGAGATGCTGAGCTGGACCGCTCTGTGGCTCATGCTGCTCCTCGGGTTCGCGCTGTGGCTGGGCACTGCGGGTGCGCTGTTCTTCATCGCGCAGGGAATCGCCGCGGCGAGCACGCTGGAAATCATCAACTATGTCGAGCACTACGGTCTCATGCGCAGCGCGGTCGCGCCCGGTCGTTACGAACGCGTAACGCATCTGCACTCATGGAACGCCCCGCAGCGTTTCAGCAACTGGCTGCTGTTCAACCTGCAGCGTCACTCCGATCACCACGCCAACGCCCGGCGCCGCTATCAGGTGCTGCAACATCACGATGACAGCCCGCAACTGCCGGCGGGCTATGCGACGATGTTCGTGCTGGCGCTGGTGCCGCCGCTGTGGCGGCGGATCATGGATCCGCGCGCGGCGCGTGCGCGACGCTCACCACCGCGTTTCGAAGGCGCCTGAGAGGGACATCATTCGAATCCGTCGACAAAGATGTAGTCGGCCTCGATAGCGCCGAGGTCGCATTTTGTACCTTGCGGGCGCGCTGTGCCGTGTTGATCGCCAGTGACGTTTTGCGATTGCGCAAAAGGGGATGGAGGAATTATGCGTTTCAAACCGATAATTCCTCCGTCCCGCTTGTTTGGTCCCGTTTGTTTGAGAGAAGTACCATAGGCAAAGCACCGCGTTGGAAGATCGATGCGATGAATCTCATACCTGCCGCTGATCGAATTTGCATCCGCGAAACGCCTGCTCGCGGCCATAAGTATTGGCTCAGCGCTGCGGTGCTGGCATGCATGGCCGTCGCCAGCCATGCCGCTGCGCCCACCATTGCAACCTCGGTGATCGCCGGCGGCGGAGGTTCAAGCACTTCGCCCGGCAAGTGTTTCAAGTTGGACGCTACCGCAGGCCAGCACTCAGTGGGGCACTCCAGTGGCGCCGTCTTCGCGATCGACGCCGGCTTCCTGCCCGGCCGCAGCGACAACGACCCGATCTTCCATCATGGATTCGAGGTGTGCTCATGAAACGACTCGTGCAGACTATCGTCAGGATGCTCCGCGTGAGAATCGTGCGCGCTGCACTTGCCTGTGCGCTCTTGTTGCCCTTTGCACTGCATGCACCGTGGGCGTCGGCTGCGCCGCAACTGCCCGACTTTACCTATCAAGGTCAGTTGCAGCAGAACGGCAAGCCGGCCAGCGGCAACTTCGACTTTACCTTCAAGCTGTTCAATGCGAGCACGAATGGCAGCCAGATAGGCGCCACGATTACTGAAAACGGTTTCCCCGTAACCGGCGGTTTGTTTACCACTACGCTGGCGTTTCCAGGCGCATTCACGGGAACCCAACTGTGGCTTCAGGTCACCGTCAATGGCGTCGCAATGACGCCGCGAACAGAAATTTCGACGACGCCTGTCGCACAGTATGCGTTGACAGGCGCCATCGCCAACAATAGCGTGACGCGCGCATCACTGAGCGGCAGCCTGGTAAACGGTAATATTACCTTTTCGCTACCCGCTGGAACCTGCGGGACACTTTCATTTGCCGTGAGCGGTGCACAGATCGGCGACCTTGTCGTGTTTTCATGGAGCGGCGGAATTGATCCGCCGTCGCATATCGTGCTTGGCCCCGTCTCGGTGACCGCGGTCGGAACTGCGAAGGCAGTAGTGTGTAATTTGTCGAATTCGGACGTCTCGTTTTCGAATCAGCCGGTGACGATTCAGACGTTTCGATAAAGGCCGGGGACCAACACGACTTCACAACTCGATTGTGTGCCCGATCGTGAGATCCCGCTCCGGCCAGCGGGGACACAGTGCCTCGACGACCGCGTAGCCAGAACGCGCACATGGTACAGCTGTGCGGGGAAACCACCATGGCCGGTGGTCGTCAAACGGAATAGCATAAGGCCGACGTAGTCTCTAGCTTGAAAAAGGATGCGAAGGTCTACGTCAGCGTCAATGACAAGGGCTCGAACGAAAAATCGTGGTATCTGGAGAGCCTCCAGACGCTGCCACCGGATGAGACTGTCCCCTGATTAAAAGGTGGAACTCGTGAAACACTGCCCGGTTTCGACAGTAGATCACGTTGTACCTGTTGAGGCTGCAGAGATCGACATGGCATCGGAATGGCTTTGTGGTCGCCTATCACGTCGCCCAGCGCTGATGCGGCTTGTCGTTGCCGGCACCGTCTTGTGGATGGGGTCCGCCTCGGCAGTGGGCGTTCACTACTATTGCGCCACCACTTCGACCGAGTTGCAAGAAGCGCTGGATGCGGCAGCCTATTTTTCCGCGGCGGGCGAAAGTACGGTCGTGAATCTCGTGCCGGGCACCACCTACAAGACGACTGCCCTCGCCACGCCGCAACCCTTCCACTATTCGAGCACCGGTACCACGGGTTATCTGCAGCTCTCGGGAGAGGGGGGTTACCCTTGCACAACAACTGCGTCGAACACGTCTTTCCCGCTGCTCGACGGCGACCACACCACGCCAGTGCTCGTGCTGCACGCGATGCAGTCGGCGATCATTGTCAAGCATCTGATCATCCAGAACGGAGAGAGCACGACATCCGGAGCCGGGTTGAGCCTGAATACCGCGATGGGCGACAAAGGCGGGTTCAATATCTATGGCAACATCATCCGTCGCAACCACACCACAGCGTCGCTCGGCGGCGTATGGATCGTCGATCAAAGCCCCAGTGGGAACAACGACTTTTTCGCCAACCTCATCATCAAGAACAGCGCCGACACCGGTTATGGTGCCGGAGGTGTCAGCGGAAACGGCAATCTCACACTCTTCATTCAGAACACGGTTGCCGACAACAAGACTTCACTTGTCGGCGGGCCGGGCGGCATGAATTTCGAAGCGATCTCCGCAAGTACGCTCCACGTCGACAACAGCATTTTCTGGGGCAACGACAACTTCGACCTGTCGCTCAACAGCGACAGGGAGGTCTTATTGAGCTACTGCGATTACGACACCCGGGACGGGTATCCTCCCTCTTCTGAAGTCGGACGGCAGCAGGCAGACCCTCAGTTCGTCGACCCGACGAACGGCAACTTTCGCTTGCAGGGCACTTCACCGGTGCTCGGCATATCGCCGTATGAACCGACGGGCACGGACATCGAGGGCAATCCGCTGCCGCGTGGCGGACTGGCCGATCTCGGCGCCTACACGCGAACCATCTTCAAGGACGGATTCGAGACTCTTTTTTGAGGTTCTTCCCGAACGAATCCGCAACAACCCAGGCCGCGCCGGTCAGCGCGATATTGATTGCGTTCTCATTCCAGAACCAGTGGTTGGACGGCTCGCCGAGCAGCATCGGTACGTGCACCAGCGGTGTGAACGCGGCGAACATCACCGTGAGTAGGATCGCGGCCAGACGAGCCTGCACGAGCAACAAGATGGCAATGCCTGCGGCGATGTGGCACAACCCGGTCGCAATACCCCAGAACTCCTGCGATGGCGGCAGCCACTTCGGCACCAGCGGAGCGGTCAGTTCCATGTAAACGAAGTGCGCCGTGCCGAATATCAGCGCGCAAAGTCCGAACGCGATCTGGCCCCAGCGCGTGAGGCGCGACGCCACGCGCGCATCGATATCGGCGCTGGCGGCATAGACGATCAATCCGCTCGCCGCAATCGACAGCTGTATGGCGATGCTCTCGTAGGGTCCGAACTGCGCGTAATGGGCGATCAGGACGCGACCATTCATCACCAGGACGACAACGAGCGCAAAGTAGGCGCTGAGCGCCGCGGCAGCCCACGCGGTGGTGCGTCGCCATTCGATCGCCAGACCCGCGATGAGCATGAACGCAGCAACGGCATATGCCAAAACGGTTCGCGCCGGAAAGTCCTTCGGCACCGGCTGCCCCGGATGGAAATCGCCGAACGCGAAGCACACCATGGCGACGGCAATGATCCCGAGTCCGTACATGCGCCAGCCGAAGGTGGAATCCATCTTTTGTGCTGTCATGTTTCCCGTCCTGAAGCGCGGCCAGAGCATTTTTCTAAAAAGGAATCATCTGCCGCGCTTGTTCCGGGCGCGCAAGATACACCTCGGACGCGAGCGGCCGACGAATCGTCGCGGGGGATTTCTTGATTGTGGTTGCGGCTTACAGCACCGACGACCCTACTGCTTCCCTTTCTTCTACCAACATGCCGGTTTCAATTAACCCGCTGCAAAACCTGGCTCCAGTTCACTTCCCAGGTTTTGCCGCCGTCGCCGGAATAGGCCTGTTCCCAATGCGCGGAGTTTGGCGTGATATCCGACCAGACAAAACGCACCTTGATCGGCTTGCCGCGCAGCGTGTCGTCCGCGTAGAACGTGCCGACACCGTGAACGAAGCGGCCCTTGACGGGCGGGTCCAAGGCGCCGTGGGGATTGCGGCCGTCGACCCACCAAATGGCCCAGAGTCCCGTCTTGGGGTCGTACGCGCGCGGCGCGATGCCGCGATACACGCCCTCCGGCATGTCGAATTCCGTATCGTCGACATTGCACAAACCGCCCATGAGCGGGAAGGAACGAATCGTGCCATCGAACTCTTCCCAGTCGTGACTGCCCGTGAGCCGCTCCTTCAGCTTGCGACTATGCACCTGCCACTTCCCTACCAGAAAATCAAAATCGTGCACCCCGGAAAGGTCCTGCGTCGTGGCCGGTTTCGGAACATCCTGGGAAGCGCCCACGAGAGTGCCAGCGCCAATCGCCGCTACAAAGAAAATGATCAACGCCTTCTGCAAATGTCTCATGCAGCGCTCCTGACAAGGGTGGTTAACAACTTGAAGAAAGCGTGAACAAGCCTGAGAACTAACGTGCCTTGCGCTCAAGCTCTGAAATCTTGCGCTTCAGGTTCGAAACTTCGTTCTGCAAGTCCTGAATCTTGCGTTCCGATTCAGACTCTTTCACCTTGAGCGCGCGAACATCGGACATGAGGGACACCACGTCATGTTTGATCTTGGTCAGTTCGGCAAACAATTGGTCGTCCACGGCTGGGCTTCCTCGCTAGAAGACTAGGGACATCGTACGCCCGAATCGTGAAAGGCATACGCAGAAAACTTCGCCGGTAAAGACGAATGATCGAGCCCGGTCGTTACGCACGCACGGCGCGCGGCACCGCATGTTGAAGTCGCTCAAAGCTTCCAGGCGACCTGTTCAACCTTTGCGGGCACTGGATTTGCAGGGTGTCCGACCGTCACACGAATGCGCGCAAATCAGGGCACAGTCTCATCCGGCGGCAGCGTCTTGAGGCTCTCGAGATACCACGTCGTTTCGTGCGAGTTCTTGTCGTTGACACTGACATAGATCTTCGCGTCCTTCTTCAACGTCGATGCGAAATCCGCTTTGACGTCTTCGCACTTGTAGAACACCTCGGGGCAATTTTTCCATTGCGTCGCATCGTCCCAGTGGACCTCGACCTCGGTCCATTTAGGCGGTTTTGCTTCGTCGGGTTCACGCAACTTGATCGTCTTCGCCTTGGCTTCGACAGACACGACGAGCGCGCGATACGACTTCCCTACTTCAGCAGATGCGAGCGATGCGGTGAGCAGCAACGAAGCGGCGACGGCGGAAATGGCGATTTTCATAAGCGTCTCCTCGGCGGTCGGCAGGTGCGAGGCACCATGCTATTCCGTTGCATGGCTTCCGGCTATGGTGGTTTTCCCACGAGTCATCGCCAGCGCAGCGCTCGAACGCCTGTCTCGTTGCAGAAGGCAAACAAATGGGTCAGAGAAAATATTCAGAACGGGAAATGTTCTCTGACCCCATTTTGCGGAAACCTACGGCCCACCATCGAACCCGTCCGTATAGATGGTGTCGTACTCGACGGCACCAATGTCGGTCTTGCCGTTGGTTGTTCGCGGATAAAACCGCTGATCGGTGGGGATCGTGCTGGGGTTGCTGCCCTTGCCGAGAGCCGGGCTCGCGGCGAGCAGCTGATGCGTGAGTGTCGGTCCACCGTTGTGTGTCAGCGGACCCAGTTTCGGGTCAGTTCCGATGGGCACAGCCAGGAAGCCCGCGGGGAGCGACGACGACGAACTCATCACCAGGTTGGCGGAGCCGCTGATCGTGGCCGGCTTGGATCCGCCAACCCAAAGATCGGCACTGCCGTTATTCGCCATGATGGTGCTCTCGACTTCCAGTGTCCCGCCCTTGTAGGCGTACAGCCCGCCCGTATTGAACGCGATGGTGCTGTTCTGACACGTGGCGTTTGCTACGCCCTTGAACTCCAGCCCTCCTCCCCAGACCGAATGGTTGCCGGAAATCGTGCTGTTGGTGATCGTCGCCTGGCCGCCCTCGATGAAGATGCCGCTGGTCGCGTTCGCCGTCGAGTTGTTGGCAATCGTCGAACCGGAAATGCTGACGACGGTTGTATAAAAAAGCTTCAGACCGCCCGCCTCATCGCCCGCGTAGTTGCCGATAAACGAACTGGCACCGGCAGTAAACGATCCTACCTGAGCAAAGAGTCCGCCGCCGTCTCCCCGAGCCGGGACATCAACCGACACCCGATTGTTCGATACGGTGCTGTTTTGCAGGGTCACGTTGCCGGTACCTCGGGCATAAATGCCGCCGCCGAATGTGTACCCATGGGTCGTCGGATGAGAGACGGTGTTGCCCGTGATCGTGGAATGCGTCAGCTCCAAGACGCCACCACCGTCCCAATAGACTCCCGCGCCAACCAGCCGTTCTGTAGGTTTTACGCTGGTGATCGTACAGCTGGATACGGTCGTATCGTTCAGATACAACGTGCTGTACGAGGCAATGCATCCGCCCTTGGGTGCGGTCGTGACCAGCGCCGTATCGATCTTGCCATGCGTGATCGTCACTCCCTCGATCGTCAGTGCGCCGGCACCACTATGCGTGATGACGCGATCGGCATTCGCCCCGTCGATCGCCAGCTTGCTGGCGCCGGGGCCGAGTAGAGTGATGCCCGGAGCTGCCTGATCGATCACGAGGGGCCCATTGGGCTTGGCGGGCGATCCGGTTGTCAGCGTGATCGTGCTGCAGTTGAGTTGACTGGCATCGACCGTGTCGCCGGGCACGGCCTGCGCAATCGCGCTGCGCAGGCTCGACGCATCGCCCGGATCATCCGAGCAGTCTCCCACCGGAATGGTGTTTCCGGCCCAGGCCACGCCGGACGTCGCCAGCGCGGCAGCCAGCGGTGCGAGTCGCAATGTCTTGAATCTGTTCATGTGCAACCGACCTCGCCCAGAAATGATGCCGCGAATTGCATTGCTGCGTTCCACTGTGAGAACCCAAGCGGAATTGTCTTACAAACGTTTTTTGACTGCCGAACAGAACATTCCGATCGCCACGCCAATGCCCGGCGCCGCTATCAGGTACTGCAGCATCAGAGGACAGTCCGCAACTACCAGCGGGTTTTGCGAAGTTTGTGCTGGCGCTGGTGCCGCCGACGTGGCGACGGTTCATGGATCCGCGCGCGGAGCACATTTCGAAGGCGCGTGAGCTCTTAATTACCTCCGTCCCTTTTTCTCCATTGATTCCATGAATCATTCGAATCCGCTAGAGAAAATGTGATCTCTCCACTCGATGGCGCCGAGGTCGCATTTTGTACTTTGTGGTCGCGGCGTGTCGTGTTGATCGGTCGTGACGACTTGCGACAGGATATCTTTGCAGGTAGCAGCCGCATCAATGACAGGGCTATACGACACCGGCACGTAACCTGGCCACGGTGTGGTGTTGGCGTCGAGCGGAAGTAACGTCTGCGCGAACGTGGCGTGCAGGGTGAAGCCGCTACAACTGGTGTCTTCGCTCAGATTCGCCGAACCGACCACCGCCGATACGCCTCCATCGCACAAGGCGACGCCGCTTTGCGTGCCGACGATGATGCTCGACAGCAGTTGCAACGTCGCCGCCGTCCAGATTCCACTTCCATACGTCTTGCCGTTGAGGATACCTGCGAAGCTGCCGCCGCCATTGACAACGCCATTGGTCAGCGTGGAGAACTCCACGTTCGCGACGGTAGCCTGGCTTCCAATCAGGCCACCGCGGGCGTCGCCGCCATAGCCATCAACACCGGTACTGCTGGCGCCATCGCCGCCCGTAGCGGTGCTGCTGGTGATCGTGGAATTGACGATATGCAGGCTCGCCGTGGGCGTCGCGTAGATCGCGCCGCCAAGCGCAGGGGCGCCGTCGCCCGGGGCGGCGTCGAGTCCGTCCTCGCCACCGCGAGGGTCGGCAAGACCGCCATATCCGCCGAGACCGCCGCCGCCGCCCTTTGCATTCCCGTTGACCACGCTCGAATGGGTGAGAGTCAACGCGCCATCGGCAAAGATGGCCCCGCCGTAGGCGGGTCCGCCACTGCCGCCCGGACTGCCGTCGCCCCCCGAGGTACACGTATACATGGTCGGCGGATTATCGATGGGGGTGCAATACCCGGGTAAACCCGTTTGACCGTTGGCGCCACCGCCGCCCTGAGCTAGGCAATGCAGGACGGCAACGTGATCGAGCGTCAAGCTTGCTCCTGACGCGACGGAGACACAGCCGCCTTTGGCGGCAGCGGCAGCGACGCTGTCCGTTCCGTTGGTTCCAACCACAGCTCCGTCGGCAAGGGTGACGTTGCTAAGGACAAGATGACTGCTGCTGACGTTGAGCACGCGACTCAAGTTCTGTGCGCTTACGGTCAGTTTGGCTGCGCCAGGCCCCTGGATCGTCAGCGCCTTGCCGACCAACAATTCGCCGTGGGCAAGGTTGATCGGCGAGGCGACAGCAGGATTGAATACAATGATGTCGCCAGCGACCGTGTGAGCGATAGCCTGGCGCAGCGAGCATGAGGTTGGACAATTGCCGGCACCGGCGGGATCCCCGCCAACGTTGACGGTTACAGTTCCGGCAGCGGCCGGAGTGCAAGCCGTGAGCATCGCGAGTGACAAGTGTTTGCGAAGCACGAGAATTTCCCCTTCTGTGCCGGTGCGCAAGCCTAACGAATGCGCGGAAATTCTGCTATCTCTAGATAAGGGAGTTATTACCGATTTTCCTCCTCAGGGCGCGACCACCACTTCCCGAATCATGCCCAGATCCGCATGCGACACTTGCGGACCGTCCTTGTCCGCTTTCGGCAGCGGCAAGTGGCAGGTGAAGACGTACCGGCCCGGGTTGAACGTGCGGCGCAGCCAGCCAACGCGATGAATGTCGTGTTGGTCGCTCACCCCGCCCATCGCATCGGCCGGTATCGGATTGGCGTGCGCGAGCGCGTGATCTTCCTCCTTGTACCAGCGCTCGAGATCGGCGAGTGTCGCCTTGCCGCGCATTCGGAAAATATCGAGTTCGTGCATCGAAGGACCCGGCGTCTCCACACGCAGCACGCGCTGCCCTTTCTCGATAGGCCGGTCGAGCTCAAAGCGGAAGTCGGCAAGTCGCAGCACGACGTCTTCCTGTGGCGCTGGATCGTCGACCGCGCCGTCGGCGACGACCGTGAGCAGGTGCTGCGGAACCGATCCCGGATGCTTGCCATTCCAGCAGACCACCATGTAGTTGCCTGGATCGACGCGCAGCCAGATCTCGACCCGTTCGCCCGGAGCCGTGAGCCCGGCACCGGAGTAGTCGAGCGCGCCTTCGGGAAATGTGGCGCCGCCCTTGACGGCGGCGAAGTAGGCCGCCGGCGTCATGCCGTCCGGCAGCTTGACCAGCATCGCCTCGTGCATATGCCGGCCGTGGTTTTCGAACACGATATGGCGCAGTCCGGCCGAGAGGCGATGCGGCGCCTCAAAGAGCCCGTCGGTGGCAACGATCTTGAACGCGGAGGCAGAGGTTTTGCTCTTGGGCGCGTCGAGGCTCGCTGCGGTAGCGAACGCGCAGGCACATCCCAACACAGCTGCTGCCAGCAGAGAACGTGCGCCTTGTGCCGTGGCCAGCATTCGCATAAGGCCAAGAGTATCCAAAACGGGGACGGAGGTCATTAACGAGACTCAATTATCTCCGGTTGCTTTTTGCAGGCGCCGCGCTACTCCCGCCCACTTGCTAACATGGAGCCGACGCGGAATCCATGGCACAAGGTTGGTGAACGATGAGCTCGACTACGGCTCCCTCTGCGGACTCGCAAGGGTCCAAATCGCTCGGTTTGGAAAATGCGGCGTCGCCGCTTCCGGTGCTTATTCTCGTTCTTGCGCAGATCTATCTGCTCTTCCTGCTGGCAACTTCGCGGTCGACATTCGCTCAGGTGATGTTGATGACCTGTGTGGAAAGCCTGATCGCGTGGTTGCTCACGACGCTGTTCTTCAGCCGCACGTGGCAAGGCTTTTTCAGGCGTTGTGGCGAAATGCTCGTCATGACCATCGTGCTGGCGATTTTCATGCTCATCTTCGGCCTGCTGGAAACGACGTGGGGCGCCGACAGCGATTTGTCGAACTGGTTCGAAGAGATGCGTGCCATGGTGACGTCCAACCGATTCTTTTACGCGCTCGTCTACCTCGTGGTGCTCGCCGGAGGTTGGCTGTTCATGGCATGGCGGAGTGGGAACTCTCGCCATTGGTGGGCCGCCAATGTCGCAGCACCCGCATCGGTGACGTTTGCGGGGATGTTCATGGCCTGCGTAGCAGGCGGCATCATGATCGTCTTGTTCTCCTCGCGGCTCGAGCAGGGGCAGCGCGTCATCCAAGTCCACGCACCGCATACCATCACGCCGATACTGTTGTTCATCGTCTACAGCATGACTCGAGCTCTTATCAGCTGGACGATGGCGACGAAGTTTACGCCGGAGGAATGGCGCAACACCGAAGCCAAGCTTTACTTCGACGAAGCCTAAGGAAAAGGGGCCGGGTGGCCGTCAGAAGACCGGGGTCGAGGTCGCCATTTCCTTTCAGCCCTCGCTCATCATGCGTTTGCGGCGGGCGATTTCTCGTTCGCTGGGAGCATCGGGTGCGGCGTTGCCAATCTTGATCTCGCCCTCCCGCTCGTAGTGGCTGACGATCAGGCCATTGGCAGCTGCGCGCGATCCCACCAGTTTGAACGAATGCGGCGCCGAACCGTCGGCGAACAGTTTCTTGCCGCCGCCGAGCACGATCGGCACCGTGAAGAGACTCAGCGCGTCGACCAGATCGTGGGCGAACAACGCGTGGACGAGTTCGGTACTGCCCTGCGTGACGAGGTTCGGGCCGTCTTCCTGCTTCAGACGTTTCACCTCGGCGATATCGCGCAGGAGCATAGTTCCCGCCCAGCCCAGGTCGATCTCGCCTGAGCGCGACACCGCATACTTCTTGATGGCGTTGAACGTCTTCGCAATGCCGGCATGCGGAGCATCCTCGTCCTGATACGGCCAGTATGCGGCGAAAATCTCGTAGGTTTTTCGCCCGAGCAGCAGATCGAAGTTCTGGAACAGGCGGTCGATCTCTTCGGCGAACTCCTGATTGAAGTAGGGCATCGCCCAGCCGCCGAACTTGAAGCCCTTGGTCGGATCCTCAGTCGGCCCACCGGGCGCCTGCATGACTCCATCCAGGGAAACCTGTGCTCCCACAATAATCCTGCGCATGGTTCAGCCTCCCTGTTGTATTGAGACACCGGGCGCGCGGGGCGGTTCCGGCCGGCGCCGTGGGGACAATGGGGTCGGAGTGGAGTTCCCAGGATTTAGTGGACACTCCGTCGTCGAAGTTTGTGAACCGCCTCGAACTCTTCGGGGCTGATGCCACCTAGATGGCTGTGACGGCGCAATCGATTGTAGAACGTCTCGATATAGTCGGACACATCCGCGAGCGCAAGCTGGCGGTTCTTGTAGATATGCTTTTTGATCCGTTCTTTCTTCAGACTGCTGAAGAATGATTCCGCCACTCTGACCCCGTCCCCCTTTTCCCATTGTCTAAATGTATACCCAACCTGTTCTTCGGCATTTGCCGGCAGAATCAGTGTGAATGCCGTATACACATAGGTATTCGTACGGATTACCGGCCCGCGCCCGAGCGCGTACGGTGTGCACTCCAGCCAGACGGTGCCAGCCTTCTAGAAAGAAAGATTGCCTGGGCTTGACGACATCGCTGGTGCCCATTTCTCGCTTATTGAAGGTGCAATATGAAACTGAAACTGCTCGTGGTCGCCACCTGTATGCTGGTGGGAACAAACCAAATTGCAAGTGCCCAGACATTCAACTACCTGAGCATCAGCACCAATCGGTTCAATCCGACCGTTGCACATCTGTTCGCCGGCACGCAGCGCCCGACGACGTACGGATTTCCGTTTCAGTTCACGGTGCAGCGCGTCGGTCAGGACTTCGTGGCGACGCTGCTCCTGGCTGATGATACGCAGTATTGGACGGGCTGGAACCGCGCTAACATGCGGGGAAATTCGCTGGAACTGCTCGAGGCGGATTCACTGGCGGACCTCGCATCTCTGGTGGACACGCTCGGCGCACAATTTAACGCTGCCGGCGCGAACTGGTATCCAGCCAACTTCGTCGCGGTGCCATACGGCAGCAAGGTTCGTTACTTTCAACTGATCGCTCAGGACTAGTCTCCCTGTGGGATTCCATAAAAAGCTAATAACGGAGTCAGAGTGCCTTTGCGTGGAGCGGGCCAGGAAAAGGCACTCTGACTCCGTTATTGGACTGAATCGCTGGCGGAGAAATCAGGTTGACCTTTTCCTGTCCGATTTTCCACTGCCCTCGCTCGACAAAAATTTAACCTAAATTCCTTTCCGGGTTCTCCTCGGTTCATCGACTCCGCTGCATTATTGAATGGTTGTCACACGCAGCGGAGGTTGAAATGAAAAGTTATCTCGCCGTTTTCACGGGAAAGCCAGAGGCGATGTCAGATTGGCAGAAGCTTCCAGAAGCGGAGCGCAAGGCGAAGGAAACCAAGGGCATGTCGGCCTGGAAGAAATGGGCGGATGATCATGCATCATCGATAGTCGAGATGGGCGGCCCGCTGAGTCGAACCAAGCGCGTCACCGAGTCGGGAATTTCCGACGTGCGCAACAACCTTGGCGCGTTCACCATCGTCAAGGCAGAATCTCAGGAGAAGGCCGCGAAGCTGTTCGAGCACCATCCGCACTTCACCATCTTCCCGGGCGATGGGGTCGAAGTGATGGAAGTGCTGCCGCTACCTAGCAAGCACTAACCGCGTAACGCTCGGCCGTTGCGCCTCGGGCCGCCGCCTCACCGGCCGGCGGCACGAAAAGGGGACGGAGTGGAGTACCCCCGATTTCTCGGACGGTTGAGTTAAGCACATTTCTCGGTCGATTCGAACTCCACTGGCGAGCGATAACCAAGGGCCTGATGCTTGCGCCGCCGGTTGTAGAACACTTCGATG
>Ga0157379_10002597_pt1 | contig 15180 bp, 16 predicted proteins | sample S25metaG_FD_121802 | JGI IMG/M metagenome (GOLD analysis project Ga0157379, IMG submission 121802) | Switchgrass rhizosphere microbial communities from Kellogg Biological Station, Michigan, USA - S2-5 metaG | ecosystem: Host-associated > Plants > Roots > Rhizosphere > Soil | place: USA... | reverse complement strand
CCGCGCCTGCGGCATGCACTCGTAAACGTCCGTGAGCATCAACGCCTTCGACCAGAAGTCCGAGTTGAGAGCGGCAATCGCGCCCTCTCGCTCGAAAATGCGCTCAGCCATCATGGATGAGTAGCCACCTCGATCCGGCTTGCTGTTCCCGTCAATGAAGTAGCCGACGACGCCGGCGAGATCGCCCTGGAACAAGGCGGCAACCTGCTCGATCTGAACGCGGCGGTTCTTGTATCGTCCGATCAGGCCGTCGACCAGATCGTGGGGCGTCGGCGCAAAGAATTCCGCGGAGTCCAGCAACTCGGCAATGGGGGCATCAAAGGATGTCATCCGTCTTCCTGTCAGTTACAACTGACGAAAAGGATCGGTTACTGCCGTTCACCGCAAAGTTAGGGTGAAAACGGGAGACGTCGTACGGTCACCGCCCCGCGCGGTCGAACTATGCGTCGGCAGCATCTGTCGCGACGAGAATGTCTTTCTCATCGAGACCGAAGAGGCCGCTCACCATCGTGTCAATCTGCCGATCGATGGATGCAAAACGCTGTTCGAAGTACTCCCGATCCCGATCCGTCTTGGTTTGCGCGAGTTTGGAACGGCAGTCGATCGCATCGCGCGCAAGCTGGCCGATCTTTTCGACACTTTCCAAATCGTTCTTCTTCAGCAACTCGACGTTCGGAACGGGAAAGGCCCGGATTGTTTCCGGATAGGTGTGGAATCCGCCGCCGGTGCGTACCCCTTCACCCGACAGCATCAAGTAGAAATACGCGGACACGGCCGTACAGCCGACTACGGCAGCCAGAAATTCGAGTGGGTACTTGGCAGAACGCGCTCGAACCTCTGCGGAGGTCGCCTTCCACTTGGCCACGTCGCAGTGGCGCTGCGCACACAGAATTGTGTGATCACAATAGAAGCCGTCCTCGTCGAGTGTGGACTCGATGCGATGCGTGCCGGTGATGTCGCGGATCATCAACTTGGACTGTTCAAAAAACTCCGGCCAGCGTGGGCCGTACATTTTGTCCGCATAGGAATAGTCGACGTAGCGCCCTTCCCAACGAATGCTGTAACGGAACAACTCACGGCCGCCGATCATCGGACGGCATGCGGCACTTTCTTTCGACTCACGGATCACGTGTCCTTTTCCGAAGCCGCCCTTGACCTTGCTCGACATCTGCGCGCCGTAGTTGACGTAACAAAGGTCGCCAATGGTCACGCTGTTCTTGCGCATGCGCTCCAACAACCGCAGTGCCGGTTTCGAAAGGTCCAAACGCAGCATCGTCTCATGCTGCTTGAGAAATACGTTGCGCGCGGTTTGGTGGCTGTCTTCGAATCGAAGCACCCGTTTGCGCGTCGTGTCGGGTATTGGCTTGCGAATGATGATCTCGTCGCGTTGTCCAGGCTCGCGATTGAGAACGATCGGAATCATCGTGATCACCGGAACGTCTCTGAACACCATGACCGTGCGAATGTCGGCAACGCTTTCGATGGTTGCCTTGTTGAGCATGAGCTGGCGCCCGAGCATGCCGTACTTCTGTAAGGCGAAGCTGTAGGGAATGATGAAGCCGTAACGGCCGCCGCTCCTGACAAGCTGGTGCGCGCGCTCAAGGAAGAGCACGTACAGATCCCAGTGACGGTCCGCCGTTGTGTAACGACCGCTGTTGGTAAGGTAATCGCGGACCTTGGGTTGGTTTTCAAAGAAGTCCCACGCATTCACGTACGGGGGATTGCCAACCAGCACGTCGAACCCTCCGCGTTTCATGATGTCCGGAAACGCGTCCCGGAAGTCCAGCGGATTGACCGCGCGATGTTCCTCGGCGCCGAAGAGACTGCCCTCGTAAATCTCGCTGCCGATCAGCGAATTGCCGCACTTGATGTTCTGCGACAGGCTCGGGAGGATCGCTTGATGGATTTCCATCTGGTAATGCTTGGCGGACGCCGTGCTCTCGTCCTCGAGCAGCTTCAAATAGAGCGAGAGTTGCGCGACCTCGACGGCTTGGTGGTCGATATCGACGCCGTAGATGTTATTGAGCAGAATCTCGCGGCGCTTGGCCAGTGAAAGGCGAACCGTGCCGTCCGGCAGCACGACGATGTCGCCGTCTTTTGCGCGCGAGCGGTTCGCGTTGTACCAGGTGCGGTGATAGGTGAGCAGATAGTCGTATACGCCCAGCAAGAATGAGCCGCTGCCGCATGCGATGTCCGCAAACTTCATGTCGGCAATCTGGTTTGGGTTTTTGCTCGCGACAGCCACACCCACCGTGTGCTCGACGATGTACCGAACGATTTCCTCAGGCGTGTAGTAGACGCCGCCGGCCTTGCGCACCTCGGGCTTTTGTTCCAGGCGAGCGCGCTTCTCCGTCGCGACGATGATGTTGCCCAGGAAGCGTTCGTAAATGCTACCCAGGATGTGGATCGGGATGACGTCGAAGTTGTACGGCGAGTTTTTGTCGGACAGGTCCTCGCAGATGTCGCCAAACACTTCGTCGTCGACCTTGAACGACGGCGAGTCGAGCAATGCATGCTTCTTGAACACGATGCCGTTGTAGACGCTGTCCAGGCGCCGGCACGCGGCAACAAAGTCGCCCCACACCGACCCGTGTGAACCGAAGTTGGCGACGCTCTCGCGCGTCTCGATGAGCTTGTCTTCGAGGAACCGCAGGAAGACGAGACGATCGAGCGTGCGCTGGGTGATTTCGGTCAGCGTGTCGCCATCGAGGTCGGGATTGCGATTCTTGAACTCACGCGCGAGCGTGTCACGGAAGCCGTCGAGCTCGCTCAAGAACGAGTCGTCGATGCTCTGGAAGCCGCCTTTGAATAGCCCGCGTTGGGTCGCCTTGCCACGTTTCTTCGGCAGCGCCTCGGCGAACTTCTCGAGCGCATTGTCGGCGACGGCTTCGCGCGAAAACAGGTAGTAGAGCTTCGCGAATTTTTCCTGGTCGCTTAGCTCCTGGCAACCGAGTGTGAAGATGACGCGCTCAGGCGCCGTGTCGATGTCCGGGCGGTACCGGCAGTCCAGGACGTGGAACTCGCGAAAATCGGTCAGCAAGGCGACCGGGGTTGTGCTGTTCCATCCATACCGGATCGTCTGGAAATAGGAGTCGGCGGTTCCGAGTTGACGGCTCGGCTTTTTCGCTTCAACGAAGAAGCGGACGTCCCGGAAATTCGGGGAAACGAAGAAAGCGTAATCCGCGCGACGCTGCGTGTGTTCCAGTATCACGCGGTTCTCGACGCGCACCTCCTGTTCGAACGGATTCTTCTGCTGATTGTGCAAAACATCCCAGCCGAGGGCGATCAGGAACTTGTCGATGAAGTCCTGGCGAACGCGGGCTTCAGAGTAGTCGGCGGCAAGGTGCGCGTGCTCGTGCCGGGCGAAATCGCCTGCCAAGCTCAGCACAGCGGCGTGCGCCGTTTCCAGCGTGGTCATCGTCGAGGGTTCCCTTGTCGTCCCAGGCACAGACTGTAACGAAATTGCACGGTTAGGCACAGCTCAAATCCTTAGCTGGCCACTTGATCTCTCATTCTATGAGGATCGTGGTTCCTGCGAACGTTTCGTCGTCGTCAGTGATGACCTGATGCGACGCGCGCAGCGAGCCGGTCATGCGCTTCGCGCTTGCTAGTGCCGCGCAGGGCGTAAATGGCGCGCAAGCTGCGTTTTGGTGGGCGGCTGCGGCCCTGCTCCCAGTTGTAGATCGTCACTCGGCTGACATCCAGCAAGATCCCGAATTGACGTGGCGAGAGATCCAGGTGTTGTCGCAATGTCTTCAGCCCCTTGGCAGAAAAGCGATGCTGACCCTTGTTCGATGTTTCGGGGTGATGGAGCGGCGTCGCTTGAACTCGCGCGCTCCGTTCGATGTGAAGCGCGTGCGCGTACGCCCGCGATTGACGCTCCTCGATCGCGAGCCGGCGCTTAAGTTCGTCGATATCTTTGCGCTGAGCCGCGTTATCCCGGCGCAAGGCTGCCAATTCGCGGCTCATTACTCCCCGGCAGATGCGCGTAATCTCTTCGCGCAAGGATTTTTCGATGTTCGGCATAGATCGATTCTCCCGCAATCCAAAAGACCGTGATCGATAGCATGATCACTGTCGCGCGGTGCCGAAATTACGACGAAATCGAATCGCACTACGCGACGTCATCCTATGGTATTGCAGCCATCCGTTGCTTGAGGAAAACCCCCTTCGTTCTGGAATGCGCCTTTCTCGCTCCGCGTCCACTAAGTGTTTTTGCGTCATCTTGCGATGCACCGAGGCGGCTCAGCTTGGCTTTCCATGGCAGGCCGTGTGCTCTCCCGAGCGGCCGGGCTTCCGTCCGGTGCCGACATAGCATCTTCGAATCGACGATGGTTCGGTATCGGCAATAACTGATCTTCGTGTAGGAAATTACGGACAAAGCTCTAGTTTCAGCCGGTGCAATGAGCACGGCGCCGATAGGACGCGCCGCAAAATTGCCAATAAAAAACCCGCCAGTGAAAACACGCACGAGGCGCGTTTCACTGGCGGGTGTATCAAGCGGAGTCTGTCGACTCCGAACAACCCTGTAGTTCGTTAGCTCTTCGAAATCGCCCGTAAGAACTTGTTGAGCGGTTGATTGGCCACTGCCACCGGATCAAGGCCCATGTCACGGACATTGAACATCTTCAGCTGCTGAGCTGAAAGCCCTCCATTCCCACTGCCATGCCACGCGCGCGGGAGCACGAGGGGCAAGTTGTTATAGCGTGGATCTTGGAGACGCTTGATCATCTGCTGAATCCTTTTCAAGAGCTGGCTTAGGTACGTCATCGGTGTTTCCTGCTGCTCCGGAATCCAGTATCAATATACTCCGAATTTCCGAACCGCGCTGAAATACACCTTGTGAATGGGGAACAGGAGCGAGAGTGCCATCGCTGTTCTGCGCCAGTGCACGCGACAAGAAAAGGTCCGTATAGCTTCCTTTCCGGTTCGCGCACGATTGTCCATCGAAAACACCGTAGATGATATTGCCATCCTTCAACTGGATAGCGACGATCTTTTCGGTGCCGTCGTTGAGGCGAAGAAAAGCCTGGTCCCAAGCATCGAGCTCTTTTAGCGGCTCGAATTTCCCAATCCCGTGTGCGCGCTCAAACAGGTTGAAGAACTCTCCAACCAGATTGAAACGCACTCCCATGGCGGCAATGAAACCGAACACCAAGGGGTTGATGAAGACGGTGATCAGCCAGGGCCACCGCATTAACTCGGTAGCGATCTGTGCCGTATCCTTCTTCGTCAACAGGCCAACCACATCCGTGCCGCTCAGGATGAAAAGCGACAGCGATGCGCCGAAGCAAATTCCAGAGTGGACGATGTAATACAAAACCTTTTCTTGCCACGTCGTGGGCGAATCGAAGATACAGAATTTTCGCTTGCTACGTGCAAAGAGGTAACCCGGAACCAGGACCAAAGTCACCAGTATCAGCGAGTTCACATGATTGAACATTTCCACGTTGAATTCTCCAAAGTTTGGATGAGCGTTGCGCCCATCCGATAGGTAATCCCACGGGGAAGCACGCCCGACGGGCGTGATATCAACCCGTAGGGGACGTTGAACCGATGCTCTAACGAGCAACGGTTTTTTTCCTGCAGCGGTGAGCGAACTCACCGTTTCAGGAAAGGTGTCGCGTCAGGACGCTAGGTCCAGGCGCGGTGCACGTTCAGGCATCTTTCCTTCACGCAGCTTGGCCAGCACGCGAACCAGGCCATCGGCAAACGGGCCGATGATCTTGCTCGTCGACTGACGTGTTCCAGCTTTGTGAAAGATTGCGGCGCTGAGCAGGTATTGACGAAAACCCAGATCGTCGAACCATTGGTCTTTCAACCAAGCCATGTATTCCCAGCTGCCGCCGGCAAAATTCGCCGGGGGCGCCAGGAACGCATGGCATCCAGTTGCACCAGGTGTGGTGTCGATGCAGTTGAAGTCGAGGATCACGATGCGGCCCTCCACTTCTGGTCGTAGCCCAGGTCCTTGAGGATCTGATTGACCCTGCGCTTGAGCGCCAAGACGCGGATGTTTTTCGCCGCTTCGTTGACGCCTGCTGCGCGTACTACATCGTTCCAATCGATACCCTTCTTGTCGTCCGGGATCGCGTACGGCGGCATGAATGCCACAGCACGCAGACCCTGGCCGCGCAGGCGGTCGACGAGTTCCAAACTCGCCGCGGCACCTGCCTGACTGCGATCACGATCGGCCCAGACAATGACGGCACGCGTGTACCGGGGAACCTCAACCTTCGTGAGAAGTTGTTTGTTGAGGACCGACCAGGCGGGCCATTCCGGCGCGATCAATTGCGCGGACAACATCGTCTCGATGCCTTCTCCGACGCTGAGCACTGGGTGCTCGGCGAAGTCGAGGCGAATCGCAGCACCAATAGTCGGATGCGAGCTCGGGTGTGGATACTCCTTGCGCGCGTCCAACCCTTCCGGCAACGGCGCCTTGGAAGTGCCGTCATCGTTCAGGAACGTCCGGTGAATCGTGCTGGTCTTTCCGTCGGGACGACGAACAAGAGCCATCAGAGTCGGGAACGTTCCGATTTTTTCAGCACCGGACATGTACACCATGCCGGGGTGAAAGCGCAGACTCGGGATCGGCAGCGGAACCTGCGACAGACCACGCACGCGCAACCAAGTGCGGGCAATTTCGGCCTGTGGCTGATCCAGCGTATAGCTCTTTTCCCAGTGCTGCTTGATTTTCCGGATCAGTTCCGCGTCCTCACGTTCGACAACTTGAGGATCTTTTTTCGCGGAATATTTGACCGGAATGTGGGTGGCCGTAAACGAGCCGCCCAGGTAATCGATCAGCATGCGTTTGGCTTCCATGAAACCACAGCGCTTGACATGCATGATCATGCTGACGCCATCGCCAATGCAGCCATTGGGCAAGCATGAGCAATGACAGCCACCCGTATCAGCGAAATCCTTGCTAATGCGGAAATCGTTCTTGCCTCCGTGGTATGGGCAGTCAACGTGTTTTCGGTATCCGGCGTCCACGGCATCCTGAAGTTCGGGGAGGATGCCCGGAAGCACGGTTTCCCAACGACCGTGAAGGGTCTTCATCAGCTCCTTCGTAATCGCTTTTTCCCGCTCCAGTGCGTTACTCATACATCCTCCTATAGCGCGTACTTACCTGCTCCAAACTTGCGTGGTGTTTCGTGGTTGTGCATCGATGGCCTCCATCGTTGAGGCGAGCCATCTCCCATAGCGGGACGATAGGCCCGCGTGGGGTGGGTACGAGAAACCGAAATCGAATTCGGAAATCTCTGGGTGATCCTGCGCGACCGTAAAGTGCGTGCAGTTAATACATAGAGCCCAAAGGCTCAGTCCCGGACTATGAGGTTCCGGTTACCGTCGTGGCATGCCACGTGAAAAAACACATCGGGAAAGAATCCTTCCCGATGCATTCTTTGCAAAAGAGCCGGTGGCGGCACTGGAGGATGTTCTCTCCAGTACCGGCCACCGTAATCGTCATGCGGCTTTCAACATCCGTGCGCGCAACAACGTCAACATCTTCTCCGGAAGTTCAGTGATCGAAGCGATCACTTGCCATTTCTCGAAGATGTCTTCGCCTGCATTCGTGCAGATGCCCAAGCCAAAGACTTCGACGCCTGCACGCTCGGCTGCCAGAATCGCCAGCTGCGCCTCTGCCCGGTTGTTGGGGCCACCGTCGGTGATGACGATGAGGAGCTTGCGCTTGCGATCGCTGGAAGCGAGCAGTCGTTGTGCCAGTTGAACACCCTGGCCCATCGGCGTGCCGCCGCCGGCGTCGAGACTGAAGCCGCTGTCCATGCGTCGCGCCCGAACATTAAAGGGCTTGACGACATCGAAGTACGGGAACGTGCCAACCGCCACGTCCACACCATCGAGCGACTCCATCGCCACCGCAGTCGCATACAGCGCCTTGGAGGCTTCCTCGATCAACTGCACCGTGGACTTGGCATGAACCGGGTCCCTCATGGATCCCGAAACGTCGATCATCAGCGCGACGGCCGTGTCCAGGTTTTGTTCCTCATCGACCGTGCGGAAGATCCGCGGATCGTTGAGTCCCAGACGGTGCAGGTGACGCGATGAAAGCTTGCGGCCGTGTTTACCGACACGCACGTCTTCCTCGGTCTGCGCCTGCAGCTCGCGGGTGAGCTTCACGCGCAACCGACCCGTGACCGACAAGGCTTGCGCCATGTCGTACATTTCGGCTTTGCGAGGTGCGTCCTGCGATGCCTCGTTGAGCACACGTTCCAAAGCCCGGTTGTTGATCAGTTCCACCTGGCCTTGCGTTCCGTGTTGCCTGATTGACTGCACCAGCGATTGCAGCGCCTGCGAGATCTGTTGGCTCTTGTCACCATAGGCATCCTGCGCCTGGGTTCCATCGAGCACATCTTGTAGGTTCTGCAGTTGCTGCGCGTCTGGGGTACCGCCGCCTGCTCCCGATCCGCGCGTGGCATTGCCACCGGTCGAGTTCGACGTATCGTCACCGTCCTGCTTCTTGCCCGTTCCCGAAGCGTTCTGGCCTTGGCCATTGGCATCGGACGGCGGTTGGGAAGAATCACCGCCGGGCTGACCGTTCTGGTCACTCGGCGAACTGCCCGCGTTGGGTTGCGATGCATTGCTACCCTGCTGCTGCTGTTGTTGTTGCCGCTCCTGTTCCTTCTTCATCTCGTCCTTCAACATGGATTCGATGTCGATGGCCAGGTCCAGCGCGTCGTCGGAGTCTTCCAACTGGCGCATGCGAGGCAACAACGTTTCCAACCGTATCAAAACACCGGAAGGAAACATCGACTGCACCACGAGTTCGCCGGCATCCGCCAGTTCGCTTACCGTGACATCGCCACGGTAATCGCGGTAGAGCCGGTACAACAGGTAGCCGGTCAACGCTTGAATCGGCGAGTCCTTCGGGGTCACCGGCGAAAAGTGGCCGGTGATCTGAAGTGCCGCGTTCAGCGCGTCGAGGTACGGCTTGGCAGCCGGATAGCGACGAAGGTGCACGTTCTCCTGGCGGACGTCTTCAATGATGCCGCGAAGGTGTTGCACCAACGCACCTTTCGATTGGGCCTGACCCACCAATTCGAACTTCGAGTCATTCACATGACCGACTTCGTGGTGAATCAGTCCATACGCGAGTGCGAGCATCAGCACGAACGTGTCGATGTCGTCCTGATCGTTGGGGATCGGCAGATTCATCAACGCGATCGTCTGACCATCGGTGGCGCCGAGTTCGGCCGCACCGTACACCACCTGGACTTTCTTGCCGGCCGCCGCGATTAGAGCGTTCGCGACGATCGGGAGAGAACCCAAGATACCCTTGCAGCTGCGCAACATGTCCGCGGGCCGAATGGCGGCGCCGGTGAACACGTTACGCAAGATTGCTCTTGCTTGTAGTGCGTCCATCGACGTCTCCTTAGAGGGCTACGGCGAAGCCACGGCGCTTGGAGGGCGCATTGGCATTTGCCGGGTTGATCATTGGAACCGTCACCACCTCGCTGTTGGCGATAGGCAATTCGTCCTGGATCGCTTCGGGTTGGGGTGGCTTCGCGTTGTAGGCGATGACACCGATTCCGTGCGAGATGATCAGTCTGGGGTTGGTGAGCTGCTGTAGCACCGTGATGCAACAAGCCGTCTGCGGTGTGTTCAGTGCACCGGTGAGAGGCAGCGAGTCCAGCACGGACTGAAGTCCGGCCGAAACGGGCTGCACGCGCGGATCCAGAAAAGCGAACGCCGCGAGTTTCTTCACCATGCGCTTGATGGGATCGACCTGTTCTTGCTTGACACAGGCCTTGCCCTGGAAGCGCTCGAGCACCTTGCGTGCTTCGGCCGCAATGTCCTGCAACAGCGTTGGCAAAGCCGACTCCATCATCTCCTGATAGAGCTTGCTTGCTACGCTGTTCGGGTCACCGTCAGCGGGAGCCATGCGAAATACCCGCATGTCGAACCGACAGCGATTGCGAACTTGATCCGCGGTCAATCGAGCGGAACGGAGCATCGATGCCCAGGATGGAAATGCCGCTTCCTGAGCATCGTAGTGCGCGGACAGATGCTGGATCAATCCTTCACGGGCTGCCTCGAATGCTTGCCGGAAATTCGGCAGTTCACCGAGGAACGATTCGGACTTGGCGACCGTGACAGCAACGCTGCCATCGCCGACGAGGCCGGAGAACCCTTCGGATTTCAGCGACCGCTCAATCTGTTTGCGGACGTTGTGCATCGGAAGTAACGGAGTGGTCGGGATGAGCTGCTTGCGGCCGTCGGTCACAAGACCCTTCGGCGGCAATTGCCCTGTGACCGTAGGAAGATCGGCGTCGCGATCCATCTTGATGGACCCGGACCAGATCTCGATTTTCGGCGTGATGATGACCAGCTGTGAAGCCGGCACCGTGGTGGTAGACATGGGATGTTCCTTTGGAGTGCGCGAGTTTCCAAACGGGATGACAACATCCAGCGGCGCAGGCCGGATGCGATACGAATGCCGGCTGCGGACGCACGTCTATCCTGTGGAGGATGGCGTATGCGTCCTCACAGGCGTGGGTAGTCAGAGCTATAAGCTCTCTGATTAGCGTGATGAACCCAAGGGTTCATGCAAAAAAGGGATTGCCCGGTGACCGCTCTGACAGGTCACTGAAAAATCCCCTTGGAAAGGGGAAAAATGGGCAAGGCCTTGCGGCCTTGCTCATGAAATGGATCAGAGTGCAACGCGAAACGTCGAGCGTCGGCCGTTCGGTCGTGCCAGCGCAGCCAGATTCAGTGGCCTTGGCAACACGTCGAATGCATACGCCGCGTCGAGCAGCTCCTGTCGGATCAAGCCAGCCTCGCGAGCACGAAACACGATCTCTTTGAGGTTGGCATCCGTCCCGTCGCCGTATGCTCCCCTGCTGAGTTCACTCAGACACAGGAACAGTATGGCCAACGCGGGAATTGCCTTCTTGCCGCAGATCGCCGTGAGGCGCATCGAGGTGCCCGAACGCTCCGCAGCTACTTCCACCTGCTCGACGTTGAACCGGGTCGTGTTGAGAAGTCCATCCTCTTCACTCACCGGCGAGGCGATGCCCATCGCTTGAAGGACATTACGAAAATGCCTTACGGCGAGCCCTGGCGGCAACACGAGCAACAGGTGCAACCGATCGGCCGCCTTGTCGTCGTCATCGCTGACCACCTGCCAGCCCTCGCGGAGCTTTTGCGCCACGAGGTTCTGGATGTACTCATCCAGCGGACCTTTGATGAGGCTCGGAGGATGTACCTTCCGTTTCACCTTGGGCTTGGCTTTGGAGCCTTCGTTCGGTGCATTGCTCGTGGATTCCACGACACTGCCCGATTCCTCATCGATCACACAGTCCTTCGGACCGCCCGATGCGAACAATCGCAACTTGACCATCGGTGCGCTCCTAAGCAGTGATGTCAGAAGGAGTCAACCCGAAGGCCACATCGAACAGATGCTCGACGGTGGCGATCTCATCGTCCGGCATGCCGGCCGTGTACACCGGTTTCAGCGCGTACTTGGGAACGCTGATCTGCTTGTCCTTCAAGTACGCGAAGGAATCGATCATGCCCAACCAGTCCAGCAGATTGCGACGCGAGAACTCCAGCGACAATCGCTTGCGCTGATTTGCCACAGCCAGACCATCGCTGAGTGGATCGGAGGCCTTGCGCAGAAATGTTGCGAACTGCGCGTACTGAGCGGCTTCGGTATCGGCGAGGGAGGGGAAGTTCTTCAGGATGAATTCCTTCTCCTTTTCCATCGGTGCGTACTCGAACACGAACTTCAGAAACCGGTTGAGCACCGAGGCGTTCTGATTGCGCGTGCCGGCATAACCACCAGCGCGATCTTCCACGAACGATGAATTGCACGTGGCGTAAACCGCGAAGCCTCGCCTGGCGTGAATGACTTCACCGGTTTCCGGAATCGTGATGATTCCGGTATCGATGATTTCATTCAGGCCGAGAAGCTGGCCAGGACGCGCGGCGTCGATCTCGTGGATGACGACCGGATACCCGCCTCTGGCTGCCATTTGGATGGCTGCCGGTGCGAGCACGATGTCACCGCCGATCATCTCGCGCGTATAGACCGCATCCACCGCATCCATTTCCGGGCGCCAGGTGATCTCCACAGCGGGGATGCCCTGGCGTGCGAAACGTTCACGGAAGTACGTGGTCTTGCCAGCGCCAGTGGGTCCCATCAGCAGAATCCCTCGGCGTGGCTCGTGGTCCTCGCGTTGCCATTCCCGATTGATCGCGGCCGTCATCAGACGATCCAGATCGATGTTGTCGAAAACAAAACGCGGATTGCACCGAGATAAGTGGATGTGGTCCTCGGTGTTGGTGTAGACCGGCGACTGCGTGCCCTTGAATTGATCTCCCAATCCGATGGCACCCAGGTCCGCGACAGACACACCGTAGGGCCGATGGCCTTTGGCGTATTCGTCGTTGGCGATCGCGACGGGATCGGTCGGATCGAATTGCGTTGCATCGAATTTGATGCTCCGCAAAGCGGCGTTGTACATATCACTCTCCTATGAATGGAATGCGGAGAGAGACCCACCCTGGCGGGGCGTGTACTCTCCCCCGTGGGTGGTTTATGCAGCTAGTGCCGTGCAGTCGCTGTCGAAGACGCGATCGATGGCGCGCTGGACAAGATCATCCAGACCGTCGTCGTGTTCGAGTGGATTCGGCAACACGATCTCTTGGCGGGCGAACTCGACATCGAAGCCGAGCGCGTCGCAACACGATGAGAACGACAGCGGTTCAACCGAATCGCTCAGCACCCATTCGATCGCCTCCTCGTTGCCGGCTTCAGCTTCCTCGATGCCCTTGCGGAGCACCTTGGCGTGCGGAAGTACGGCGTGGAAGGCCTGACGGATCTGCTGATGCACCATCGGACGAACGATGTCGGGATCGAACGGACCGAGCACTTCTCCATCGTCGTCAACCTTGTGGTAAAGCGAACAGCAGGTCTCGAACGAGAAGGGCTCATCGGGCAGTCGACGATCCACCCAGGCAATGATTTCAGCGGCGCGCGGTGAGGCGCGTTCGCAATGGTTGCGCAGGGTTTCAAGCGCCTCGTCCAGGATGAAGGTATGCAGGCGGACGATGCGCGGATCTTCCCAGGCAAAAGCATTGCCCGGTTCGTCATCGGTGATGCGGTTGCGGAATGCGATCTTGCGATCGGTCTTGCGCAGCATGAGCTTGATGCGGTACTGCAAGCCACGGATGCGTTGCTTGCGGCGTGAAACGGGTGCGCGCCGAACCTTGCGGCTGATGTCTCCGAAGAGCGTCAGTTGTGGGGACGGCGGAACCGGTGTGGGTGGGTCTCGGCAAGAATCTGCCTGTCCCACGCACGCACTATCGACGTGCGGACGCACGTAGTCCAATGCGGACATTGGTGGGAACTCCTCTGGCGGATAAAAGAAACGGCCAGAAGAAATCCCCGCGGTGGGAATTTCATTCCCGGCCGGGGTGGGGTTGCGGTGACTGTGACCTTCACCGTTAGGTTTACGAGCAACGCTCGTGGAAACTGGGCCGGAGATACCGCCAGAGGTACGGCTTCCGACACGCGATTTTTACCACATCAAAATTGGTATCTGCAACGAAATATATGATGAAGTCAGTCACGACTTTCGTTTGACCCTTTTCCAAATTCAATCCGGATGAATGGATTTGAAAAAAGGCCGTGAGGGCCAAAACGCGTCGATCGCCAAGCATCAGAGATCGCCGTGTTGTTGAGTGCGCGATCTCCACAGAGCCTCGGCGACGTTGTCGATCACCTGGGGTGATTCGTCGACGACCTGACCGTGGAAATAGTGCCTCATCTGCATTTTCACGATATACCGGCAGCCGTCCATGGTGGCTGGAATGCCGACCACGCGAGCAAGACTTTGAGCCACTTCGGCGCATTCGCTCATGCCGTAACTCCGGTTTCGGAAATCGATTCCTCGATCAACAGATCCTCTTCCGTTAACTCTTGTTCGCAATCCATGCACTGGAAAGGGAAGTCGACGGGGTCGGATGATTGCCAATCGGGAACGGGTTCGCCCGTGTAGGAGCCGGCAATCAGGCTGCCGTCTTCATCGCGGGAGAATTCCTTCACCTCCATGGTCACCAGTGCCCTTTCCACTTCCCCAATTTTCTGGGAACCGCATTCGGGGCACCGAACGATCAAAGTATTGGACTGAGCGGAATCACAGGTTTTTGTATCGATGGTCATCGTTATCTCCGATTCGACCATCGGCGAACCACGGCTGCCGGTCGGCAGATCGTGGTGCCGACGGGCTTGGTAGTTGAGATTCCGTGCCGCACCGCTGTACGCTCACCTCCCCAGTTGGCAAGGTGTGGCAATGCAGCGGTACGGCTCCGGAACGGTGGTATTGGCAGCGAGCGAAGCGGAATTCATTCGCCGGCTGGCCGGAGCGGATCTGCCCGCGGTGGTCACCCCCGAGGAACTGGATGCGTGTCTTGTCGCGACACGCAACCGCTGGGGTGAAACACCGCGAGCCGACCAGGAGCTCGTGCTGGCCTTGATCGCCGATATTGCGAACGAGGCCCGCGGGTTGACGTCACATTAGACGTTGACCGGGTTTGGAGAGCCGCTGTGCACGCTCGTACAGCTCGGGCATGGCGGCCTTCAAATGCGGATTGGTGTCCATGATGTGCACCATCCGGCTGGCGAACTTGACGTCCTGGTCGATCAGCTCGAGGAAAGAAGCAATCGCAGCTTTCTGATCCTCGATGCCGCCGCACAGAAACCGGGCCAATGCATACGCCATCTTCCGGTTTTCCTTCAACAGGCCTTCGTGATCCTGCTGAATTTGGAACAGTTCCTTTTGGACCTGTTCACGATTCGCCTTGTATTTGCGGTGAGACTTCTTTTTCGGCTTCACGTGGTGAGAGGCCGTACGGCTGGAAACTGCTTTGGTCTTGGCTTTGGTGGCCATGACACTCTCCTGATAAAAAGAAGGGATCACTGCAAATCCCCAGCGGGGACAAGCAATGACCCCGGTGGGTTGGAAGGAACGGAATTCGTCGCAATTTTTGGCGGCGAGAATCCAGTGATAGAGTTCGCATCAATCGGAGGTGGTGAATGAATTCGAAGAAACCCGAACTCACGGTGGTCGCTGGCGATCAGGCGGCGTTGCGTCGCAAGGTCGTGCAGGACCTGCTTCACTTCCGTTCAAGCGAGGCGCGGCAGACGCTGGATCAACT
>Ga0157379_10002594_pt1 | contig 15183 bp, 15 predicted proteins | sample S25metaG_FD_121802 | JGI IMG/M metagenome (GOLD analysis project Ga0157379, IMG submission 121802) | Switchgrass rhizosphere microbial communities from Kellogg Biological Station, Michigan, USA - S2-5 metaG | ecosystem: Host-associated > Plants > Roots > Rhizosphere > Soil | place: USA... | reverse complement strand
GGCCGCGTCTGCGACCGCGCGATCGCGCCGCCGCAGGCGGCGCTCGATGATGCGGTCGCGCGCCTGTCCGCCGCGCGCCGGCCGGTGGTGGTCGTCGGCCACGGCGCGCGCTTCGCGATGGGCGACGTCGTGGCGCTGGCGGAGGCCGCCGGCGCGCCCGTGCTCACGACGTTCAAGGCCAAGGGGCAGATCGCCGACGACCACCCGCTTGCCGCCGGCGTCCTCGGCCGTTCGGGCACGCCGGTCGCCTCGTGGCTGATGAACGAGGCCGACCTGCTCGTCGTCTTCGGCGCCTCGTTCTCCAACCACACGGGCATCTATGCCGGGCACCCGATCGTCCAGGTCGACCACGACCCGTTGCAGCTCGGCAAGTTCCATCCCGTGACCGTGCCGGTGTGGGGCGACGTGGGCGTGACCGCGCGGGCGCTGGCCGCCGCCGCGACGCGGCCCGCCGACCGCGCCGACCAGGCGGCCGACGTCGCGCGACATCGCGCGGCCTGGACGACGGAGGTCGCCTCGCGCGCGGCCGACGACCATGGCGGTGGCCTGGCCTCCGCCGCGATCTTCACGGCGGCATCGGCGGCGTGTCCGCCCGGTGCGGTGATCGCGGTCGACGTCGGCAACAACGCCTATGCCTTCGGCCGCTACTTCACCTGCCGGCCCGGCCAGTCGGTCCTGTTGAGCGGCTATCTGGGCTCCATCGGCTTCGGCTTCCCCGCGGCGATGGGGGCGTGGGCGGCGGTCCGCGGCGCGCGACCCGTGTGGTGCGTGACCGGCGACGGCGGGTTTGCGCAGTACCTCGCCGAGCTGACGACCGCAGTTCGCCACCGCATGGAGATCGTGCACGTGCTGCTCGACAACGGTGAGCTGGCGAAGATCAGCAAGGAGCAGCGCGCCGGGATGTGGCCCGTGTGGGAGACGGGCCTGACCAACCCGGACTTCGCCGCGTACGCCGAATCGTGCGGTGCCCTCGGTCTACGCGCGGCGACCGTGACCGAGCTGCGCGACGCCCTGGCGACCGCCGCGGCGCACCGCGGCGGCCCAGTGCTCGTGCACGTGGTCGCCGACCCCGCCCTGCCGTGATCCGATCAGAGAGGACCCGACGATGGCCGACCACGACTTCTCCGCGCTGCGCGCGCTGTTCATCAACTGCTCGCTGAAGCGCTCCAGCGACACCGTCTCGAACACCCAGGCGTTGATGGACAACTCGATGGCGATCATGCGCGCGCACGGCATCGAGGTCGACGTCGTGCGGATGGCCGACCTCGCGATCCCGCCCGGCGTCGACACGGACATGACCGAGCACGGCTGGGAGCGCGACGACTGGCCGGCGGTGCAGCAGCAGGTGCTGGCCGCCGACATCCTGGTGCTCGGGACGCCGATCTGGCTCGGCGAGAAGTCGAGCCTGTGCACCCGGGCGATCGAGCGGCTGTACGGCTATTCCGGGCTCCTGAACGACGCGGGCCAGTGGATCTACTACGGCCGCGTCGGCGGCGTGCTCGTGACCGGCAACGAGGACGGGATCAAGCACGTGGCCATGAACGTGCTCTACTCGCTGCAGCACCTGGGCTACGTGATCCCGCCGCAGGCCGACGCGGGCTGGATCGGCGAGGCGGGTCCCGGACCGTCGTACGCGGACCCGGGGTCGGGGGGCCTCGAGAACGAGTTCACGCGCCGCAACACCACGTTCATGACGTGGAACCTCATGCACCTGGCGGCGATGCTCAAGGCCGCGGGCGGGATCCCGGCCCACGGCAACCAGCGCCGTGCGTGGGACGCCGGCGCCCGGTTCGACCACCCGAACCCGGAGTACCGCTGACGCAGGGCCCGCGGCGACGCGAGCGCTCGCCCCACGTCGCGCGGCGGTAGCGTGGTCGGTGATGACCTGGACCGTGGACGTCCCCGTCGAGGAGCTCCCGGTGCTCCCGCCGCTGCCCGAGCCCCTGGCGGCGGCACTGCGTGACGCGCTCGCCCGCCCGGCGGCACAGCAGCCGCCGTGGCCCGACCTCGCGTACGTCGCGCGCGTCCGCGCGCTGCTCGAGAGCGTCCCGCCGATCACCGTCCCCACCGAGGTCGACGAGCTCCAGCGCAAGCTGGGCGCCGTCGCGCGCGGGGAGGCGTTCCTGCTGCAGGGCGGCGACTGCGCCGAGACGTTCGTCGACAACTCCGAGGCGCACCTGCGCGGCACCATCCGCACGCTGCTGCAGATGGCGGTCGTCCTGACCTACGGCACGTCGATGCCGGTCGTCAAGGTCGGGCGGATCGCCGGCCAGTACGCGAAGCCGCGCAGTGCCGACGTCGACGCCGCCGGCCTGCCGTCCTACCGCGGCGACATGGTCAACGCGCTCGACGCGACGCCCGAGGCCCGCCGGCCCGACGCCGGCCGCCTCGTCCGCGCCTACGCCAACGCTGCGGCGGCGATGAACCTCGCGCGGGCGATCACGGGCGCCGGCCTCGCCGACCTCCATCACCTGCACGAGTGGAACATGGACTTCGTCCGGACCTCCGCCGCGGGCGCGCGCTACGAGCAGGTCGCCCAGGAGATCGACCGCAGCCTGCGGTTCATGTCGGCCTGCGGCGTCGACGACAGCTCGCTGCGCACGGTCGACCTGTATGCCAGCCACGAGATGCTCGTCCTCGACTACGAGCGCGCGCTGCTGCGCCTCGAGGACGACCGGCTCTACCTCCTGTCCGCCCATCAGCTCTGGATCGGCGACCGCACCCGCCAGCTCGACGGCGCCCACGTCGCGCTCGCCGCCCTGCTGGCCAACCCGATCGGTGTGAAGATCGGCCCGTCGACGACCCCCGAGCAGGCCGCCGAGCTCGTCGCGCGCCTCGATCCCGACCGCGTCGAGGGCCGCGTGACGCTGGTCGCGCGCATGGGCAACGAGCTCGTCCGCGACCGCCTGCCGGCGATCGTCGAGGCCGTCACCCGGGGCGGCCATCGCGTCGTCTGGCAGTGCGATCCGATGCACGGGAACACCGAGGAGGCGCCGAGCGGTCACAAGACCCGCGACTTCGAGCGGATCATGGACGAGGTCGCCGGCTTCTTCGAGGTCCATCGCGCGCTCGGCACGCACCCAGGCGGCATCCACGTCGAGCACACCGGCGAGGACGTCACCGAGTGCCTCGGCGGCGCCCAGATGATCTCGCACGCCGAGCTGGGCTCCCGGTACGAGACCGCGTGCGACCCGCGCCTGAACACGCAGCAGTCGCTCGAGCTGGCCTTCCTTGTCGTGGAGATGCTGCGCGGGCACGCGCGCGACGACGCGGCCGCGCGCGCCCTGGCCTGACCGGCCGCGCCCGGACCAGCACCGCCGCCCGCGCCGGCCGCCGCGGCACCGTCGACGCGTGTCTATCGGGCGACCGCGGCTCGGGTGCGATGGCGCGTCGGGGTCTGCGCCTCGTCGACGAGCGCGATCGCCAGGTCGGCGTAGGAGAGCCCGGTCGGACCCTCGGGACCGACCAGGACCTGATCCTGACCCAACCGATAGTCACCGGTGCGCGGGCCATCGCGATCGAGGACGAACGGCGGGGTGAGCATCAGCCAATCGACCGGCGAGCGCGCGGCCCGCAGGACGTGTAGCGCCGCGGTGTGCCCGTACGCGAACGGCAGGTACTCGGCCGGGAAGTCCGGCCCGTCCATCAGCCGCGCCCCCGGCTCGGTCTCGAGGTTCGGCGCGGCCCCGACCACGACGAGCCTCCCGACCCCGGCCGCGGCCAAGCCCTCCAGCAGCGCGGCCGCGGCCGCGGCATAGAACACGTCGTGCGGCACGCGCTCCTGATACAGCGACGCGATTGCCGCGTCGTGACCACGACTCGCGTCGGCCACCGACGCGGCGTCGGTGGCGTCGCCCCGCACCACCGTGACCCCATCGCGCGCCAGGTCGCCGTGGCGGTCGGGGGCGCGCACCGCCGCCGACACCTCCAGCCCGCGTCCGCGCGCCTCGCCCACCACCATCCGTCCCAGCGTGCCGCCGGCACCGAACACCGCGAGTCTGCCCATGCGCCACTGATATCAGCCGTTGGCCGGTACCTTCAACGAAACCCCGCGCGACTACTCTCCACGTGTGCCCGCGCCGCTGACCTCCGACATGTTCGGTCCCGAATGCCCGGCGCGGATGCCGACCCGCATGGGCGACAAGTGGAGCGCCCTGGTGCTGCAATGCCTCGCCGACGGGCCGCGCCGTTTCTCCGAACTACGGATCCCGCTGTACCGCGTCACCCCGAAGGTCCTTACCGAGACCCTCCGTGCGATGCAGCGCGACGGCCTCGTCAGCCGCACCAGCTACGACGAGACACCGCCACGCGTCGAGTATGCCCTCACCCCGCTCGGCCGCAGCCTGCTCGAGCCCCTTGCCGGCCTGGCCGCCTGGTGCGCCACCCACGCCCACGAGGTCACCGCCGCCCGCCAGGCGCACGCCGACGCCGACCAGCCGAGCCGGGCGATCCCGCCGACCTGGCCGCGCTGCTGAGCGCGACCGCGGATGCTGCCACCCGGCTCGCGGCCGAAGAGCCATTGCCGGCTACGCCGGCGCCCGTTCGAGCTCGCCCGCGAGGCGCCGTGGGTCGGTCTGGTCGCGCTTGGTGACCGACAGGTAGGTGACGAGTGCCAGGATGCAGGCCAGGAAGATGTAGGACGTGCCGGTGGTGCCCAGCCCGAGCCCGCCGTACTTGTGGTCGTGCTGGGACAGGAAGTCGCCGACCGAGGCGCCCAGCGGCCGGGTCAGGATGTAGGCCAGCCAGAACGACAGCACCGCGTTGAGCCGCAGGATGTAGTGGGCGAAGGCCACCACGGCGATGGCGGCGCCGAAGATGGCGATCGACACGCCGTAGCCGAGGTCGGCCTTCTCGGCCACCAGGTCGCCCGCGGCGGTGCCGAGCGCGAAGGTGAACAGGATTGCCAGCCAGTAGAACGCCTCGCGCCGCGTCGTGACGATCGTGTGGATCGACAGCGTCCGCTCGACGCCCCACCAGACCGCGAAGATCACGGCCAGGATCGCAGCGCAGATCGGCGTCGTGGTGGTGAGCGGCACGTTGTAGTTGTCGCTCAGGTTGTCGGTGATGAGCGTGCCGAAGACGCTGATGACGACGACCGCCGCCCAGTAGACCACCGGGACGTAACGGTGCAGGCTGAACTGGACGAGCAGGATCACCGCGAGCAGCGCGCCCGTGATGTAGGTGGTGTTGGTCAGGCCGAAGCCGAGGTTCTCGTTCAGGTAGTCCGCCGCCGTCTCGCCGACAGTGGTGCACATGACCTTGATGACCCAGAAGAACAGGGTGACTTCAGGGACCTTGTTCAACATCTCGCGCGTCCAGGGGCGGGCGCTCGCCGACGTGGTGGGCATGGCGAGCACAATGCCCATCACAACCTGGCTGCCTCCTGAACGGTCAGGCGGACCCGAACGTGGGACCGCGGACCGGCTGGGGGCGCGACTGACCTCGCGCCGCGGTCAACGGTCCCGCACCAACCGGTAGATCAACACCGTGGTCAGGGCGACCAGCACCCCGACGGGGTCGAGCTCGTGCGGGAACATCGCACCGGCAGTGTGCGAGTCGCGCCCTGACCGCATCCTGACCACCGCGCTGACTCTTAGGACTCCCTAACACGCAAGCTGGTACGGTCGCCGGGATGCAGACGGCAGCCGCGCCCCGCCTCGTCGCCAACCCGCGTCGCCTCGCCCTCTGGGTCGGCGGCCTCGCGGTGCTCGCGGGCCTGGTCTACCTGATGGCCACGGCCAAGACGGGACCGGTCGACCCCACCGAGGCGACCGCCCCGCAGAGCCGCGGGACGGTGGTCTTCAACGCGGCGATGATCGTCTTCCGCGAGGGCCTCGAGGCGGTGCTGATCTTCGCCGCGATCACGGCCAGCTTCGTCGGCGCCAACGCGCGCCGCAAGCGCCCGGTGATCGCCGGCGCCGCCGTCTCGTTCGCCGCGTCGGTCGCGACGTGGTTCGTCGTGCAGGCCGTGCTGGACGCGGCGTCGCCGCTGGGCCCGCGCCTGGAGGCCATCACGGGGTTCATCGCGATCGTCGTCCTGCTCGTCGTCCTGAACTGGTTCGTCCACAAGGTCTACTGGACCGGCTGGATCGCCCGCCATCACCGCCAGCGCCGCAAGCTGCTGGGCATGGAGGTCGGCTTCAGCGCCACGCTCGGGCTCGTGGCGCTCGGCTTCACGAGCGTCTACCGCGAGGGCTTCGAGGTGGTGCTGTTCCTGCAGAATCTCGAGCTCAAGGACGGGTCCGGCGTCGTCCTGGAGGGCGTGCTGATCGGTCTGGCCTGCACCGCCGCGGTCGGCGTCGCCACCTTCGTGCTGCAGCGCCGGATGCCCTACCGCAAGATGTTGATCGGCACCGGCGTCCTCATCGGTGTCGTGCTCGTCGTCATGATCGGGGGCACGGCGCTGAGCTTCCAGGACCTCGGCTGGCTGCCCCGCCACGAGACGCCGTTCACCGTGCCCACGTGGATGGGCTCCTGGTTCGAGATGTACTCGACGTGGGAGACGCTGGGGGCGCAGGTCCTCGCCGCGCTGTTCGTGATCGGCTCCTACCACGCGGCCGAGCGGATGAAGGTCAAGGCGCCCGTGGCGCGCGGCGAGCAGCCGGCCCACCGCGCCGAGGCGCCGCCGGCGCTCGTGTCGGATCTCGCCTGACGAGCTAGCGCAGGATCCCCGTGTGCCCGATCGAGTACCGGCCGGGCTGGGGCCAGACGCAGGCGCCGTGCGGACCCTGCCCGACGCGAATGCGGTGCAGCAGGCGGCCGGTGCGGGTCGAGATCGCGTACAGCACGCCGTCGTAGCGGCCGGTCAGCCACAGGACGCGGCCGTCGCTCGACACGCCGCCCATGTCGGGCGAGCCGCCGCCCGGGAGCCGCCACTTGCCGGAGACCCGCCGCCGGCGGAACGAGATCAGGCTGATAGACCCTTCGCCGCGGTTGGACACGTACAACGTGCGCGAGTCGCGGCTCGGGTACAGGCCGTGCGCGCCGCGGCCGGTGTGCAGGAACCCGGCCTTGCGCATCGTCCGCGCGTCGACCAGCCACACGCCGTTGGACATCATGTCGGCCACGTAGAACGTGCGGCCGTCCGGCGAAAGTTTGACGTCCTGCGGCATCGCGCCCGCGCGCAGGTCGATCATCTTGACCAGGCGCTCGTGCGCGAGGTCGATCACGGCCATGCGGCCGGCGAACTCGCAGGAGGCCAGCGCCGTGCGCCCGTCGGCGGTGAAGTCCATGTGGTCGACGCCGCTGCAGGCGGGCAGGTTCAGCGTCCTGGTCAGGCGCATGGTGTGGGGCGTGCGGAAGTCGAGCGCCCGGTGCGCCTCGGCGACGACGATGGCGCGGCGCCCGTCGGCGGTGAAGTACAGGTTGTAGGGGTCGCGGACGGGGACGGGCCGCCCGACCCGGCCCGAACGCGGGTCGATGGGCGTCAGGGAGTTGCCCTCGTCGTTGGTCACCCACAGCGTCCGCAGGTCCCAGGACGGGGTGACGTGCTGGGGCAGGGCGCCCGTGGCGAAGTGCGCGACGATGCGCCCGGTGCGCTGGTCGACGACGTCGACGGTGTTCGACTTGCTGTTGGGCACGTAGACCCGCGCCGGATCGCCGCGGACCTGCGGCGCGAGCCGGCCCGGGCGCCCGGCGGCGTAGACGTCCGCGCGCGCGACGGGCGGCGGGATGCGGCCCGGGCGCAGCGGGCGGGAGCCGTCGGCCGCGCGGGCCGCCGGCGGGTGGTGCACCGTCGTCCCCGACGTCGTCGTGGCGGGTGGCCGCGGCGCGTGCGCGGTCTCGCCGCAGCCGGCGAGGGCGACCGCGAGCACGACGGCGGCGACGACGGGCCGGCTCATCGGGCGACCAGCGTCCACAGCTCGGCGTGCACCCGGCCTCGCGCGTCGCGACCGCCGGCGACGAGGGCTCGGTCGCCCGTCACGGCCGCACCGAGGTCGGACAGGGCGAGCGGGAGCCGGCCCGCGCGTCGCACGCGGCCGGTCGACGGATCGATCGCCCAGATCGTGGCGGTCTGCCCCGTCGTGGCGTCGCCGCGGCCGCCGAGGACGAAGAACGTGCCGCCCAGGGCGACGCCGGCCGCATGGGCGAGCGGCTGCGGCAGGCGGCCGATGACCCGGACGCGGTGCTGACCGACATCGACGGCGAGGATCTCACGCCGCGCATGGACGCCGTCGGTGCCGCCCGCGACGAGCAGCCGGTGACCGACGGCGGCGACCGCGGCGTAGCGCAGCGGGTGGGGGAGGGTCGCGACGTCGCGGACCGGCCGGCCGGGGCGGTAGGCGAGCACCGACCGTAGCGGCGTCGCGACCGTGTAGCCGCCGACGACGTAGGCGGTGCCGGCGATGGTCGCGGCGGCGGTGTCGGACATCGCGACCGGCAGGCGGCCCGCCGCGCGCGTGGTGCCGGACGCGCCGACCGCGGCGATCGTGGCCAGCGGGCCGGCCGCGGTGCCGCCGCCGAAGACGTAGGCCTTGCCCGACACGGCGGCGCCGCCGAGGTCGTGGGCGGGCACCGGGAGGCTGCCGAGGCGCGCCGGGCGCCCCGGGGCGAGGCGCACGACGTCGGCGATCGAGGCGTCCCCGGCGTCGAGGCCGCCGATGGCCAGGACCCGTCCGCGTGGCAGCGCGACGACCGCCGGCAGCTGGACCGGCGCGGGAAGCGCGCTGGTCGCGACGACGCGCAGGTGCGTGGGCGGCGTGGGGTGGCGGGCGGCCGGTGCGGTCGAGGTCGTCGCCGGTCCCGGCGCCCCCGCCGAGGGCGTGGGGCGGTCGGGACCGCCGGATCCGCAGCCGTAGACCGCCACCACGGTGGCCAGCGCACCCGCGGCGACCTGGAGCTCACGGGTCGGGCGCGCCATCGCCGCAGCATGATCGTCGGCGGCGCTGAACGCCACCTGAACACCGGGTCTCAGGCCAGGACGGGGGCGACCGCCTCGGCGACGCGATCGACGAGCCGCACGCGGTCCTCCTCGTGCGAGGACGGGATCATGAACATCCACAACCCGTCGAGGCCCGCCTCGCGGCCGAGCCGCTCGATCCGCTCGCCGATCTGCTCGCGCGTGCCGATCAACAGCATGCGGTCGATCAGGTACTCCTGGATGTCGGGCCGGTCGGCGAAGAGGAGCCCGTTGGCGGCGCCCTGCCCGACCGTGCCGTGCTGGCCGAAGTCATAGGCGCGCAGGCGCTCACGCATCACGTCCTGCCACTCCGCGGGCACGCCCTTGTCCTCGAACGTGCGGTCGAAGCAGAAGCGGGCGGTCGCGTTGGCGACGGCGGCGGCCTCGAGCCGCGCCTGCGCGAGGTCGGCCTCGTCGTCGACCACGAAGACGGGCGCCATCGCCCAGATCCCGAGCGGCGCGTCGATGCCGGCCGCCGCGCGGGTGGCGCGCGCCCGGTCGGCGAAGCGGCGCAGGGTGCCGACGTCGAGGCCCACGCCGAACTCGACATCGGTCGCGACGCGCCCGGCCGCCTCCGACCCGCGGGGGCCCGAGGCGGCGATGAACACGTCGACGTCCGGCGGGGCGGCGGGCTTCAGCAGCGTCACCGCCTCCTCGAGGGCCCGCCAGCTCGACGGGCGCAGGCCGACGGAGTGGACCGCGCCGTCGCCCGTGGCCAGCGCGACGAAGGACCGGCCGGGGGCGAGCTCCTCCATGGTGCGGGCCGACGACGCGTGCACGGACCAGTGCTGGCTGACCGGGTTGCCGATCTGCGACCCGATGTGGATCCGCTCGGTGGCCATGAGCGCGACCGTGATCGTCGGGTAGGCGGCCTGGAACAGCAGCGGTGCGGTGTCGGCCACCCCCAGGCCCCAGAACCCGGCGCGCTCGGCGCGGACCGCGATGTCGACGACCTCGCGCACGCTGCGCAGGCTGCTGATGACCCCGAGCTTCATGGTGCTCTTCCTCCTCCGCCGTGGCCGGACGGCGACCGTACCGCCCGGCGGCACCCTCGGGCAAGACCGGTGCACTTGACTATCCGGTTAAGGCCACGGTACGTTGGCCTCGGGTTGGACGAGAACGCGCGCCGTGGTCCCGGGCACCGGCCCTGGGATCCGCGCGCCGGCACGAGGAGCGAGAGAGATGAGGGTCCTGCGGGTGCAAGGCCGCGCGCTGCGCGCGGCCGCGATCGGCTGCGCCGCCTCGCTGTTGGCACTGGGCGCCGTCGGGTGCGGTGACGACAACACCACCACGTCGACGGGCTCCGGTGGCTCCGGGGCATCGGCCGCCACGACCACGGCCTCCGCGGCGAAGAAGCCGGCGGGCACGCCGTACAAGCTGGCCATGATGGACGACGACCCGACGCAGCCCGAGCCCGACCTCTTCGCGTCGGCGCAGGCCTCGGTGGAGCAGATCAACGCCGCCGGCGGCGTCAACGGCCGCCCACTCTCGATCGAGCACTGCGGGACCCAGGTCAACCAGAACGCCGCGGCCGCGTGCGCGCGCAAGCTGGCCGCCGACTCGTCGATCATCGCCACCACGGGCAACTTCATGGCCAACGGCGAGGGCGCGACGCCGCTGCTCGAGAAGTCGGGCCTCGCCTCGCTGGGCAACTTCGCGACGCAGCCCGACGAGTACTCGTGCCAGTCGTGCTTCCCGATGGGCTACACGTCGCTCGGCGCCCCGCTGGGCGCGGTGATGGGCCTCTCGGACGCCGCCAAGGCCAAGAAGATCGGCATGCTCTTCATCGACGTCCCGGCGGCGCGCTCCTACGTGCAGCTCATCCAGGGGGCACTGAAGGCCAGTGGTCGCCCCGCGGAGCTCTCGAAGGTCATCTTCGTCCCGCGTGGCGCGACGAGCTACGCGGGCGTGCTCGCGCAGTTCTCCTCGGCCAACGTCGACGGCATCGCCGTCGGCATCCCGGCGGTGATGGCCCAGGCCTTCCTGCGGGCGGTGGGCCAGCAGGGCTACGACAAGCCGATCGGCGTGCCGTTGTCGACCATCAGCCTCACGACGCTGAGCAAGCTGCCGCCGCCGTCGACCAAGAACCTGGTCCTGAACTCGATGTACAACCGGACCGGGGCGCTGTACGACCAGATCCTCAAGGCGCAGGGCGACAAGAACGTCGAGGTCGGCAACGACGAGGCGATCAACGCCTACCTCGCAGTGCAGTTGTTCAAGAAGATCGTCGAGGGCAAGCCCGACATCGACCGCAAGGGGATCGTCGCCGCGGCCGGCGGGCTCGCGCCGTTCAACTGGGACGGCCTGACCGCCGACATCGACTACGCCAAGGCGCAAACCTTCCTGCAGGGTGGGTTCAAGCGGCTGACGCCGTCCATCTGGTACTACAAGTACGCCGGTGACCTGAACGTGGAGCCGTTCGTCTCCGGCAACCCCGCCTTCGATCTGTTCAAGGCGCCGTCGAGCTAGCCGATCCGCGACTGGTAGCGTTCGGCTCAACCAGGCAGTTACTCCCGACCGTGAGGAGAGACGGGACATGACCCTGCTCGACGCCGATCGCGCGGCATCGGCCGCCGACCGGCAGGACACGCTGCTCATCGACACCGACGTCCATGAGAACTGGCGCTCGATCGACGACGTGGTCCCCTACCTGGACCCGTTCTGGCAGCGCCAGCTCAAGCTCTACGGCACGTTCCTGCCGACGATGCCCGGGCCGCCGAACCTCGTGCCGGTCCAGCACGGCGGCACGCGCCGCGAGTGGCAGACCGACGGCAAGATGGGCACGAGCCTCGAGGCCATGCAGAAGCACCTGCTCGACGGCGAGCAGGTGTCGGTCGGGATCCTCGACGGGTTCTACGCCTTCTCGGCGATCCGCGGCAGCTACGAGTTCATGACCGCGCTCGCCTCGGCCTACAACGACTGGCAGATCGCCGAGTGGCTGGAGCCCGAGCCCCGGCTGCGCGGCTCGGTGCACGTCGTGATCCACGACCCGGAGGCCGCCGCGCGCGAGATCGACCGCGTCGGCGCGCATCCGCAGATCGTGCAGCTGTTCCTGCCGACGCTGACCGACGTGCAGTTCGGCGATCCGTTCTACCGCCCGATCTTCGAGGCGGCGCTGCGCAACGACCTGGTGGTCGCGCTGCACCACCAGGGCTGCACGCAGACGGTGCTGGGCTACCCCCGCTACTACGTCGAGTGGCACACGACCGCGGCGCCGGTCTCGAACATGGGACAGCTCGTGAGCTTCGTGTTCAACGGGACGTTCGAGCGCTTCCCGGAGCTCAAGGTCGTGATCCTCGAGTCCGGCGTCGCGTGGCTGCCGTGGTTCATGTGGCGCATCGACGAGCAGTTCCGCGGCCACCGGGCCGAGACGCCGTGGGTCAAGCGGCTGCCGAGCGAGCAGCTGCGCTCGCAGGTGCGCATCGCGACCCAGCCGCTGTCGGACATCACGACCAAGCAGTTCCTGCAGCTGATCGACATGGTGGACTCGGAGGACATGTACGTCTTCGCCTCCGACTACCCGCACTACGACGCCGACTCGGCCGACGCGGTGCTGCCGAGCAAGATGCCCGAGGGCCTGCGGCGCAAGATCCGCTTCGAGAACGCGCTGGCGACCTACCCGAAGCTGGCGGGTCTGGCCGGATGATCCACGAGCTGTTCGCCGAGGACGAGCTGGCCCCGGGCGAGTCGCGCACCGTGGGCGTCGGCGGGATCGACATCCTCGTCGTGCGCCGCGACGACGGCACGTTCCGGGCGCTGCGCGACGTCTGCCCCCACCTGGGTGTGCCGCTGTCGCGGGGCAGCGTCCAGGCCGTCGTCGACGGCAGGGACGTCGGCGACTACGCGCTGACCGACGTGATCGCGGCGCGCTGCTCGTGGCACGGCTACGAGTTCGACCTCGACAACGGACGCTGCGTCGCCGACCCCCGGTGGCGCGTCAAGAGCTATCCCGTGACGGTGCGCGGCGGGAAGGTGCTGCTCGAACGATGACCGCCGGAGCCATGTCCCTCGACGCCGACCTCGCCGCGCTGCTCGGCCGGCCCGACCTCGTCAGCGCAGGGTCCTCGATCCTCGCGCTGCACGCCCACGACGGCAGCCTCGCGCCGCCGACCACGCCCGAGGTGGTGGTCTTCCCCGAGACGACCCAGCACGTCGCCCAGGTGATGGCCTATGCCAACGAGCACGTCATCCCGGTGACGCCGTACGCGGCCGGGACCAGCAGCAGCGGCAAGACCGTGCCGCTGAAGGGCGGGATCTCCCTCGACATGACGCGGATGGACCGCATCGTCGCCGTTCACGACCGCGACTTCGACGTGGTGGTCGGGCCGGGCGTGCTGCGCAAGGCCCTGAACGTCGCGCTGGCCGAGCACGGCCTGTTCTTCCCGGTCGACCCGGGCGCGGACGCGAGCCTGGGCGGCATGGCCTCCACCAACGCGAGCGGCACGACGACCGTGCGCTACGGCGGCATGCGGGCCAACATCCTGGCCCTGGAGGTCGTGCTGGCCGACGGCTCGATCGTGCGCACGGGCACCCGCGCGCGCAAGACGACGGCCGGCTACGACATGACCGACCTCTTCGTCGGCGCCGAGGGCACGCTCGGCGTCATCACGGAGCTGACGCTGCGGGCCCACGCCATCCCGGAGCGGATCGTGTCGGCGCGCGTGAGCTTCCCCGACCTCGTGGCGGCGGCCAACGCCGTCGTGTCGGTGGTGTCGCTCAGCACGATCCTGTCGCGCATCGAGATGCTCGACGGGCCGACGCTCGAGATCGTCAACGCGCACTTCGGCACGGACCTGAACCCCGGGCCGACGCTGTTCATCGAGGTCGGCGGCTCCGAGCGCGGGGTCGACGAGGAGATCGAGCTGATCGGCGAGCTGTGCCGGGCGGCGGGCGGCCTGGAGCTCGCCGTCGAGCGCGACCCCACCGCCCAGCACCGGCTCTGGGACGCGCGGCACAACTTCGGCCATGCGCTGGCGGCGCGCTTCCCGGGGCGGACGACGATCGGCACCGACGTGTGCGTGCCGATCTCGGTCCTGCCCGACGCCGTGGCCAACGCCCGCCGCCACATCGACGCCCACGGCCTACACGCCTGTCTCGTCGCCCACGCCGGCGACGGCAACTTCCACTTCGTGTTCATGGTCGACCCGGCGACCGACGAGCCCGCGAGGGTGCAGGAGATCTACGGGGCGATGGTCGACCACGCGCTCGCCCACGGCGGCACGTGCTCGGCCGAGCACGGCATCGGCGTCGAGAAGCAGGGCTTCCTGCAGCGCGAGCACGGAGATCTGGTTCCCGCCATGTGGGCGGTCAAGCGCGCGCTCGACCCCAAGGGCATCATCAACCCGGGGAAGATCCTGCCCGAGCCGTGACCGTGTCGACGGCGGCGACGAGGCCGAGCCGGTCCTGCGCCGCCTGCGCCGGGAGGACGGCCAGACGCTCCGCCTCGGCGGTGTCCGCGGCCCGCACGTCGACGCGGTAGACGACGACGGACCCCTCGGGGTGCACGCGGACGGTGGCCACCTCGTCGCGGGCGATGAGCACGTCGACGAGCGCGTCGAGCTCGGCCTCGGTCGGCGCGCGGCGGCCGTCCCGGCCCCGGAAGCGCGCCGACACCGTGACGAGCTCCCAGTCGGCGGACGGCTCCGGGCTCATCGCCCGCGCGGGGCCGCGGCCGCGGCGTCGGGCCCCATCCGCTCCGCGAGCTGCGCGGTGAGGGCGTCGTAACGCCGGCCGAACTCCGGGTCGTCGGGGCTCAGGCCGGTGATCAGGTGGGTCACCTGGGGCAGCAGCGCCGGGAACATGTTGATGGCCATGGTCGCGACGGCGAGCATCTCGGCGTCGAGCCCCGGGTCGACCTCGCCGCGCTGCTGCAGGTCGGTGATGTTGGCGACGTGCCGGCGCCAGGTCTCGCGGCGCTGGCGCTCGTGCACGATCTTCGTCAGCTTGCCGCCCAGGGCCTCCCAGCTGAGCAGCCGCAGCCACCGGCGCCGGCCGGGCGTGTCGCCCGGGTAGCGCTGCAGCAGCCGCGCCCGGGACTCGAGCCGCTCGGGGATCGTCATGTCGCGCTGCGACGCTGCGAGCATCCCGGCGAGGACCTCGTCGTAGAGGCCCTCCTTGCTGCCGAAGTAGTAGTAGATGAGGTTCTTGTTGCAGGAGGCCTTGGTGGCGATGACGTCCACGCGCGCCCCGGCCAGGCCCTTGGCGGCGAACTCCTCCGTGGCGATGTCCAGGATGCGCTGCCGGCGATCGGTCTTCGCGCCGGGACGTGGGGCGGCGGAGGGCGG
>Ga0157379_10002593_pt1 | contig 15184 bp, 8 predicted proteins | sample S25metaG_FD_121802 | JGI IMG/M metagenome (GOLD analysis project Ga0157379, IMG submission 121802) | Switchgrass rhizosphere microbial communities from Kellogg Biological Station, Michigan, USA - S2-5 metaG | ecosystem: Host-associated > Plants > Roots > Rhizosphere > Soil | place: USA: Michigan... | reverse complement strand
TGATCGAGAAGAACAGCGACATCGCCGGATCTGGCAGGATATCGTAACTCAAGGTCGTATCGGTGTAGAACACGTCTCCGACATTGTTGGGATAGACGCCCAGGCCGTTGTTGTTGGTATTGTCGAACTTGCCGCCGCCGACCCAGCGTTCCTGCACAAACCAGGTCCAGGGCCCTATGCCCAGATTTGCCTGGAAAATGCCGCTCCATTTCGGCGTGGAATTCACGCCGATATCGCCGGCCAGTTGTATCGGCGCAGCGCCCTGGATCTGGGTGGTGAACTGGCCGGTATAGTTGACGATCGCCCGGAAGGTCAGATCGCCGTCCAGGCCGAAGGCCACATCGCTGATCGGTGTCGAGTAAGTGGCTTCGAAATCCACGCCCTTGGTCTGGCGTGCCGCGGCGTTGAAGAAGGGCAGCGCCACGCGCGACAGGGTGCCGTTGGGATTGCGGGTAATGAAGGCACATTGCTGCTGCGAACCATTGGCGCAGAAGTTGAGTTCCTGCTGCGCCGTCAGGGTCGAAATCGCCTTGCTGATATTGATCTGGTAATAGTCGACCGAGAATTCCAGCCCCGCTAGCAGGCCGCCGAACAGATTGTCCGGAGTCACCACCACGCCGATGGTGGAAGTGTTTGCCGATTCCGGCACCAGGCTCGGGTTGCCGATCGCACCGGTGATCACGTTGGTCGGCTGATTGTTGTTGGCGGGGTCGGTCACGCTCGACGTGCCCTGGCTGGAACCCTGGAACAGCTCGCCCAGGTTGGCGGCGCGAATATCAGTGGAACGCGAGGCGCGAATCCGCAGCCCATCGGTGGGCTCATAGACCAAGCCGATCTTCCAGGGCTCGACGCCGCCGGAGGTGCTGTAATCCACATAACGGCCGGCCGCATTCAAATTCAGCGATTTGGCCAGCGGCATGTCCTTCAACAGAGGGATTTCCGTTTCCAGGAAGACTTCCTTCACATTGTAGGTGCCGCGGGTGGGTTGGGGATTGGTACGCTCGAACCCGCCCAGGGTGTTGACCAGGCCGGCCGGGAAAGCGGCCCCGATGCCGGCGCCGGTGCGGATTTCCTGCGATTGCGCATCCGTTACCTGGGTGAAGGCTTCGCGACGATAGCTGCCGCCCAGGGCCATCGTTACCGTGCCGGCAGGCAGATCGAACAATCCGCCATTGGCGCTGAGTTCCGCGACATCTTCCGCCACGCGAACCGTCTGGATCGCGGTCCCGGTGATATATTTGAGGGCCGCCGGTGAAGCGTTGCCGGCGCCGAAGATGTTCAGCGGTTGACAGCCCACAGGATTGCTGATGGCCGTGGGCGCGGGATTGGACAAGGTCTGCCGGCACACGATCTGGCCGTTGGCGGGGTTCACCACCGCGTCGGAGGCGCGATACAGATTGTCGGAAATAGGATCGTTGCCCGTCTTGTAGGAAGAGTGACCACGGCCCATCTGGCCATAGCCATGATAGGTCCAGCTGCTGGCGGGAACCTTGCCGTCAAAACCGATCGTGACCATGCCGGAATTGGTGATCTGATCCATATGCGGGATGTCGAAGTCCGGGCTGGTGCGGCCGACCGTGAAGCTGGCGACGTTCAGGCCTGCCGGAGAGGCGAGGAAATTCTTGATGCTCTGCGGCAGATAGGCATTGTCCCGCAGGATGGTGAAATTGGTCGAGCTGAGCTCGAAGGTAGGCAGGCTGTAATATTGGATATGGTTCTGCGACCCCATCACCTGGACATAGGCGGACAGATTTTCGTTCAGGTCGTAGGTGGCATGGGTGAAGACCTGGGAGCGGTGCTGCGACGGCTGCAGGGTCAGCAGCAGATTGGGATTATAGCCATCGCCGCCTGCCATCTGCGTGGCGCTTTTCAAGGTGCCATAATTGAACGCAACCGGCTGGCCGGTTTGATCGAACGCCGTTCCGACAAGCGGAGCTCCCGCCGGGTTGGAGACGCTGGTTATCAAGCCGCCCGGCGCCGCAACGGACGAAAGAGGGTTCGTCACCACAAGCAGCGCGGAATTGGTGGGAGAGACAGGCTTGGTCTTGTCGAAACTCGGGTTGGTGATGGACCCCACCCCCTTCGCCGTCCAAGGGCGGCTCTGGGCAAAGGTGACGCCGGTGCTCTTGTAATCCAACAGGCTGCCCACGACATGCAGGCGATCGGCGAGGAAACTCATGCCGCCCGTCACCGAAACCTTGTAGTTGAAATTGTCGCCATACTGCGAAACCCCGGCCTGGGCGCTGGCTTTCAAGCCTTCGAACTTGTTGTCGAGAACGAAATTCACCACGCCGGCGACGGCGTCGGAACCGTAGGCGGCCGAGGCGCCGCCGGTGACAACATCCACGCGCTGAACCAGCGCTTCCGGAATCTGGGCCACGTCGACACTGCCGCCGCCGCCGAACGGCACCACGCGGCGGCCATCCATCAAGACCAGGGTGCGCGAGGTTCCCAGGTTGCGCAGATTCAACACGTCGGCGCCATTGCTGCCGGTCGTGCCCGTGCTCTGGTTGGCGACGCTGACCGAACCCTTGAAAGCCGGCAATTGCAGTAGGCCATCCACGATATTGCGCGGTGCCGCCAGCGAAAGCTGTTCGGTGGAAACGACCGTCACAGGCGTCGGCGCTTCGGCGCCGCTGGTCACCAAACGTGACCCGGACACGACCACGGTTTCCACAGTGTCCGCACTTTGTTGCGCCATCGCCGCGGAGGCGGAAGCCAGCAAGGCAACCGCCGACACCGAAGCAAGGGCGTAACGCGCTGCACGCGGCAGCGGATTGGAGTGGTTGGTCATGCTTTCCCCTGATGGTTTGTTCTATATGTGATATTTTGTCCTAATAATTGAGCATGAATGAGAATCTGTCAATAAACGTCCATAAAGGGAGCGAAATCACGCGGTCCGGCGTTGCACAAAAGCGACAGGGCCGCTTGCAACGGCGGCGCGACAGCCAAAAAGCCCAGCGAAGTCATGGTTGAGCGCACAATCAAATACGATCAAGCGTCCGCAACAGGCTTCAAAGCCGCACGTGGACGGGCCACTGCGACGCGGTGGGGTTAAATCCGCCACTCAGATGCGGCGAACACCGAGCACCTTGAGCCTTTTACGGCTTGAGACGATAGGCGATGAGGCCGTCGCCTTTTCCCGTCCCGAAAGAGGATTGGCCGCCCGCAGCAATCAGCACATATTGATTGCCGTCAGCGCCTTGATACGTCATCGGAGTGGCGTGGCCGCCCGCAGGCAGCTTCACTTCCCACAAGACATTGCCATTGGCCTCATCCACGGCACGGAAATAGCCGTCTTGAGTGGCGCCGATAAAGATCACCCCGCCACGCGTGACGATGGAGCCGCCGATATTGGGCGTGCCCAGCCGGAACGGAAGATGCAGCGGAATACCCAACGGTCCGCTGTTGGACGCATTGCCCAACGGATTCTGCCACACCGTCTTGCCGGTCCTGAGATCCACCGCGGCCAGATAGCCGTAAGGAGGCCGCTGACAGGGAATGCCCAATGGGTTTAGGAACGCATCGAAGTGCAATCCGTAAGGCGTGCCTTCCATTGCCGCACCGCGATAGGGCGAACGCGGCGCATTTTTGCTGCGCGGATCGCGGCTGGTAAAAAGATGCTCGCGGTCGGCCTGATCGCGCGAGATCAATTCGTCCCAGTCCGCCATCAGGTTGGAATTGACCACCAGGATGTTGCGCCCCTGGTCGATCGAAACGCTGCCCCAGTCGATGCCGCCCAACTCACCGGGCGTGCGCACCGAGGAGCCGAAGCGCAAAGGCGTGTACAGGCCGTGATAGTCCGCTTGGCGAAACCGGATGCGGCAATAAAGCTGGTCGAAGGGGGTCATGCCCCACATGTCGGCTTCCCGCAGCGCGCCGCCGGAAAAATCCGGCATGCCGGTGGAATAAGGCTGGGTGGGAGAACTGTGCTCGCCGGGAATGGTGGAGGCAGGCACCTCCTTTTCTTCTACCTTGGTCAACGGTTTGCCGCTGCGGCGGTCGAGCACGAATAGCTGGCCTGTCTTGGTGGGCTGGATCAGCGCGGGCACCGGGCCGTCGGCGGTGGGGAAATCCGTCAGCACCGGCTGCGCCGCCAGATCATAGTCCCACAGATCATGATGCACCGCCTGGAACACCCAGCGCACCTGGCCGCTGTCGGCGTCCAGCGCCACCACGGCGGTGGAGAAGCGGTCCGTCTCCGGCGTGCGTTTCAGTCCATAATAATCGGGGCTGCCATTGCCCATCGGCACATAGACCATGCCAAGCGATTCATCGCCGCTGAAGGCGGTCCAGCTGTTGGGCGTGGAGGGCGTATAGGTTCCACCCGGCGGCGGTGGATTGTGATCGTCCGGCTTGCCCGGATCAAACGCCCATTTCAACTGACCCGTGACGGCGTCATAGCCGCGAATGACACCCGGCGGCACACGGGTGGAGAAATTATCGACGATGAAACTTCCGATCACCGCGGTGCCATGAACGATGGCCGGCGGCGATGTCGGGTTGATCCAGCCGCGGGTGGCGGGCTCCAGCCCCTCACCTTCCGACAAATCCACCGAGCCATCCTTGCCGAAGCTGTGGCAGGTCTCGCCCGTCTTGGCGTCCACCGCGATCAGCTTGTTGTCCACCGTCCCCACCAGCAGGCGGGTAGCGCATTCGGCGGTGCCGGCGGGCGCGCGGAAAAAGCTCACGCCACGGCAGACGCCGCGCCCGCCGGCATCCGCGTCGATCTTGGTGTCATGGCGCCAGATCTCCTTGCCGGTCACCGGATCCACCGCAAACAGGGCGCTGTGCGCGGTGCAGCCATAGAGCATCCCGTCCACCATCAACGGCGTCAGCTCAAGCTGATGGGCCGAATGCTTGTCGCGCGAGAAAAGTCCGGTGTGATAGACCCAGGCCTGTTCCAGCCTGGCGGCATTGGCCGGCGTGATCTGGGCCAGCGGCGAATAACGGGTACCGCCTTGCGTATTGCCGTAATGAGACCAATCGCCGGAGGACACAGCCGATGCCGGCGGAATCTCCGCCGCAGCATTTTGCGCGGAGGCGCTACGATCCAGGGTCACAAAAGCGATGACACCCGCGACACCTATAACCGGCAGCAGCAAGACGGCCACAGATGCCCGCCTGATAGAGCCTTGCGCCAACAGCAGCCACAGGCCGCCGACAAAGAGATAGACCAGGCGCGGCATCAGGGCCCAGCCGTCCAGCCCCACTTCCCACAAGGACCAGGCCAAGGTGCCTGCCAACATCAGCCAGTACAGGGTGATCGCGAAGGCTGAACCGCGCCACACCAGCCAGGCGCAGACGATAACCAGCGATCCGGCGACCGCATAATAAAGTGAGCCGCCCAGCAGCGCGAGCCATAGACCGGGCAATGCCATGCCCAGGCCGGTTGCCAACAACAGCAGGAATGTGATCACGCGCATGGGATGCCCCGCTCTTTTTATTATGTGGCCCGCGCTTCCGATGGAAGTCGCACCCAGACAGCCAACCTTACCCGGCACCCTGCTCCAATTGAAGTTGCACGTCATGAAAAAATGGGGGGCGATGTGCCCTGCCGGTCAATATCTCAGATATTGCGGCGACATGTAATCGAACCGCCGCACGCCCTGCGTGCAGTGCCCGACCCCCAATGTCCTAGCGTAAAACGCGACGGCGGCTTTTAAGCCACGATCTCGGAAATCGGCTTGTTGGTCATGTTGGAGTCGGTGCCCCAGTGGTCGATCGACAGACCCATCACCTGCTGAACGGTCAAGCCCACCCGCGCCACCGTGCTGCTGTTGCCCGCACAATGGATGCCGGTTTTCATCCGGCCGCTGGCCGAACCCGCCAGCAGCATGGGAATGCCGTCAACCGCATGAAGCTTGGCGTTGCTGGTGTCGGTGTAGGCCAGCACCAGGCTGTGATCCAGCAAGGTGCCGTTACCCTCCTTCACCGCATCCAGCGCACCCACCAGGGCGGCGAAACCCTCCATGCTATAGGTGCTGAATTTGGAAGTGACAGGCTGATAGCCGATGGATTCATCGACCGGCTCTTCGTGCGTCGATTGATGGAAGGGACGGGAATCGCCCGGCACATAGATGGTCGAGGCGGGCTCGGAAAAGGCCATGTTGAAGACCCGCGACTGGTCCGTCGCCAGTCCGATGGCGAGCAGCTTGGCCATGATCGGTGTGATAATGCGCAAAGTGGGCACCGACTTGTTCATCGGCATTTCATCCGGCGCGGTGGGGATATCGACCTTGGCCACGATCTCCGGCCGCTGCAGCTCCGCCTCCAGGGTCTTCTCCAACTCGCGCACCGAGGTGAAATACTGGTCCAGCCGGGCGCGATCGCTGGCGCCCACGCCCTTCGCCAAAAGCTTGCGGTCATCGGCCACCACCGACAGTACGCTCTTTTGCAACATCACTTCGGGGTTCGGCTTCCAGTCGCTTTTTGACGGATCCTGAAAGCCCGCGCCGAACAGGCGGGTGTAAAGCCCCAACGGGGAGATTTCGGGTGGATTGATGTTGCTGCCGCCCAGGCTGGAATAGCTTTCCCGCTTATTGCCGCAACAGGATACTTCGATCGACTTGAAGCGCGCGCCCTGCCCGATGGCGCTGGCAATCGTCTGGTCCACAGTCTGGGCATCGAACTGAGTGTCATTGGCCGGGGCGATGCCGGTGGTGATGGCGGCATTGCCGGTCCAGTGCTGGATATTGGGCTTGTCGTCGACATAAGCGCGAAAGCCGCTGAGCAGATTAAGCTTGCTCTTGTACGGCGTCAGCGATGCCAGTTGCGGCATGTCCTCGTAATTGGCGCCTACCGTCTTGGGCAGATACAACGCCTTGGTCAGGCCACAGCCCCAGAAAAACGTGCCGAAGCGGGTGGGAATTGCCCGGCCTGTGGCGGCGATGGCCTCGCCTTTGCTGTCGAGGAAACAGTCCAGAAACGGCAGCGCCATGAAAGCCGCGGAACCCTGGAACAGGCCGCGCAGAAGAAACCGCCTTGTGTGGATCATGGCATCATTCCGCTAAGGAGCTGCATCGTTCATGGAAAGCTTGGAGGCCCCATTGCCGGGCGGCGGCGCACTGAAGAATTGCGGGCTGGTGACAATGGATTTCAGCAGCGACGGAACGCGGTAACCGCCGGCCGTGAAGCCATCCAGGAAGGGTTGGACGGCGCGTTTTTCGAGATCCTCGCTATTGGCGCCGGTGCCATAAGCATAGAGTTTGCGGACAAAACAGGCCGGCACCTTGGGATTGTCGTGCAGATACTGGCCCAACCCCGCTGCGCCCACAAAATGCTTGTTGGCTATGGTGGCGGAGACGTCGATGTCACGGCCATCCTCCTGGAGGCGCCGCTCTCCCACGCTGTCGAACTGTTCCAGGCTCAGCCCGATGGGATCGCTGTGGGTGTGGCAGGAGGCGCAGGTCGGCGTGGTGGCGTGCGCCATCAAGCGGTCGCGCACGGTGCGCAGTTTGGGATTGTTGGTGTCATTGACGATGGAAAAGTCGACATTGGCGGGCGGTGTCGGTGTCGGCTCGCACAGAAAGATGTCCATCAGCGCCACGCCACGCTTGGTGGGCGAGCTGCGTCCGGGATGAGAGAACATGCTCAGCATCGCGGCCTGGGTGACGATGCCGCTGCGGCCGGCATCGTCGGCAAACTCATAGGGCATCCATTCGCCGCTGAGATTGTAGGGAACGTCATAGACCCAGGCGAGCTGGCGGTTGATGAAGGTCTTGCGGGTGGTGAAAATATCGCGGAAATCGCCGCCGGATTTCAAAGTCAGATCGATGGTAGTCCGCAACGTCTCTTCCCTGGCCGACGACGCAACTTCGTCGCTGTATTTGGGATAGATGGTGGGGTCCTTGGTGATGTTGCCCAAAGTGTCCAGCTCCAGGAAATCGCTGAAGAAGGCCCGCATTCCGGTTTCGAGACGCGGGGATGCCATCAGGCGGGCAGCCTGGGCATTCACGCCGGCATCGGTGTCCAACACACCGGAACCGGCGGCCTTCAACAGGTCCGCATCGGGCGTTGTGTCCCACAGCATGTAGCTGAGCCGGGCGGCGCGGCCATAGCCGTCCAACGTATAGTCCTTGCCTTTCGGCACCGCCATCTCGGTGCGGAAAAGAAAGTCCGGCGCGGACAAGAGGGTCGTCAGGCTGTAGCGCAGGCCGGTGTAGAAATTGTTCGAGAGTTTTGTCGCGGCGTCGGCCGCATCCAGCCGCGCCTTCAGCTCGTCCGCCGTCAGCGGCCGGCGGAACAGCAGCAAGCCGTAATGCTCGATGACCTGGCCGGCGCAACCGCGGTCCGGCGCCGTGGCGGACTTGGGCATGCAGGCAATCAGTTTCGCCCGGTTCTTCTCATCCACCACTTGTCTGGCGATGCCGTCAGCCATCTTGGCATAAGCTTCAAAGCCGGCCGGTGTGATCGAAAGACTGGTGCTGCTGGCCGCCAGCAATCCGCCGATGCGGCGGTCCGGTTCGAACTTTCCCTGCACCACAATGTTGGGCCCGAAGATGTCGGCGATTGAATTGCGGTACTGGGATTCCGTCAGCCGCCTGAGCCCGGCCAGGTAAGGCTGAGTCGCGGCCACCGCCACCTGCGCGGCGGCGAGAAGACACAGTCCCGTCAGGAAGATCAGCCTTCGCATCATTTGTCCGGCAAATGCTTGGGGCGAATATAGGCCAACAACGGCACAGCACAAATCCGCCCGCCGCAACGCTTTGTGCAGCGCAGCAACGCTTTCCAGGGTACGGCTTTTCCCCAAGATCGGATATGATCCGGCAAGATTTCCTCGGGTTCCCCGAATGACCGCCTGGAAAAACAAGCTCCTGATTGCATCCGTGCTGGCTGCGGCAACAAGCCCGGCAATCGCGGCACCATGGGTGCGCGGCTTCGTCGTGGATAATTATGAACCCGCCTTCTACTACGGCGGGCGCGGCGGCACCGAAGAACCGGGCTCGGATTGCCCCAAGGGCACCATCCCCATCCTGGATTACAAGACGGTCCTCAAGACCAGTTGGCGGACCGAGGCGGAAATCGAAAAAATCACCCGCCCCGTATCCGACGGCGGCGAAGGCGAGAAGGTGGTATCGCCGGCAATGCAGCATCGCGGCTTCCGGCGCGACATCGACACATATATCAATCCTTTCACCGCGCCCGATGCCGGCATGCAGCAGGTGACGGGCAAGATCGCCGAAGGTTTCGATCTGGACGGCGAGGCAACCACCGGCGGCTTCACCAGCCCCGGGGGTGAGCGCGGCATCGACAATGCCTTCTATCGCGCCTGGGGCTGCATCATGTCCTATCGCGGCACGCCCTATCACGCCTATCTCAGCCAGCGCGCCAACGACAAGATGCTGGACGGGCTTTACACCATGGTCATCCGGGTGTCGGGCAATTCCGATTCCATGAATGACGATCACGCGACGGTCGAGATCGCCTATTCTCCCGACCATGTCGTCAAGGACCCGATGGGCAACCTGGTCAAGGACGTGTCCTTCCGTGTGGTCAAGACGGAACAATATTCCAGGCTGAAGGCCAGGATCAGGAACGGCGTGCTGGAGACCGAGCAGGCGGATGTGCACATGCCGGCATTCTCCTGGGGGGAGACCAATCGCGGCGACGTGCTGTTCCAAAAAGGCCGCGTCCGTCTGGTCATGAACAGGGACGGCAGCCTGTCGGGGCTGGTGGGCGGCTACCGGGACTGGCGCGAAGTCTATGCCCGCGACACTTTCAATGTGCCGTCCGGCGGCGCCACGCGCGAGACCTATTATCACCAGAACCAGATCGCGATGTACTACGCGCTCAAACGCAATGCCGACGCCATGCCCGATCCTATAACCGGCGCCAACACCGCGATCTCGGCCGCCTTCCGCTTTACCGCCAGACCGGCCTTTGTGGTCGACCCGCCCCGTCCCCTGGCCGTGGACCAGCCGCCCTATCCCGGCGGCGACAAGGCCATGACCGAGCGCAAGCGGTTTCTGCAAGCCCTCGCAACCCGCGCCATCGAGCCCGAGGTCCGCCCGCGCAACGCCGCGGCCAACAAGGAAACCGCCAGCAGCCAGTCGCTCAGGCCGCAATCGGGAAATACCGATTATTAGAAGCGGCGCTATGCTAGAGGTGCCGCCCGGCACCCTGACGGATTTATAAGACCGACATGAGCATCTACACCGCCGTCCACGGCTTCGCGAAAGCAACGCTGCCGGAACCGATGTGGCGCCTCCTGCGCGACGCTGCCGCCGCCCGGCGTTGCTATCGCACATATTTCCGCCGGCACGTACACGGGATATTCTCCACCATCCGCGCCACCGGCGAACACGACAACTTCACCTACGAGCTTACCGACCGCTGTCTTTGTTATCTGGTCGAGACGCTATCCTGCGCGTTGAAAAGACCTCGCGAGGAAATCGAAGCCTATATCCGCGAGGTGACGGAAGACCCAGGCCTCAACGCCATGGCGCTGTCCACCACCCCGAACGTAAAACTGAAGTGCCCATTCGGCCGCCGCCTTGGCTGGTATGCCGTGGCGCGCGCGACAAAACCGCGGCTGATCGTGGAAACCGGCGTCGATCGCGGCCATGGCTCGCTGGTCCTTTGCGCCGCACTTCTGCGCAATGCAGCCGAAGGTTCGCCCGGGCAATATCTGGGGACCGACATCAAACCCGAAGCGGGTGAGTTGCTCGTTGGAAAATATGCCGCCCTGGGCCGCATCCTATACGGCGACTCCCTCGAGAGCTTGAATGCCATGACCGGCCCGATAGACCTGTTCATCAACGACAGCGATCATTCCGCCGATTATGAATATCGGGAATATGAGGCCGTGGCCGGGAAATTGAGCCCGCAGGCCATCATCCTTGGCGACAATGCCCATTGTACCGACAAGCTGGCCAGGTTCTCACGCGAGCACGGCCGTCATTTTCTGTTTGTCGCGGAGGAGCCCAAAGATCATTGGTATATCGGTGCGGGCTTGGGCATATCTTTCCCGCCGTGAGCGAAACCGGTTACGACTTCATCGAAGGCCCAACGATGCCATTACCCTATCAGTCATGAAGATAATGAACACCCTGGGCCGGCTCATCAACCTCGGCCGGCGCAAAACACTCCAACATGACGAGACGCTCGCGTGGATGCGTTTCGTCAATCCCGGGATGCTTGACCCTGGGAATGTTTGGCTTTTCGACAGATGCCTGCGCGATATTCCAAATGGCGCGGTCGTGGAAATCGGGACATTTTGCGGCCTCTCACTGAACCACATCATTCATTTGATGCGAAAGCACCAATGTTCAAACCCCCTATTTTCGGTCGATGCGTGGGAATTCGAAGACGTTTCCCTAACAGATGACCGATTTCCCGGAACCGATATTTCAGCACAAAAATATCGTCAGCAAGTGATCGATACATTCCGAAACAACGTCGAACTGTTTTCATCCGAAAGGCGGCCCCATCATATTCAACTCGGGTCGGACGCATTTTTCGAGGCTTGGGCTGGGAAGGCGGAAAAAACGGACTTTTTCGGACGGCAGGTAAAATTGGGCGGACCCATAGCTTTCGCATATATCGACGGCGACCATAGCTATGAGCAGTCCCAGCGGGATTTTGAAAACATCGACCGCTACTTGGTGCCAGGCGGCTATATCGTTTTTGACGACTCTGCCGACTGGACCGAGTGGGGATCACACAAAGCCGCGCAAGAAGCATCGGCCAGGCGGAATTATCGTCTTGTCGCCCGCGCGCCGAATTACTGCATCCAAAAACGTTTTTGAAAAACAGTATAGACGTCTGCAGCAAACGCGGCTTCGCCCCCCAACAAGAAAAGAATGGCGGGTTACTTCGGCCAACATTGACGGCTTCCCGCAACGACTGAAGCGCGTTGCGGGAAGCCGTTCAAGTAAATGCGCCGATACGCGTCGGCGCGGCACGGTTCAGTAGCGAAGCGCCTTCGCGGCGACTCTCAACGGCGCCAGATGCTCCTTTTCGAATGCCGCCAGTTGCTTGGCCCGCTGGGCGGGCGCCACGGTGGCCAGCGTTTCGTTTTCGTACTGGCTTCTGAGCCCACTCAGTTTGGTTTCGATCATGGCATCAATCAGCGACTGCTTGCCCGAATTGTGGTTCACCGGCACTTCTTCAAATGCTTTTGATTTCGGATCGAACTGCCAGACCGTACCGGTCGCGCCATCGACCAGGAATCCGTTGTTGAAGCTGAACCTGTCACAGCAGGGCTGGTTCACGACCGTGGTGTTGCCTTGCGCGGGAGGCTGGTACATCGGCGCGCCGCCACATGGACCGACATTAACGGCGGCTCCGCCCGCGACGGCGCCCGGCAGATGGCTGACAGCGCCTCCAATGCCGCCGGCCAGCGCGCCAGGTAGGTTCACAAGTCCACCAGCAATGCCCGGAACGGCATTCACAATGCCGCCGGCGATACCCGAGATACCGCCCACAACCCCGCCCGCGACATCTTGAACGCCGTGGCCGATGTCTCCTACGGCGCCTTTGAGATCACCTTGAACAACATGCTTTGCGAAACTTGCCAGATCGTCGAAGACTCCCATTGCGTGCCCTTTCCATGTTGAAGATGAGTTGGCAGCATCGAGGAGTCAGGCAGCACTGGTCAACCGTTGGGCGGGTTCCGGGCGGAGCGATCCATAGGTCTTGCGTGACAGCGAAAGACGCGTATGGACGGGTCACGCCCAGCGCGAAACCGAAACACACACAGCGATTTGATCGAAAATGGTACAGTTGGGTGGGGTCCGAACGTAGAGAGGACGGGTCGCGCGGCCAGCGCCCCCCGGGAGCACACCCATAGCGCTGGGGTCACCGCATTGAATGTAATGGTACAGTTGGGTGGGGTCCGAGCATCGCGAGGACGGGCGCGCGGCCAAGCGCGCCCAGGGAGCGCACCCATATCGCCAGTTTTGCAGAAGAAGATGATTGGTACAGTTGGGTGGGCTTGAACCACCGACCTCCGGATCCACAATCCGGCGCTCTAACCAACTGAGCTACAACTGCACACACGGCCTTGCGGCCAACTCGCCTGAGCCCTTGTCCGGCGCTCTCCCCGGGGCGCGCTTGGCTGCGCGCCCGTCCTCGGCCAAGGCCTCGGACCCAACTGAGCTACAACTGCACACACGGCCTCGCGGCCAACTGGTCTGAGCCCTTGTCCGGCGCTCTCCCCGGGGCGTGCTTGGCTGCACGCCCGTCCTCGGCCAAAGCCTCGGACCCAACTGAGCTACAACTGCACACGGCCTCGGGACCAGCCCAAGGACCGGCCTTCTATGGTCCGGGCGGTGCAAAAGCAAGGGTTTAGGCCGACTGAGGGGCCGGGAATCTGTCATTTCGGCCCGCTGCAGCGCCTGACATCCGCCGGGTCGCGCCGAACGCGCGGGCTCTCCAGCGGGCGCCGCCCTCGGACCCTGTACCTTTCTTTCCGCTCGGCTAGTCTCTGGTCCCATGAAGTTGCGTCGCCGTCTTCTGCTCGCCCTGGCCGTCCTTTTCGTCATCCTGATCGGGGTCCTCTATTTGACGACCCGGCCCCCGCCCGTTCTCACCGTGATGACCTGGCCGGGCGCCTATGGCCGTGCCCAGGCCAGCGCCCAGATGCGGCCCTATGGCGCCGAGAAGAATGTCGATGTGCGCCCCGCGCTGTGGGACGGCGACCTCGCCGAGATTTCCGCCATGGTACAAAAGCGCCAGTTCAAGGCCGACGTGATCGACTTCGAGTTGCCCGCCGCCGTCAAAGCCTGCCACCAGGGGCTGTTGGAAAAGATCGATCCGGCCATGCTGCCGCCCGGCGCCGATGGAACCCCTGCCGCACGCGACTTTGTCGCGCGCGCGATCGGGCCCTGTTGGGTGGGAAGCATGGTCTATTCCCAGGTGATGGTGTTTTCGCCCCGGCTCAAACAGGTACCCGCCACCCTGGCCGATTTCTTCGACCGCAAGAAATTCCCCGGCCGCCGCGCCTTGAGCCGCGCTAGCGCCAAGTTCAACCTGGAAATGGCACTGCTGGCCGACGGCGTTGCGCCCGCCGATGTCTACAAGAGTTTGGAGACCCCCGGTGGCCTGGACCGCGCCTTTGCCAGACTCGACGCACTCAAGCCCATCTGGGCGCACAACAGCGCCGACGCGTTTGACTGGGTGAAGAACGGCCAGGCGGTGATGGCCACAGCCTTGAACGGCGATGTGCAGGCCCAGAAAGACTTCACGCCCGGCGTGATCTGGGATCACCAGCTTTATGAGCTGGATGTGTTCGGCGTGCCGGCCGGCAATCCGAAGAAGAACCGCGCCCTGGATTTCATCGCCTATGCCACCGGCAGCCAGGCCCTGGCGGGGGTGGCGAACTGGGTGGGCTATGGTCCGGCGCGCCGTTCGGCCATCGCGCTGGTGGGCAACAATCCCGAACTGGGCACACCGATGCGCCCCGTCCTTCCCACCGCGCCGGAGAATTTCCGCAACGCCTTCGCCATCGATGACGGCTGGTGGCTGGCCCATGGCGAGACAATCGCACCGCGCTGGCAGGAGTTCGTCTCCCGATGATGGCCTATGCCTTGCGCCGCCTGCTGGGTGCGATACCGACCTTGTTCATCATCATCACCCTGGCTTTCTTCATGATGCGCGCCGCGCCGGGCGGCCCTTTCGACAGCGAGCGCCGCCTGCCGCCGGAAGTGGAACGCAACGTCAAGGCGGCCTACAACCTCGACAAGCCATTGGCCCAGCAATATGTGATCTATCTTGGCAAGCTGGCGCATGGCGACCTCGGCCCCTCCTACAAGAACAAGGATTTCACGGTGATCCAGCTTATCGCTACCGGCCTGCCGGTAAGCGCGCGGCTGGGCCTGTCCGCCATGACCCTGGCACTGCTTCTGGGCAGCCTGCTGGGTATCGTGGCGGCGCTGAAGCAGAATCACTGGCAGGATTATTCGGTGATGGGGGTGGCGATGCTGGGTATCACCATCCCCACCTTCGTCACCGCCCCGCTACTGACCCTGGTGTTCGGCATTTATGGCGTGTCGCTGTTCGGCCATGAACTGTCCTTGCCGGTGGGCGGCTGGAACGGCGGCGCCTTCGCCAACATGGTGCTGCCGGTGACGGTCTTGTCGCTGCCTCAGATCGCCATCGTGGCGCGCATGATGCGCGGCTCCATGGTGGAAGTGCTGCGCGCCAATTACATCCGCACCGCCCGCGCCAAGGGGCTTCCCAC
>Ga0157379_10002592_pt1 | contig 15187 bp, 10 predicted proteins | sample S25metaG_FD_121802 | JGI IMG/M metagenome (GOLD analysis project Ga0157379, IMG submission 121802) | Switchgrass rhizosphere microbial communities from Kellogg Biological Station, Michigan, USA - S2-5 metaG | ecosystem: Host-associated > Plants > Roots > Rhizosphere > Soil | place: USA... | reverse complement strand
TTTCCAGATTCATCTCGACTCCCGTGCGAAACTGGCTACTTACTCTTGTCGACGAGCAGAGCCTGGAAACGCGGCTCGCCGCGCAGCGGATCCCAGGCCGGGTCCAGCCGCAGCAACGCAGCCGTCAGGCCGCCAGGGACTTTCAGTGAACTCTCGAGAGTCGCGATCGCCGCCGCATGGTCGCCCGCGAGCGTCTGCACCTGAGCCAAAGCCTGTTCCGCAGTCGGCCGCTGCAGCGCATCACTGCCGTAGAGTTCCACCGCACGCCGGGCCTGTTTGAGCGCGGCTTCGGGTTTGCCCGCGAACGCATAAGCGACGCCGAGCACGACCGGCATCTGCGAGTCGTCCACCTGCTCTGCCTGTGGCGCGATCCGGGCGATCAACTGTTCGAATGTCACCTGCGCAGGTGCGGTCTGGCCGGCGGCATGCTGGGCGATGCCGAGCTGTAGCGACAACTGCGGGCCAAGGCCGTTGAGTGCATCTTCGGGTTGCGCGAGCACGCTCTGCAGCTCGCCGATCGCTTGCGGATAGCGACGCTCATACATCCGCTGGAACCCCCGGTACAGTGCGATGCCTGCATCGATCGCGGTGGGCGGCAATTGCGCGAGCATGTGCCCGGCCTCTTCGATGCGACCCTCGGATTGGAACGCCGACACCTTGTATCCGAGCGCCAACGTGTCGCTCGGCGCGATTTCAAGCGCGCGATCGAGCCAGCGGTGCGCCTCGTCGAAGCGGCGCAGGTTCGTGAACGTCTCTCCGCCGATCGATGTCAGTAGTCCGGCATTGCGCGGATCGAGTATCGCGGCTTGTTGCATATGCGCGATCGAGGATTCCCACTTGCCCTGCCGGCGCTCCACCAGTCCCAGAATCTGCAACGCCCGGTTGTTGTTCGGCGACTGTTGCACCAGCGCAGCGGCAACCTTTTCGGCACCGGCAAAATCATGCTGCACGCGATACAGGTAGCTGGCCTGTGCCAGTTGCGCCTCGTCCAGTTGAGGCTGCAGGCGCAGTGCGTTATCGGCTGCGAGCTTGATCGACTGCGCCGAATACTTGTCGGTATCGACGTTGTTGAAATACATATAGCCGGTGACGATCGCCAGTTGCGCCCAGGCGGCGGCGAATTGTGGATCCTGGCGCACTGCTTCGGCATACGCCGCCGCAGCCTGCCGCGAATTGGCGTAGCCGGCGCCGGCCAGATTCAATGCCCGCCCGCGCAGAAAGGCTTCGTAGGCGGCCGCATTGTCGGTCGGTTTTTTTGCCAACGCTGCTGCTTCCGCTCCACTCAGCTTTGCGTTCAAGGCATCTGCGATCGCACCGGCGACTTCGCCCTCGACGCCGAAGATATCGTCGAGCTTGCGGTTGTAGACCTCGGCCCACAGGTGATCGTCGGTCGCCGCCTTGATCAGCTGCACATTGATATGTACCGCGTCGCCAGCCTTCTGCACGCTGCCTTCGAGGATGTTGGCGACGCCGAGCTGGCGCGCGATCTCGGGCAGGTTCGTCGGATTGCTCGCATAGTGCGCCGTGGATGTGCGCGAGATCACCTTGAGCGCGCCGACCTTGGCCAGGCGCGTGAGGATCTCGTCCTGGATGCCGTCGGCGAAGTAGCCGTTGGCCTTGTCGTCGGAAAGATTCTCGAACGGCAGCACGGCCACGGACTTGTCCGTCACCGGTACCGCGGAGGTTTTTTGCGGCATCCAGTAGTGCTGCACCACAAGGAAGATCACCGCCACGCCGAGCACGGCGATAATGACGAAATCGAGCCGACGCCCCGTGCGATGCGTGATCGATTCATGCGGCGCGACTTCTTCCGTGCGCTTGATGCCTTGCGGCGTCACTTCGTAGATCCACGACAGCGCCAGCGCAACCGGGAACCCGGCCAGAATCACCAAGACAATCAGACGCAGCGCCAGCGCGCTCACCTCGAAGATTGGCAGCACCTGCGTGGCAATCTGGACGAGCAGCCAGCCGGCAACGGCGTACATCGCACCGACGCGATACACATTGCGACGCCGCAGTTCCTTGAAGAACGACCGCATCTACGCCCCCGTTACATTACGTGTCCCGCGACGCGGAACACGCTACCAACGCTGCCGGCATAATAGACTAACTGCTGTTAGCGGACGCGAATGTTCCGGAATCAGTCCGGCAACATGCGCCGCATCGCCTCGGCTTTGTCGAGTTTGGCGATGAGAATGTCCACGAGGCGTGGCTCGAACTTGCGCCCGCGTTCGGCGAGGATGAAGTCGAGGACACGGTCGCGCTCCCACGCCTCCTTGTAGCAGCGCTTGCTGCCGAGCGCATCGAACACGTCGGCCAGGGCCGTGATGCGCCCGCCGTCCGGTATTTGCATAGCCGACAGGCCGTTCGGATAGCCGCTGCCATCCCAGTTTTCATGATGCGTTGCGGCGATCTCGGCGGCGAGGCGGATCAGCGGGAGGCGCGATTGCGACAGCATATGCGCGCCGCGCAGCGCGTGCGTACGCATGATCACGGTCTCTTCCGGCGTATGTGGGCCCGGCTTGTTGAGGATCCCGTCGGGTATCGCGATCTTGCCGATGTCGTGCAGCGGCGCGGCGAAGCGGATCGCTTCCGCGGCATTGTCGTCCAGCCCATATTCGCGAGCCAGGAATTCGGCGAGCAAGCCGACGCGCTTCACGTGATTGGCAGTTTCCTGCGAACGCGTTTCCGCTGCGCCGGCGAGCAGACAGATCATTTCCATCTGCGAGTCGAGCAGATCCTGGTGCAGATGCAGATTTTCGAAAGCGATGCCGACGTTCGTGCAAAACACCTTGACCAGGTGCAGGTCCAGTTCCGACAGGCGCGATGCGCCGGCCACGATCAGCAGATTTTCCGAATCCTGCGCGTCGGTGAAATACAGTACGTAGTGATCGTTGCCGAACACATGGCGCTTGTTGTCGAAGGCCTCATAGAAACTGCGCAACACCGGCGGCGGCAGGCTTTCGTCGATGCGGTGGGCCACGTTCGGCTCGAATTCGCCGGTCGCTGCCGTGACGTGAATCGGCCCGGTCGCCGCGTGATTTGCCTTGGGCACGGTGCAATACAGCGCGCCGCGCTGCAGGCCGACGAGGGCCCCGAGCTGCGCCAGAACCGCGGAAGCGAACTCGTGGCTCTGCTGGCGTGAATGGATTTGCGCGGAAGCTTCGACCACGCGCTCGAGTCCTGCGCGAGCGGCCTCGATCATCATCAAATCGCGGTAGCCACGCAGTGCCACGAGCACCGTCGTTTCGAGTTTGTGCGCGGTGAGTTCGGTTTTTTCCTTGTAGTCGTTGATGTCGTACGTCCGAATCACCTCGCGCTCCGGCGCCTGGCCGGGATGCCCGGTGCGCAGCACGATGCGCGACAAACGATTCTTGAGCTGCTCGCGCACATGACGGACCAGTTCCAACCCGGCGTGCTCGGTCTCCATGACGACGTCGATGATCATCAGTGCGACGTCTGTGCGCCCGGCGAGAACCTCGCGGCCTTCGCGCGCCGATCCAGCCTCGATGAATTCCACACCACGCCCGTCGAACTCAAGGTCTTGCAGAACGATTTTCGTGATTTCCCGTACGTCGGGCTCGTCGTCGACGACCAGCACCGTCCAGCGATCCGTCGTTGTCATTGCGTCAGCGGCTCCCCTATCGAAGGCGTTTCATATATCGCTGCCGGTGCAGCCGGCTCGCCGGCAATCAACGGCAGACGGATCGTGAACTGCGTACCTTGTCCAGGCGCGCTTTTGCACGCGACTGTCCCGCGCAGCACCTGGGTGACCAGGTTGTAAACCAGATGCAGACCCAGACCAGTGCCGCCGGTACCGCGCCGCGTCGTGAAGAACGGTTCGAATGCGCGCCGCCGCACTTCTTCGCTCATGCCCTTGCCGTCGTCTGCGAAGATCATCTCCAGCGTTTCGCCCTTCACCGCCACGCTGATGCGAATGCGGCCCGGGCGATGCGCATCGAAGGCATGCATCAGCGAATTGAGCACAAGATTTGCGGTGATCTGATACAGCGCCCCGGGGAATGTGTCGACCTCGACCTCTGCCGGGCAATCCAGCTCGACCTTGTGGGGCGTCGCCTTCAAACGCGGATGCAGCGAGGCCAGCACTTCTTCCAGATAGCGGCGCACGGCCACGCGCCGGCGCACTTCGTCGGACTGGTCGACGGCGACCTGTTTGAAGCTCTTGACGAGTTGGCCCGCCTTGCCGAGATTGCTCATGATCAGTTCGACACAGCGGCGCGCACTCGTAAGTGCCGCCCGCAAGTCCGGCGATTCGGATTCACCGAGCATGCGTTCGACCGACGCAAAAGTTGCCTCCAGATGCGAGGCGGCGGTCACGCCGATGCCGAGCGGCGTGTTGATTTCGTGCGCCACGCCTGCAACGAGTCGGCCCAACGAGGCCATCTTTTCGTTTTCGATCAACTCCGACTGCGTGCGACGCAGTTCGTCGATCCGACTCTGCAGCTCGGCGTAGGCCAGCTTGAGCGACTCCTGCACCTGCCTGCGCTGCAGCGCAGTAGCGACGTGCAATGCGACAAAGTTCAACAACTCCTCGTCGCGCGCGCTATAGCCGACACCTTCGCTGTAACTTTGCACGACCAGGGCTCCGGCGACGCGCCCGTTCATCACCAGCGGCACACCGAGCCAGCCAACCGAGGCCGTGCCGATCATCACCACTTCGCCGGTTGCGAGCAGGTGGTTGAGAGTGGCTTCATCGACGCGCAAGGGCTTGCCAGAACGCACCACGTATTCCGTCAACCCGCGCCGCAAGCCGCGGCGTTGAAACAGTGAAGCCGGATCGACTTCGTCCGCTGCATAGGGAAAATCGAATGCGCTGTCGTTGTCGACGAGCAAGGCGACGAAGAAATTGCGCGCATACAGCAGCTGGCCGATGACTGCATGCACCGCGGCGTAGAAGTCATTGATGTTCGCCGAGGTGTTGGTCAGCTCGGCAATGCGGAACAACGCCGCCTGCAGCCGCTCGCCGGCTTTGCGCTCCTGGACTTCGGCGCTGAGTTCACGCGTGCGCACTTGGACCTGGCGCTCGAGTTCGTCGCGCGCGCGCAGACGCGTCAGCGCAACCAGGATGTGCTGTGTGACGTAGCCGAGCAGAGCCTGATCGGAAGCGCGATAGCGCACGGCTTTGTCGTAACTCTGCACGACGACCGCGCCGCGCACTTCGCCGTCGGCGACCATCGGCACCCCGAGCCAGGCCTCGCTGTCCGGACCATCGCTGACGTCCGAAGCCAGATTCAGACGCGCGCAAATCTCAACCGAAGAACCCATCAGCGGCTTGCCCAGGTGCAACAGTGCGACGGTCAGACTGTTGGCGATCTCGTCCTCGCGCAGTTCCGCGTGCGGATCGGGTACGTCCTCGTCCTCGGTGTCGGCGAAATAGGCGAAGCGCAAAGTCCTGCGGCTGGCATCGTAGAGCACGATGAAGAAATTCTCCGCATACATGAGGCGACTGACGATACGATGCATCTCGCGCAGTACTTCATGTTCTTCCTTGTCGCTACTGGCCAGATCCGCAATCGCGTAGAGCGCGTGTTGCAATCGCTCGGCGCGTTCGAAGCGACGTAGCGACGCCTTCAATTGCCGCGCTTCGAGCATGCCGGCCACGCGGCGCGCCAGCAGCTCAAGACCTTCGCCCAGTGTTGGATCGGATTCGATCGTATCGAGTTCCTCGGCAGTCCCCTCAACCTGCAGGACCGCCGAGCCGGCCACCTGCACGTGCAGCGGCCAGCAACGCATCTGCAAATCGCCGCTCGTCGCTGTTTGCTGCGGTATGCCGGCAGTGAGCGCTTGCAGCGCCCTTGCTGGGTCGGCCCACACCCGCGCGCACCGTGGCGCGCAACGCATTTTTGCGGGCTCATTGACGCGAGTCTTCGTGGTCCAGAAAAGCGCGATTCGCACCGCCGGCGTGCGCGCGTGCGCAAGACCCTCTACCGCCTTGACGATCGCCTTGAAACTGCCGGCTTCGAGCAGTGCGCGCATAAACGCAGCGGGGCTCAAGGCCTTGTTCAACGCCGTCGAGATCATCGGGCAGCGGCGGTACGTGTCGTACACCCATGCCCATCAAGCCGACCCATACAAACGCCCCCTGCGCAGGTATACGCAACTGTTTTCTACTCGGGCACCTGGCGGAATGCAAGCGGGTGTGCCCACGAACTGGCCTGTGAGGCCCCGGTAACGCCATTACTGAACTCAGGTGCGCTCCCGACCCTGGCTTTGCACGGGTGTAGCGCAGGGCGGGTTATCCACCCCACAAGTTCGAGTGCTCCGCTACAATACGCCCGTTTTGCCCACACCGAGAGAACCGCGCATGCCTGCCGCCCCCAAGTACAAACGCATCCTGCTCAAACTCAGCGGCGAAGCGTTGATGGGAGCGGCGGACTACGGCATCGATCCGAAAGTACTCTCGCGCCTAGCGCGCGAGGCAATCGAGGTGCAGCGCGCGGGCGTCGAAGTGGCCCTCGTCATCGGCGGCGGCAACATCTTCCGCGGCGAGGGACTCGCCGCCGCCGGCATGGATCGCGTCACCGGCGACCATATGGGCATGCTCGCGACCGTGATGAATTCGCTGGCGATGCAGGATGCGCTGGAAAAACTCGGCGCCAAGGCGCGTGTGATGAGCGCGATCAAGATCAACGACGTCTGCGAAGACTTCATCCGCCGCCGGGCGATTCGGCACCTGGAGAAAGGCCGCATCACGATCTTCGCGGCCGGCACGGGCAATCCCTACTTCACGACCGATTCCGCCGCCGCCCTGCGCGCGGCCGAGATCGGCGCCGACCTGCTGCTCAAGGCCACCAAGGTCGACGGCGTGTACAGCGCCGATCCGAAGAAGGACAAGAGCGCCAAGCGCTTCGAGAAGCTCACCTATGACCAGGTGATCGAGCGCAAGCTCGCGGTCATGGACACCGCCGCGATTGCGCTGTGCCGCGACCACAAGATTCCGTTGCGCATCTACGACCTCACGAGGGAAGGCGACTTGATGCGCATCATGCAAGGCAAGCCGATCGGCACGCTGGTCAGCTGAGGATGCGCTGAACACGCTGCGGTCGCGTCCACTCCCTGCGGTAACTTTCAGCGCGCGCGGCACTCCAAGTTCTGAAGGCCGTTGCCTTCGCCGCCGCCGGATGCGCGCCGCCTAGTGCAAGCGGTCCGCGGCGGACGCTTAGTCGCCGCACGGAGGAAGAATCATGAAACGCATCCTTGTTGCCCTTGCACTTTGCACGGCCGCCGGTCTCACCTTCGCCCAGGATGACGACGATCTCACTGTCGCCCAAGAAGACAATGAGATGCTCGAACCCATCGTCGTCGAGCACGCGAATGTGGATCGCATCATCTTCGAATGCGAACCGCCCAATGGCGCCGTCGAATGCGCGAACTTCCACGAACTGATCCGGCAGAATTTCACGCCGCGCGAAATCGGCATGCTGTTTGGCGGTTCGACGGCTTATGCCGAGTACCGGACGTCGTACGACTTCACCCGCGAACGCTACATCGCCTTCCTGCAGAACCTGCAGGACAATGGCATGCCGATCGCGACGAGCGTCCGCTACTGAAATTTTCCGCAACGGCCGCGTTGCACAAAACGTCCTGCTCTGCAGGGCGTTTTTTTGCGCCACAAAAACACGCGCGCATGCTTAAAAAAGCGTCAATGTATACTTTTTCCTATGCCACAAGTCATAGGCGTTTTGCCTGTCGCCGCAACTCGGCGCGCCACGCATACCGTTCGGCGAACTCGATGTAACGTTCCGGCACGAATCTGCATCCAGATAAGCGAAGACCGATGTCTTCAGCGCCGACCGGAAGCGGCGCAACGAGCGCCATGCCAGCCCGTTAACGGATGACCCGCGGCAGGTTACGAGAGGAACAACGCCATGAAACACTCCACGTCCATCCTCATTGGCGCCGGCCTGCTGGCCATCACCAGCCTGGCTAACGCCGCCGGCCAGCTTGCGCCGGTCAATGTCCAAGGCAATACGCAAGCGATCGCGGACTGCACACCGCCGAACGATTCAAAAGAGTGCGCGGATTTCCACGCGGCGATCCGCAAGAACTTCTCGACGCGCGAGATCGGCATGCTGTTCGGGGCCGCCACCGGGTATCAGGAATATCTGACTTCGAACGATCGCGTGCACGCCAAATACGCCGCATTCGTGCGCGAAGTCGAAGAAAACGGTCTGGCCGTCGCGGTCGCCGCCAAGTAGTTCGTCGCAACCCGTCTCATCGTCTCTCCCCTCTTCGCCCCGCACACGCGGGGCAATTTTTTGTGCGCCAATCGCAATTGCCAATCCACTTCAAGCCAGCGCGCGCAGCGGATGTAATCGATCGCGCGATTTCCTGAAGTAGATGTGCGTGATGCTCGATGTAACTCCGCGTCGCGAACTCCCAACTAGATAAGTGAAGACCAATGTCTTCAGCGTCAGCCGGATGCCGGCGCCACCAGCACCATGCCAGCCCGTTAGCGGAAGACCTGCGGCAGGTTAGTCACAGGAGTACGCCATGAAACGTTTCACCTCCATCATCATCGGCGCCGGCCTGCTGGCCACAACCAGCTTCGCCAACGCCGCCGGAACACTTGCTCAAGTCAACGTCCGTCCAAACGGTTCGTCGCTGGCTGATTGCCGGCCGCCGAACGACGCCAAGGAATGTGCCGATTTTCACGCCGCGATCCGCCAGAATTTCTCGTCACGCGAAATCGGTATGCTGTTCGGCGCCGCCAGCGCGTATCCGGGATACCTGACTTCGAACGACCGCGTGCGGTCCAAGTACGCCGCTTTCGTACGCGATGTCGAAGAAAACGGTCTGGCGGTTGCGGTCGCAGCCAAGTAAGCCGCAACGCCCGCAATTTCCCTCTGCTTCGCCCCGCTTCGGCGGGGCGATTTCTTTGTAATCGCCATCGCCAACCCCGGAATAGGAACACTGCTACACCTCCAACGTCTTGCCCCGATTAGTCCGGGGCTTTTTTTATGCCGAAAATGCAGCTTCGGCCCGTTGTAATCGGCAATTGCAAATCCGCAACCTGATAGCGACGCCGGCAGAATCCGGCACGCAGCCAGGAGCCACCGCCATGCCCACCTTCAATTTCGACTTCAATCGGTCCGTCACCAATCTCGACATGAGCGCCGCGCGCTCGGGCATTTTTACACCCGGCATCACGAGCCTGGACTTGCATGACGAAGGCATGAGCCGCTTCAACGCCATCGTCAAGCATCTGGCACCCGAACGTGCGCCATTCGGCGCGGACCAGATCGCCGGCGCGGCGCGCCGCGTCCTGCGTGCGGCGATGAAAGGCCAGGAATCGGCGTTCATCAAGGTGCGCATGCGCCGCGCCGGCGAGATGCGCTCGGCGCTCAAGGACCCGCAATGGAGCATTCCGGCGCCGCTGCAGACCCAGATGCGCGAGATCATCGCCTATATCGACGACCCATCCAGCCTGATCCCGAACGATGTGCCGACGATCGGCTGCCTCGATGACGCGATCCTGGTCGACGTGGCGATGGACAGCCTGCGCGGCGAACTGGAAGACTACGCCGACTTCTGCCGTTTCCGCTGGTCCGAGGCGGCGCGTCTGCAAACGACCGAAGTGCAAACCGACCGCGAGCACTGGATGAGCGAGCGCGCACAGGAAAGACGTCTCGAGCAGCAGCTGCGCCGTGTGCGCAACACCAACTACGCCACCCCCGGCACCTCTGCCGGCCCGGCGTTTCGCGTCTGTTAGCAGCGCGAGCGGTGCGCACGCGCCCTGCCCGGAGTATGCTCATGCGCGGGGAAGCGGCGGAGAAGGCGGCCGGGATGGCGCGATTCGATTCGACGCAATGGAGCCTTGTGCTGCAAGCGCGCGCCGACACGCCCGACGCGCGCGCCGCACTCGACCGCCTGTGCCGCACGTACCGCCCGCCGGTGCTCGCCTACATCCGCGGACGCGGCTATGCACCGGAAACAACCGAAGATCTGGCGCAGACATTTTTCGCGCGTTTCATCGAGGATGCCTACCACGCCAACGCCGACCCGGCGCGCGGGCGCTTCCGCGCGTTCCTGCTCGTCGCGCTCAAGCGTTTTTTGATTAATGCCGACGCAGAAGCGCACACGCTCAAACGCGGCGGCGATATCAGCCTGCGCCGGCTCGACGATTCACAGCTCAACGTGGAACAGTTCGCCGCCGAAGGCGAAGGCCCCGAGCAAGCCTTCGAACGCAGCTGGGCGATGAGCGTGCTCGACGTGGCCATGCGGCGCCTGCGCGCCGAAGCGCGTGAAGCGGGCAAGACTGAAATGTTCGAGCAACTGTCCGAATTCCTCACCGAGCGACCCGACGAGGCCGACTACGAACGCGCCGCGCGCGCGTTGAATCTGCGCCGCAATACGCTGGCGGTGGCCGTGCACCGCCTGCGCCATCGCTTGCGCGAACTGGTGCGGGCGGAACTGGAACAGACCACGGCCGCGCGCGAGGATCTGGAAACCGAACTGCGCGATCTGCGCGCGACGCTGGCGGGGGTGATTGAATAGGGTTTGTAATCGCCTACGGCAGTTCCTGAACTGCAATCAACGGTGTCGAAACTAGGGGTTCAAATGATGGCTGCTTCGCAACGCTCCCACGACCGCTTCGCCACCACGCGCTGGTCGATGGTCATGCACCAGGCCAGTGGCGATTCGCCCGAAGCTTCGCGCGCTCTTGACGAGCTCGCTCAACGCTACTGGTACCCGGTCTACGCCTACGTGCGCCGCTGCGGGCACGCGCCGGCGATCGCGCAGGACATCACGCGTACGTTCCTGCACCGGCTGATTTCCCAATTCAAAAGCAGCAAGCGCGAGCAGCCCGCACACGGCCATTTCCGCAAGTTCCTGCTCGTGCAGCTCAACGCATTTCTCGGCGGCGACTGGCGCGAAGCGATCGGCGAAGACACCAGCAACGCACTGACCCCGCCGCCCGATCTGGAGACACGCAACCAGCGCGACAATGCCGAAGCGGCGTCACCGGAGCAGGCCTATCAGCGCAGCTTTGCGTTCGAAGTCCTGGCGCGCGCTTTGCGCCGGCTGCAATCCGAAGCGCGCCAGACCGGACACCTGGAAATGTACGAAGCGCTGCAGCCGTACCTGTCGCGCGACCCGGTGCCCGGCGAATACGAGGCCATCGCCAAACACCTGCACAGTCCCCCATTGGCACTCGTGCTCGCGCTCAAGCGCCTGCGCCAGCGTTTCCGCGAACTTGCCGGGCAGGAACTCGCCGACACCGTCACCTCGCCGGAAGACCTCGCCAACGAACAAGCCGCGCTGCACGCGGCGTTGAGGGACAGTCAAACGTCGCAATGAACGCCTTGCATGCCGCCGGCCGGGACAGCGCCACCGCTGCGGATCCGCTGGCCAGCGTGCGCATCGACGCCACCGCGATTGCGGACCTGGCGTTCGGCAGTTTTTCGCGCGCCATGCTTACCGACGAGGGCGGTGCCGGCCGGCATCTGGCGCTGCTCGATACGCAATCGCTGGCACTGGATCTTTCCGATCCGGCACAGCGCCGGTTCGGCAACTATGAACTGGTCGAACTGATCGGCGAAGGCGGCATGGGCGTCGTCTATCGCGCGCGCCAGGCCAGTCTGGATCGCGACGTCGCCGTGAAACTGCTCGCCGCCGGGCCGTGGGCGTCGAAAAGTTTCATCGAGCGTTTCCAGCGCGAAGCACAGAACTCCGCGCGCATGCAGCACCCGAACATCGTGGCGATCTACGAAGTCGACAGCAGTGAAGGGCTCCACTTTTTCTCGATGCGCCTGATCCGCGGCGGGTCGCTCGCCGATCTGCTAGATCGCGAACACAAGCTGCCTGCACTGCGCGCCGCGCAGCTGTTGCGCACGATCGCCGAAGCGGTGGACTACGCGCATCGGCTTGGCGTGCTGCATCTGGACCTGAAACCCGCCAACGTGCTGCTCGACGAAAATGGCGCACCGCATGTCGCGGACTTCGGGCTGGCACGGCGCATGGAACAGGGCCTGGCAGCGGACAACAACGAAATCTCCGGTACACCGAGCTACATGGCGCCCGAGCAGGCCACGGCCGGTGCGCAAAAGATCACACCGGCCACGGACGTCTGGGGGCTGGGAGCGATCTTCTACGAACTCGTTGCCGGGCGACCGCCATTCATCGGCGCCACTCCGCAGGCCACGCTCAAACTTCTCGTCGCAGGTCGGCTGACCAACCCGCGCGATTTGGTGCCGGACCTGCCGCGCGACCTCGCCGCGATAATCGAAAAATGCATGGCGTACAACGTCGCCGATCGCTACGCGTCGGCGCGTGCACTCGCGGACGACCTAGGCCGGTTCATTGAAAACCGCGCGGTGCAGGCGCGTCCACTGAATACCGCGCAACGCACGGCGCGCTGGGCCAAACGCCAGCCGTACGTTGCGGCTTTCGCCGGGCTGCTCGCGCTCTCTCTTAGCATCGGCATTGCCGGGGTCACGGCACAATGGAAGCGCGCGGAAGGCAATGCGCGAGCGGCGACCGCCAGCACGATACTGGCGAACGAGCGCCTGTGGCAGTCGCGTCTGGATCAGGCGGCGACCGCGATTCGCGATGGGCGGCCCTATGACGCGCTGCCCGGCCTCGCAGCGAACATCAAGGAACGCGAAGCACTGGCTCTGGATGCACATGAGGATCGCATCCGAATCGGCACCGTCGAGCGCAGCGCACCGCGCCTGATCGACGTGATCGCCCTCGGATCGGGAATCTCTGGTGTTGCGATCAGTCCTGACGGCGCGAGCGTCGCTGTTTCGGCCATGGACGAAACCGTGCGTCTGTTCGATGCGGCGACCGGAACGCAGCGATCGCTGCGCTCGATGGCCAACACATCGCATTTCTGGCCGAAGATAGGCGGTGGTGAGCTTCGCCTGGCGCTGCTCAAGTTCACTCCCGACGGCCGCCGCCTGATTGGCCGCTATGCTGTGCCCAAGCTGGGAATCGTCATGCCCTCTGGCATGGATGATGTGCTGTTCGACGCCAGCAACGGCGCCGCGTTGCTGCCGCCGGCAAACCGCTATGCGGACTTTCGCGACGCGACTTACAGCAGCGACGGTGCTTACGCGGTGCTGCGCAGCGAGGACCAGCACGCAATGCTCGTGCGCACCGACGGCTGGCAGCCGGTCAGCACACGCTACGCGTTCGACAAGGGTAATCCCGCGTGGCTGGTGCCACGTGGCGGCCGTCATGTACTGACCAGCGGGATGCAGAACCTCAATATCCACGATCCCGCCACGCTGGAGATCCGCCGCAGCATCGCCTATGACGCCAGCCAGAGAATTACCGCGTGGACGTCGAGCCCGGACGGCACGTCGGTGCTCATCGGCCGTCTGGACGGCCAGATCGAACGCATCGACCTCATCAGCGGCCAGCGCGAGCGCATCTGGCCCACCCCGATCGGGCGCGTCGGCTGGATCGAATACAGCGATGACGGCCGCTGGTTCGGCGCGGTGGCGGACAGCGGCGATGTCCTCGTCTGGGAAACCGCCAGCGGGCGGCTCGCCGCTCCCGCGATGCACCTCAGTGTAGTGTCGAACAACGTGCACCACGACCAGATTAGCCTGAATTCGGCCACGCACACGCTGATCGCTTCGAGCGACGTGGAAATGGCGATGTGGTACCTGCCGGGCGCCGACACTGCACCGGTACGCCTGAGCGGGGAGTTCCCCAATACCGGGGCGTACTGGACGCGCGCATTTGCCTACGATGCGGCCCGCGGCCTGATCGCCACGGATGGTGGCCGCGGCGAATTGCAGCTTTGGCGCACACCACGACTTGCATCGACCGGGTTGCGAGCGGTACCACTGCCTTCGACCGAACTGCATGCGGACGACGGGCGCATCGTTACGGTCGATGGCAACGCCTTGATGGTTTCTGCGGCTTCGGACGCCAGCGCGCTGAGCCCGCGCATGGAGCTGCCGCAAGCGCCATCGTTCGCACAACTGAGCCGCGACGGCGCCAGCTTGATCGCGACTGCCGGATCCACGCTATTTGTATACGATACGCAAAAGTGGACATTGCGCCGGCCGCCGATCGCGCTGCCGAACGATCCAGCCCGCATCATGCTGAATCCGGTTTCCCGGCAGGCACTGCTGGCATTCGCGGACTATCACGACGGCGGCAACCGCGAAATCGCACAGATGTGGGATCTGGACTCGGGCAATGCCGTGGGCCAACAACTGGAATTGGGTTTGGAGAAACGTCTGCGCTTCAGCCCTGACGGGCATGCGCTACTGGCCTGGAACGACGAATCATTGCAACTGCTCGACACCGCCACCGGCCAGCCGCGCTGGGCGCTGATCGCACTGACGGATTTGGCCGCCGCAGCATCCGGCCAGACCACGTGGCCGGAAGATGGTCCGGATGTCGACGTTTACGACGTGCGTTTTTCCGCCGATGGCCGCCGCCTCGATGCGCTCACGCACACGAATCCCGGCGACTCGACCGTGTATTGGCAGTTCGACGCCGCCACCGGCCGCGAACTGCGGCGCGAGGCGCGCGCCGGCATCGGCGGCGGCGGCAGCTTCATCGCGATGCCGGATGGCGACGCGCGAGTCCTGCAACGCTGGGACGCGAATCCGCTGTGGTGGGACGCCAATGGCGTGCGCGAACTGCCGGTGCCGGCCTACACCTGGGCGGCCGCGCTCGCGCTGGCGCCCGACGCGCGCATGTTCGCGCTGGCCAGCGCGGATTCGGTGACGCTGACCGCGGCCCGCAGCCTGCAATGGCTGGCGCCGCCGCTGCCGGCCGCCCTTGCCCACATGAGTACGTTCAATGTGCACCCCACGCAATTGGCCTTCACGCGCGATGGCGAAAATCTCATCGCTCGCAGCCGCGACGATTGGTGGCTGCGCTGGAACATCGCCCCCGATGTACGCCCCGTGGACCAGCTGCTGCGCGAAGCCGCCTTGCTCAGCCCGGACCAGAGTTCGCCCTGGGGCGGCTTGTCCTCACCATTGCCGCAAGCGCAAAGACAGGCGATGCGCGCGCAGGACTCCGGGCCGCCGCATGCGGTTGCGGCGGCGCCTTCGGTGGAAAGCCTGTCAGCGCGCAATCCCGGCACGGCGGCAAATCTCGTCGATTTGGGCCGCTACTACAACAAGGCACTGGTTAGCGCTGTCTCCGGACCTGGCTACGTTGAAGATTTCCTGCAACTGCCGCCGGGAACCCA
>Ga0157379_10002591_pt1 | contig 15187 bp, 13 predicted proteins | sample S25metaG_FD_121802 | JGI IMG/M metagenome (GOLD analysis project Ga0157379, IMG submission 121802) | Switchgrass rhizosphere microbial communities from Kellogg Biological Station, Michigan, USA - S2-5 metaG | ecosystem: Host-associated > Plants > Roots > Rhizosphere > Soil | place: USA... | reverse complement strand
CATCCTCGTGCTCGGACCGGACTCGTCGCTCGGTCCGATGATCGCCGCGACGATCATCCCGATCGTCGGGTCCGGCGGCGACCCCGGCAAGGCGGTGGCCCTGGCGTCGATGCTCGCCCTGATGGTCGGCGCGATCATGGTCGTCGCCGGGCTCGGGCGGCTGGGGTTCATCGCCGACCTGTTCTCGCGGCCGACGCAGATCGGCTATCTGAACGGCCTGGCGCTGACGATCCTCGTCGGGCAGCTCCCGAAGCTGTGCGGGTTCTCGACCGATGCGACCGGGCTGATCGACGAGATCCGCGCGTTCGCCGACGGCGTCGCGGACGGTGCCACCATCGGAGCGGCGCTCGGCATCGGGCTCGCGAGCCTCGCGATCATCTACGGCCTGCGCCGCCTCATGCCGCGCGTCCCCGGCGTGCTGGCCGCCGTCGTCGTCGCGATCGTCGTCTCGGCCGTGCTGGACCTCGGGGCGCACGGCGTGTCGCTCGTCGGGACGCTGCCGCAGGGGCTGCCGCCGTTCACGGTGCCGCACGAGACCGCGGACCTCGGGCTCCTCGCCGCCGGCGCCCTGGGCATCGTATTGGTGTCGCTCACCGACACGATCTCGACCGCGTCGGCGTTCGCGCGGCGCACCGGCCAGGAGATGGACGGCAACGCGGAGATGGTCGGGATCGGGGCGGCGAACCTCGCGGCCTCGCTGTTCCAGGGCTTCCCGGTGAGCACCAGCGGATCGCGCACCGCGGTCGCCGAGCAGTCCGGCGCGCGGACGCAGCTGACGGGCGTCGTCGGCGCCGGCGCGATCCTCGCGATGCTCGTCCTCGTGCCGGGCCTGCTGCGCGATCTGCCCAATCCGACCCTGGCGGCGGTCGTGATCGCGGCCTCGCTGTCGCTGGCCGACGTCCCGGGGACCGTCCGCCTGTGGCGCCAGCGCCGGGCCGAGTTCCTGTTGTCGGTCGCGGCGTTCGCGGGCGTGGCGCTGCTCGGGGTGCTCGAGGGCATCGCCGTCGCCGTCGCCCTGTCGATCCTCAACGTGTTCCGCCACGCCTGGTGGCCGTATCGGGCGACGCTCGGCCGCGTCGACGGCCTGCCGGGCCTGCACGACCGGACGAGCTACCCGCAGGCCGAGGTCCTGCCCGGGGCGACGGTCTTCCGCTTCGACGCGCCGCTGCTGTTCGCCAACGCGCGCACGTTCCGCGACGAGATCCGCCGCCTGGCCGCCGACCGGCCGCAGTGGATCATCCTCGCGGCCGAGCCGATCACCGACGTCGACACCACGGCCGCCGACATGCTGGTCGAGCTCGACGAGGAGCTCAACGCCCAGGGGACGTCGCTGGTGTTCGCCGAGCTCAAGGACCCCGTGCGCCAGAAGCTCGAGCGCTACAAGTTGATCGGGCCGCTGGACCCCGACCACTTCTTCGCGACGCTCGGCGCGGCGGTCGAGGCGTTCCGGCGGCGCTCCGGGGCGCGGTGGCAGCCCCCGGAGACGACGAACCAGTAGCCGGGTGCCGTCTCGCGCGGGCCGCCGTTCAGGTTCCGGTAACGCCCCCTTCACAGCCTGCGGTCAGGCGTGCCGTAGGTTCGCGCGCCGCGTGGGCTCGTCTGGCTCTCGCACGGTCGCCACGCGCGGTGGCCGCTCACCTTCGGAAGGCAAGGACGACATGAAGCGAAGCACTGTGGTGGGTCTCGTCGCGGCCACGGCCGCGGCGGCACTGGTGCCGGCGGGTGCGGCGGTCGCCGGCAACGGCACGCCGATCAACACGGGCTCGGCGAACCGGCTGACGCTCGCCCTCTACGGCGACGCGCCCTACGGCGCCAGCAACGGCGACACGGCGGCGTTCGCCGCGACGCCCGCGTTCGTCGATGCGGTCAACGACGATCCCGCGGTCGACCTCGTCGCCCACGTCGGCGACATCCACTCCGGCAGCCAGGCCTGCACCGTGGCCTACGACCAGTCGGTGGCCGATCTGTGGAGCGCATTCAAGGACCCGCTGATCTACACGCCGGGCGACAACGAGTGGACCGACTGCCAGAAGACCAAGGAGCTGCCCGGCAGCCAGTTCGGCGGCGATCCGCTGCTGCACCTCGCCGCGGTCCGCTCGATCTTCTTCCCGCGCGCCGGCTACACCCTCGGCGGCCGCCCGAAGCAGGTCGTCTCGCAGGCCGAGGTCGGCACGGGCACGGATGCCGACTACGTCGAGAACGTCCTGTGGGAGCAGTCGCAGACGCTGTTCGTGACGCTGAACCTCCCGGGCGGCTCGAACAACGACGCTGACAACTGGTTCGGCGCGGCGCGCACGCAGCGCCAGACCGACGAGATCGCGCAGCGCACGAAGGCCGACCTCGACTGGCTCGACCGGGCCTTCGCGCAGGCCGAGGCCGACGGCGTCGGCAGCGTCGTGATCCTCGAGCAGGCCGACCTGTGGGACCTCGACGGCAAGTCGCCGGCGCACATCGCCAACTACAAGCCGTTCATCGACAGCATCGCCGATCACACGACGGCGTTCGGCAAGCCGGTGCTGCTGTTCAACGGCGACTCGCACGCCTACCGCTCGGACAACCCGCTGGTCGCGAACTCCGACTGCGTGATCGAGACCGGGGCGCCCGACGCGTCGACCAAGCCGTGCCCGGACGACGCCTACGCCAACCAGGCGGCCAACGGCGGCACCTACGACGTGCCGAACTTCCACCGCATCGTCGTCCACGGCGGGACCACGTTCCCGGCGCAGCCGCTCGAGTACACGCGGCTGACCGACGACCCGCGGGCCGACAACCCCGCGTCGGCCACGACGTTCGGGCCGTTCAGCTGGGGGCGCGTCCAGCCGTAGCCCTCAGGTTCTCAGACGCTCGCGTACCAGGCCCCGAAGGCCAGCGAGCCCAGCGCCAGCGCGGGGATCGCCCGGGTCGTCCGGGGGTGCGCGAGCAGGCGTCCGTAGAGCGCCGTGCAGGCGGTCATCGACACCACCGACATGGGGGCGAAGATCGCCAGCGCCAGCAGGGCGTCGGTGGCGGAGGGGAGCTCGGTCGCCAGCAGGAGCACGATGGTCCCGGTGCCGCCCAGGCCGTGCAGCGCGCCGAGCGCGACGCTCTGGTGGGTCGTGCGGCCCGGGACCGGCGTGTGCGCCCCGGTCGTCCGGCGGCGGCGCCAGCGCCACAGCATCCGCACCGCGAGAGCGACGATGACGGCCCCGATCACGCGCTCGGCCGTCGCCGCCACCCAGGCGGGCAGGGCGGCGTCGGCGAGGATCAGCGGGCCGCCGGCCACGAGCAGCACGGTCGCGTGGCCCGCGCCCCACCAGGCGCCCAGCCGGGCCGCGCGACGCGGCCCGGCGCCCGGCTCGCCGGTCACGAGCGCGGTCACCGCGACGAGATGGTCGGGGTCGGTCGCGTGGCGCAGCCCGAGCAGCGCGGCCAGCACCAGCACGACGACCAGGCCCGTGCCGGACAGGCCCGACGCGAGCCACGCGTCGACCATCTCGACGGGGTCAGACAGCCAGTGCAGCATCATCGCGGGCGTCCTCCCGGAGGCCGGTGGTGGGCGGAAACAGCGACGCGCGCCAGCGCGCCTGCGCGGGGTCCAGGCAGGCCGCGGTCGCCGCGAGGGAGGGGCCGGGCAGCGGCCACACCGTGCCCGGCCCGGCGAGCTGGAGGCCGTGATGATCGCCGTCGGCGGCGCGTTCGCCGTAGAGCGCCAGCGTGTCGATCACCCGTGCGCCGGCGCCGGCCACCACGCAGGACGACACCAGCGCCGGATCGCCGGTGTCGAGGTGCTCGGCGTGGAGCTCGCGCAGGCCGTGGTGGACCGCGGTCGACGACGACAGCCGGCCGGTCGTCTCCCCGACGCGGCCGAGGATCAGCGTGTCGCGCCACAGCAGGACCGATCCGGCGGCCAGCGAGGCCGACACGGTGCGGTGCAGATGGCAGCCGGCGGCGAGCGTCAGCGGCTGGCCCGCCCAGCACAGCCGCGCTCCGGCGCCGAGCGCGACGCGGACGTCGTAGTGCGCCGCCGCCCCGCCGCGCACGTCGTGGGCGACCATGCCCGCGACCTCGACGATCTCCAGGCGGCAGCGCGGGCCGCCGCGGACGGTGATCCGCACGTCGTCGCCGCGCAGCAGCGAGGCCGCGGTCTGCACGAGCGCGACCCGCGCGACGCCGCCGGCGCTGCGCAGCGCACGTGCCCGCAGCAGGCCCGATGCGGCGAGGTCGCGCAGGCGGGTCGCGCCGGAGGCGTCGGCCTCGCAGCGGATCTCAATGCGCGTGGTCGTGCCCGTGGCCATGTGCATGGACATGGGGCGCCATCGGCCCCGGGTCGGCGGGCACGAGCGTCCCGGCCCGGTGGCGGGCCAGCTCCTCGCGGACCCATCCCGCGATCGCCGCGACGTTGGCCGGGTCGCGCAGCGACACCGCCAGCAGCGGCCGGTCGCCGCGCCGCGCACGGGCGTCGGCCACCATCAGCGCGACGTCGGCGCCTACGAGCGGCGCGAGATCGACCTTGTTGATGACCAACAGGTCGGCCCGCTCGACGCCCGGTCCGCCCTTTCGGGGCACGTCGTCGCCACCGGCGCAGTCGAGCACGAAGATCTGCGTGTCGGCCAGCGCGGGCGAGAACGTCGCGGTCAGGTTGTCGCCGCCGGACTCGACGAGGACGACGTCGAGCGGCCCGACGTCGGCCTCCAGCATCTCGACGGCCAGCAGGTTCTCCGAGACGTCGTCGCGGATCGCGGTGTGCGGACAGCAGCCGGTCTGCACGGCCACGATCCGCTCGGCGGGCAGGACGCCGGTCGAGCGCAGGAAGCGCGCGTCCTCGTCCGTGTAGATGTCGTTGGTGACGACGCCGACCTCGACGTCGCCGGCCAGCGCGCCGCACAACGCGGCGGCCAGCGACGACTTGCCGGTGCCGACCGGGCCGGCGATCCCGACCCGCAGCGCTCGCTCAGCTGACAAAGAGCCTCCTCGAGTTGTCGTGGTGCGCCTGGGCGCGCAGGTCCAGCAACGGCGTGGCGGGGGCGGGCAGGGCGCCCGGCCGCGCGGCGCGGTCGGCCAGGGCGGCGATCAGGGGCGCCGCGTCGGCCAGCCAGGCCGCGGCCTCCAGCGCGTCGACCGCGCCGAGCTTGGGCGCCGCGGCCGCTACGGCCGCCGCGTCGTCGTAGAGCGACAGCTCGGCCACTGCGACCGGATCGATCCCCGCGGCGCGCCCGGCGAGGCCGAGCACGACCGGGCGCGGCGTCGCCGCCGACGCCGCCGCGTAGGACTCGACCGCGTCGGGCCACAGGCGCAGGGCGAGGCGCAGCAGCCCGCGGCCCTGGCGGCGTACGGCGTCGCGGACCGCGGGCGCCGGCGTGCGGGCGGCCCACGCGGCGTCGAGGGCGAGCGGATCGTCACCACGGCAGGCGCGCGCCGCGACCGCCGCGTCCAGGAGGGCGACGGTCTGCAGGCGGGCCCGCAGGAAGGCGGCGACGTCGTGCGGTGCGAGCGCCGCCGCCTCCAGCCCGCCCGAGTGCGCGAAGCCCCCGGTGGGCGTGCGGCCGTCGGCGAGCAGCAACGACAACATCTAGAACAGCGAGTACCGCTGGGCCAGCGGCAGCTCGGCGACGGGGGCGGGCTCGATGGCCTCGCCGTCGACCGTGACCACGAAGGTCTCCGGGTCGACGGCGATGGCGGGCAGCGCGTCGTTGTTGACCATGTCGGCCTTGCCGACGTCGCGCGTGCCGGCCACGGCGACCAGGCGGCGCGCGAGCTGCAGGCGCTCGTCGACGCCGGCCTGCAGCGCGTCGGGGGCGACCCACGACACGCTGTGGCCGGGCGCGGCCGACGGCGCCGCCGCGAACATCGGCCGGCCGAAGACCGGCTGGGGCGTGGGGATCGACGCGTTGGCGTCGCCGATCGGCGCCCACGCGACCGCGCCGCCCTTGAGCACCATCCGCGGGCGGATGGCGAAGAACGCCGGATCCCAGAGGACGAGGTCGGCGAGCTTGCCGACCTCGACCGACCCGACGTCGGCCGCGATGCCGTGGGCGACCGCCGGGCAGATGGTGTACTTGGCGACGTAGCGCTTCGCCCGCGCGTTGTCGGCGCCGGGGCCGTCGCCGACCAGCGCGCCCCGCCGGGCCTTCATCGCGTGCGCGGTCTGCCAGGTCCGGACGATGGTCTCGCCGATCCGGCCCATCGCCTGCGAGTCCGAGCCGATCATCGAGATCGCGCCGAGGTCGTGCAGGACGTCCTCGGCGGCCATCGTCGACGCGCGGATCCGCGACTCGGCGAAGGCCAGGTCCTCCGGCACGCGCGGGTTGAGGTGGTGGCAGACGATGAGCATGTCCTGGTGCTCGGCCAGCGTGTTGATCGTGTGCGGGCGCGTCGGGTTGGTCGACGACGGCAACACGTAGGGCTCGCCGGCGATGGCGATGATGTCGGGCGCGTGGCCGCCGCCCGCCCCCTCGGTGTGGTAGGCGTGGATCGACCGGCCGCCGATCGCGCGGAGCGTCGACTCGAGGTAGCCGGCCTCGTTGAGCGTGTCGGTGTGGATCGCCGTCTGCACGCCCCAGCGCTGCGCGCCGCGCAGGCACGCGTCGATCGCCGCGGGGGTGGAGCCCCAGTCCTCGTGGAGCTTGAACCCGGCCGCGCCGGCCAGGACCTGCTCGTCCAGCGAGGCGTCCGACACCGTGTTGCCGCGGCCCAGCAGCAGGACGTTGACCGGTGCGCCGTCCAGCGCGCGGTGCATCAGCGTGAGGCCGGCGGGCGTCGTGCACGTCGTGGCGCGCGTGCCCTCGGTGGGCCCGGTCCCGCCGCCGATGAGCGTGGTCACGCCGGAGGCGAGCGCCTCGTCGACGAGCGAGGGCGTGATGAAGTGCACGTGGCAGTCGATGGCTCCCGCGGTCAGGATCCGTCCCTCGCCGGCGACGACGTCGGTTCCCGGGCCGATCACGAGCGCCGGGTCGACGCCGTCCATGACATCGGGGTTGCCGGCCTTGCCCAGCGCAACGATCCGCCCATCGCGGACGCCGACATCGCACTTGACGATGCCCCAGTGGTCCACCACCACCACGTTGGTGATCACGAGGTCGGGCGCGCCGTCCGCGCGCGTGGCCAGCGCCTGCAGCATCGACTCGCGGATGGTCTTGCCGCCGCCGAACACCGCCTCGTCGCCGCCGACGCAGTGATCGTGCTCGACCTCGATCCACAGGTCGGTGTCGGCGAGCCGGACGCGATCGCCCGTCGTCGGCCCGAGCAGCTCGGCGTAGCGGCCCCGGTCGACCGAGGTCATCCGCGCACCTGCAGCCCGGGCACCTGCGCCGTCCCGGCCAGGGCCACCAACGTGACCGCGCGGGAGGCGCCGGGCTCGAAGCGCACCGAGGTCCCCGCCAGCACGTCCAGCCGGAACCCGGTCGCGGCCCCGCGGTCGAACGCGAGCGCCGCGTTGACGTCGGCGAAGTGGAAATGCGACCCGACCTGGACGGGCCGGTCGCCGGTGTTGAGCACCTCGAGGACGCGACGCTCCCGGCCGGGAGCGAGCTCCACGGCGCCGCCGCGCGTGACGACCTCTCCCGGGACCATCACGGGATCGGGTGGTGCAGCGTCACGAGCTTGCGTCCGTCGGGGAACGTCGCCTCGACCTGGACCTCGTCGAGCAGCTCGGGCACGCCGTCCATGACCTCGTGGCGCCCGAGGACCGCGCGGCCGGCGCTCATCAGCTCCTCCACGGTCGCGTCGCCGTCGCGGGCGCGTTCGAGCACCCAGCACGCCAGCAGGGCGACGGACTCGGGGTGGTTGAGCCGCACGCCGCGCTCGCGGCGCTCCCGGGCCACCATGCCCGCGACGCTGAGCAGCAGCTTCTCCTGATCGGACGGGGTGAGGCGCATCGGGCGGCGACCATGTCAGCGTGACCGGGCCCGCTCAAGCGCTTTCACCCCGCCCGGCGTCCGCTCACCCCGGTCCTCACCCCGGGACCACGACCGGCCGGTGCGACGGTCACCCCGCGACCCCGACCGGCGGTCCCATCAGCCCCGGACGGCGGCGCGACAGGCTGCCTGGCGTTCACGCACACCCCTTGGGAGGGACCCTTGATGCACACGACTCACCAGTGGCGCCGCCGAGCGTGGCTGCCCGCACTCACCGCCTGCCTGGCCGCCGCCGGGCTCGCCGCCGGCTGTGGATCGTCGTCGGACAACGACAGCGCGTCGAGCTCGAGCGGCTCGAGCAGCGCGTCGTCGGGCGGCACGATCAAGGTCGGCATCCTGCACTCGCTCAGCGGCACGATGGCGATCAGCGAGGTCTCGGTGAAGGACTCCGAGCTGCTGGCCATCAAGGAGATCAACGCCGCGGGCGGCGTCCTGGGCAAGAAGATCGAGCCGATCGTCGAGGACGGCGCCTCGGACTGGCCGACGTTCGCGGAGAAGGCGCAGAAGCTGATCTCCCAGGACAAGGTCGCCGCGACGTTCGGCGGCTGGACCTCCGCCAGCCGCAAGGCCATGCTGCCGGTGTTCGAGCGCAACAAGGCGCTCCTGTACTACCCGGTCCAGTACGAGGGCCTGGAGTCCTCGCCCTACATCTACTACTCGGGCGCGACGACCAACCAGCAGATCATCCCGGCCCTCGAGTACCTGCAGAAGGAGAAGGGCACCAAGAAGCTCTTCCTCGTCGGCAGCGACTACGTGTTCCCGCGCACGGCCAACAAGGAGATCAAGGCCTGGGCCAAGGCCAACGGCATGCAGATCATGGGTGAGGAGTACGCGCCCCTGGGCTCGACCGAGTTCTCCACCATCGTCAACAAGGTGAAGGCCTCGGGCGCCGACGCGGTGTTCAACACGCTCAACGGCGACAGCAACGTCGCGTTCTTCAAGCAGCTCGAGGGCGCGGGCCTCCCGGCCGACAAGCTCCCGGTCGTCTCGGTCTCGATCGCCGAGGACGAGGTCCGGGGCATCGGCGCCGCGAAGGTCAAGGGCCAGATCGTGGCGTGGAACTACTACCAGACGACCCCCGGGGCGGCGAACGAGAAGTTCGTCAAGGCCTACAAGGCGGCCTACGGGAGCAACCGGGTGACCGACGACCCGATCGAGGCCGCCTACCTCCAGGTCAAGATCTGGGCCGCGGCCGTCGAGAAGGCCGGCAGCACGGACGTCGAGAAGGTCAAGGCCGCCTCGGCCGGCCTGACCATCGACGCGCCCGAGGGCAAGATCACCGTCGACGGTGCGAACCACCACATCACCAAGACGGCGCGCATCGGCGTGATCCAGCCCGACGGGCTGATCAAGACGGTGTGGTCGTCCGACGGGCCGATCAAGCCCGACCCGTACCTGAAGACCTACCCCTGGGCGAAGGGCCTCTAGGGCACCAGCCACCACTGCGCGGGGCGCCCGGACGGCGTCCCGCGCGGTCGGACCGCACACCGACATGGTCTCACTGCTCTCACAGCTCTTCGTCGGCCTGAGCATCGGCTCGATCCTGCTGCTCGTCGCGCTCGGCCTGACCTTCACCTTCGGCCAGATGGGCGTCATCAACATGGCGCACGGCGAGCTCATCATGGCCGGCGCGTACACCACCTACGAGGTCCAGAAGGCCTTCGGCCCGGACTCGGTCACCGCCGCCTTCCTTGTCTCGCTGCCGGTCGCGCTCGTCGTCGCCGGCCTCATGGGCCTGGCCCTCGAGGCCGGCCTGATCCGCCGGCTCTACGGCCGCCCGCTGGACACGCTGCTCGTCACCTGGGGCGTGTCGCTGATGCTCCAGCAGCTCGCTCGCGACCTGTTCGGCGCCCAGAACGTCGCGGTCGCCAGCCCGAGCTGGCTGAGCGGCGGGATCTCGCCGGGCGGCATCGACATGCCCTACAACCGCTTGTTCATCATCGCCCTGGCGCTGGCCGTCACCGCGGGGGCCTGGGTGGTCGTCAGCCGGATGAAGCAGGGCCGCCGGATGCGTGCGGTCATGCAGAACCGCCAGCTCGCCGCCGCCAGCGGCATCGGCACGGCCGGCGTCGACCGGCGCACGTTCTTCCTCGGCTCGGGCCTGGCGGGCGTCGCCGGCGTGGCGATCACCCAGCTCGGATCGGTCGGCCCGACGCTGGGCACCAACTACATCGTCGACGCGTTCCTGGTGGTCGTGGTCGGCGGCCTGGGCAGCCTGCGCGGCGCGGTGCTCGCGGCGGTCGGCCTCGGGCTCATCAACTCGCTGGCCGAGTACTGGACCCAGGCGAGCCTGGCCAAGGTCATCGTCTTCGTCTGCATCGTCGCGTTCCTGCAGTTCCGTCCGCAGGGCGTCGTCGCCCAGCAGAGCCGGGGGCTGGCATGACCGCGCTGGCCGCCGCCCGCCGGCTCGGCGGCACCCGCGAGCAGACGACGTTCCGGATCGGCTTCGTCGTCTGCGCGATCCTGCTGCTCATCGTCGCGCCGGCGGTCCTGTCGGACTTCCGCCTGGGGCTGCTGGCCAAGTACCTGTGCTTCGCGATCGCCGCCGTCGGCATCTCGGTGGCCTGGGGCAACGGCGGGATGCTCGTGCTCGGCCAAGGCCTCTTCTTCGGCCTCGGCGGCTACTCGATGGCCATGTACCTCAAGCTCCACGAGGCGGGGTCCGGTGGCCTGCCGGACTTCATGACGTGGAGCGGCGTCGAGAAGCTGCCGGTGATGTGGAAGCCGTTCGAGCACGCGTGGTTCGCGATCCTCGGGGCGGTGGTGATCCCGGTGGCGATCGCCACGCTGCTGGGCCTGCTGGTGTTCCGCAGCCGCGTCCGCGGCCCGTACTTCGCGATCCTCACGCAGGCGCTGGCCGCGGCGTTCGTGATCCTGCTCGTGGGGCAGCAGGGGCTGACGGGCGGGACGAACGGGCTGACCAACATCCAGTCCTTCTTCGGCCTGCAGCTCGCCGACGCGGACGACCGCCGCACGATCTACCTGATCGTGGCGATCGCGCTCGGGGCGGTGTACCTGCTGGCGCGCCAGCTCCTGCGCAGCCGCTACGGCAAGCTGCTCGTCGCGGTCCGCGACGCAGAGGATCGGGCGCGGTTCCTGGGCTACAGCCCGACCAAGGTCAAGGTGCTGGCCTTCGCCACCGCGGCCGGGATGGCCGGGATCGCGGGCGCGCTGTTCGTCCCGGTCGTCGGCATCATCTCGCCCGCGCTGCTGGGCGTCGTGCCGTCGATCGAGATGGTGATCTGGGTCGCGGTCGGCGGCCGCGCGTCGCTGGCCGGGGCGATCGCCGGCGCGCTGCTGGTCAACTGGGGCAAGACGGAGTTCAGCGAGCAGTTCCCGTCGCAGTGGACGTATGCGCTCGGCGCGCTGTTCGTGATCGTGGTGGCCTTTGCGCCGCTGGGCCTCGCCGGCCTCGTCACCCGCGTCAAGGAGCGCGTCGCGTCATGACCGAGCCGCTGCTGCAGATCCGCGAGGTGGGGGTCGTCTTCGACGGCTTCCACGCGCTGACCGACGTCTCGCTGGACGCCACCGAGGGCGAGGTCCACTTCCTCATCGGCCCCAACGGCGCGGGCAAGACCACGTTGGTGGACATCATCACCGGCCTGACGAAGCCGACGACCGGCTCGGTCCGCTTCGCCGGCGACGAGCTCGTCGGGCGCAAGGAGCACGAGATCGTCCACCTGGGCGTCGGCCGGACGTTCCAGACGGCGAGCGTCTTCGAGGCGCTCAGCGTGGCCGACAACCTCGACCTCGCCGCGAGCTTCCGGCTCGGCCTGCGGCGCATGCTGCGGCGGGCGCGGGGCACGGACGAGCGCGTGGCGCGCGCGCTGGAGACGACCGGCCTGGCCGACGTCGCCCAGCGGCCCGCGGGCGCGCTCAGCCACGGTCAGAAGCAGTGGCTGGAGATCGGGATGCTGCTGGTCCAGGAGCCGCGGATGCTGCTGTTCGACGAGCCGGTCGCGGGCATGAGCCCCGACGAGCGCACGCGGACGGGCGACCTGATCCGGCTGACCGCGCAGAGCTGCACCGTCCTGGTGGTCGAGCACGACATGGACTTCCTGCGGCGGTTCGCCGACCGCGTGACGGTGCTGCACGAGGGCAAGGTCCTGCGCCATGGCGCGACCGTCGCCGAGGTGCAGGCCGACGAGCAGGTCCAGGAGGTGTACATCGGCCGGGCCAAGGACGGCCGCGGACGCGTGGGGGCCGAGGCATGACCATGGAGTTGACCGTGACCGGGCTGCACGCCAGCCACGGCCGGACCCCGGCGCTCTTCGGCGTCGACCTGACGATCGCCGAGGGCGGCTCGTGCTGCGTGCTGGGCCGCAACGGCGTCGGCAAGACCTCGTTGATGAACGCGATCATGGGGGTGTTGCCCGCCCGCGGTGGCACGGTGACGCTCGACGGCCGCGACATCACGTCCCTGCCGCCGTGGGAGCGCGTGCGGGCGGGGCTCGGCTACATCCCGCAGGAGCGCACCGGCTTCGCGCACCTCACGGTCGCCGAGAACCTGCGCGTCGTGCTCGAGACGCGCGCCGGCGCGCGGCGCTCGGACATCGACGACGTGCTCGACCTCTTCCCGCGGCTCCAGCCCCTGCTCAAGCGGGCGGCCGGCTTCCTGTCCGGCGGCCAGCGCCAGCAGCTGGCCATCGCGCGGGCGCTGCTGACCCAGCCGAAGATCCTGCTGCTCGACGAGCCGACCGAGGGCATCCAGCCGTCGATCGTTGCCGAGATCGAGGACGCGATCGTCGCCTTTCACGACCGCGACGGGCTCGGCATCCTCCTCGCCGAGCAGTACGTCGAGATGGCGCTGCGGATGGCCGAGCGCTATCTCGTGCTCGAGGCCGGCCAGGTCGTCTCGGCGGGCGCGACGGCGGAGCTCAGCGCCGAGGACGCCGGGCGGCTGCTGGCCATCTGACGCGCTCAGCCGCTGACCGGCACGACCGCGACGAGCGCGTCGCGCAGCGCGTGCAGGTCGGCGGCCAGCGCGGCGTGCGGCGCGCCGGTGCCCGCGCCCTGCTCCAGGCGCTGGGCGGCGTCGGCCGCCGCGACCGCGCCGACCGCGCGGCTCGCGCTGGCGACCTGGTGGGCACAGCGGCGCAGCGTGTCGTGGTCGCCGTCGTCCAGGGCGTCGGCCAGCAGCTTGACCTCGGCCTGGATCGACGCCGCATAGGAGGCGAGGATCTGCGCGCCCAGCTCCGCGTCGCCGGCGACCAGCTCGTCCAGCGCGGAGCCGTCGATCGCGGGCGCCGGCAGCGCCGGGGCGCTCGCGGCGTCGGGCTCGGGCCAGTCGATGTGCGGCAGGTACCGGCGCAGCGTCGCCGAGAGGATGGCCAGCGTCGTCGGCTTGGTGACCACGTCGTCCATGCCGACGGCTCGGCAGCGGTCCAGCTCGCCCTTCAGCGCGCTGGCGGTGAGGGCCAGCAGCGGGGTGCGGTCGCGCTCGCCCGCCCGCTCGGCATCGCGCAGGCGGCGCGCGAGCTCGTAGCCGTCGACGTGGGGGAGCTGGATGTCGGTGAAGACCAACCCGTAGGTGGTGTCGGCGAAGCGCGTCAGGGCCTCGCCGGCGTCGGCCGCGGCATCGACGCGGAAGCCGATCGCCTCGAGCTGGGCGGCGAGCACCCGGCGGTTGACCGGATGGTCCTCGACGAGCAGCACGAGGCTGCCCTCGGCCTCCGCCGCCGCGTGCGAGGGCAGCGCGCGGCGATGTGGTCCCCGCCGGGCGGCCTGGGAGGGCAGCCCCGCGAGGCCGTCGCCGGCGTCCGAGCGCTCGGCCACCGGCAGCGTCAGCTCGATGGTCACCGTCGTGCCCGCCCCGGGCGCGCTGCGCAGCGTCACCACGCCGCCCATCGCCTCGACGAGCTGACGGCAGATCGCCAGCCCCAGGCCGGTGCCCTCGCTGCTGCGCGCGTTGTCGGTGCTGGCCTGCGTGAAGGGCACGAACAGCCGACGCTGGTCCTGCGCCGAGATGCCGATGCCCGTGTCGGTCACGGCCAGGGCGAGCCGCTGCTCACCGGCCGCACCGTCGTCCAGCGCACGCACCGACACGGTCACGCCGCCCTCGCGCGTGAACTTCACGGCGTTGCTCAGCAGGTTGCCCAGGACCTGGCGCAGGCGACCCTCGTCGACCACGTGGGCCGCCGCCAGCGCCGGGTCGGTCTCGGTCGTCAGGTCCAGGCCGCGCAGCCGCGCCCCGTGCCGGTGCTGGCCGGCGACGTCCTGCACGAGCGGCCCGACCGCGACGGGCGCGGGGGAGAGGTCGAGGAAGCCGGCCTCGAGCTTGGAGAAGTCCAGCACGTCGCCGATGACCGCCAGCAGCGCGCGCGACGAGCCCATCGCGACGTCGACGAGCTCGCGCTGGCGCTCGTCGAGCGCGTCGAGCGCGAGGATCTCCAGCGTGCCGGTCACCGCGACCAGCGGCGTGCGCAGCTCGTGGCTCATCATGGCCAGGAACGCGGACTTCGCGCGGTCGGCGGCCTCGGCGTCCTCGCGCGCGCGGCGCAGGTCGGCCTCCAGCGCCTTGCGCTCGGTGACGTCGGCGACGTACCCGTACAGCTCGGCCGAGCCGTCCTCTCCGCGGACGGTCAGCGCCTGGCCCTGCATCCAGGCGATCTCGCCGTCGTCGGTGAGGATCCGGTACTCGTGCGCCCACGCCTGCCCGCTGCGCGCCGCGTCCAACATGGTGTCCAACCATTGACCGCGGTCTTCGGGCAGGACGGCGCGCGCCATCCCCGGGAAGTCGATGTTGTGATTGCGCTCGGTGCGATGGATGGAGCCGTTGCGGCTGGCGAACCGCACGCTGAAGCCGCCGTCGCGACCGACGTGGAACTGGAACACCGCACCGGGCACGCGGTCGGCGATGGTCTGCAGGCGGTTCTCGGCCTCGCGTGCCTCGCGTTCGGCCTCCCGCGCCTCGCGCTCGGCGCGACGCCGGCCGGCGAGGTCGTTCTGGACCGCGTCGGCCATCTCGTTGAAGTCGCCGGCCAGCTGGGTCAGCTCGGCCACGCCGTGCGGCTCGGCGCGGTGCGACCAGTCGCCGTGGGTGATGCGGCGCGTGACGTCGGCCAGCCGCGACAGCGGGCGGACGATCGCGCGGGCGGAGACCAGCAGCCCGGCGGCGAGCACGGCGGCCAGCAGGACGAGGATCGCGGTCTGCGCGGCCAGCAGCTGGTTCGTGCGCCCCTGCAGCTCCTCGGCACGGCGTGCGGTGCGCTGGTCGACCAGGGCGGTGAAGCGGTCGATGGCCGCCATGATCTTGCGCTTCTGCGCGTGGTACTCGTCGTCGACGAGGCGCTCGT
>Ga0157379_10002582_pt1 | contig 15210 bp, 16 predicted proteins | sample S25metaG_FD_121802 | JGI IMG/M metagenome (GOLD analysis project Ga0157379, IMG submission 121802) | Switchgrass rhizosphere microbial communities from Kellogg Biological Station, Michigan, USA - S2-5 metaG | ecosystem: Host-associated > Plants > Roots > Rhizosphere > Soil | place: USA... | reverse complement strand
GAAAAAGAAAAAGAAAAAGAGAGAGATCAGAGACACATAAAACGTGAACGTATTACCAACTTACTTTACGTCACATCGAAGGCCATTTTCGCTTTTAATCCAGTCATCATTACGTCCACAGAACATATACCGACCCGGTGTGACTTCCCGAAAATGGTCTCCGGTATGAAAATGACCATCCTTGGAAAGCAAGGTTTGATGTGGACAATCCAAAGAAGTTCCCAAAACGACTAGCTCTGTCAGAGTTTCCTCCCTTTTCTTTTGACTGGAGGGCTGTATTGGATAAAATGCATAGGACGTTCCATCCAAAGGCTTGAGGAGATCTAAGGATATAGGCCCATCCGAAAGCATCATCGGTCCACACTCGGTGCTTCCCAAAAGATTCTAAATCAAAATATTAGATTGTCTTCAAAAATTTCTAACGGAAAATTATACCTTCAAAGGAAGTTGCATGCTATATGCCCATTCTTTTTCCGCGGAGCCCAGTTCCAAACCGCTGTACAATAGCTCATCTAAGGCTCGGAGGCTCGACAATAGCCCAGGGTCCTTTTCTGCATTTCTGAGATGAGCGGACAAAAATGTAGCATATTGCGTAAGACGATTGAGGCCACAAGAGGTTATCATCGACTGTAATTCTGTAGAGGTGAAAGCAGGCTGTGAAGGCAAGATTGTGCAAGCGCCGTGGTACATGTAACCTAAGAACACTAGCGACAAAGCTTCGATTGGATGTATTCCACGAGAAATTATGGGGGGACTTACTTGACGTCTGTCCTACATGACAGGCAGATCCTAACCAGGTTGTGACGTCGAAATACCCCATCTTAGCTGGTTTGCACACTGCCGCGGACTTTTCAATAGCACAGCCCAACCATCTGCGTGTATACGGAACGAGTTTCGGACTTCCAGAAGTTGAACCACTAGTATGGAATACCATTAATATCTCTTCTGGCCCTCCTTTGGTCTGGACTGGCGGCAGTTTAACCCTCCGAAAATTGCTGATGTTTTTGGGGATCGCCACTGGATATACAGGTACGGGTGAGTCTTGGAAATTCTCCAAACACTGCGAGTCGCAGATCATAGCCTTAGCATTTCCGCTTTCCATAAGTTCGAGAATTAGGGAGGAATTCGAAAGTTTTAAGCTAAAAAGTTGAGGCACGTATTGTGCTCGTAAAATCGCATATATCTGGACTATATCAGTGTATTCCCATCCAGACAGCCTAAAAACTTGGTTAATAAGATGAATGGAGGCCGATATTCAACTTACCATAGCCCAACAACGGATCCTGACGGTATGTTGTCAACTGCGAATGTCTTGATCCAGTATTGTGCTGTGCCCTCGACCTCAGCAAAAAACTGAGCGTACGTGACGGATCTCCATTGATGGCTCTTCTCCTGAGGAATCTTGAAAATAGGATTAGAGGAATATAGTTCAAAACTTTTCTTCAATACCGTCAAGGGTGAAAGAAACACTGGACTGTCCATGATCTAACAGTGGAGGGCCGTAAAGGACTCGAAGTTTGGCTAGTTCTAGCGTTTATACAGACGAGTGTACTGTTATCATTGACTTATTTAAAATAATCATAAGAGCGAAAATTTATCTAGAAATTATTCATCTTGAGAAACCAAAGAGGACTTTGGTTTGGCTATTTTCTTGGTCCCACACGGACGGCTCTCCACCAGATCTTAAAAGGCTATCTGAATTGTAAGATCTTGATCTTGATAGAACGCATCAAAAATATCTAACAGCGGTGTATCTTCATATATCTGAGATGCGATCCCAGCAGGGATGCTGGACCCATCTCGGATACAACGTGCTTTCCGTCAGACCCTCGGAAAATAGATTCGAAAGGCCACTTGCAGGTATCTTCTGACATCTCATTTATTCTTAATTCAAAGTTTTCACCACTGCTTTTTCCAACCTGGATGCTGTATCTTCGACCGCGAGAGGGAAACCGGAAATATCCGGCCCTTCGTTGAATTTCTTCCACGAGCTCTACTGAAGGATCTCGGGAGTGTAGATTCATTGCAGCATATTACGTCCCTATGAATGTTTTGATAACTCACCAGATAGCATAGAGATACTCCCTCTTTATCTTGGGCTATATCCGTTATGAAGGTCATTTTACATTCGCCTGACATCTTAATTGCAACTAGGGCAAGCCTGAACAAAGATATAGGTACTCTCTCCTACCTTGATAAATTAACGCCTCAAAAGAGTGAAAAGATGAGGAAGAAAAGAATAAGATCTTGGCTCTTTTTGACAGCTGATGAGCCAGGTGTGTTATATACCTTTTAGATGTTTTGCTAGCTTAAGTTTGATCTCGGAGGTTGTCGGATACTTTCAAATTTCGTGTTGGATTGAATCAATCGAGTGATAGCATCGTGTATTGGACTGCTTCTCCAACCTGGTATACCTTTCCCAAACCACGCGCACGGAGATTGGGCGTTTCCTTTCTTCTACAAGCTCCAATTGTGTCTGACGCTCGATTCAACACAGCCCAGTCCAAGCTCAGGATACCATACAGCGCTTCCTGCACGGTAGTTTACACTAGAATGACCTACTACCAATTCCCAGCAGGTTCGGGACTCAAGACCTCAAGCCTGCCAGATTGAGCCGATTCCGAGAAATCGACATGAGTCAAGCCAAGAACATTCGGTTCAGCTGGACGCCGCGGTGAAGTCGCCCGTATGGCGGCAATATGGTGACGCTGAATAAAGGGCCACCCTCTTTTTAGAGAATAATTGTCTGCTAACTTATACCGAGCTTTCGGCGCAATTGTTTTTGTCATCTCCGTCAAAACCAAATCATAACGGAGTCTCCTATTATTACTGGACTCGACCATAATAGTTATTGTAAGAGTATTTAAAGCTCCTGCAGTATCTTAGAGTTTCACCGCTCTAGCGCCTCTGTTGGAAGATTTTTGACAATACGGTTCAACGCCGAAAGTAGATCTTGGATTCTCATCGAAACTTTTCGTCAACGAAGAGTCGCGCAATGATCTAACCACACCTCCAGAAAGTCGGTGCCATCGTTTTCCACTCCTTGATCCACTCCGAACCGTTAAGTAGTTAGGGGGTGATATATGGCCGCTTTCCTGACCAGTTGTCTAGTTTCCTCTAAATGTGGACTAAAAACAACTGCCCGTGTTTGATTCTCCTGATAGGTATAATTTGTTCGGAAAGTTGTTTTACCAACGAGAGAGAGGTATGTTGTCTCATGTGGGAAATCTGCCTCTGAAATCCGTTTGTTCAAGAAGATGGAACTGAACTGCGCATACAATATCATACAGTATGTCATAGATGGTAACCGAGATAGAGCTCTGCGCATAGTTTCTTCTAATCTCTAAGCAAATAATAACGGAAATATCTAAATATATGCAGGATAAAGGAGGACTCAAGGTGTCAAACAAGATGAATGAATGCATAGTGGGAGTGTGAGAAGGTTGATACTTCAATGCGTATTCGTACTGAATTGGTATACTTGCCACTAAAAACGAACAATGAATAATATGACGCAGGCATGAACAGTGGGTCACTTACAGCTGCAGTATCACCGCAGATTTCTGAGGTGTTTTGTGGACAGACGGCTGCACCCGTGGGAGCAGGTATTCTGCCGCTAGATAGGTTATTTCCACATTCTTCGAGGATCTTGTTTGAACGCGTAGAGGACATCGTTTCAAAATCCACTTACCGCAGACCTAAGGCACTGAGTCAATGCGGATATTAAATCCAAATGGAAGTCTACTTACCCCACCATCACTTATTGAGCAGAGAGAACAGCCGAAGTTATTAAAACACCAGGTAAGACAATTCTCAATGCTTCCAGACGTCTTCTGAGTCCCAGCTATAATGGCTTCCACCGCAAATGGCTGTGAATTCGGCTTGGTATTACTGAATATAAGATCAGATGCTGAGAAAGCTACAACATCTTGGTAAAAGAAGTATTTGAACTTACTCAAATGTTCCAACGTAGTTCCAAATTCCAGTTCCAACAGGCAACTGAGTAACAAGTTTGGGTCCTTGATTTTTACTGAAGAGGCTTAAACGATTGGCTCCACCACAATTTGTCGCCGTAGAAAATGGACAGGGAACATTGCAATCATTCAGAGGTGCTTGAGTGGAGTTATTTATCAACTGGTTCCCGCAGTCTGAAAGGCGATAGTGAGTTTTCTTTGGAATCTAAGTAATGGAAGACTTGGCTTACAGCATTCCTATAACTAATTCGTAAGAATTTAAGACAAACACATAGAATTTCTTACCCTTCCAAACTCAGCGCCTGCCAGAGAATAATTCCTTTCGTCACAGAATGCGGCGCAGTTATCCTGAGTACTGAAAGCTGGGTCGAAATATGATGCAGCGTCGATAGCGCGGGCGTTCGTATTATCACTAACACAGATAGTTAAGAATCATACCGGTTTCAGCAGCAAGAATCATACGTAAAGCAGCCAATGGCTGTCCAGCCGTCGGGCAGCTGATTCTTCAGTTAATTTGCCGGGTAGACATGACAGGACAAAACATAGCTCACCGCAGAAATCTTCGTAACTGATACTAAAAGTACAAGAAAAGATAGGACAAAAGCCATTGTATCTGACTCAGATTTTTAATTTGAAGGATTTCGAGGGGTAAAGACAGGAGCGAAGCCACTGGAACATGAAAGGTGATGATCCACCTGCCTTTAGTACGCTCCTCCGTGTATAAACCGGGGCCTCTTCTGAGTTCCTCTACAGGGCCATCAGTCGGAAGCTCGAAGTTAGTGACATGGCAGACATGAGATGTAGTGATTTAGCGTACCATTTTCACTATGCTGCAGATGCCGCCGTTCGCCCTCAAAGATTAAAGATAACCCGCGGACGAAGGCTAATATTGTAGCAATCTGCCAACGAGAAACATTTCCAGATGATGGTACCTGTGCATAGAGATGGACGATACTGTGCTCAAGAGAATAAAAGTCAGTATCGAAAAGAATAAGTTTATAGTATAATTCACTCGCTTACCCTTACCAATGCAATAAACACATCCGCCGCATCAGATAGACTGCTCTTGTTTAACTCTGTTGCATAGCAAACTCATACCAAAGTAAGTAAAATACCTTCACCAACTTTCACACCGTGGGAACCGATGATGTCCTTTGGACCCGAACGATGACAGTTCAAGGATACACAGGAAGAGAATCGCTCCCTTAAGGCACTTTGTAACCAGACATGTGGTTAAAATATCATCGAATGAAAATTTCTCTCCCTGTCATGGTGAATCTGCCATAGCATGCGACCCAGGTAGAGTTAGTATCGGCGAAAGTTAAAGGTCAAGTGTCTGCGATTTCTCTCTCCAATGACATAAAAATCAAACGCTGATGGTCCAAGATAGGTATCGTTGAATCCTCACGTTGTTTAATAAGAAGGCTTTAATCTTTCAGTGACAACGAAAGAACCAAGGACTGACAGATTTTGTCAATGACACCTCTGTGGCAGATGACAGATATCATGGGGCGGCTTCGCGTACGAAAGGCATATTCCTGGGATGTTTTACACAAAGGATGATGCCTCGAACTTAAGCTGCCAACGTGGCGTTTATCAGCCAATAACTCGAAAACACAAGCTTAGAATTCGAAGTTCAGAAGGCATGCGGTATGGCCTTCATTAACTTAGACATGATCTGTCAGGGAGCCTGGATCGACGGACTTCTCCCTTAAGTCTGGATCGACGGACTTCTCCCTTAAGTTGCTTTAAACGTTCAGGTATTCTCAAATATTGCGCAAGTAAGTCCGGGGTCGCAGTTGAACGCCAGAAGGGAAGTCACCTCTTTGGTTGGGGTTTCGTTAACTGAACTTGTTTTCCTAGTCCTTCTAAACCTGCCAGGACTGCATTATTATCCGCACTCGGAGGTATATGAAGGGTATAGCGTACCAAACTAGTTCACGAAGCGTCGGTGAAACGAGCGGAACCAAAGGGGAGGGAAAAAGGGGGATTATGATCTGATTAGAGATGGCTCGGGAGTTCAGGAGGAGCGGGTGCAGAACAGATGGGCTTGAGTAAAATGATTAGTAAAAGAAGCAGTATACTTAACTAGATGAAAAGAAGAGAGTTTCTGAAGTGTTGAATTTATCGAAGATATAATCTTAGCTTGACGGTTCGGGCAGCGTGAAATTGACGTTCGTGATCCTGGAGACAATGATATTACAAGCTGTAGGAGAGGCACGCTCCCTGCACGGGGATTTCGAAGCATTTCTATTTTTAGAACAGTCCCTTCCACCCCTTTGTTCTCATTTTCTTGTCTTTTTTCGATTATATATATATGCTTCGAGACTGAACAAAATATATACTTCGAAACTGAACAGTTCTCCTCTACTTCTCTCATTCTGTTCCTCTGTTTACAGCCACAGAGCGCAGTCTAGCAAAGCTCTGAGTGTCCTACCCCAAGAGGAACTTTCCGAAATAAACCTTACTGTGATTAACACTAAAAAGAAATATCAAATCAAATCACAGCATGTGGGAAACTTGAAAGCCCCTGGCGAAATAAAGGAGTGAAAAGGTCGGAATTGGTATATGTAAAGTATATCAAACAAGATGTACGGATGACAAACAATCACACTTGCGAAGCGAGTTACCTACAACTCTGTAGCATCACTGTATTCACTGGCAGAGCTAAGAACTGGATGTTGCATATTAGGGCTCTGAGGACTCAAGTATGAACCCCCGTGTGAAGTGCCAGGTGAAGTGGGAACAGGCGTATACGAATGTGATGACGTAACGGAGGGGACGGGCGGAATACTGGGTAGTGGTGCTGAATAAGGTCCCGGGCTATATGCTGGGGGAAGCGTCATGGTGGGCGATGGAGGAACTCTCATTTCCTGTTCAGGATTATCCTGGTAAAAAAAGGGTCAATATGACAACTGAATAGAAAGAAATCCGAGAGTGTCAGAAAACGTACAAATAGACCCAACGATCCGCCACCTTCCTCTAGCTGTGGACCTCGGTAGGATGATGGACCTGCTCTTGCGCCTAGCGGCACAATCTCTAAAGGATCCTCTTCCATCATCATTGGCCGATGTGGGTGGAAGTTATGTGGTTGCGGAGGTTCAACAGGTGCTCCTTGAACCTTCTCGGGAGGGAAGTAGTTCTCGGTATGTCGAATAATTCCTGTATCAGGTTCGGCAGCAGCGGCTTCCCTACGACGCTTTCGGATTATGAACCACGCAATTCCGGCGGCGATGGCTATAGCAGCCAGGCCACCAACTATACCACCAGCGATGGCGCCCGCTGGTGCACTTTTACCGCCTGAAGAACTGCCGACCACTGCTGATGGATTGGACTGATCGATAATGAAAGCGGCAGTGGCGTTCCAGAGATCACCAGAGATCTTAATGGAAGCCCATGTAGGAACTGAAGTTCCAGAAGGGATCGACAAAGGGTATGATCCATTACTGAGGTCATCACTGGAGCAATTCGCTGACCATGCAGACCATCTAAAGTATCCGGAATCAGATCCATCAACCCTACAAATAATCCTGAAAAATATGCTCTTACGTGATGATTGCTTGTTGTTGGCAGACTGCACATGCAGAAACTAAAGAGTATGTTACTGTGCTGCATGAACATTTGTCGGATGATGTTGGTCCGCTATAAACAGTATGGTTGTCGAGAGGATTAAGAGCCCAGTCTATAAGAGAAATAGTACAATTAGGCAATGTAACTGACAATAGGATGATTGAACATACTGCCATCATGACACTGTCCTTGCAATGCCGCACCCACTGCACGAGCAAGTCAACAGAGGTCCACGCAACTCTTTCCCAAATAAATATACCTTCGCAAGGGGTCTGTCCGAGCGGATTTGTTGCCTATGTAAGAAAAAGATAAGTAGACAGCGTCAAAGTAGACACTGAAATATATTCACCCAACTCAGCGTTTTACATTGCACACTTGAGGTCTAGGGTGCTGTTAGTAACTATTAATAGAGAACAGACTGAAGAAAACGCACGGATGCTGCCCATGTAGACGTTGCAGAAACCAGCCCAAGGCCGATGTACTGTACCAATTTGTGCATTGACTCAGTTGCAAAGACGAAGAGGAAGAGAAGAAAAGAGGAATACCCGAGGTAGCGATCATTGCGAACCTGGCATCCTCATTGTTCAGTCGGCAGTTATTGAGGGGATGATCGGGCGAAATGCATGTATATGGTCGGACCGCCGAGTTGCTTTAAGTCCGAGCCTTTCAAAGGTCTTGACGGGATACAGTGCTTTCGAGGAAAGTTAGCCATGACTGTAATTATTTTCCTGTGCCGGTTTATTCATGTCTAAAGCTGGGGGCTTTGAGGCGATCATTCAAAGATTGTCGGGGAAAGTTCCCAAAGGGGCATAGACTATGTCCTAAAGTGAATATTCCCACGCTTTCACGGAATGCCTACAGAGTCCAATAAATTCTAGCTCTTGCTACAACAAATGGTAAGGTGATACACTAAATGGTAGGAATACCAGCAATTATGCAAATATCACCAAAGTTGGAATGTGAAAAAAGATTGTGAACAAAAATGATAAGAAGAAACGAAAAGAATAAGATAAAATGCGGCACAATGAGGTCGTCACATATGGCATAACGGGGTCGTGAGTATAGACAATAGAATGAAAGTGGTTGATGAAGAGACCTGAGAGATGAAGCGTCCAATGTAAATGTCCGAAGAAAGAAGTATGCACAATCAAGAAAAGAGATGATTTGTTTACAAGTGGTGTCATCGTCGACTTCAGGGAATTCGAAAGGCGAGGGATCACCGTCAAGCGATCTCATAACAATGGTGATTGGCCAGTATATTGAGACCGGCCGGACACTCCTCCTAGCAAGGGGTATAATCATCACAACTGAGATCCGTGCCATCATGATTTCTCTGGCGTCTCCGCTCGAGAAAACAGAGTTGGTGCAACGGTGCTCAGCGACGCTGAGCCAGACGCGAAAGTCTCTGTTCTCGTCAATACCGTCATATCACCCGTACCAGGTCGACTTGTTGATAAAGTCTCCGTCTCACGACGCTCTTCGATAGGTGACACTGGTGGCTGTAATGCACTGACACGTTTGAGAGGTGGAAGCTGAGGAGCTCCTGTTGCACCTAGATTACCACCCACAGCGGACAAGCTGGCGCGGTTTATACCTGGTCCTTGTGGTAGCTCTGGCAATTCAGGTAGATATCCCTGTTCACTATCCCGAGAGGAAGAATGTGATAGTCCTTGTGAATGGGATGTGTGTTGCGAGTGATGTGACGGTCGTGACGAGTGTGAGCCAGAATTATGCGATAGATGATCGTCGGATGCGTATCTAGATACTCGTGGCGTGAGAGAGAAGCCCAGGACAGCAGGAGAACGTGGGGTGGGCATGATGAGGTCTTGGCCAGGTTCTGAGGTTTCTGTTAGAACGACGATGGATCCCAGCTCAGATGTATGGTTATCGGTAACGGTGAGCTGAACGGGATGCTAAAAGGGAGAACATTAATTGTTATACCACAGACAAAATCCGAAAAACCCACCTGCCCGCTGCTGTCCCGTGGTTCATGTCCCTGTCCGTCACCACCTTCCGCCACAACTTGTTGTATCCTCATACGATTCCACTCACCTCCAGCGCGAGGCGGTGCATCTTCGTACGTCTCACTGAGCTGATTCGACCCAGTTGATCGCGATCCTCCATCCCAAGACTGGACGTTAACCAATCCAGGAGGGAATCTCAATGCAGTGCCTCGTGAAGCCATAGAAGACGTTCTCGAGCCACCACTAGGGCTGTCGGGTATGAGAGGTTGAACCAAAGGAAGAGTTGTTTCAGGTGCAGGAAGATCCAGTACGTCCACAGTACGAATGGTTTGGTCGGCTATGTCAACGTCTGGCATCTCAGGTGCGTCGACGAGTCTCGATTCATCCGACCGTAATGAATCCTGGGGAGTCTCACGCGCATCATGGTATATTGTCTGTCCACTCTTTGCACTACTGGCATTACCACTGGCAGCACTGGCAGCGGACATACGCATTCCAGGTGGACGCATGCCAAGTTCAGGATCTATGCCCAGGAAACTGTATCCAGATGCTGGACGAGACCCAAAGCCTGGGTGTAATAGGGCTGAGCTGGGACGAGTTGCTGGTCTGAAGTTGAATGCGCCAGAGCCTGGTCGACTGCCATTTCCTGCACTACGTCGATTCGAGGACGCGGTTGAACGACGAGTTCCACTGGGACCAGCGACACCAGCTACTGCTTCCATGCGCCTGAACCAGCTGAAGCGACCGAGGCCCTTAGTAATGCCTACAATTCCGCTACCAAAACGAGATGTCGGGGCTGGACTGGACGACGCTTCATCGGTCTCCTCATACTTCTCTTCGTCATCAACGCTCTTCTCGCCAGAACCGACATTCGAGATGATAGCACGTCGCGGTGTCCCGGCATTAACTCGTTGGGCTGTAAGAAGTGCCGCGCGTTCTTCAAGGTCCACCGAGACGTTCGATGAGCTGATATAGCTTGCTCGAGCACGAGCTGTTGCCTTCGAGCGGTTCCTAGCAATCTCTGCCTGGCGTTCTGGCGAAGTACCAGGAGGAATAAATGCAAGAGCAGGATCGCTCAGACTCGGCATATGAGTAAGTCCACCGGGACGTTCGACCGAACGCTGTGGACGAAGAGGCGATTCCCACCAAGGGACAGCGGCACCAGCTGGAAGAGGAAGCGGAACACTACTTCGCTGTGATTCGGTATCGTGCGGATTCGGTATATCCAGGTTCGAACCCGACCCCCTTGGTACATTTCGGAGAGTCATAATCGGTTCATCCTGTGTAGGAGCGGGATCCTCGGTCGATCGTCGCAACACACCTGTTTCGTCCGCTCGGGCAGGGTTGAAGAAAAGAGAGCTGGCTGCGACAGTTGAACCGCTGCCGTTGTAAAGAGCGGCGGCTTCAATGGGATCAGAGGAAGAGGCGTTCGTTCCAGAAGAGAGGTTGCCTGTTCCGCCGTTTTCGCCGCTTCCGCCTGTTCCACCCGTTCCGCTAGTCCCACCCGTTCCGCCAGTGCTTACAGTACCAGTGGTAGTGCTAGTTGGTTGAATTGCTCTTGCGGGTTGGGAACGTCGCCATGGATGGGCAAGCAAACCCATAAGACCGCCACGCTCTCGCATGTTGGAATCGGCTAGGAACGCGTCGCCTTCCTCAGCTTGACCTGCTTCAACATCACGATTGCCACTTCCGCTGCCGCTACCACTGAGGGCGGTAGGATGCTCGATATGTTCCCAGTTATCCGACATTGCACTTCCGCGATTAGACCTACGACGGCGACGACGAAGGAAACAGAAGAAGAAGGCGAGAGCTAGGGCCAAAACTACCACAACAGAAAGGGTAGCTCCAAGAATCGTGGCGAGTGGAGGGCCATGGCTCCTGGCTAATGCAGCTGAAGCTGTAGACGTCGGTGAAGCGGATTTAGGTGTAGTTTGTGAAGGTGAAGAAGTAGGAGATGGTGTGGAAGATGGTAGAGGAGTTATAGAAGGAGTGGTTGAAGAGGAGGTAGATGAGCTAGTTGATGTTGATGTTGACTCTGAAGCACTCGATGAAGAAGTCGATGATTCAGATTCGGTAGTAGAAGGAGGACCAAATCCGATAGAAGCTGGAAATGTGGAGCCTCCAAACACCCAACCTGGACCGAGAGGAATCTGAACCGACATGTTATCAAAGAACGATGAAACACAACAGATAAACGCACACTGGGTCCAAAGTAAGTTAATGGCATTTGAACTATGAGTGTTTGTGTTGTCTCCACACCGCCAACATCTGTTGTAATGACGGTGGGCGATAACCATGGAGGAAATTCTTGTGTGGGACCGGGTTCCTGTGTGGGTGCGGCCATTTTGCTTCTAAACGACTGTTTGTCTGTGAGCGATGTATTGCTCGATGTGGTAGCTATAAGATGTTAGTCAAAAGATCGTGAAAGAGTTATCGGAATCCCTAATGGGTGCGTCCTGTAAGGATTTCACCAACTGGGGTAAGTGCACAGGTTAACAGGGCAGAGGTGATGGCGGATTACTTTGAAAAAAGGCAAATAACACGGATATTTGGGATAGGTTTTTGAGGAATTAAACGTTAAGGGCGTGGTAAGTCGTGAAGTAGACCGAAAGTTAAGAAAGTGGTAAAGAAACTACCCTTCTTTAGCCGTGGTCAGAATGTCTGAACCAAAGCGTGTCGGTCACGTGACAGTCCCTGATTAGTCACCGCTTGAACCCAGTGCTAAAATGCCCACCGCATCAATCTCATTCTCATTGTCAACCAGTGCATAGCTGACTGGTAAATCCCCTGCCCATTGTCTCTGAAATCGCTGAAGAATTTATTGGCAACTATCATCAGTGTAATAAACAGAATTTTAATGGAAGATCGACTTCAAGAAATCAAAAGAATCGATGACGCTGGACAGAGTTGTGGAAAGAGATACTTGGCAGCGAACAGAATATACAACATCGTTTACGCAAGCAAGCAGCGAAGGAGGAGAACAACTACGAGTAACTTTTACACATATGGGAGAACGCCCATACTCAAGATTCTACAGCTTCCAGAATTGTCGATTGACGCGATGATTTGTTCAATTCCTCAGAAGCACGGTTGCTGGTAAGTACTTCAAATTCCCTCTACTATTGTAATGACACAGCCAGGCGACAACTCGTTTTGGAATGTAACTACTCGCCTCCGGACAGCTGTTCGCTCAGAAATAAATGCTATTCTCTAAACCTACCGGGACTGTGAAATTCGAACCACTTCCACTAGCCTTACGAAACACGCTTCAGTAAAATTCCTAATGCACCCTAAGTAAGGACGGCCCGAGACTGGGCTGTACTTTGACCCCAGGCCAGTCTCGGCCCTGGGTCTTTTCACCTGCTCAAGCCCAATGACCCCACCTTCAATACACTATAGCAATCATGCATTGAAGGCGATGTTCAATGTTCCGCGGGCATCACTCCTTCGGAGCTTCCAACTCCATTTTAGTTGCCCCGTTTGCCACACTTTACATCTCAGACTCCGCCTCTCCGCTATACAAAACCCCAGAACAACCCTCTCCGAGTCTATCCATGCGCACATTCAATTGATCAAGGGATATAAGTTTCAGAATTCTGACCCTGGTACAGTTTTGGATAGGGATTCGGAAATTATAACAAGAGAAGAAAGCCTCTAAAACACTCTGGGTTTGCGCATCAATATAATCTTCACTACTAGTATACAAATTGGGTATCAAAAATCCAACCACAGCCTTCAGTGCTTGGTGTGTTGGAAATACTTCAACGAGACGATTTCGAATTTAGCCTGCTTCATCGCATCTGGATTGCTTCGGACAAAGTCCACACAAGCTTTTGAACCACCGGGGAAGGCATGTCCTCCCCATGTACCACAAAGCTCGACTAAAAGGTGAATGGATGAGGATATGCAGCAGATTTTTGAGGTATTACTTACTATTGAAGTTGATGTTCATGGGGCCGAAGTGCTTCTCGATATCGCAGTTCTTGTAGGTCAAGTCGGTTACTGGAGTACCCCATGAGTTTGGGTTGAGCTTGTTGTTCTTGATATCCTTGGGGATCTTAGCCTTTTCGAAGAAGAACGTCTGAAGAATAAATGATATATTAGGGAATGAGTTAAGATAATATGTTCAACCTTACCTTAATGCTCTTCTTTGTCCACCAGAGGATATAAACACCGCCGCCAACTGAGTTCGCCGCAGCACCATACGACTTCTCGTTAGGATCCACATTTCCACAAGCCTCGATGTTATGTTTGGTGGCATCACAATCTGTGCTAACTTTCGAGAGGATACCCGATTGCTGGGCAGCCGTATCGTAGGAGCAACCCCCCGAGGCGTGATACGAGACGGAGTTCTGGGTGGTATTATCACCGACACCCTGGTAGATGTCGACTTCCCCTGAATCGGGCCATTTCTTGTCGGCTCCAGTCAACCAGAAGGAAGGCCACACTCCTTTTCCATACGGAAGATGGGCCGCCTCTAGAACTAGGATGCCCTGGTTAATCGCTTTCTTAGAAGTAATTCGAACGGAAGGGCGCATATCCGGACTCTTCCACTTAAGGTCCTTCTCCACCCGCATGACTACGCGGAGGATATTTAGAATAGTCCATGAAAGGGTTCGAAAGAAGTCTTACCGAAGTTACCGTTGGATTTGACCTTCACTAGTTCATGCATCACGGCTAGTTTCCGAGAAACATAGCGGGCCGCAGAAGGAGAATCTTTGTTTCCGCTGGAATCCTTGTCTTTGTGATCATTCCAATACGTGAAATCGTTGATAAAGCCTACAAGCATGAAAAACAGTATGTAAAATCGACAGACACAGCTCTGGGTAGTGGAACATACGCTTTCCGGTCCAGTTCTCAACCAATGTATAATTACTCTTCTGGTTGTTGCCAAAAATACCTAATACCTCAAAAGCGGATGAGGTAGAAAGAACGGAAAGAAATAAAACAAAAAGTGCGGGTTGCATGTTGGATATTAAGATTGTATGTAGAGTATTAGTGAGGCGTACCAGACGGCTGAGGGATAATGGACAGAGACAGGGACATTTTATACAGAAAGACGAGCACCTGAGATTCGGACCTTCACCTCAAAGGAAGTATGCCCGACCGTGAGACCCCGGACCAAGGTGTCTGCACCTAAGGGTGCAGCGCTTGTACTACCATTCTGTCCTTTGAACGAATTGAAAGCTCTGAAAATCTTGCTAATATTAAAATTAATCGATAACAGACTGGTACGTTATAAGCCCCGTGAATTGTGCTCACTCTGATGGGTCTGCCTTCGTGAGAGGGAAGAAGATGGAAGTTTAATAATCTCCGATGTACACACAGCCAGGGATATCACTTACTGCAGCGCAACCAAGGGAAAGCATGCCAAGTAATGCAGGGAAATGTTAGGTATATTGCACTCTCCCTTGTTCTCGAATTGTATCCCCGTCCATCCAAGTCCTTCACTGACCCTCACAGTAAACTAGGAAACGATCCCGGTCGCTCTTGGAGAGCATCCCTCAGTCCGGTAGTCTCTTATTCCTTTCACTGATGCACTCGTCTAAACAGCTCTAGAACAAAAGACATCGCCGATCCGGAAGTCCGTTGCTTCAAGACGGGCCACCCATGATCAGAGTCATTTCAAAGGTGGTGGGTGTATACATTAGCTGTTCGGAGATATGGGCGGGAAGGGATTCGGGAAGTAGGGTAAGAAAAGG
>Ga0157379_10002581_pt1 | contig 15213 bp, 15 predicted proteins | sample S25metaG_FD_121802 | JGI IMG/M metagenome (GOLD analysis project Ga0157379, IMG submission 121802) | Switchgrass rhizosphere microbial communities from Kellogg Biological Station, Michigan, USA - S2-5 metaG | ecosystem: Host-associated > Plants > Roots > Rhizosphere > Soil | place: USA... | reverse complement strand
TGAGAATGCACAAATTTCCGTCCATCTTCCAGCGTGGTTGTTCCCTTCGACCCATAACTTCTACTTTACTTCCCTTACCGCTGGTCTCTGTGTCTGGCAGACGACACTTCCGACTAGTCAGGGAACCTGCTCTGACGCATGCCGAAGAAGCATACCGCCAGCGATCTCATTTTCGGGGAATGGACCCCATATGTGCTAGGCAAGTATACGTTGCCTTGTTCCAATTACCTCTACTTATTAGTTCCTTTCTTATGCAGGCCTCACAATAGCTATACTCCCAAACCATCATCAGCGTGGGGACCTGAAGAACTCAGACTCTTCCGTATAGGTTACAATGTGTTATTGGCCCTCGATCTTTCTTTGGTGAAGATCTTCAGGAGCCCTCTCTCACAGAGCCCTATTACTCGCCCTATCTCTCAGAGTCATGGCAAGAAGTTTTCACCGCCCAATACCCTAAAGATGCCAAATCACCCCGAGTCAGAGCTGCTCTTAAGGCTCTTCTTGGCTGGGAACACTCCGGCCGCATCACACGCCAGTCTCTTGCAACAGGGATTCTGCGCAAACTAAAATTTATCGATGACGACATCACGCCTTATACTGACTGGTTATTTACGTTCTACATGAGCCACACGCCTGTCAACGGTTATGTCGAATTCGCCTTTCTCAATTCTAGACTCGAATGTCTTTTTACGATGAAAAACATCCATACCCGCACCGACCGTTATAACCAGGCTTATTTGGAGTCCATTGTACCCCGAGTGGTCGGTGAAGCTATTGCTGTAGGGGAGTATAATGTTTCCAAGAGAAATATGAATCTTCCCTCCACAGATATGGGCCCCGAAAATCATGTTCATCTCTTCATTATTTGCATCAAACTTGTGCTAACCTAGTATTCCTTCTTTATTATATAGACACATTCGAGCATTGTCCTGACTCCCACCACCCCAATTTTTTTCCGTATCCCTATTCCTCCACATCTCTCCAGGCAAGTCGCATGTGGCTTTCGACCAGCCACTGACACCTTGGTCTCCACTTGCATCCCTGAGTTCGATGACAATGGCGGCAATGTCATGGCAAATTTGGAGACTAGGAAGGCAATATATAGCTATTACCAAGCGTTCAAGAAGTTTGTGCCACGTCATACACGGGGTGTTTTTGTATTGTAGATTAGGGCTCTCTCATACAGATACAAGTCAGTTTCAATAGTCCTCGTTGCTACATGTCAATCCCTGAGTACGCTTGCTTTCCTTCTTTGTCCTTTGGTTTGGGAGGCGCAGCCCGAAGGCAGCAAGTCTGGCCCAAGCTTATCTCAGAATAAGTTATTGTTTGTCGATATCTGTCCGATGTTTGTTCTTCCCGATTTTCTTGCCACCAAGAAATTGCTAACACCCATATCTTGCTGAGATCAGAAAGGTAAGAGAAGCAGCGAGTGCCCATAGCGGCTTGTAGTTGGGAGACTGAAAAGTGTTGGTTTGGCCGCTGGTTTCTGCATTTTTGGCTGTTGGCTTGGCCTCTTTCCATAGGTTCTTCCGAATAACTACTGTGGCTCCTGGCTGGCTTTCAAATGTCCGAAACGCATTGACAAAGACTAGCAAAGACTTAACTGACTTCCTTCGCCCTTCACAGCTATTTTTGCCAAGATCTTCTGACGGGCTTGGTAAACGGTTCTTCCGCACTGCGATATTACTAGAGTACGTGAGGGATGATGTCTGATTCACCAAATTCTCAACGAGTAATATGAACACAAGGGGAATAAGTAAGACCCTCATCCATTGTAAGACCGCCTAAAAAGATTTTACTCTCGGAAATGCCTATGGGTTTCAAAGAATAAATCATACAATAATTCACTGTAGCATCGGGCATAACTCCACCCCAATGTCTCTCTTGGATTACAACATAGTCCCAGTGTTCCCGGATAACACAGCTCCATGAGGCTATCGTCTCTCGGGTATTCAGAAAAGTGCTAAGTACTGCCACACGGCACAATCTCTAAAATCAATAGATGTTATCAAAAAAAAGTCGAGGGGAGGAGCAGGATAAAAAGGCTCTTATTCTGCCTCAACTCTAATAGGGTCCTTTTATAGACCTTAGAAACCCGCTAAAGGTCTAGTCTTTAACGACGGTTCTCTTCCAGTTGCATACTAAAGGGCATTATATTAATGGCTTCGGACGTTTCGTATCATTGACGTTTCGCGTGATTGACATTCCGCGAGGGATAAGGAAATGCGAATGAGAGGGGTCTGCTTTTGTCCGAGAAATGGAGCTGGTAATAGGAATTTTGAGAGCGCGGACGGAACGAGAGACGTTTCACGCCGAGATTGGGATGAGCATGAGCACTGATAGTTGAGTAAAAAGAAATGGTAGACAACTGAGCGGAAAAGCTGGAAATCAATGGCATACAAATGAAATATCGTCAAAACTGTTTCGCTGAAGAGCTAAAGATAGAGCCAAAGGCTTGCAAATGAAGTCGAAGAGAAAAACACAAAAGCAAGAGCTGAAACCCAGTTCGGCCTGGGGCCAGCTCCTCAAACATTACCCACAGCAATGATGTAAAGGTATTTATGGATAGCATAGACATCTCATTAAGATGAAAAGAGAAAAAAAGATGAGATTTGCCTGTAAACGACACTTAAGCCGTTTGTATCTTATTTGGATAGGGATAAAGAAGAGGTTTTTCTAACGGATACATCACTGATCAGTGGATCGGACCAGGCGCCTTGGATTCTGGTTTCCGCCAGATAACCGGGTCGGGCTTCTTCCTGGACTTCAGATTCTTGCGAGCAATTACTAAATAGACAAAAATTAATCTACAATTACCAAAGGCTCTGTCCGTGCCCCAAAATATTTCAGGCAGTATTTTCTTGACTGTCAGAAACGGACCATCAGAACACTAAGTAAATTGGACACTGCACTCACGGGGTAGCAGCAAGGGTTTGTTTGCGCTTCATCTCCGGAAGACGAGTGATTAGTTTCTTCAACTTCCTAGCCTCTTTGGAGGCCTGGCTTCGACGTGCGTTTTTATTTTGGCTCTTGGAAAGCTTTTCAGGAGGGGGTTGAGGCTGTTGAGGTGGAGGATTGGGGTGAATGTGATATTCCGGGCAAGCTACCGGTAACTGTTTTAGTTAAACCACGGAGAAGACAATTGAGCTTACGTTGCGAAGCATTAAATTCTTCCGTTGTTCGACGGAACTGCTCTCTTAGTAAGAGCAGGCTTAGAGGAACCGCTTCAGGGGTTGAAGTCGAAGAACTTGCAGGATTCGTAAGCTGAGAATATGTCTCCGTTCGTTGAAAACCAGTGTCTTCCATGTCACAGTTGAAAAGAGACTCGGAACATCCAACACATTCCGCATATACATGGCATTGACCATCCTGGCCCACCTTCCCATGACCATAATTCAAACAATCGCCCTGAGAGAATTCCCCATCATGGTGCATGATAGTGTTGAAAAACTGGAACTCTGGGGTGGAAGTCAACGAGCCGGTAATGAATAAGATATATATATATTTAGCACCTTTCCGATGTCGTGGGGCATTGAACATTGTCGCTTTTTCTGAACAAGCATTAAAACTGGACATATTACGAGAGGACGCAGATACTCACTCGAATGGATACGCGGAGAAGATACTGCGATAACGACCCAAGTGTTTTGGGATGGGAGGCCAGTAGTAGCTGCAGAACGCGGCATATGTCAAAGAGAAAGGGAACTGAAAAAATTACAGGGCATACTGGATATTTCTATAATTTCGCCATCGCTCAGTTCCATATCTCCGACTTCCGTTTCCATATTCATGGTGTTGAGAGTGAAGATTAAGTAAGGTTCTGAGGGTCGGTAGTGGAGCACGAATTGTGAGGCGAGGTCGAGATTACGCGTTCACGAATAGACTGGCAGGTCGCGTATTCAAGGTTTGGGGTCCGCTGTCGCGTCGAATGGATAAAGCGAAACAGTAACGTTGGCTTGACGCGTCGAGTGGGGTTTGTTGACACGGTTAGGAGGCGAATGGGATGCGATCAAAGCAATACCTGGATGTCGATTACGCGTCGATGAACGAGCAGTAATACAGAGATAGAGGAGGAGATTTGGACTAGTCGTGACGGTGGTGGAAGAAGGAAAGAGAACGCCCAGGTTAACCGAGCCTACTTACCCACTTTGGCTTGCGAGCACACAGAAATGAATTACATTTGGATATGAAATAAACCTTGATGAATAGTTGATGAATCGGAGTCTGTTATAAGAGCAAAGAGAGATATTCTGAAGATGCTTGAGTTGGTATTCCATTTTATCGAGCCACGCCAGACCGAATCATCATAACAAGGTGAGTTCCCCACCAACTATAAAACGAAAAAAAAAGCTTAATTTTTCACATTATCAAACTTAAAAGTACATAAAACAACTCCTGACAAAAAGGTAGCCCTCCTCTTCAAATAAACATCTGAAGCGGCTGCCGCTCATACACATTTTGCCCCTCACTCAACTCTCCCAAATCCGGATAAAACGGCACCAATGCATCCGCAGCCCCAAGATACAACGCATTATACACCCTCCAATATACCTCCCTCACCTTCCGCGCGGGATGGAACAGACCTTGAAGTGTGTAACTTAACAGTACACCCGGTCCAAGTGTTACCCGCATTGCCTCAATAGCCTCCATAACAGCACCAATAACATGTGGAGACGTCTCGAAACAATTGGGCCATACGAGATTCATAAGATGCATCATGGAGTCTTCGCATCCTAGGCCTGCAACACCAAGGGCCAGATGCTTGACGATCGTGCTTGCTGTTTGACGATGGACGAGATCACGGTCTGTTAGGGCGTCTTCGAGCATGGTTACCACGGAGTCGACATAGTATGCGGATTGGGGGCCGACGTATTCGAAAACGAAGGAGAGAGCCTTTAAGCAACCGGTTCGGACGTTGAGTTCGGCGGTGCGGTATTCGGCTAGAATGGCGGGGATGCATGTGAAGGCTGGGGAAAGTAAGATATTAGTATTGTTGGAACTGGGAATAAATATAACACTCACGTCCACAAGTCTCAGCAACAATAGCGATCGCAACCGTACTACAAACCCTACTCTGCCGTTCCTGCACCCTCAAATTCGTCAACAACACCGACAAAACATCCTGCGGCCCCAACGTCTTTGCAATATACCCAAACGAATTCACCGCCGCTCTCCGAATGGCCTTCTTATGTGCCTTCAATAGATCCAGAAGCTCGAAACAAATTCGCATCCATTCTCGAGCTGGTACGAATTCGGCGCCACGATCGGCAATACGACCGATCAAGTTAATGCACGCTTCCTGGACCTTTTCGTGACGGTTACGCAGAATGGGGGTCATGCGGGGGAGGAGGTCTTTAACGGGAGGTTGCATTTGGGTCATGCCGACGACATTAGCGATGGCTCCTTCGGCGGCGATGATGCTAGGTAGGAGAGAGAAATAAGCATCTATCAAAAAGGATAAGATTTTTGAGAGAGAACTCACCTGCCCAGGGTATCAGGATATTCCTCTCCAAGCTGCTCAAACAACACCACACCCAATTTACTCAGTAACTGATCCTCCCCACACTGCTTAATAACAACCGCCAACCGTGTCGTCAAATCTGCAGCCTGCTGTCTCACCTTCGCACTCTTATTATTCAACCGCCACAGAACAGTCGAAACGATCTGAGTGAGGTAGGGTTTGACGCGGATACCGAGGGCATTAACGACCGTGCCGAATCCGTCTAACATGACTTGGTCTTCTGTCGTTTGTTCTTGGAAGGAGTAGATGATGCCGTCGACTAGGCGTACTTCGAGGCGTTCGTCGATGTCGGATGCACCGAGCGATGCGATGACTTTCGTGATTGTCTCCATAACCATCTTTCTGTACGGTTCTGCATCGTCTTTAAGACCATCGGCAATCTTTCCTACAATCTCCGCAACACCGGCTTTTTGGGCCAGTTCAACAGTGGTTTCTACGACTTGACGATAGTTCCGTCGGTCCAAAGCCATACGACGAACCCAGAAGGACTTGAAGAAATCGGGTAAGATGGCTTCTTTGATATACTGGGGTGTGACACCCTCTGTTGCAGCAACCTGCTTAACCACCTTCAAAACGATCTTCTTCATTTCTTCGTCTGATGTTTGGAATTCACGGATAAGAGTATCGGTGACACCACCTCGGGTGTAGTAGTTTGCGTACTCGGGATCCATCAGGGGAATAATGAAACCGATAGCTTTCAGGAATGCTGCCAGACCCTTTCCACGGTGCAGACGGATACCGCTCCAGAGAGGTTTTAGAACGTTATCGAAGGATTCGATACCGTATGGTGCGGCGGCTTCAGCAAGAGCAGCCAAAGCGAGGGCAGTCATCGTACGGACCTTTTGTTGTTCATCCTCTAGACCATGAGCGATGCAATCAACGAGATTCCGGAGATGGGGAAGGACAGCACACCCCATCATGATAGCAATCTGCTGAACGATACGAATACCAGTATGGCGGGCTTGCCATGACTTCTTTGAACGACAAACAGCTTTGAGGAAGGGAAGAAGAGAGGGGATACCAAGTGCGGATGCGACAACAGAGAAGGCACGAGCGGTGGTATTTCTTACGTACTCGTCGGCGTGGTCGATATCGGGACGCATTGTGGAGATCATGTGTGCAAGACCGGCGGCTTTGGAGAGGTTGGAGATGATTTCGCGACCTTCGACACGGGCATAGTAGTCTTCGTCAATGAGAAGAGGCTCGATGACGACAAGGATTTTGTGGACATAGGGCCGGACAAGGTCATCTAATTTGTAGAGGACACGGTCGATGACTTTGACCAGTAAATGACGTTCTTGATCTTCGAGAGTACGTTCCATGAGAAGCGGGAGGATTTTATCGAAGAGGGGACCTGCACCGAATTCGCGTGCTTTGTCTGTGATTTGACGAAGAGCAGTCTTGCGCACGGGTGGTGTGCCGTTCTTGATCTTCAACAATAGCCGCATAATCTTGCGCTCCTTCATTTCATCAACAGATAACTCAGTCTCGTCTTCTTCCTTCAGAATCTTAGCGAAATACTGAGCATCTTCAGCCTTGAAGAAAGCTAGACTTCCGACACCTGGAATCTCGGTTGGCAATTCCGGAGCAAGACCTGCAGCGGCTGCTGTGGCGGCAGCATCAGATTCGTCCTGAATTTGAAAACCTGTGAAGACGGGAGTGGGCGTTGCCAGGAGTTTGCGCGCAGGGGCGTGGGCATGGGCGTAACCTGGTGGTGGGGTAACAACAACATAACCCGTTGGGGGAAGAAGGGCGTCAAGCTCCTCGTCTGTCAGGTATCGGTTGTGCTTGTCTTCAACGAGTCCTGGGGCGTTCATGTAGATAGGAACGGGGGTGCTTGGACCATCGTCAACAGCAGGTGTTTGATCCCATCGCGAACGCTTAGTGACTTCGCCAGATACAGCGACTTCAGCAGGGGTTGCATCCCATCTTGAACGACGCTTCTTGGGGGCGGATTCGGTTTCTTCGTTTGAGGGTTCCATCTTGTCTTCCGCCTTTGCATCTGGCTCAGCAACATCCCACCGACGCTTCCGCTTTGTCCCAGACGAAGCCTCCGCCAATTCCTTTGCAGCAGCTTCGAACTCCTCCCTCGGAGGCGTCTTGTCCAAGTCCATCTTATCCCTTCCCTCTTCCCTCTCCTGTCGCTCCTTGTCCTCAATTGCTCTCCGCACTCTCTGTTCCTCCTTCTCCAAATTCGCTATCCGCATCGCCTGCTTATAACCACTCTCCTCTGACCCATCCTCCTTGAACGCATCTCCACTCTCTACGCCCTGACGGCTGAATCGTCGATTATGGTAGTCGGATTGTCGAGCAGCAATTTGACGCTTTGAAGCTGTTTCGGCAAATGGGTCGACATCCTCCTCTTCTGCGAGTTGAGCAAATTCATCTAAAATTTCCTTTGGTGCTGAAAAAGAGTCGACGAGACGGGGCCCGGAAGACATGGTATGTGAGTGGTGTAAAGAGTGGTGGCGAATCCTTAGTTAAGCAGGTGTAGGGCGTCAAAGAAGTCACACAGTCACAGAGAAGCAAGGTCACGCCAGCTTCCCAGTTCCTCATCGTCTTTGGCCGCATCTTGGGATCAGATGCTTCCATATCTTGGTCAAGGTTGTTAGAATGCTAACCCGACACATTTAAAAGCAAGAAATGATACTTCGGAAAGTGGAGAAATAACACCCACTGATCTGTAGTTAGATCCAGTCATTATTTTTGCCTTTATCTCAAACATGGTCGAAATACTATTATGGAGACAACAGCTGCGCCTGTGGAGCAAACTTGGAGAATGTCAGTCAAGCTTGTGGGTGCCTGTGGACGTGTTTTAGTTCAAAAAGGACGCGCCTCGGTTACCACCTTTCTTTTAGTCACCTTCACCACTCGTAATACCCAGCACGACGTAGATACCCGAGCGACCCATCCTCGATTTGGAAATTGCGGATTATGCCCCCGAAGAAGACCCGGCGGAACGACAAATGGCTCACGATCTTGGAAGACCTCCATGCAGAACTGGAGGATGGTAATAAGATGGTTTATGTGCGTGTATTTCTACACCCTAGTTCCCAAATAACTCATGGAAAATTTTAGGTGTATGGGAAGGCTATCAAATCGTTGAAACAGGAAACCATTGATCATCCAGACGTCGAGTCTATTAGAAGAACGGTGAGCTTCACTCATCTTCCACGCTCAGAACGTATATTGAAATAATTTGTAGAAAGTCAAGTTTATCGGCACCGCCCTGTTAACAAAATTAGAAAACGGCGCAAGGGGAGGCGATGACGACGAACCAGGTACGTGCGAAACTCGAATTAGCTCTCAATAAACGTCCTAATTAATATCTAGGCTCCTCACAACCTCGTCGCAAACGCAAATCTGATCCGGCTCCCGAAGCACCTAAGAAACGCGGTCGACCACCCAAGAAGCCGTCAGAAGATGCATTCCACGATTATATACCTGACTTCAGTGAAGCCGCACCTTTGAATCGGGGATATCTTCAAAACACCCCATCTTCATCGCAGACTAGCTCAGATCCTAATACCCCGTCTGTTTCTATGCCTCGGTATTCGTTTGATAATAGTGCTGGGATATCTGACGCGTACGTGCCATATTGAAGGATATAATCGCTTTGCTGATGCTTCATTAGAAACCGTGCCTCGGGATTTTCTTCACAGACTGCAGTTCCAACTCCAACGCCTAACGCAGAGTTTTCCCCACTTCAATTCTTTTACCTCGGTGTGTTCAATTTATTCATGGCAGACCGATTTATTGACACTCACCGCAGACGAAAATAACGTCACTATACGGAACTCGGAAGATGCTCGCGTCGACATTGCCAGGGATTCTCTGTGGTTCAAAGTTCGCTTTTCAACAGACAACTTATCGGTCAGGCATCCTATCATGCCTTGTTTGCGACCCAAGCCTACTCTTGATTTCAATGAAGCATCTATATTGGATGCATGGCTTGAGGACCGAGCAGTTGAGGCATTTAATTTGCATATAGCTCCTGGAATTCCTCGGGCCGTTCAGGGCCCTACTCAGACAGCAGCATCCACCTCCAACAGTCAGCCGGCCGCTTCAGCTTCCAAGGGCCAACCCTCCACCTCTAGCTCTAATGCAGTTCAACAAGCAGCTCTTAAGGGTAAAGCTAAAGCACCAGTCAATGCTACAAGTCACGATCCTTACAATTTGGCTGCGGCGCTCCGGGGAGAAGCTCAAAGGAAGAAAATGACTCTCGACCCAAGTAGGACGGCTACTACTTCTTCTTTGCAATGGGAGGTTCGGAATGGACAGAGGGCGGTGACGCAACCAAATGCGAAACCAGCAGCTGCGGCGAATGGTACTTGCGAAACGGCAGGTTCCAGTTCGAATCTTTCTGCATCGACATCTATGGCGCAGCCTGCATCATCTTCAACTTCAGTTCACACCCACGTCCGAGCTCCAGCTCCAGCTCCTCCTCCCGCTCGCCCACAGCTTCACAAGGCAACTACCCTCCCCGAAGGTGCCCTAGACGGCCCATCCCGTCCCCGTTCAATCCGAGAGCTCCCACAATACGACCCACCACCACCACCACCACTTCCTTCCTCCCAGCCCACCATCGCCGAAACTGTTCAACCCACCCGAGCACAAAAAGGCAAAAGACTTGTCACACGCGGTCGTGTCTCCGAATTCGCTGTTCCCCTCCCAGCGGTGGATGATTTCGACAGAGACCTCGATAGACAAGCCATGTCTCAAGATCGTCAAGCACGGACGGGAACGACTTCTTCGTATGTTTCGGCGGATATGATGAATGAGGTTGCGGATTTGACTACGGCATCCGCAGTCTATCCCACTTTCGAGCCTATTATATTTCCCGCAGACTCATACGAGATCATCATGATTCTAGATAATCGCGAAGTCACATCTCACAAAAACAGGGGTTATATGCCAAATACTCTTCAAGCGAAAGGCGTGAATGTTGAGCAGCGTCCTTTGGCTGTTGGTGATGCGCTGTGGATTGCGAGGGGTAGAATTATGAATCCTGTGACGAGAGAGATTGAGGTCCAGGAATGTGTGGTTGATTATATTCTCGAGAGGAAGCGGTTGGATGATTTGTTGGGGAGTCTTCGTGATGGGAGGTTTCATGAGCAGAAGGTGAGCGCTATATCTTTTTGGGATGATGGTATCCAGAGCTGAGGTTGATGGGTGGGATTAGTATCGATTGGCGAATACGGGACTAAAGGTGTTTTATCTTGTGGAGGAATATAGCGTGAAAGTCAATAAGACGATGGAAAAGGCCGTGAATACTGTGAAGTCGTCAACCCAGATCATCGATGGGTTCCATTTAAAGGTGAGATTTTGTTTCGGATTCTACTACCTGAGTTTTTTTCCTTATTAATATATGGTATTACAGGAAACCCCTAATGTGGAATATACCCTTGATTTCCTTGGCACTATGCACAAGACGATTTGCAGCATGTACAAGGTATATGCGAAATCAGCGTTGTATCTCATTCCTAACTAACTTGTGTATCACATAGGGAAAACCCCTCTACCTAATCCCCCCCGAACATGTCAAACGCCACAGCTACATGGGCCTCCAAAAATACCTCCGCGACACCCAACCCCACATCCGTTACATGACCACCTACACCTCCTTCGACGCCCTCAACAACAAATCCAAAAACCTCACCTCCCGCGATATCTTCTCCCATATGCTCTTGTGCATCCGAGGCGTCAGCGCAGAGAAAGCTACGGCGATAACAAAGTATTACCCTACGCATCGGAGTTTATGGGATGCGTTTAGGGAGGCGGAAGGGGAAGAGAGAGAACAGAGATATAGATTGGGAGATAATATTGGAACGGGGAGGGGGAAGGCGAGGGTGAGGGTGACAGAGGCGAGGCATTTGTTGACAAGGCTTGGGAATAGTAATAGGCAGAAGATCGGGGAGAAGTTAAGTCAGGATATTTATGAGTTGTTTATGAAGAAGAGGTATTGAGGTAGTTTGGTTATGGTCGTTGTAATTGTGGTTTCTTGATTGCAGTACATAGTATAGCAACGTGTTTCTTAATATCTGAATATAATTTGTCTTGCATGTTTACTTTAAGGAGATCGCATCTTCATTACCAGTTGGTCGCGTGCTGGAAGCGCAGCAAGTATATCGAGATAGGTTGGGAATACAAGCTTAAGAATACATGGCCAAAGCAGAGTCGAATTACATTACATGAAGGAGAAGGACAGGAATTTGACTACAAAGGAGCCAATCAACAACACAACTTCTAAGTGGACTTTGAAGTACGTACCAACGGATTAAAAGTTCGCAGTAGCGGACTGATAGATAGATGAACTGGTAACTATGGGATTGGATATCTTCATGGTGAGATATCAAGAACCTTGTCGAGCTTTTCCAGCTTGGTCTTGAGCGCGAATTGCGGTATTTTCACGACGGAGCTCCTGGACTACAGCCTGCAAACTTTTGTTAGTGCATGATGCTATCGTTTAAAAAATACACGTACTGCAAGTGCTTCTGGGTTCACGCCGCTCTCGATAAGGCCGACACAGGTTGCCAACGTCTCGCGATCGAGCTGGGTGTTGAGGAGCTGGGAGATGTCATAGAGAACTAGGGGACGCGTTTGGCACGTAAGAAAGTATTATTCACAAGATTTCAAAGCATTTTACTCACTGTCTAGAGTCTCCTGGGCTGCCATTCGATCTGCCTCGCGCGATGCCATGATGGAAAGGAATGGAAGCGGGACTTCCCGTTTTGGGAATAAGCACCCGAAGTCACACAGTCTGAAAATCGACGCAGAAAAAAAAATTTTTACTATGCATTATAAATTTGGAAATCAAACGGAACAGAAGAAGGACTGAATATCAAGCATCTATCTTTATTCCTGCATTTCGGATCAATTGAAGTTTGGCCATTCAATCCGGAAACGTGTGACAGGTTGTGACGGAAGAAAACATCGAACGACCTAAACGCAGGCTTCTCGAAAACAACATCCTCAGCCTCCACCATGGTTGCTGGTCCCTCCACTCGTTCCGATAAAACTGAGGAAAAAGCTGCACTTGAAGCAGCAAAAAACAATGTCACCGACAAAGGCCGTGAAACGGATAGAGCACTCGATACGCATACAACGTCAGTGAGACAATTCTTTTCCTGCACAGGATAGTGACGACCTTTGGGATTGATTAGATACGAGTTTGGTGGCCCGTGGGGTGTTTTGGCTATTATGACCGGGTTCCCGATTATTATGTATTATTGCTGGATCTGCTTGACCTTCTATGATGGGAAGCTCGTGCATCCTAAATCTTTGGAGGACGTCCAACCCTTCTTGCAGACCATGTGGAATCATATAAAACAGGTATGCGTCACTCTTTGCTAGGTTGATAACATCTTCACGTTTGGTAGGACGCGTACCCTTCTCAACATGCCTTGGCAATGTATACGGGATTCGTGGCGTTTGAACTCCTTGTTGCTTTTATTATGCCAGGGTATCAACAGGAGGGCCTGCCTGTTCCGTCGCTGAACTATAAGACACTAATGTATAACTGCAATGCACTTGGATGTGTTTACACCACGATCGTCGTTGCTGGTCTCCTACACCATTTCCAAATCTTCCGTCTTACCGAAATCATTGATAATTTCGGTTCATTGATGACGGTGTCGATGATCTTTGGTCTTGGAGTCTCCCTCGGCGTGTACTTCCTTACCGTTGCAACTGGGAACCAAATTCGGATGTCGGGCAATTTCATTTATGATATGTTCATGGGGGCCATCTTGAATCCGAGGATTGGAAGCGTGGACTTGAAGATGTGGCTTGAAGTTAGGATTCCTTGGATGCTCCTTTTTCTCATCGCCGTTTCTGGTGGAATCAAGCAATACGAAACTTATGGTTATATTTCTCCTGTAAGTGAAGATGCGTCTCTGGCTTTCTGGCTTTCTCATCTCCCCTTGTAGAATATGGCATTCATGATCCTTGCTACATGGCTCTATCTCAATGCATGGTAGAATATATCTTCTCTCTTTGCGGTCACAACTGATTCCGTGCATATAGCGCCAAGGGTGAAGAATGCATCCCTCAAACCTGGGACATGTTCCATGAAAAGTCCGTTTCATCACGTTAAAATTCGCAATTAGTGACTGATTAACGAAATTAGATGGGGCTTCCTTGTCATTTTCTGGAACTTCGCAGGTATGTCTATTTTTGCCAGGTAATAATGCCTTTTTACTCATTCCATCATATCCAGGCGTGCCATTCGTGCGTACGGGCACTTGAAGCTTTCGCTTGCATACTAATCTCTGGTGTAGAGCTACTGCTACTCTATCGTCTATATGGCGACGCACCATCCTGATACTTACAGATTCTCCACTGTTGGCTATATAACGCTTTACTGCACTCTATTGACCGCATACTTTATGTGCGTTTCCATAGTCCAAGACAGTCGCGTCGCACCTGATCGCCTTCGGCATGTAGATTTGACACCTCCATGTCGCAAAAGAGTCGCTTCAAAATGCAACTTCAAGGCACTTACAAGCCGCGCTGGACGTTCCCTCAACTTCCATGGGGAACCATTCATAATCCGACCTATATTCAGACCGAGCATGGGTATGTCTGCGCCTTCCGCCGTTTGCTATGCGATCCCTGACTTAAAATATAGCAATCGTCTTCTAACGAGTGGATGGTGGGCATGGGCGAGAAAGCCTGTAAGCCGGAGTCTCAGCTCAAGTGGCGCAACTGAACACGTTTTCCGTATAGAACTACAGTGCCGACTGGGTACAGAGCTTAACATGGGGTCTAGTAGTTGGCACAGCCTCCCCCATCCCTTATTTCTATTCCGTATTCTTCCTGGCCGTGTTGACGCATCGCGTGGGTCGTGATTTCGAACGGCGAGTCTATTCAGTCACATTCAATATCGTCCCTGTTACTCATCCGCATTGGTAGATGTGCGCTCAAGTACGGAAAGGATTGGGAACGTTACTGCAGTGTTGTGCCATGGAAGTTTATACCCTACGTATATTAGTCGGGATACTCGACACCGGAGGAAGTTCTCTGGTTGGGTCTTGCCTGTTTTGACTGAATACAACCGAAATGGTAACGAGACTGCCTTGTCTGAGCGCAAGATGAAATCCAGCTGGCGTCTGACTCTGAGTCTTGAGATTCTGATGATAGAACATAGAGGGGGAACCTAACGTAATCCGGACTGGCTTGTGGCGTTGTATGTCGATTCCGACGACCAGGAGTCTGACGTGCGGACATATGCGCCCCATGAGAAAAATATCCGAATTTTTCGGAATCCGTTCTTCTTGCTTTTTATAAACACGCCTATACGGCTAGTCCCCATAAACGAAGCGCGGTCTTGATTAATTATTTGTGACTGATGATCAGCCACTGTCCAAGACCCCGGCGTTTAAGTCAGGTTCACACCTGTATGCTTCTGCGAGCGCGTAATGCCCTCGTTGACATGCTACCTTTCTCCTTAACGGCTCAGTCATTTTCATAACTTCCTCTCACAATGCGCGAGCCGCGCTTGAACTCCATCGCCCCCCCAATGCAGAGACCAAAGTCGGAACCCCAGTCGTGTACAGAGTGTCGGAAACGGAGGTACGCAGACGTTCCCATTGTCGTCTGGACGTCGAGATGTTTAATGTTTTGCATTCTAGGTTATCGTGTCAGAGACCTTTTCCATGTATGTAATACTCTCAGAGAACCCGCGATGATAT
>Ga0157379_10002580_pt1 | contig 15213 bp, 13 predicted proteins | sample S25metaG_FD_121802 | JGI IMG/M metagenome (GOLD analysis project Ga0157379, IMG submission 121802) | Switchgrass rhizosphere microbial communities from Kellogg Biological Station, Michigan, USA - S2-5 metaG | ecosystem: Host-associated > Plants > Roots > Rhizosphere > Soil | place: USA... | reverse complement strand
CGGACGATAGCCGTGCAGAGCGATCAGCAGCTTCCCGCGCAGTTGGGGAAACATCGCGCCCTCGTAATAAAGCATGCTGAGTGGTGCACTATGCGGCGGCAACAGGCGCACAGGCTTGGTGTGGGCGGCACTGCCGCAGTCCATGGCATGCGCGTCTGCCCATACCGGATTGGTTCCGGCCATGTCGTAGCAATAGGGCCAGCCATAATGGGCGCCCTGTTTCAACACATTCAGCTCCTCGAACGGCGTATCGGCGGGGACGAAGTCCACGCTATTTTCCGCCTGCAGCAGGGTGCCTGAGCTGTGCCGTACCATGGCGACGGAATTGCGCAACCCCCGCGCCATGACCGTGAAGCTGGCCGACCATTTGCCGTCTCCCAGATAGGCATAGCGCCGGATACCGGCCGCCATATAGTCACCTTCGGATTGGGCGCAGAATTTGTTGCCGTCCGGCTTGCTGTCCTTGGCTGAAGGCGGCCCGACAAGGCACTGGTCACTGGGCGCGCCCACCGAAACCAGCAGGTCGTTGTTCTTGTCGAACATGAAACTGGAGAGAGGGTGGAAATTGTAACGGGTGCGCGTGTCCGGCGCGTCGGCGATCACGGTTTCCACCGTTGCCTGGGGATCGGCGGCAAGCGGATCAAAGCGGAAGATGCGGCCCTGTTCGTTGACATAGACCTTGCCGCCAGTCTTGCTATCAGGGCCGCGCATCATGGCATGCGGCATATAAAGGTTGGTCAGGACGGGCGTGATGACGGTGGGCTGGCCACGCTCGGCGGTGATGCGGAACACCGCCCCACCCGGCGCTTGCCATCTGCCGACATCGGTGACCAGGAAATCCTTGCCGCCCGGCAGTGGCAACACCGTGCGCGGCACCCGAATGGTGCGAGCATTGAAATCAGCCGGCGGTGCCACGACGATGCCCGCACAAAATCCCGGCGCCATGCCGATGGAAGCGCGGGGCCAACCGTCACAGGTCTGTCCCGTATCGGCATAGCGTGTACGGGGTCCTGGCTCCGGAGGTGGGGTCTGGGGTTGAGCTTGTTGCTGTGGAAGCTGGGTCTGAAGTTGAGCTTGAGGTTGGTTCTGTGCCCATGCGGGTACCGCCAAAATCGCCGCCAGTAGAAGAGCCGCCCCCCAACGCATCGTCAGTTGTTCCGCAAAGACCCGCCACGGCCGAACAGCAGCGGCTTGCGGTTGTCGATCACCTTGCGGTTGACGCCCATCCAGCCGATCTCGCCGGAGAAACGGCCATGCTCGATCTTGGGACAGCGATTCATCACCACGGTCAGCCCCGCATCCGTGGCGATCTTTTCGGCTTCCTCGCTGATCACGCCCAACTGCATCCACAGCACCTTGACGCCCAGCCGGTCTTTCTCCGCCACCGTTTCGCGCGCGATCCCGGGCGCGTATTGGGCCTCGCGGAAGATATCGACCATGTCGACCGGCCCAATCCCCGCATCAGCCACGTCCTTGAGGGAGGCATAGACCTTCTGGCCGAGTATCTCCTTGCCCGTCATGCCGGGATTCACCGGGATGATTTTGTAGCCCTTGTTGAGCAGATACATCATGGCGAAATAGGACGGGCGGATGTCGTTGCCGCTGGCGCCCACCATGGCGATGGTCTTGACCGAACGCAGGATGTTTTTGATCAGGCTGTCGGGATGGGTCGGCAGGCTTATGTCGGCCATTTCGGTTCCCGCTTCTCGATGAAGGCGCCAATACCTTCGCAGGCTTCCGCTTCCAGCATGTTCTCGGTCATCACTTGGCTGGCATAGGCATAAGCCTCGGCCAGCGGCATCTCCAGTTGGCGGTAGAAGGCCTCCTTGCCGATCTTCAGGGTCTGGCGCGGCTTGGCGGCGATCTTGGCGGCCAGCATCGAGGTCTCGCTTTCCAGGATCTCCGGCGCCACCACCTTGTTGATTAAGCCGATTCGGCGGGCCTCCTCGGGCTCCACCATCTCGCCGGTCAAAAGCATCTCCATCGCCGCCTTACGCGAGACGTTGCGGGACAGGGCCACCATGGGGGTAGAACAGAACAGGCCGATATCCACGCCGGGAGTGGCGAAGCGTGCCGAGGTCGAGGCCACCGCCAAGTCGCAGCTTGCCACCAGCTGGCATCCGGCGGCGGTGGCGATGCCCTGAACCTGGGCGATCACCGGCTTGGGATGGCGCACAATGGCCTGCATCATCTTCGAGCATTGGGTGAACAAACCGGTATAAGCGGCTCGTCCGGCGTCACCATCGGCGCGATGACGCGCCATCTCCTTCAGGTCATGGCCGGAGGAAAAGACCGGCCCTTCGGCCGCGATCACGATCACCCGCGTGGCGTTGTCGTTCGCCGCTCCCTCCAGCGCCGCCAGGATCCCGCCCATCAGTTCCGACGACAGGGCGTTGCGCGCCTGTGGCCGGTTCAGGGTCAGGCGCAGGATGCCGCCGGTCTGGGCAGTCAGGAGCAGGGGCGGAGGTGGGGACTGGGTCACGGCCTGGGTCATGGTCAGGGAATGTAGTTCGGTAAGGGCGGATTTACACGCCCCCGGGAGCGCGGAACTGACCCGAGAAATGCGCCGGGGCCGCTGTGACCTGTCGTTACGGATTCGCGACAGCCCGGCGCGGTGCTATGCTTCGGGCGTTGGGCATTGGGGCAGCGACCATGAAGCATCTGATCGCAGGACTGGTGATAAGCGCCACGGTATGGCCGGGCGCCGCCAGTGCCCACTGGCAATACACCAGATGGGGCATGACGCCGGAAAAGGTGCAGTCCGCCGCCAAGGGCAAATTGAGTCCCGTCGCAGGACAGGATGGCTGTCCGTCCTGCAGCTCGGTCCCGCTGCTGGCGGGCGACTATTCCGCCGGCGGGCAGCAGTTTCGTGTGGTGTTCGGCTTTACCGACGGCAAGCTCTCGCAAGTCATCCTGGCAATACCCGCCACCAGCCGGACCTGGGGGTGCAATGATCTCTACGACCGCCTGAGCCAGAATTACGGTGCGCCTGTTTCGCGCGCGCCGCTGACCGGGGACGGCACCTTACCCAATTCCCGCTGGCTCGATTCCAAGGAGGACAACACCGTCGCCTTCAACGACACCTCGCAACAGAACGGCATGTGCGAGATCCTCTATTCGCCGATCATGACGGGCAAGGGGCTGTGAACAGGGCGATTTAGGACAGTGTCGTAAATCAAATTCTCTGGCGGAATCTTTTGAACTTATAACGATAGCGCGTGATTGGCTCTGGGCGCGAGATCAGTCCCGGGCGTCTCATAAATACAGTCCAGACCGCGCCACACCTCAAACGGCAGGCCGCCAGAAAAATTCTGTGCTGCCCTGATTGCAGCATGATCGCTTAAATGGACCACCTCATAAACGGCGCTGGTCCTTCCGTTGTTTAGAACCCTGATTTCGTATTCGCGCATGAACACCTCCCTTTCCCAACGGGGAATTTTCACTCCCGCTTTTTGAGGGAGTCCAGACGGATCTTGGTACGATTTTTGGCGATGGAACTCGGGCCGAGCACGGGGAGCGGTAACATTCCGGTGATCAGGACAGTGTCTTGAATGCGAGGCCGGTTATTTTGCCCCGCGAGTTTCGGCAGGATCTTCGCCATTCCACACCGGCACGTTCGAACTCCGCCTCGTAAACTGCAGTGCCCCACGCGGCACGCAATGGCTTCGATCAGGCAGTCAAGAAAGTTACGGGGGCCGCAGGGCCGCTAACTGCCCTTGGCGTGAAGCCGCTCATAGGCTTGCATGATCGCTCGCATGTTGCCCGCCCGGTGTCGATATTCGGCCGCAAAGGCGGTGGTGATATCCACTTCTTGACCGCCCAATCGGCCCGATACCTTCCGCTGCCCGGTTTCAAATTCCTCGGCCTGGGTCAAAAGCCACTCAATCTGGGCGTGGTAGGCATCAAGCAGGGCTCTGCGGGAGGCTTCGGGCATGGAACTATTTTTAAGCCTCACCCAAGAACACCGCAATTGTGACAAGGATTAACCCTCCCCAATGTTGCCGAGGGTTAGGGGAAGGCAGGTAACGTGCATCATCGCCCGCAATTTACGGTATTATGGTACCGCATCAAAAAAATGCCGGAATATCGGGCATTTCAGTTGACCTTAACAGACCAGCCCCCTATAAGCCGCGCCGAAATCATCGGAATACCGCTATGAAAACCTACTCGGCGAAAGCCTCCGAGATCGAAAAGAAGTGGGTCCTGATCGACGCCGAAGGGCTGGTCGTGGGCCGGCTGGCTTCGATCATCGCCATGCGCCTGCGCGGCAAGCACAAGCCCACCTACACGCCCCATCTGGACTGCGGCGACAACATCATCGTGATCAACGCCGCCAAGGTGGTGCTGACCGGCCAGAAGCTGAAGAAGAAGGTCTATTACCACCACACCGGCTATATCGGCGGCATCAAGGAACGCACCGCCGGCGCCATCATGGCGGGCCGCTTCCCGGAACGCGTGCTGGAGAAGGCCGTCGAGCGCATGGTGCCGCGCGGTCCCTTGGGCCGCCGCCAGATGTCCAACCTGCGCGTCTATCCCGGTCCCGACCATCCGCACGAAGCGCAGCAGGCTGAAAAGCTGGATGTCGCCAAGATGAACCCCAAGAATACTCAGTATAAGACGAAGGCAGCCTGACCATGGTTGAAGACAACAAGTTCACCGAACTCAAATCCACCCTGATCAAGGCTAGGCAGCCCGGCGCCGACGATGCCGCCAAGGCGGACAACAAGCGCGACGCCCAGGGCCGCGCCTATGCCACCGGCCGCCGCAAGGAATCGGTCGCGCGCGTCTGGATCAAGCCGGGCACCGGCAAGATCACCGTCAATGGCCGCGACGAAACCGTTTATTTCGCCCGTCCGGTGCTGCGCATGATCCTGCGCCAGCCGCTGATCGCCACCAATCGCGACGGCCAGTTCGATGTCGTCGTCACCGTCAATGGCGGCGGCCTGTCGGGCCAGGCCGGCGCGGTGCGTCACGGCATTTCGCGCGCGTTGGTGAATTACGAGCCTTCCTTGCGCCCGGTCCTGAAGCCGGGTGGCTTCCTCACCCGCGACCCGCGCGCGGTGGAGCGCAAGAAGTACGGCCGTCCCAAGGCGCGCCGTTCGTTCCAGTTCTCCAAGCGCTAACGGCGCTTTTGCAGACAGAGACACGGCGCGGAGCAATCCGCGCCGTTTTTCTTTGCGCCGGTGGTCAAACCGCCTGCCGCTTTTCCTGGTTTGCCGCGATCCAGTCGCCAAAGGCGGCATTGGCGGCGCTGATGCCGAGGTCCAATTCACCGACCAGTTCGCCGAAGCCGTCCAGATCGCCGTTCTTGCAGGCCTGTTCCACCGTCCGGGCAATAGCGCTGAGCTTCATGGCGCCGATATTGCCGGCGGTGCTGACCAGGATATGGGCCTCGCGCGCGATGCTTTTATAATCGCTCTCGGCCAGATAATTTTTGATCCGCATGGCATGGCCATTGGACTCGGCCGTGAACAGGCTGACGAGGTCGATAACCCCGGCGAGAGGCAGGTATTTTCGCAGCTCGTCCAGTTTCTCCACATCCACCGCCGCCTCCGCGTCGGAAACGGAGGGAGGAGCAATATCCACCGGCGGTGCCACCGCGACCAGCGCGACTTTTGCTGTCCTGGAGACCCGCGCGGGAAGGCTCGACAGCCTGGTCAAGAGACCCTGCGCATCGATCGGTTTGGAAAGGTAATCGTTCATGCCTGCCGCGACATACTGTTCGCGCGCGCCGGTCATCGCATTCGCCGTCATGGCGATGATATAGGCATTGCAGGCCGGGGCGGGCAGGGCGCGTATCTGCTTGGTGGCTTCGATGCCGTCCAGTTCCGGCATCTGGATATCCATCAGCACCACGTCATATTGATGCTTGCGCACCGCATCCACGGCCTTGTGCCCATTGTCCACGACTTCCACGGCATGGCCGGCTTTGTTGAGCAATGCCAGCGCAAATTGCTGGTTGATCCGGTTGTCTTCCACCAGGAGAATGTCCAGCGACGGGGATATGGATCTGGGCTTTGGCACCGTCGCGCGGACAATTTCGGCGGCCGCTTCATCCCCGCTGGAGGGGCCTGCGAACAGCCTGAGCAGGCAATTCAGCAGGTCCTGCTGGCGCAGCGGCTTCTCCAAGACGGCGTCCAACAGATCGATCGCCGGCTTGCTCAAACCATGGGTACCGGCCGACGACACCAGCACCAGCTTGGTCTCCGCAAAAGCCGGCATGGCTCTCAGCCGTTCCGCCAAGCCCTCGCCGGACAGGCCGGGCATCATTTGGTCGAGGAAGACCAGGTCATAAGGCCGTCCCTTGTGCCAGGACCGCTCCAACTCGGCGATGGCCGCGAAACCGTCGCTGACGCCATGGATCTTCATGCCATAGGCGCTGAGCTGGCGGCCTATGATTTCCAAGTTCATCTCGACATCGTCCACAATCAGAACGTTGAGATGCTTGATGCGGCCGGGCAGGGTCTTGAGGTCTTGCAAAACCGCCTTGGAGCGTTCCAGCGGAAGCTGGAACCAGAAGGTGGATCCTGTCCCCACCTCACTGGAAACGCCGATATTGCCTCCCATCAGCTCCACCAGATGTTTGCAGATGGCCAGCCCCAGCCCGGTGCCGCCATAGCGGCGGGTGATGGAACTGTCGGCCTGGGAGAATTTCTGGAACAGTTTCTGGCGCACGCTTTCGGGCATGCCGATGCCGGAATCGGCCACTTCAAACCGGATGGGCCGCTTGGCCGGCAGCCCGGCTTTGGTTTCGTCCGGGCGCAGGAAGACCTGGACCGATACGCCGCCTTTTTCGGTGAACTTGATGGCATTGCCCAACAGGTTGAGCAGAACCTGGCGTATGCGGGTGGGATCGCCGCGATAGGCGCCCTGCAGCGAGGGGTCGATATAGATGCCCAGGTCGATGCCTTTTTCGCGAGCCTTGGCCGCCATCAGTTCCATGGCGTTTTCGACGGCCGAGACCAGATCGAAATCGATCTCTTCGATATCCAGCTTGCCGGCTTCCAGCTTGGAAATGTCCAGTATGTCGTTGACGATGGCCAGCAGCGCATCGGCGGATTCGCGCACGGTGCCGGAAAATTTGCGTTGCTCCTCGGTCAATTCTGTATCGAGCAGCAAACCCGTCATGCCGATGATGCCGTTCATCGGCGTGCGTATTTCGTGGCTCATATTGGCCAGGAATTCGCTCTTGGCGCGATTGGCCTGCTCGGCGGCGTCGCGCGCGGTGGCCAGGATTTCCGCCTGTTGAGCCAGCCGCGTCTGACTGGCCTTGAGCTCATTTTCGGCCTGGTGGCGGCGCATTTCGTGCAGCAGAAGGGTTCCCAGGATCACCGCGGCGCTGATGCCGGCGATCACGGCAGCGGCCGCGGAATCCGCCACCGATTGGCGGCCTTGGGAGAAGGCCAGGTCGCTCAGCCCGCCCAGCGCCGCCGCCAGCCCCAGCACCGGAAGATGGACATAACCGAAAGGCCGCTTCCAACGTGCATGGCAATAGTCGGAGGCGATGCGGAAGAACAGGCCGACGACACCCGCCGTGACGGCGGTCAGGATCGCCGGTCCGCCGAGATTGCCGCCGGTGGCGATGGAAAACACCACCGCAGCCACCGCGATGATGATCGCCGTCACCCCTGCCGCCATACCCGCGACCGGCGCGGTCAAGGCAAGCAAGATGGTCTGGGTCCCCGCTGAGGCGCCTCCGCCCATATGTACGGGCAGCAGCAAGGCCACCGCGGTCGCCAGGCCGAACAGGGCGCCGACCAGAAAGCCGCGGAAAATACTGAATCGCGCGGGCAGCTTTTCCGCCAGCGATGACAGCGGGCCATAGGCGATCACCGCCGCCGCGAAGATCGCGACGTTGAGCAGAAATTCGACGATAGTGATCTGCCAGAAGAAATCCATCTAGAAGCTGGCTCCCAGATTGACGAAGATGCGCCGTTCGACGGGTGGACCGGATGTCTGGATCTGCCGCGACTGCACGAGATTCTGGCCGGAGACCGACAGAGTGAGGCTCTTGTTGATGCGATAGCCGATGCGGGCGTCGGTGTTGAAATAGTCCTGAACCGGTATCAAGCCGGTGCCGGTCACGGTCGCAACCAGCCCCCGGGTTGCGGACTGGTAATAGGCCGCCACGTCGGCTTCCCAGGCGCCGCGTTCCCAGCCCAGATTGGCCTTGAGCTGGTGTTTGGGCGTGACGTGCTGGTAATCGGTAAACAGAGCGCCATTTTGGGAGGCAGGCACAAATTTGTCTTTGACAGTTTCCAGCCGGTAGCTCGCGCCCCAATGCCAGACTTCATCGAGTGTCCCGTTGAGCGAGATCTCGCCGCCGACGGCATCGGAATCCCCGATATTGCCGGGCAATGCGTAGAGCGGCGGGCCGGGAAAAAACGCGCCATCCAGCGAAATGACGTTGGTGGTTCTCTGATAGAAAAAGGCGGTGCGCAGGAAGGCGCCGATGGCATCGATCTGGCGGTCCCAATCGGCTTCATAATTCATCACCGCGGCGGCGTTCAGGCGGGGATTTCCGGTAGAATTGAACAAAGGTGAGGCGATGACGAAGCTGCCCAGCAGGGACAGGCTCGGCAACTCGATGCCGCGGCTGACCAGAAGGCGCACGGTGTCGGCATCGCTGGCCTTCCACACCAGGCCGCTGTTGAAGCCCCATTCCGAAATGGTGCGGTCCCAGTCCGAATTGCGGAAGGGATAGCCGGGAACCAGGGGGCCGGAACGGCCCAGTTCCAGGAAGTCGAAGCGCACCGCATTGGTCCAGGACAGGGACGGCGAGATGGTCCAGTTCCACATGCCGCTGAAAGAGGGCGTGTCGTAGAATATGCGCGCGCCTCTGGCCGGCGTGGTGTTGACCTCGTTATGGCGAAACTCGAAGGCGGCACGCACGACATGATCGGCATTGAGGCGCAGCAGGTCCTGAAACTGGACCACCGTGCTCTGATCGTCAAAATCGAACGGGATACCCAGACTGTTGACTGTGTCCTGGGCGATCCAGTTGGTATAGGCCACCGCCTGGATCAGACCGAAATCGGTATCGGCGTTCAGTTGCCCCTTGAGGGACGATGTGAAATGCACGTCGCGCGACAGCGAATAGCTCACATCGAAGCGGTTGGTGGCCGTTTGTGAATGCGTCGCCTCCAGCGCGAATTGGGTATGGTCATTCAGCTGCACCATGCCATTGAGATTGATTTCGGCGCGGCTGTTCTGTCGGCGGGGAAAGGCCCCAGTGCTGATGGGAGTGAACGTGGAAAAATCATCGTCCAGGTCGGCGCCGCCGGCGATGCGCACCGCCCAGCGGCCGCTACCCTGGAAGGTGGTGACGGCCGAACCATGGATGGTGCCCTGGGTGCCGCCGGTGACCGATATTGCATCCACATCTTCATACAGCGGATTGTAGGTGATGATGTTGATGACGCCCGAGACGGCATTGGCGCCGAACAGGGCGGTGTTGGGACCCTTGACCACTTCGATCTGGCGAATGGCGTTCAGTTCCACCGGCACGGCTTCCCAGGGCGTATAACCATAATGGTCGGCATAGACCTGGCGGCCGTCCACCAGCACCAGCAGGCGTGAAGAAAAGGCCTGGTCATAGCCGCGCACGCTGACGTCGGAATTGTTGGTGGTCCATTGCATGACATCCACGCCCGGGACCTGTTTCAGCACGCCCGGAATGTCGATGGCGCCGGACCGGCGGATCCGGTCGGCGGTGACGATCTCCATCGCAGCCGGCACCTCGGTCACGCGCTGCGGCTGGCCGGTGGCGCTGGTGGTAACGGATTCACCGAACAGTTGCTCCAGCGCACCATAGTCGACGGTCTGCGCCTGGGCACCGCCGCACAATAGGACAAAGGACAGAAGCGGCAGGACATGATGGCATAGGCCAAACCGCCTGGCATTTCCCCGGGACATGGAATGCGGGCTCATCTGTGTTTCACCATCATCGCGAAAACCGAGGAAAAGGAGACGCCGGCGGAATCCGCCAGCGCCGAGTCCAGGACGATCTCGACCCGGCCTGTGTCACGCACCATCAACATGCAGCAGCGCTGATCCAGGCAGGCCGGATCGTTGGACATCACAAGCAGGTGTTCGCGCCGGGCCACGTCGGCGATGCCGCTGCCCGTCGAGCCCGGCAAAAGATAGAGGGCCGCGAGCCCGGCGGTGCGGCCCGCGAGCTCGTGGATGGAAATCAGATCGGGCTTGAAAGCGGCATTGTTGGGTCCCGGCAGGCTACGAAGCCGGTCCGCGGTTTGCTGCGCCAACGCCTTGCTGGCGGGCACCCCCGGCAGATAGACGATGCCGACACCCACGGTGCCGGTATGGGGAAGATTCTGCAGAAAACCGAGCGAGCGCGTCGCCGCCTTGAGGTCGGCAAGCGACACGTCGTTCGCCGCGCGCGCGGGAATCGCCGCAGTCAATCCCAGGGCGAAAATCGCCGCTGCTCTTGAAAGCAAAATCGTCCGCATTCCCCCACGCCGCCTTTTGTGCCGGCAGCCAATTGCATCGCCATTCGGGAAACAGAATTGGTGCCTTGGCGCATAGATAGAGGCGTCAGTGCTTACGAGGCGTTAAGCAGCGGCTAGGGGATTCTACGTAGAGCTACGCGGGATCGGACCAAGATACGGACGAGTTCGCGCTATGGCTGCAGGAGTTCCGGGAGTTTCCTCAGGTGGCCGACCGGTTGCAGACCTGCTATGCGCGCACGGTCAAGACACGCGCGGCCTGTTGTACGGCGCGCTCAAAGGCGGTCAGGTTGCCCAACGGATCGTTTGCGGGCGCTTCGGTGGTGAAGATTTCGCCAGCCTCGCGCATCGGCACTTCGATCATCAGATTTTCGAGGAATCCGAAATCCTCGACCAGCCAGCCATTCTCATCCAGGCGTACGCCATCTGTGAGCGTGTGTGGGACGCGGTCCACTAGAAGCCTTCCGACATTGGCATAGCCGAACAGTTTGATTCCTCGCGCCGCGCAGAAACCGATCTCGAAGGCGGTGCCGGTATCCATGGCGTGACCACGGAACGGTGTCAGGTTCGCGATCACGGCATCCGCCGACAGCATAAGCCCGATGTTGGCGTGATAGATCGCGGCCGCCAGTTCGGCGGGCGGCAGGGAAGGCTGCTGCTTGTCCAGCGGAAACAGGCCTTCCAGTCCATGCGCGGCGCAGATGCGTTTTTTGGCGGCACCGATTTCAACGGCGTTGGGCAGGAAGACTTCCGGTCCCGCCAGATAGACTTTGGGCATGTTCTGCGGCGGGACGCTTTCTCAGACGGCAGGCCTGACAGCCGGATCAAAAGCCGGCGGCGGCGGGCCATAGGCGTTATCGCCGGGATTGCCCGGCTGGCACCAGAAATAGAGAGCCACGACAAAGGCGATCAGCGCGACCAGATTCAGCAGCCAGCCGATGGTCAAATAAAATGCCAGGAATCCAATCACGCCGAACGGTCCCCAGACCAACAGGCCGAACAGTTGGATGATGAAGGAGGGGATCAGCAGGATCCAGATCAGCTGGCCGTTCTGGCCGACATCCTGCAGCCGCCGCGCGCCCATGCCCGCCATGGGAAGCAAGAGCGCCAGGCCCAGGATGGCATTGAAGGGGATGAAGGTTATCGCACGCAGGATCGCAGCCCCGATCCCCAGCACCACGCAGCACAGCACGAAATACCAGAATTCCGAGCGGCTCACCCGGCCCCGCATGTCGAAATAGTGTTCTGTGACGGTGCGGCGGAAGAGGCCGACCAGCGCTTGCGGATCCATCAGCTACCCCTGTTCCCGGCCGCGTCTTTGGCGTATGGGACCCCGGCCGATTGTTGAGACCTAGGCTCTGCGTCCGGCGCAAGGCCGGGGCGCGTCCCTTGTGGGGACGAAATCAGCTAAGAACGGCCTTACCTCCGTGTCAATGTTGACGGGAACGCAGATGAGCAAGCAGGCGAAGATTTTCATAGACGGCGCAGCCGGCACCACCGGGCTGGAAATCCGCGAGCGCCTGGCCGGCCGGCCCGAACTGGCCCTGGTCACCCTGTCCGATGCCGACCGCAAGGATGCAGGCGCCCGCAAGGCGGCGCTGAACGCCGCCGACCTGGTGATTCTGTGCCTGCCCGATGAGGCGGCGCGGGAAGCGGTTTTGCTGGTCGATAATCCGGACACGCGGGTGATCGACGCCTCCAGCGCCCACCGGGTGGCGGAAGGCTGGACTTACGGCTTTGCCGAGCTGGAAGCAGACGGCTATCAGCGGATCGCGGCCGCCAAACGGGTGAGCAATCCCGGCTGCTGGCCCACCGGGTTCCTGGCCATCGCGCGGCCCCTGGTGCGGGCCGGACTGGTGCCGGCGGATTTCCCGGTCAGTACCAATGGCGTCTCCGGCTATTCCGGCGGCGGCAAAAGCATGATCGCGGAGTTCGAGGACAAGAACGGTGCCGGCTATGTCGAGACCGTGTCGCGCCTCTATGGCCTGAACCTGTCGCACAAGCATGTCCCGGAGATGCAGAAACATTCCGGCCTGGCCCATCCGCCGCTGTTCGAGCCCAGCGTGGGCCGCTTCTATCGCGGCATGCTGGTGGAGGTGCCGTTGCAATTGTGGGCGCTGCCGGGCAAGCCTTCGGCGCGCGATATCCATGCGGCCCTGGCCAAGGCCTATGCCGGGCGGCCGCTGGTCACGGTGGCCTCGCTGGAAGATGCCGCCGCGGTGAAAAGCCTGGATGCGGAAATCCTGGCCGGCAGCAACAGCCTCACCCTCTATGTCTTCGCCAATGAGAAGGCTGAGCAGGCGCGGGTGGTGGCGGCTTTCGACAATCTGGGCAAGGGGGCGGGCGGCGCGGCGGTGCAGAACCTTAATATTATGCTGAGACTGTCGGAGACCACCGGCCTTTAGGCGCGGGTCCGTTGCGCCCGTCATTTTCATAAATGTGCTAAAGAAAATGGATGGTCTGGAAAGGCATCGCCATTTCATTCGCCGTGGCGCTGGCGCTATTCGCCGGCGTGGTCTTCCACGCCGTGCAACACCCCCCGAAACCGCGCGGCTTTTCCGGCCTGCAATTTGCGCCCCTGACCCCGGCTGCATCGGCGCGCACCCCGTTGCTGGAGCGCGGCGGTGCCTTGGTGCAGCAGGTGATTGGCGACAGTCCCGCCGAGAAAGCCAAGATCGAGCCCGGCATGGTGGTAGCCGCGATTGACGGCACGGCAATCAAAACCGCCCGCCAGGCCTCCGACATCGTGCGCCGCCATGCGGCCGGCGACCGCATCACACTCACTTTGTATGATGTCACCCAGGGCGAAGTGCATCCCCAAAGCGTGTCGCTGGTGTTCGATGCGGCGCCCCCGGTGGGCAAGAGTTTTTCCGTCCGTCCGCCGCGCACCCTGGCCAAGGAATTCTTCTTTCCGCCATTTCCCGCCGCCCATGCCTTCTGGTCGCGCCAGATTCACCTGGGCCCGACCATCCGCCCGCTGGCCTTGAGCGGTCTGGGCGCCGGCCAGTGCAATGCTTTCGCGCCCGAAGACTGGCGGGTGGCGGCGCATGCGCCCGACAATTCTCTGTTCCATGTGATGGCGGAGGAGGGGTTCGAGCACGCGCTTTATAAGTCAGGCGAGCTGACAGGCGCATCATCACAGGATTATGTGCGCGACTTTCTTGCGGCGACTTTCGGATCGCCGGTGGTGCTGACGCCGCCGCAAGCGCGCCCCTTTGGTTTTGTCGTGCAGGATTACGGCAATCGCAAAGGCGGAGCGGGTTTTGTGCTCTATCGCGTCAGCGGCAACCGTATCGCCATTTGGGCTGCGGCGGTGCCGGGCGGCGATGCCAGTTGGGCCAAGCCGCTGGTAGGATCTGTGGCGCTTTCCATGCGCTGCGCCTCACCCGGTGCGCCCGCGCCGCAGCCACACGATCCTGGGTTGCCGGCGACGGGCGTTTCGCTGCATTGTCTTCAAGGCCAATGCGAAGAGACGGATTTCGCCGCCACCTATCTGACGGTGCTGCGGCTGGGTTATGTCCACAACATGAAGGGCGACATGTTTCTGGTGCACCCGCGCAAGGATTTCTGGTTGAATGGCGCGGAAGGCCCCGGTTTTTATCACCAGATCGGCGGCGAAAATGAGAAGCTGCTTCCGGGCCGTATCAACTGATATAAACGCGTTTTTGGGAACCATCATGAATATCCGTAAATCACTCTGCATCCTGGCCGCCGTCATGGCTGGTTCCACAGCGCTGGCGGCAAGCTATCCCGGCCACCCTTCCACCACACCCGACATCAATGGCGCGGACATCTCGGCTCGCGACAAGGCGCTGGCCGATGACGCTTTCGAGGGGCGCTGGCCCGGCTCGCCCAACGGCGAAGCGGCGGCGCAATGGATCGCCGACGAAATGAAGCGCATCGGGCTTCAGCCCGGCAATCATGGCAGCTATTTCCAGACCGTCCCCGCCGTCAATATTGAGCTGGATGCGGCCAAATCCAGCGTCGCCTTCGACACCAAGGCGGGCCCGGTAAAGCCGAAATATCTCGACGACATGGTCTATGTGACACCGCACTATGCCAGCCAGACGATCGATATCGCCAAGTCGCCGCTGGTATTTGTCGGCTATGGTGTGGTGGCGCCGGAATATCATTGGAACGACTATGCCGGGATCGATGTGAAGGGCAAAACCGTCGTCATCCTGATCAACGATCCGGGCAATGAGTCCGCCAAGCCGGATCCAAAATTCTTCAAGGGCAAGGCCATGACCTATTATGGCCGCTGGACCTACAAGTACGAAGAAGCCGCGCGCCAGGGCGCCGCCGCCGCCATCATCGTGCACGAGACCATTCCCGCCGCCTATGGCTGGGACGTGGTGCGCAATTCCTGGTCCGGGGCGCAAATGCTGCTGGGGGCCAAGGACAAGAACGCCTCCATGCTGCCGGTCGAGAGCTGGGTCACGCTCGACATCGCCAAGGATTTGTTCAAGCGCGCCGGGCTGGATTATGAGACCGAAAAAGCTGCCGCGAACCGGCCGGGCTTCAAGCCGAAGGCAATGGCGGGCGAGAGTTTGACGGCGCATCTGACGTCGCGCATCGAAAAACACACCAGCCGCAATGTCGTGGGCGTGGTCAAAGGTACGGCCCAGCCGGACGATTACTTCCTCTACATGGCCCATTGGGACCATCTGGGCAGCAAGCCGGGTGCCAAAGGCAGCGACCACATCTATAACGGCGCCATCGACAATGCCATGGGCGTGGCCAGCAT
>Ga0157379_10002579_pt1 | contig 15215 bp, 12 predicted proteins | sample S25metaG_FD_121802 | JGI IMG/M metagenome (GOLD analysis project Ga0157379, IMG submission 121802) | Switchgrass rhizosphere microbial communities from Kellogg Biological Station, Michigan, USA - S2-5 metaG | ecosystem: Host-associated > Plants > Roots > Rhizosphere > Soil | place: USA... | reverse complement strand
CTTCTGTTATTGCTTCATTGCATTTAATTCCCTCCGACTAATTCTCTGTCTCCGGACTTCTGCCCGACTCCGGTTTCCGACCTGCTCCAAAATTATAGGACATACTGCTGATCGTACGAGTGGGTGCAACACATAAGTTGAAGCCAAGTCCTACCCGTTACCCTCTCCCGCATATTTTGTTAACCCAACTCCGACTCTCCTCCGAACCCTCCGACTCCGGTCTTCCTCCGGAGTCGACCTCTAACACCTAACCACAGTGGAATATTATAGATTTCTAACCCCAAACCCAAGGAGGATGTTGATCAGCCTCAGATTGTGTTGAGACCCAGTTGTTGGCTGGGTGTGGAGGCCCTTATCCCTGAATATTCAATATAAACATAGGTTTTAAACAATAGGTGTGGATATTGATAGATAAGTTGCAACAGGGGACATATTGTTATATCTTCAGGAAGGTCAGTGAAGATTAATATTGAGTCAATGCTATATTTTCTTTAGATCAGGCAAGGGAGAATGGAATATTGTGATATGGCTGGCTGGATTGCATATATAGCTTTAGCATAAGTTGGCCCTTATACTCTCACACTCAATATAGAAATAGGTTTAGAAGGAGAGGCATGAATATCTATGCAGGAATTAGAACAAGGTTGTATTGTAGCTATCCTCTCAGGTATAGGAAGGTCAGCAAAGAAGAATTATCTGAACTATCCGAACTGCTATTGGATATTCCTCTGTTAAGGTCTAGGAAAGTAAAAGTTGGCAATATTTCCAGCAGAATCACTCATAGAGCCTCAAGATATGCTGTATCTCCATAGTCTAGCCCTATGCTCTTCCGATATGAGTCTCTGACTGTGATGGATTATTTGAAATAACCATCACAGACCAGGGCAATATATCCATTCTGCCCAGAATTTAAATCAATATCTAGTTTTTTGTCTAGTTGTAGAACCTCCTTCCCAATTAAATAAAGACAAACTCACTGTGTATCAAGCTGTATACTACCTTATTTCTAAGGTTAATATAAACTTTAAATAGGTTTAGTCACATTATATGCATACTGGTATGTTTTCTGTTAAAATGTAGGAAATAGTGATGGATATCTATTGATATTGTGAGATATGGAGAACAGTATTATATATCTAATGTGAATTACAGTGCTGATTTTTCAGACTGCTTCACAATTGGTATGTATCAAGACATAAATTCACAGTTACAGGTTGTTGGTTCATTACCTATGTAAGCAAAAGACAAAGGGAAGAGGCTGGCAACAAAATTCACTGCATTTTCCAAGTCTTTTCTCTGATTATAATATATTGATTATACACTCCCAAAAAGACAGGTCATAAATAGGGAACCAATATCCCTTTAAATCTTGAAATCTGTTGAATGGATTAGAGATCCTGTGTTTCCTTTCTTTTCATTTTTGTGAATGACAGCTTCTCAACACATAACAGATATCCAGGTCACCTCCAGATTGCATATCCACATATTGTATCTGATTAAGTTGATATCTCTAGAGGTGGGATTGTAGGTACTTGTGGGCCAAATTCAGTCAAGCTGGAATGTATATACATGGGCCACTAGATATGACTGTAATGCTGTGGAATTATCAGAGAGGCAAAGCGAAAAAAGTAAAACAGATAATGCTATGTGCAAAGGATTTGTAGTGAGGAATATGCATGGTAAGTTGACTATGTTGATTTTTAGATATACAAGACATCCCATTCAGTTCAGGACAACTTTATTAGTAGCCCATATATCCAGAGATATATACCAACATCAGTCAATCCATCGTATTGCCCCCCCTCCCCCCCAACTCCTCCAGATACACCAACAAGATAGGTGTAATGTTGACATGTTGACAGGAGGATTTCCTGTGGAGCTCATCATGCACCTTCCACATTCCAGAGGACAGGATGAACAGGACCTCTCTTCAAATTCAACATATGTAGGAAGTCCTCGTCTGATGCAAGGCACTTGAGGACACTGACATAGTCAACTGAGACATACTCATACAAAGGATTACCATAAATATATATTTCTCTATCTTATTTGTCTGATGTATTATGTGACAAACCAGCTTATGATTGTATAACCAACTCAAGCTGTTGTGTCAGTGTTCTGCCCACCCCAATGAACTGCTAACACTGGTAAAATTCTTGCAAACACCCCAACAGGATTAAAGATTGTCTTTCTATAATTAGACAATGCTATGGGGTTCCCTATAATTGGATATCCAGCTCCAACCAAAAAAAAAACATTATTACAAAATGCTTACTTGGATGGACTTGTGATAATTTAACTTGAGGAAGAGACATCACAATGGACTATTAGTTACTAGCACTCTAAACAATATGACTTTCTTTATTAAAATGTAACACCAATTCAATTTCTGACCTGTCTGCATATGGGTAGAGGCTGAAGGCAGCTTGCATACTGTAGTCACAATGCAAGAATGGATCTAGCTCTCAATGGCACATCCTTTGGGATAAAAACTCAGGATATACTCCTATTCATTGGCAGTCTTATTATATAATCTTCAGAATACCACAGATATCACTTTCAATTATGACAAGCTGTTGATATTCTTGCTTCTTTATGAGGAGTGGAGGGGGACCAGTTGGCAGAGAATCTCATAGAAGTCACTCAGGATAGATGATTATTGAAGCATCACCTTCCCCCATTACTGTATCAATACTTCTATTCACTAGATACTGTCAAATAACCTCCCACATTTAATCTGATCTATGTTGAAGATAGGGAGGTGTGGTAAAGCTGCAAGAATGAAGTAGAGACCCCTGTCAACCTCTCCCTGATAGAATCCTGACAAACAGGCAGTTACAGTCTTCAATCAACTACAAGTTATTATCTATTCACAGTATATTGGGCGGGTTGAAGCAGTTCTGAAGTGCATAAACTGGCTGTAAGAGGGGGAATAATCGCACCGATTCTTTAGAAGGTCTTTATATTCACCAGAGGAACTCCTTAAGTCATTGGGAGTCACTCAAGTATGCAGATGAGCTACTCAATATATGGGAATGCCTCAATGAGGGTGGTATAGTGCCTCAAACTCTGCTGAGTACCACCTCATCCCCATGGGTGGAGAGGGGGGACAGGAGCTGTACAGGAGCTCTCCCAACTGAATAACCTAACAGGCCTTTCATTATCTTTTCATGTATGTACCTAATAGGTAACCCATCATGGCTACATATACTACCTCCATATTGACATCTGTCAGCTATTAAAATGAGGGTGTATTTGCAGTGAAATTTTTCACATATCTTACATATCCTCCTGATCTGAAACAAGGAACAGTGATTCCATGATGGGAAGTGAGTGGACATAGTTCATCACACTTTCAAACTGACAATATCTGTCCTGCGCTTCATATACATGCCACATAGGTAGACCTTTTTGTTAAAACAAGGTGGTCTTTGGTCCTTATTTGAGTAAGTAGCAGTTGACCCTCACAATTGAGCAAGGTTGTATATAATTTGTATCTATGTTTAAATACAAGTAATGGAGCTACAGTAAAGTGTAAATAAATCAAAGGTAAAAAAAAAGCATAGCTTAACCAGAATAAAATGGAAAAAGATGGTAAATAAGAAAAATAGTCTGGCATGGATATTGATTCAATTTGACTCTGGCATAAACTCCTTGCATGGAATATTCAGCTGTACATTGTTGTGACCCAGGTAGCACTTGTATTGATATTGATTGTTAGCCATGTGTTGGTAGGTATAGAATCTATAGATGGATATTGATTGATATGTAAGGATGTGGAAGACATAAATTGGAGTTATCTAACGTGGAACCCTTGGTATATCAACAATAAATTATCCAGTGGATTCATAGCCCATTATCTTGACCTCCTTGTCATGCCCTTTTCCTTGAAATTCCCAGCTGTTTGCATACATTCACTGGGGATAGGGAGAAAATGGAAAGCAGCAGAAGGTATTGGAAATGGTATTAGATATCTATTCCAAGACAAATCAGTCTGCAGATACAGAGGTATAGGTACTGATGCAGCCCTTTGCACATTCATTACCTATATAGATCTCCAGAATGACTCTCCCCCTATTAGAAATAGCTCACAGATATCCACACACAGTAGAGGTTCGATCCCAGTTTGCATATCCATCAGTTCTCACCACAGGTAGGATATTGATTCATATGCAAGTGTCGGCAGATATTGATTGTTAGTGATGTGTTAGCAGACATAGTTCAATATCGATCATTAGCCATGCACCAGTCAATATTGATTGGGGTTTCACTGATATTTGATATTTATGAATATATTGGACATGCGGCTCTTTCTTGTCTCTGTGGAGATCCTTGCTCCCCGAAGCCTTTCGGCAGAGGATCTACTTACTCAGTTAATTTGAGGAAGCAGTATGGGACAATTCAAGGCATGTTCAAAACTGCACATTTTGGGTCATTAAGGGCCAATTTTGATCTCCAGACCAAATCCTTTCCATGGAACTCTCCAGTTTGTGTCAAAAAACCTTGCAGGAGAGTGAAGTTGGACAGTGGGAATGTGAAGCTTTGGCGACTCCCTTTATATGAAGAAATGGAGATGATCAATCAAGAACTAAAATATTTGCCCTTTGCTGATGCAATTGGTCTATGCAGTCATTACTCGCGAACTCAAAAAGTTTGGCTCCCCTCCATTTTCAACTCCCAGATGAGATATGTTCAAGCAGCACGAGCACAAGTTCAGCCTGCAGGTACGTTCTTCCTTATCGAGGACTTGATTGACGACTTCTTTGTCAAATATGCCAACAACCATCTCTCTGCCCCACTTCCCTTAAGGACGGACAGTTGCATCGAGCCAATTTCTTATGTTTTGCACAGCATGTCCAATGGGAAAAGACAAAACAAACCGTCTTCATTGGCGACTTTCAAGGTTCACTCCCCTCTAGCATATTATCAAATTGGTTTGGATCCCTCATACTTCATCTACCACAGGTGGTGCCACCCTTTTGACTGATCCACAAATTATGACTGCTCCGTAGGTTCCCTCATTAACTGATTGTTAATATTCTACAAGTTAATATTGATTGTTACTATGTAGCGATCTTGCTATGACTTATTTTCCCAAGGAAATCTTCCTTTCTGCTTCTGAGAATTTTCCAACAAGCACGAATGTACCGAGTTCTGCAAGTTCTTTCGGCCATCCTCTCCGCCAACAACCAGGTCATTTATATTCCTCCTCCTCGCTCAAAGAGAGTACTCCCACCCAACACTCATCTCATGCTGTCACCAGTGTGGTGAGCTCCTCCCATCTGGCAACAATAGCCAGAGCTGGTACCTCTACGGTAAAGTATTTTCATCAGTTGTCTTAATGTACAATATTAACTTCTACTAATGGTGGCTTTTGCATAGGTTGTTGCATTCTACACGATTCAAATTTCTTAGTTACCTTTTTAATTGTACCGGAGAGTAGAGATCCGACATTCTTTCAGGTCACCCCAACCATTTTTTCCAGTGCCATTTATTTTCTCCCGTATATTTTTCCACAGTTTTATTTACCGAATGAAATATTTATTTAAATTACGGAGTTGGCGGGCTTGTGATCAGTCGTCACCCTATGAAACCTCCCTTGTGATAGGATACCCAATATCTAACCCGTGGGACAGCCGCATGAGCCGGCACGTACTAAAAGTAGGGGCGTTCAGTCCCAAATCTACAACTGCTGTAGATTCGTAGATTCGTAGAGGGGGTGTAAATGCAAATCTATAAAAACAGAGAGCTTGACGAGGGGCACTCAAGTTTTCTACAGCAGCTGTAGATTCGTTGTAGATCAGAGCTGTAGATCAGTTTCCAGTGCTGCCGGTTGACCCATGAACCTCGCTTGTCTATTATTGCACGTCATTAAATCAGCAAACTCTGCGAAGCGAAGTTCTTGGACTCTGCCGCTGTGCCGGATCTACAGCTTTGGGCGTTAAGCATCTACAGAAGCTGTAGATCATATACAGCTCTAGGAGTTGTAGATCGTTTACAACTTTTTGTCTACGGAATCTACAACTGTAGATTTGGGACTGAACGCCCCTAGTGAAGCTGTCCACTCCCGGCCACCATACGTGATATCCAACTCGGTGGAGTACGCCTGCGCCTCAACTTCGTCTGCATTTGCCGGCCCGGAATTAGCCATGACCTTGCTGGCGAAGTTTCATCTCTGAGGACTGTGTTAATATCGCGCTGAGACCCAAACCCACCTGAATATGCTGTATAGCTTCTCAACATACGTTAAATTGTGTTCGAAGAAAGTGGCACTGAGGAGAAGGGGATACAGAATCCTCGGACTTACAAGGTCGCTCCTATCAATCTATGGTTAATAAGTATTTGAAGTAGACGTAGCCATCGAGAAAGGAAGAAATGCTCTCTTGGCATATCTTTTCTCTTTTTCCTGTCTTTCTCTTCTAAGCCAAATTGGTGTCACGGCATTCACCTGCGGAGATTTTATCGGATTCATACATTTGTGCAGGAACGTAATGATAGCTGAATCCCTAAGAGTCTATTCCATACCATCAATTGTTGGACGATCCCTCCATATCGTCTTTGTCTAAAGATCGTGTTTATGTTGGTTACGTGATGAAAATACCCATTTTTAGCGGTTCATGGGCGTCCATTGAATATCTCTCATATAATATGTCGCTCAGCAACGTTGTCGTCATTCAACACCTCCGGAAAAAAAGTACGTCTCTCGCCTGTCAAGTTGAAGGGTCATCCCCTGAACCTGGCGAACCGCATCCTTCGATTTGCGAGAGACGAATCTCCCTTCCTCCTTTGTTGGTCCTGAGCCTTGCAAGGTGTGGTCATCTTCGCTGCGTGGTAACATGTGGTACTTCTCTTCTCCTGGAATTGTTAATTCTCATCATATATATATTTCAGACTCATCTTTGTCTTCAAACCGCATCTTAACATTCTGTGGCTTTTGGCTAACCAAATTAAATTTGGCACAGTTCGCCAACAGAGAAGCACATTTCCCAGAGGCTATTGTCGCTTTCGGGTTGGTTTAGGTGATGGAACACCTCCAAGGGATTCTAGTTGCTATCTGCGTGTACGTATCTCCTATATGAATTCACATTGTCAACAGTTGCCATTATCAGCTGTATTAGAACGCCAAGATTAGCCTACTATAAGCTTTATCATCGCGTAACTGGCCAATAAAAAAAAACCCGCAAATTTTTTATCTAATTTACTGTGCATCCTGGGGGATTTAGGGGCGAAGCCCGTGTCCCCTGGTCTTCAGGACAAAAGTACTTATTGAGCCCAAAGACACATTTTCTCATATCTGACACTCTGACGTTATTTCGATTCACAATCTTCGTTGACATGACCCCCCCAAGGTCTGTCTCCCTAAAATATGGTTACAGTTTTCGAGTATAGAAGGTCGGGTATTATAGCTTCAGTACTACTTCATTTATGCCGGTTGCTGAGAGAGAATTGAAATTACAGATTTATTGAAATTACATACAGCGAGTGAAGTTTAAAGAATCGCACTACTCAAATACCCAGCAACCCTACGCAACTTATCTTCTGGTTTACGCTTGGCCTTCGAGGAATGCCTTCATTTTTGGTCCCACTTCATTTAATGGAGCTGTAAGGGCGGCGTGAAGCGCATCAGGAGTAGGTGAACTTCCAGCACCGCTATGAAAACTTCACAGACGACAAGGAATCAGTTCCAGAGCTTCACCTGGCGATGAAAGTCCACGTACTTCTTGGGGATAAAGAACTCTTTGGCAGCCTCAAACATCTGGGCCACCTCTGCAGCCTCCTGTGCACTCATCGCCCTTTCCAAAGTTGGGATATCGGAAGCTTCTTCGCTGTCATTATGACGATGGAGCTCACCGAGCGTCGTCTCGAGAAGATTATCAAATTGGGATGATCCTGGTCTAGTGCCCTCATATATCATCTCGAGCAAAGAGAGTAAATTGGTCTTCACTTTCTATAATGGCGACAACCTGTTAGCTATTCGTCATCACCACACAGCTAGGAGCCTATACCTGGTGCTCCAGATCGTCGAACTCAGCTAACTTTCCTCCAGGTTCGTTACCGAGGTATTTAACACAAAGAGGATGGACAAGAACTTGTTCGGTGGTGGTATGACGTGCGATGTTCCACATGAGTTCCATAGCGATAGCAAGCTGCTTGTCAGGCTGACCGGAACTGGCGATGAATAGGTCACGGAGTTCGTAGACAACACGGTGATCGGTGGCAATGGTTTGAGCAAAAGGTGTTGACATTATGATTTGGTGTATCGAAAAGATGGATAGGTGGCTGTCTAGACCGACTGGTGAGTGGGGGGTTATATGCCATCCAGCGTGCGGAGTCATGATGCAAGCAACTACGACACGGAAAAATAATCCAGGCGTAGTTTGCCTTTTTGGGAAGCGCCGAGTGGATCACTTGGCCCTTTGAATGGAAATGATGCGGTTCCTTCGTACGCGAAGATATGTCGCGGTCATAGTGGCGAGGAACGTGGTGTGCCGATTCTGGCATCTTCCGCGGATCGCCAAGTATTGGAAGTAAAAGCTTCTTGCTCAGAAAGAGCTCACAGAGAAGACCTGGGACATGCAGAATTAGAGTCGAACACAGTGTGGGAACCTCCTGTGAAATGCATAACTTATGTGCTGGCTAACTGTGGGACCCACCCTTTCAAAAAGAACCATAATCCAAGCATTAGCCTGGGAGGCTTGGCGTAAAAGATACGGTACCTACCGGAACAGTAAGATTTGCAGCCCTGATGCCATTTAAAGCCTCGTGTTGTATCCAAGTTAACTCTCAAATTAAAGTGTGAGCAGCAGAGGCTTGGTTTGCTGGGACGGAGCTTTTCTCCTAGACCTAAGATGTTAAAATATGAGCGCGGAGAACAATAGCTGGGAAGCTGCTGCAGTCCCCTCAAAAATTTTGTGTGTATAAGCCTGATCACTATAATAGGAGGAAACCTAACCAGAACGCGAAGCAGTATGTCAAAATTAACGATATTTACTTTTTCTTCGTATCTGAGACTACACAGCTTAATCGGGGGAAATTCAGCTGACGTCATAAATATTTTAGGTGACTTGTCTTAAAAACTGGGGACTTCGCAGGAAACCATATTATCCTTTATACTATCAAAATTCCCAATTATCTGAGATGATGACGACAGGGAGATAGACTGTGGGATATTACGCGGAACATAACGCTGTGAACGAATACATTCCAAAAAGACCATTACTCTGGAAAATCTTTAACTTGATTATGCGTACTTCGCCTGGGGAAGGAGTTGCGATATTACAAGTGACGAGCGCTGACAGATGAATCTGATATTTGAGGCATGTAAGGATGGGCTTTCTCCAGGCCATGAGTCTTCAACGCCATAGGAGGTTAATAGAAAATAAATCATGTGCAACGAATAGTGAAATAAGATATATTCTAGGCGGCCGGTAGAAGGCCAGTGGACGGACATATTGCGCGGAAAAAGTATGACCTGGGATTTCAATGCTAGTCCTAAGTAGCATTGAGAAAAAAACTCCTGCATTGAACTCAATCGGTCAGATGAACTTGAGTCTTCCATTTTAACCCATTCTTTCTTTTTCTCGCCCGAAGGGGTTTTATATGTATGCAAATTCTCTTGTGTATGATAATTGTCACTTACATTCAGGTTTCCGGTTATCACACTGGTTCGAAGATATAATATAGACCTATGGGAACTGGTGTTACGAAGAATTTACGTCGATCATCATTCTAAGAATCGGTAAATTACCCCTGACATGGTTGCTGCAGATATTAAACCATAGTGATGTCAGTCTTTCGAGTCGATTGTTTGTCCAACCTACCATAATGTCTCCAGTTTTCTTGAGGGCTATCACATTCAACTCAATACTTGGCCTGTCACCTCTTGAGACCCTCCGATTGGGGTGGTCTAAAAAGAGTCTACGGGAGAAGTCGATGCGGTTAGGAATATCCTCCGTGATAAGAACAAGCTCCAGAGCCGATTCGTCCCGGAGTACTTAACCGCGTTTTATCTCCGCAAGCTTTCTTTGCCCAGAAATCAACGATATCACGGATACACAATTGGTTCTCCACAAATTTTGTGTCGGGAACGAGGATACGTATAGAAGTTGCTCTGTAGCTATGAGTGCCTGCGGGCGATGACCAAATAGCCAGTGGGCGATAACGCCAATGCAAGGAACAGTGGTTTGGCCGCTTAATCTATGTTTGCAAATTTGACTTCTATCCCTTGGCAATAGCTGATGCTAAAATAAACGGCTAACTGTGTGTCAAACGCCCGAAAAGGTGAAAGACTGTAATCCTTGCCTTGACTATGGTGGGTCCCAAAAAGGAAACTGTCAACCCACGACAAGCGCAACCACTTCTAGGAGCCGACACGCTGAAGTCAAGTAACTACGCTTTGCTCAAATGTTGTTGCGTTGCTGATTTGGCTTTGAAAATATCGGGTAATACTGTTGGTATGGGGGCTGTGGCTATTAGGGCATTGGACAAGGAACACCGGGAGTTGCAGGAAAACAGAGCCGACTTCACGTAATGATTTGAAGTTTCCCACCATACTAAGCCAAAGCACATATGGTCCATCCTAATCGAATACATAACACAGGATTCTCAGGACCTCTTTTCGAGTCCTCAGAAGAACACTGCTTCCAGGTTCAAATTCCTTCTCCTCAATGGCAGACGGCATCGCAGAATATGGCGGCTACTATTCACCGCTCGAACAGAAAGCAGCCATGTAAGTAGATGCTTCATCTCAAGAATTTCTCAACTTAACAATTCATAGTATGATTATCAATTCTGTGAACGGCTGTGCTTTGAGTGGGCCCTCTCTCCCTCAGCAGCACTCGGTGACTGATGCCTCTTTCAGCTCTATATCTTTATGATTATCTCATCTCCATGTCTGACGAAGTTCGTCACATCTGGCCACGTCCGATCCACTACACAAACGTGGTTTATCTTATAACACGCTATTGCCCGTTTCTGGGGATTATATACCAGCTTGCGACGATGAGATTTCATCCTTCCGATTCAGAGGCGGTGAGTGACGATTTAGGATGGTTTGTGTTCAGTACTGATTATAGTGAAGTAATATTTTTTAAAAGCATCTAGTTAACATTTCCGTGATCTTGCTCTCTGATCTAGTCCATGCACAAGAGCCTTGCATTTCATAGATGTGCTGACAATGTCGGCTCAGATTACCATCACTGGTCCGTTATGAAGAATTAGTTGAGGACTCCATCTAATGCACTCACTGTATAGGGATTCTCATTGCGCAAACATACGCCATATATGGTAAATGTACCCAAATACTATATCTCCTCATTCCAATGGGCTTGGCTGTCGTGGGACTGGATATGGTAAATAAAATTATCCGTTCGCCCTCTTCAAATTTAGACTCATGCCCAGTGGAAGTTTCAAACGACGCGCCACACGTGTGCAGTTCCACCAGCTCCTTCACACGACTTGTGCGTTCCAATAATTCTCTTGATCTATTTCTGCTGACGATCGTTGTACAGCCGTATGCTATTTGGCTGCACTTACTGGCATTCAACTGACTGTTTGATAGGTATGGGAATTACCCTATTCATTTTTACTGCCTTTCCGATATTGGTCATTCTCCTCAATGTCTTTCGCCTCCTGCTATTCCTCTACCCTCAAACTCGAGTTGGAGAACGAGTAGATGGTCGACCCTTGGTACATCTAATTGCATTTGAAAGTACGTATCTTGACCTATTTAGATAGGGTGTGCTCTGACTGCTTAATTAGCTCTATGCATGTCGTAAATATTTATCATTGGTTTTTTCTTCTCCTGTAATATGCTCACATCACGTAGAGGAGTGTGCAGTTTACGTATTTTGGACGTACTTCTGGTTTACGTGAGTCTCCCTTATCTCCATTGGCACACTATATACTAACTTCATTTAGGTTGCACCAGTGAGGATGGTGTCTTGCTTCAGCAATCAAAATCTAATAATCATATAGGCTTGTTTCAGCTTTGGAGCCAATCCGTTTGTGCTTCCGTAAGTTGGATACCCTTCCTAGACGGTTAATAAACAATGGCTCACAGGTAATGTAGGGCCTCAGCAATATTCGTCTGCCATTTTCTCTTGAGTCTGCGCAATGTACACTTGGAGCAGTCGCACAGCACATGTTTTACTACTGTCCCACCGTCAGCTCTCCAGATGGAACTAATAGCCACTGCTCATGCGGATAAGACACTGGGCGCTGGAAGCTTTGATCGGACGGAGGAGAGGCTATCTTTCGAGTCGCATGTTATTGGAGATGTTGGTGCGGTAGAACCTGGAGACATAGCAGAATTGTGTTGATATCGATACTGTATCCAACTTCTCAAACGCTCTACGAGACGGCGAGGCCTGTAAATTCCTTAGAAGAACGCAACCACTACACTGGGCATTTGGCTCAGGAAATTTCTAAAAGAGAAATTACAGCACTCTAAGCCCACTTTTGTATGTCTCTCATTGGCGCTGGATACTCGTTGACTAAAGATTTACGTTCCAGATGGTTCTCTTACACGCAGTGCGGCATACTCTCAAGTCATTGCCATCTCTATATTCTTCACACGTCATCTTAGGATTTAATCCAATAGTTAATTTGTTGAAGCTTTTTCACTGTTAGAATACCGTAAGTGGCTGGGTTTGGAAACTATGTCAAGTCTTTTATCCTTCACGGCAGAAGATAACGGGTCTTTCCATTTACTAGCATAGATGAGAACGCAGAGCATTATGATAGTCTGCTCAACAGGACGTTTTAGGTTCACCGTACCATGTATACGTAATGCTGGGAAGTTGTCTATGACTCACGAGGTATACCCAGTCGATGTGTACGACTCGGCTTCACGGCACATCGCTTCGGATCTCGGTTCGTCCAGGTAGTAAACAATCCCCGCGACACTCTGAACAACGGGATATTTGAAAATAACGGAAGGCCAAATAAAATGTTTAATTCAAGTGGAAAAATAATTTGAGAACAACGTATTAATAAAATCCTATTTATGAAAGGATGTGACTGTTGAAATCAGTCGATAGAATTAAAGAACAATGACTTCACGTTTGACCTCGGTGAGCTCGTGAGGCAAACGGATAGCGAACGTACAAGAAATTTTAGCTGCTTATATTCGATGCTGTGCAGGAAAGAGCAAACAAAAAAGAATTTACTGCCCGAACGGGGCGTCTATGCCACACGAAGCTCGACAATGCGGAGGTATACTTGCGCCGCGCTTGTCCCCATTCTACAGTGGCTATCATGAGACGACACGGAGGTGGATAATATGATGGTGTGGGTTAAGGAGAGAAAATTTGTGGCTGCTGGGGTGACCAGGATAGGTTTTCCGCCAGGTGATATCGTGCCAATCCAGGAACACATCTCGTGTAAGTTGAATTTTATTCATATACCTATCTAAATTAATACCTTTCACAGCGAAGAATAATTCGTGTCCTCCCTCCCCCATTCTAACTCTTTCGAGACAATACATCAAAGGGCAAATCTGCAGCCCGCTTGCGTTCGCACTTCATGACCCGGGCTTCAAACTACGAGAGTGCCGCTGCTGGTAGTTCTTATAACTCATATCACTCCGAAATTCTCCCTCAAGCTTTGTGATGTTATACTGCTGGTTACCGTGTTCAGGAATCCCCCAATCATGTCTGTCCCGCTCATTAGGTCTTATATGCTTACTTAGATTGATTTGATTACATGGTCTTTTAATCTCCTGCCTAATCTGCAGTATATCCTCTGCATATAACCTAACTGCTGAAAGCATTGTCAACCTCCTCCTAGCATCACGATTCAGAGAGACCGGGGTACAAACACCCAAAGCTCCTGGATTGCATAGTGTCGAGGCGCCGAGTCGTACTGATCGACTGAAGCCTCCTCACATGCGTCGAAGGAAATTTTAGGAGTGGAGTCTTCATTTCCTATCATATGGTAAGGTGCCTGCTTAAAGGATCTTATTCCACTGCGACGCAGTGTCATTTTAATTGTATCCAGTTGCTGTAATGTGAGTATAGTATATACCCTATGAGCGTGAAGTGCGCACCCTAACAAAATTTGCGCGCCCGCGTATGCGAGCGGATGATCGGTGCTCAAGCGCGCGATGGGTACACGAGGACATGCAAACAAACTAAGTTGACCAGGTCAAGAAGGTCGGCTGAAGCAGTAGTTCAGTAATTGGTATTTGTATATCTTTCTTAGTTTATTATTGAATATATATGGTTGTACGTTCAATTCTCGCCCTGAACAAACATTGTAAGAAAGAAAGTGACTAGATAATTCCAGCAAAATTAAGATATCTCAGAAAAGCTTTCTGTTGGCTTGTTGTTTTGAATCTGATTCAAGCTTTTATTTATTTTCATTTTTCATTTTTAAAATACTTCTATAAACAATGGCATGCATTAGGTATATGGGGGGAATACTTTTATTTTCCTAATTTCTTGCAGCTGGTATCAAGGAGGGGAGGTGTGAGGCAAAGAAAACGAAAGGAAGAGGTTTTTTTTTTCCTTTTCCGTGTGAGCGGTTTCTTTCTATTTCTATTTCTTTTCATATGGTTTTGGAATCTCAGACTCAGAGGCAATTAGGGGAGAGTTCACAAGACACCGGATCAGCGCGCTCGAGTGAAATATGCACTTGCACTCACGCTCGTTTGAGCGCGGGCGCACTTCGCATACACGTTTGGCGCCCCCTCTGTGCATGTGAGTAAGCGATGACAACAAAGTAGGTACTGTAGGAGTCATGAACTAGGATTGTGAAGCATGCGGTTTTCATCAAGCCTGGTAATGCCCTCTACATGATTGATAAGCCAAATTAATTACGACATTCATTAAGCTATTAAGATAACCACAAATCAAAGCAATATATTACACTCCAGAGGCCAAAAACGAACCGGCCAAGTACTCGTCTGGCATGGAATACCTATCAGCACAACACAAGCCTTAAATCTCGGCAACGCCCGGATACCCTCTCGGAGGAGCTTGTCCATACCCCAACCCAGAATGCCCATGTTGACTATACCCCGAATTGGACGGTTGCTCGTATGACCACTGTTGCGTAGGATACGGCGACATCCCATTCGATGGATCTAAAGCTGGAGGGGAATTGGGGTCTCCGGAATAATGGCTCTGATGCATAGAAGGCGGTGAATATGGGTTAGGGAAATTCGTAGGCGATTGCATAGGTTGGGCGTATTGTGATTGGAGTTGCGGTTGTGG
>Ga0157379_10002578_pt1 | contig 15217 bp, 19 predicted proteins | sample S25metaG_FD_121802 | JGI IMG/M metagenome (GOLD analysis project Ga0157379, IMG submission 121802) | Switchgrass rhizosphere microbial communities from Kellogg Biological Station, Michigan, USA - S2-5 metaG | ecosystem: Host-associated > Plants > Roots > Rhizosphere > Soil | place: USA... | reverse complement strand
GGAAGTTACGTAGGCTGGGAGTTTGAATACAAAGTCCCCGATTGCTGCGGGATTTTATGACAAGATAAAAAGATGGATGAAGGGGTTTACTTACCTCTGGTCACCGCGAGAGCTCCTAAGACACGATTATTCAAGACCACTTCGGGTTCGCCTGGATGTTCGTCTTTGAGACGTTGGAGCTCTTCCGAATTTCCTCCGTTGTGGTTTGACGTGATCTTCGTAGCTGTCCATACGCCACTCTCGGACTTTTCTCCCCATACTAGGAGTGTAAATTTAGGATACTTTCACTGAAGTGTTCTCACTTACGGGCTTCACAATCACCCAAGTTAGCAATCCAAACATTGTCGCCTTGTGGATCAATAAGCGCAATAAGAGCTGTCGTTCCCCTCATGCAATTATGAACCTTCCTCAAATTCTCTCCGCCATCATTAATAATCTTGTCAATTTCCTCGTCAGATAAGTCAAGAGTTCCTCTGATACCACCAGGGAACAGTCCCGCAAAATCAGCAAGGGTTGAATCGTCGAACTCCACGATGGCATCTTGTAAGGCGGAGGAGACGACATTAGGTGGAAGGTGATAATTTTCGGACTTATCAAGTAATTCTTCGAGTTTGGCTTTGACTTTGAGGGGGAGGACTTCGATTGTGTGGTCGACCGTCTCATGGCCTGCATGTCCTGGAGATTGAGAGTTTATTAGCCGACGATAGTCTGACAGAATAAAATAATAAACACCATCAAAAACCCCAATAAACTTCCAGGTTCCGTTTCTCAAATTCCATGAATGAATCGCACGACGGTCCTGCGATTTGGAATCTTCGTTCAGACAGGGTTGAAACGTGATACTTGATATCCCGGTCTCCTTGTCGTCTTCTGCATACGCATAAAGGCGAAGCTTCTCTGTAATTTGCTCCTGCGGAAGGATTTGGTATTTCCAAGGGCCAATGTCATCTCCCCAGCCAAAGTTAGTCCATTTGTATTCGGGTTCGGGATAAGAGTTGCTTGTCATTTGTCGTAGATGACAACACAATTCCGGTGATTGTGATACTTTCGGAGGACTTATGACAACTGTTTATATTAAATTTGACGGTGCAGGATGGGCAGAGGGTTGATGGCATTCACGGCGAATAGCTAGAGATGGGCAGAGGGTTGATGGCATTCACGGCGAATAGCCGAAGGTGGGTCGAGGGTTGATGAATTCACGACGAATAGCTAGAGATGGGTCGAGGGTTTCTTTATGCGTATTGGCAATGGGAATAATTGTGCAAGAGGATTGGTCTGCTTCTGGGTTCAGGGTTTCGAAGACTAGTCGTACTGGGTCCAGAAATATTGGATGGCCACACGATTCAGAGATAGCCGTTTCTCAGCGTGACAGCGCTGCATAGCGAAACCACCGAACTCTCGATTGACGTAGGTCACAGTAACAAATGATCAACGAGGAGAGACAGGCCAAGATAAGGCCTTCCACAAGGGGCTAAGTTCTGCAGGGACTTCATTCCAGCATTCAGGTAACGTTGTGGGGGTAATCTACTTACTTTGAGTAATGGGGAAGAGATTGATGTTCTTCATCTTCATTCCAGTGTCGGAAGCCCTGTCTTGTGCAGGTTTAGTGGTCCCAATGCGCGGTCATCTCCGAGTGATTGTCTTGGAAACCGAAAAGGGCAGGAACGTCGAAGTCTTAGCCGCTGGGCGCCGGCATAGAGAGCGACGAGCGCGTCGGCAGTTGGAAGACTCCACCTTTAAGAGAACTGATATCACGCCCTTCACGTTTCTTTCACTTTTGAATCTTAACGACCACCATGTCATTTATTTCAAACTTGGGAAAGTTTGTAGCGACTGCGCCCAATAAACTTGTAGAAGGGATTGAGCACGCGAAGGCGTCCATTGAAGGTGTGTGTCTGGTTAGGGGCTCGTGTGATGAGCATTGATTCCGAAGCTTGTTAGGTATCCTCGATAGTGATCGTAAGTGAAAGCAGGATTGGTGTTGTAACTCTCCTATAAGAATTTTGTAGGTCGCCACGATGATCCAGAGGAGAAACACCAAGACGAGATCAGAGCACAAAGGAATGCTTCTCATCGTTTCCATTCATTCGCTGAAGAGCGATCTTCAAACTTTGTAAAGTGGCATGTAGACGGAAATGACTATTTCTGGGCTGTGTCTGAGCTTCTCGATTCGGCACAGGAGGTACGCAGGGATAATTGCCTCCTTGTGATCGCTATCGATGCTGTCTTCAATAGAGCATCAAAATATTGGATTGGTGGCTTACACCTGAATTGTATCTCCGTCGTCCACCTGCGTTGCATGAAGAATGGAGACTCGACAGACTCTTGAAGCGAAAGGCCGAGGAAGGTGTGAAGGTGTACATTATCGTTTATAAAGAGGTCAGTCGTAGGAAAATACCAAGAGTTATATTTTCTTAACATATTTGAAAGGTTACCCAAACAATGAATATGAGTTCTTCGCATACCAAACATGCTCTTGAAGGCTTGCACGAGAACATCGCTGTGATGGTAGGTGTAGTGATATCCTTCAGGGTTCTTGTACTGATTAACCGCTTAGCGTCACCCCGACCACATTGGTTCCAGAGATGATGTTGCTTTCTGGTCTCACCACGAGAAAGTAAGTAGTCCTCAATCTCACCCTGAGCACCCATTTACTCTCCCTAGGTTGTCATCGTTGACAACCTACGCGCAGCCATTGGTGGTCTTGATCTCTGCTTCGGCCGCTGGGATACCCATAACCAGTACGGGAATGCTTACCTTACGATTTCTTCCAATTAAAATATCCCATATAGCCCCCTCGCCGATGTGCACCCAACCCACTTTGAACGCACCCTTTTCCCAGGGCAGGATTATAACAACGCTCGTCTCCTTGATTTCCAGCAAGTCGACCAGTTCGTCAGCAACCAGGTGTCCATCTTGGAGGCACCTCGTATGCCATGGCATGATGTCCATATGACCTTGACTGGAATAGTTGTTGTGGATATTGTGGAGCACTTTGTGGAGAGATGGAATGAGATCAAGTCTAGGAAGGTGAGTGTCTAAATGCTGTTGGTGGAGGTAATGAACCTTCTTGACCTCTATTTCAGTATAAGACGGATACGCATTACCCCGCTCTTGCACCTCTTCACGACTACGACTGGGAAGACGATGCACCTAATGCCCCTAGAGAGCCCACCTCAAGTACTGAAAGTATGTCCCATTATTCTCGCTCTCTTAATATTCGATCTCATCCTTCGTCCAGCTCACGCCGAAAAGGGAAATTGGCGCGAAATGGGCAAACACCTCAAACAGCATTTCCATCATCGTCCAGAACATCGTCGCCATGAACATGCTCCCAATGACGTCCCACAACAAGGAAGGATGAACGTCCAAGTCGTCCGCAGCGTCTCCGATTGGAGTCATGGAGTTCTGACGGAACATAGTATCCAGAATGCTTGTAAGTGGAGTGTCTCGGTGAAGCTGGGCTGGCGCTCATGATGCTGCAGATATTGAACTGATTAGGGATGCTAATCATTTCATTTATATCGGTATGTTATCTTCTTACTCCCTTTTGATAATTAGTAATGACATTTCCTTTAGAGAACCAATTCTTGTGAGCGTAACATGAACATCTCGTCTATTTAATATCTAACATCTACCCAGCATCTCGTCCACTACTGATAAAGATGTTGTGAAGAACCAAATCGCCAAGGCTCTCTTAGAGCGTATCGTCCGCGCCGCCGAAGAAAAGCAGAAATTCCACGTTCGTCCCTGTCAAATAACCTTCTGCCTTCAATCTTACATATATATTTAGGTCGTCGTTGTCATCCCCGAGGTCCCAGGCTTTTCTGGTAATATTGCGGATGAAACTGCGATCAAGACGATCATGGCTGCTCAATGGCGCACGATTAATCGTGGGGGAAACAGTATTTATGAAAAGCTCAAGGAGCTTAATTACGATCCGTACGTCATTTCGTATTATATTTCTTGTGGCTGTCCTGATGTTGTCGATATAGCATGGATTACATCCGTTTCTACCACTTGAGGGCCTACGATCGTATCAACGCTCCTTATCGTACGTGATCCCTTAGTCAGGTGTCACTCCTCCTAATATCTATACCTAGCATCCTTCATCTCAAAGATGGAAGAAAACAGCGGCGTCTCTTTCTTCAAAGTCCAAGCCGCCCTCGCCCGTCTTTGGCTCGGCAAAGACTTCCAATCCGACGCTAATGCGCAGAAGACTGTCAAAATCAAGATCCCACAAATCACAGGAGAGGGGATCGTCGAATCCAAGAAAGACACGAAGCAGCAGATTGTAGAGGAGGCACTTCCGGAGACAGAGGAGGAGGCGAGGGAGATTATTAAGAGGTTTGAGAGTGGAGCGGATAGTATTAGAGGGGATGAAGGTGTTGCGGATACGGTTGTGCAGCATATGTTATTGGATAAGACGACGCTGAGACAGGAGAAATGGTTGGGATCGGATGAGGAGGAGAGGAATGCGTGAGTTCTTGTTTTGTTTCTGGGACGCTGGGGTGTGTTCTGAACCTGATACGTAGCTACGTTTCTGAACTCCTTTATATCCACTCCAAGGTGCGTAGGATATCGTCAGCCGCATAGTCTTCAACTAAATGCTCTAATAGCTTATGATTGTTGATGATCGTATCGTTATCGTACGTCCTATTGCTCAAAGCCTTCCTCATGATACTAACTGTGGCCCAGATGGGTTCCGCCAACTTGAACGACCGCAGCCAAAAAGGTGACGGTGACTCTGAGATAGCCTTGGTCGTCGAAGATACTGAAGAGATCGAGTCATATATGAATGGTGAACGTGTATGTTATCTTTTCTCATCGGACCTAACAGAAATTTGACATTCTCCGAAGTATGCTGCTAGACGTTTCGCTGCCACTCTTCGTCGTCAGCTCTACAGGGGTATGTTTCCTTTTCGACTCCATCACACCCGCTTCCGATCTGACCTTCTCTATTTCAGAGCACCTTGGGCTCATCCCACCCCAGAACTGCGAACCCGGCGATCCCGTCACTTCCTTCATGCACGCCGCTCCCATCCCAAACAACTACGACGACCACTCTCGCGAAGATGGACTCGTCGCTGATCCTCTTTCCGACGAGACTATGGCCCTTTGGCAAAGCACTGCCAAGAAGAATCGCGATATCTTTACCGAGGTGTTTAGGCCTGTTCCGTCTGATCTTGTACAGAACTTTGAGGTGTATAAGGTATGTCTTCTCTTTTTTTTTTAGGATTGGTGATCTGGTGTTGATGTGGTTATGTAGCAATATGTCCCGAAGGTTAAGAGTGGACATGTCGTTCCTGAGATTCCTATGGAGCGTGCTAAGGAGCGTCTAGGCGAGGTATGTGTATGCTTTTGTAAACGTATTGCATGGTCTAACTTTACTAGGTTCGAGGCGCCCTTGTGGAGATGCCTCTCCGATTCCTTATTGACGAAAAGGGATTGATTGATGTATGTATTCTTCCGTTTGATATTTGGCATTTGGTAACATACTCATATCCCTTTCTTTCGTAGAATCCCGACTGGAAGGGTCTCAACCCCACTCTGCCTATCTATATTTAATGAGAAATTTAATGAAGAGCTTGAAACGAATGGAATAACACTTATGATTCTGAATATGTACCATCTGATCTTGAATAATTTGGATACGGAGCCGATTGTGATTGGAATCTAACGAAATTACGTATTTATTTCTGATAATATATGGCTCCGAGATATGGTTTCATATTATATCCGTAATTGACACGATATCACGCTCATAACTCGCTTTGACTAAGTGGAAGAGAACTCTGGCTTTTTCTACAGGAAACTGTGCATGAAAATGACTAATCGACACCATTGACCAATTAGGTTCGTTGTGTCATGTAGATAAAAATACTTCGCTTTCTGTATCTCAATCCGGCGCAAAGCAAGGCAGAGAAAACATCAAGGCACAGTTTCAATGTATCGAGAGCAAGATGGTGATACTGGCCATGATTGATGATTGGCGGCTCCGCGATGAGTACAACTGCGACTGCAACCCAACCGAGGTACTGCCTCACAGTCCTTAAGATCGCGGCACCTGGCAGTTACTTCTAATGTCGCAAAAATCCATTTTTCCTAATCAGACCTGATTTGGTCCAAGAGATAGATCAGGAGCCATTGGGCCGTCAGATTTAGATTAATAACGGATAGACAAAATCTGACCGACCTACCAAATTTCTGGTCAGGCTTAATCAGGTTCGTCAGGCCCTTCAGCTAAATTTTTCTTTTTGTGACATAGGGATGTGAGAGAGCGACGCTTGTCCCATATTTCTTGTTCCGATATCTCTGGATCCTGATCGAGTCAGTGACAGAAATGACTTACGATCCGAAGAGAATAACGGGTCACAAAAATTCGACCTATTCCACACAAGTACCAATACACTAAAGTACAAACAATCTAAGAAAATCTGGCATGGTCATTGGATATACTCTCCTTCGATAGATCCTCCTCCCCGAATCATTCATGCACCAGTTACTCCACCGCTGACTCCTACAGCTGCGAAACGTGCAGCTGCATCCGCAGGGGTGGCACATGCAAGAGTTGCGCCGCCCCCATTTCCAGGAAGAGCAAAGCATTGGGTACTTGTAGCACACGGCTGGGAAACGAAGGAACCTCCGACGCACTGGGCGAATGCACCGCCGACGCAGGCTTGTTCGCCCGCGTTGCAGGGACTCGAGGCGGTGAGCGTTGCGAATTTGGCGTTGAGAGTTTGAGCCTGTTGACCGTTAGCTAGGGAAATGAGATGGTCAGATTTTTACTTGTAGGCGAGGAGAGAACGTACTCTGGGAAGCTGGCTTCGCTACAGGAACTTCCGCAGAGGCAGTAGGGACAACTGGCGGCGCGACAGCTACAGGAGGCGTGGCCGCGGAAGGAGCGACGGCGACAGGGGAAGCAACCAGAGGAGTGTCTGTAGAAAGAGCGGGGGAACCTCCAGGATCAGCATTGTTGTTATTGACATCAGAGGGTGTCCCGGTGATAGCAGGAGCGGCAACGCCTCTAATGACAATATAACATTAGCTCTGAACGACAGACCATGTTAATGTTACCTACGTTGAAGGTGTTCCAGGGTTGGATACAATGGTGTTGAGCTGCTGCCCGTCAGGGACCGGTCCATTCAATGCAGGGCAAGAACCAGGTGGATTAACGGCAGCGACACCAAGGGGGAGCTTTTCCTTTGGATCGCCGCTGAACTCGCCACTAGCCACCGTTGATTGGAACTAATGTGGATTTTTGTCAGTGTTTAGGGTAATTAAATCTGAAAAAAACTGCAGAAGATCTCACTTGACAATGAAAGAAACCGTTCAACTCAGCATTGCGGGGGGGCTTTTGGCAGTATGGAACTTGGAGGTTATCCGCCGCATTACGAGGCTGTTGGGCAAAGATTTGGGCAAGTCGGATCATATCTTGGCTCTCTAACTGCTTTGCAAGGTCTACCATTCTATCAGCTGCATCTTGCTGGTCGCAGGTCTGGCCAGAACCAAGAAGGGTTTGGAAGAAGCTTGATGAAGACAAACACCTATCCCCTCCACCCAAGCGTTTCTATTCAGCGGTAAATATTTTAAAAACATGGAGAGAAAGGTGAAAGAACTCACACAAATGGCGATATATGCCTGGGTTGACTGGTCTATTTGCTGGGAAACACGTTTCCAGTAATGCGGGGCTGGGGCTGCGTTGGTAGAGACAACGAGGACACAAACGGCTGCCATTCGAAGAAGAGGTGTGAATCTAACCATACTTGAAGGATTCTATTAATGAACTATAAGTGAAATTGGATATAGGGAAGGACGAATAGTGGATGTAGGGAGCACCGGGCTCAGAGAAGGTTCAACCTGAAGAGAATCGCTGAGTCTTGAGCTGTCTATATATAATGTGAGATCGCTATATATATACAAACGTGTTCGTGGCAAAAGGTGCCATCGTTCGTTGGTGTGTGCATAGATGTGTATCCGAACTCAGTTGAACCCTAACTTATTCAATTGGGATCTGATGCGAGCCCACGGAAACGATCAGCTTGAAGTGTATGCTCTTCAATAGTCTTTGACTCAACAAGTAGATCAGCTGTTAACCGATAGTTTCGTGCTTGATTGTAGCATATAAACAGGCGGTAAAACAAAAGCCGTGAAGACGATTTTAAGTTAAGGGACTTAGGGAGTCGAACGATAACCATAGGCATCGTTGATTGACGGCTGATCACTTCTCTGTTTTCTGTAAGACTGCAAATAGCTAGGGGAAGAGGTGCCAGTGGAGCCTGGTAGAGCTTTACCCTATTGGTGAGTGAGTGACCGACATTAGCATATAGCAGGGCCCTCTATCAAGGTGCTCCTACGACAGAATATCGACATTTCATCGACTATTCCGTCTATTGTAACGTTGACACACCTCTGCTCAAGACAGGATGCAAAGTGTAAGCTGTTATCATCACATGTCGACTGGACCACCCCAACACATCGCAGATCAAGTCTGAATCTGAGAGATACTCATGAAGGTAATGTATATTTCAGGACGTCTTAATAGGGATACTCAATCAATGTTCCATTCATACGATATCCACAATGACCTTTGGGACAGGGCACGGGGGCTCTTTGATAGTTGCAGCTGCTGTACTGGTTTGGTGCCCATTGTCTTGCTCTATTGTATCCAAATCTTTAGCGGTCTAACAGATTGCTTCGTTGAGACTTATATATAAGGGATTTAAAGTGCTTGCCTTCTTAGCTCAGTTGGTAGAGCGCGTCACTAGTAATGACGAGGTCAGTCGTTCAAATCGGCTAGAAGGCATTCCTTTTGTACCCCTCAGCAAGGCCTCCGAATACTCCTTTTCCTGGTTGCGAAGCCATCCAAGGTACATAATCTATGTGGTCGACCGTATCTTAATTTTTTGTACATAATTTCGTTATTTAGAAAGAGAAGATAACTACGGTTCAGTCAGATCTGTTAGACGTTTCCCGTGGTCACTGAGGTGATTATCTGTGTAAGACTCTGTATCAGCTGTTTTGACCACTTCCACAGCTAGGGTAGATGATTTCAGCTGAATATCGCTACTTGGAGAAGCAGAGTGGCCTGTGGTAGTCCCTGAATAAGTATGTATGGCACTTGAGAAACGAGGATCGGGTCTAGGACTGAAGGCAATTGCGCTAATAGGATCTGTGCTGAAGGTTTCATTTACACGGATTGTGGCTGAGAAGAAATATCAGTCCTGGTCATCAATTTTGCTAAAGTAGATACTATTACTCAGGGAGAAAGCAATGCCGATTATTGGAGCGACCTAGAAATTAATGATTTAGTCGTTGGCTCTTGTTAGGAGAAAAGGCTCAGAAGTAAACCCACCATATCACCGAAGATAATGCTGTAATTTGATTTTGCAAGATACAGAGCCAAATAGAGCAGCATGCTTATTGAATATAATGCGCCTGATTCTACCAATATTCTTTGTACCACTGATATCCTTCTGCTCTTCCTCTGCTCGGCGTATGTTGCAAGCTGGGTATTTAAATACCATAAACGTATGACAATGAGGCCTGTTTTAGACCAAATTGTCAATTATCTGTCTAATATTTAGCGACACATAAATAGCTCACATGTCGATACAACGGATGTAATGAATGATAATGAAAAGTAAGCTGGCATCCAGATCTCCAGTTTTGGGAAGTAGAAAGCGGATTCTCGTGTAGATGCACCAGCTATGACAGCCACTGAACCAATGGAGGTGACTAGTTTTAAAAATCGTCAAAGGGGCTGTATTATACGTCAACAAATGACACACCTAGGGTTGCGACGAGTGACGCTAGTGGAAGGAGTATGGCCAAGTAACTGCGGTCGTAAACAACGAAGACACGGTATGTCTGAGGAAGAAGAAAATGATTGATTTAATTGAGGCATTAATGCGGGGAGAAAGAGATATTAACGGCCATACTGTCTCCCATTAGTGTCACGGCGACGAAGAAGCCTGCCTGGGCCACTTCGGTTGCACTTCGTAAGTTGGCATAATATGCGATAGGACCTCCTTTATCATTTTGATGGTTAATGAAGGCCTCTAGGGAGCGTTGGAAGAAAACGACTACATGCTATAGTGAATATTAGTAACGGAGAACCGAATCAGATGCTATATGAAACTGAACATACTCCTGTCGCAAAGACAAAGATCGTTATACATGTGCTTACCAACTTCCAATTTAACTTGTCGTCTCTTTGTACCAGAATACGAATGGTCTGAATGAAAAGAGAGACGTATATTCCTATGGAGCATCAGATATAATTCGCATTTGATGACTGATATGTTACCAATACTCACCATAAAGCAGGGTTTCAAGCCATAGCCCTATAAACTCTGCCTTGTCGACAGTTATGCCCGTCATACTGCAGGCGGCACCGGAGGGAGGGGAAAGGCTAATGTTACGCCACTGTTAAGGATTATATGTGTTTTCTCTACTTTCTCAAGGTCGGGCTAACCGTGGACCTTCGTCCGTACATCCGGGTATTCCTGGTCTCTTTAAGAGATCCGTCATATGAATCCGCGCTAGATCCAAGCTAATTGAAGATGAAGCTCTCGACAGGATTGGTCGACCTAAAAGAACCTCGAGTAATTTTTACCATATCAGCGCTTTCCTTTTTGCCATAACTCCGAAGCCTCATGGCATCGAATTCGTGCTCCACTGGTGTACTAATAATGTGATCTTCCCCTTCCGCCACCACATCGACACTGTTCAAGGGAAAGTTAAGAGTTTCGAGATATGTTCTCAATCACAAAGGACCGAGTCGTACGCGATTGCCGATCGCAATCCCACCATCCTCCCACGATTTCACCTATGACGGTATTCCAGGGTGATTGATGCTCAGATTGAGCGCCGAACAGCTTTGATAACTAGCACTCATATCTCCCCAAACTCTTTTTTAGATAGACATTAAATATTTATTGAGCAAATTTATAGACCCAGAATACTTTTCTTGGTTCTTAGCAAATTGATACAAGGCAAAGATCTAGTATAGTCCAACTCACAGAGATAATGTGCAATAGAGGGCCTCAATATTTTTTCTATAAACGCTAATGACATATTAATGATCCGAAGTAGAAGAAATGATGGAATAATGAGTATTTGAGGTGAAGCGACAGCCGTAGCAGCTGGGGTTGTGGTCACAGTTTGAGAAACTGGTCTGATTTCTCAAATCGCAGTGGTGCGCTCCTGCCGTTTCAGATCACAAACTTCAGCGCGGTTTTTCATTTTGACTGGGCGATACGCCCCGACCTCGTTGCCGAACGGGCTCTTAGGATCCGGAGATGTTAACTTCAGAGTAAGTTTCCGACCTCAGTTTATCACCGACTCTTACAATAAGGGGGATTTGAGTAAAATTCCGTTTGAAGAATGATGGAAGTTCGGCGTGATTGTCGCTGGACCGTCGCTTTTCTTCACGCCCATCTCAAGACAAGTGTAATAACTGCTGCAGAGGCAGTCTTCGCGAAGTAAGCTGAATGTTTGATTTATTTGCATACAGTCAGTATATCCTTCGTACTGTCGACATGTCCGCTGGTTATCATTTCAAAGCCAACGAAGGTCGTTCGGTGTACAGTAATCAGACTAATCCGTTCCCCAGATTATAGGTTCTCACGGTCACAGCCTTTCCATTCCCACTATCCAATGACCTCGTCATCTGCGCCAAAAAATTGAACTAGCGAAATGTGATGTTTGCTTCTATCCCTCATAAATGTTCCGTTTACATCTCGATGTTGGGAAAACGACTGTGGTCCTGGTTATTACTGCGTGCTCTATCAGATGATGAGGATTTCGCTAGTATGTTAACGTAACTTTCGCACTATACGGTCTGAAGCACCGCAATACCTTTCTAGCCATGTGCATCTTCCATACCGTTTTAGAGCAGAACACCACTGGTTCTAACGCAGTAGCGTAAGTATTCTTATCAGAACTAGGGACTATTTCACACATTGCGTGGGTTTATTATCTGGGATCGAGAACATGATAAGAGTCCTCCTGTTTGACAAAGTTGGCGACCAACTACTGTTCCGCAATGGTTGCTTTTCAACTATTCAGCGTTATCTACCTTGTGGCGCAGATCCATCTGTCATGGGCGACGTCTGTCCATAATGAAGCACGAGACTCTTTCCCAGATTTGTATGAGGCTTCTGTCGTTGAGTTGCAGACTGGGCTACAACGGAGACAATTCACGAGTGTTGACCTTGTTAAGGTACGTGTTTTCACCCAGAGTATCTATCAACAAATTATAATGACTCGGAATAGGCATACTTTGCTCGAATTGATGAAGTCAATTTCAAAGGACCCATGCTCCGTGCTGTTCTGGAAAAAAACCCATCCGCCTTGGCCGAAGCTGCAGCTCTTGACATCGAGCGTTCACTCAAAGGTCCAAGAAGTCCATTGCACGGTATACCTGTTCTATTGAAAGATAACATCGCGACTATCGCGATTGAAGGTGAATCCTTACTGTACCTACGTTACTTATATTATTTAACATAGTCTCCAAAGGCTTGAATACTACAGCTGGATCATTTTCTCTTTTGGGTTCAATCACTCCTGGAGATGCGACAGTTGCAGCTAAGTTACGGAAAGCCGGTGCCATTATCTTAGGTGCTTTCTTTTTCTTTCTGCGATACATTGAGATGACTTAGGGCCCTCGCTATAGGCAAAGCTAATATGTCGGAATGGGCTCACTTCCGCGGCAATATTGCATCTGGGTGGTCTGGAAGAGGTGGGCAGGGTACGAACCCATACTTCCCGAAAGCAGATCCATGCGGTAGCAGCTCTGGTTCTGGTATTTCTGCTGCTATTGGCCTTGCTGCTATAACTCTGGGAAGCGAGACAGATGGAAGTATTACGTGTCCGTCGAGTAATAATAATTTAGTTGGGATTAAACCTACTGTCGGATTGGTTTCAAGAACAGGAGGTGTGTATTTGATTGGTTTACTCTTCGAAGAGTAGTGCTTATATTATTCCCACTCAGTCGTCCCAATTTCTCCAAATCAAGATACGGTTGGACCTATAGTTCGCTCTGTTGCGGACGCTGCAGCTGTCCTCAACGTAATCGCGGGGAGAGACCCAACGGACAACTTTACTCTCGCTCAGCCAAAGGTAGTGCCAGATTTCACGAAGGCATTGAATAAGAACGCACTCAAGGTACGTATTCCCTTTCACAGCCATCCGATCTATTTATTCAGATTATATGTAACGGAAGGGAAAACGAATTGGTGTACCCCGGCGGGTCTTCCTTAATGACTCGATTAGTGGGAATGATCCTTCCGTTAACGTTCAGTTCGAGAAGGCTTTGGGTGTGATGCGTTCCTTAGGTGCAATTGTCGTGGATCCAGCTGATCTTCCAAGTGCGGACGAGATTGCGGTCAGTAATAATGAAACCATTGTTCTGGATGTAGATTTCAAGGTAAATAATTTCTTGGTGTGGAATATTCTCGTTGTCTCACCCTTTCTCCTAGATCTTCTTAAATAAATATATCGCTGGGTTAAAAAAAGTCCCCACTGGCGTCCAAAATCTTGCTGTGAGTCCTTTTATCTGAAATCATTATTGTCGCTTAGAGTATGAACCAGGATGTGATTGCTTTTGATGATGCTCACCCTTCGGAAGAAAAGCCCACCGGCTTCGAAGATCAGTCCATGTAACGCTTACTTTCCCCTTATCGTCAGAATACGGCGTCTTACTTTTGAATTAGTCTAATTGAATCGCAAGCGACTGTGGGGATGAATGCAACCTACTTTGCCGCCTTAGCTGCAGACCATGATCTCGGGCGGACACGGGGAATTGATGCTGCTCTCAAGAAATTCAAACTTGATGCATTGGTCTTGCCCGCTCCTGGCTTCACCACGGTGCCGGCAGGTGAGAAGTTCGGAAAGAGGATCTTTTCTCATACTTATGCCTTTCCCCCCAGCTATCGCCGGCTACCCCATTGTGACTGTTCCTCTCGGCTTCTACCCCAACAATGTCACAATCCAACCTGCTGGACCCGAAACTGTCTATCCTGCTCCAGGCGTTCCGTTCGGATTATCATTTTTCAGTACTGCATTCACCGAGTTCGAACTGATTGGCTTTGCATTTGCCTATGAACAAGCGACACATACAAGGCTGGCGAGAAAAGCATACCCCGCTGCGATTCCGAAGACGCAGTTGAAAGATGTAGTGAGAAAACACTAAGAAGAAATTAAAGAGAGAGAGAATATGTTTATCACTGTCAAGTTTGTTTGGTGAATCGCAGGCTGTATCTCTTCGGAAATAAAAGGACGATGATTATTGCCAAATTTCGCTCTGAAACAGTTTTACGAAACTATTGGATAGTCTATATGGCAATATATGGTGATCCTTCGGACAGAAGGAAGCCAAACGTACTGGTTAGTGGTGTCTCTACAGTCAGCCGACACCTGTCAAGGGGTGAAATCTACTTCAAACAAGTTCCACTGAATTCCCCATTACACCACGATGCAAAATAAATAAGGGTGTATTATATTTGATTGACAAACTGGGACTAGACTATATTAAATGATCGCAACGGTGCATTTGACCGGGTTCAGGAAACGAGCGACTTGAGAGATAAGAGTTGACGAAGTGATTGTAAAAGTTCATTGAAGAGCAGCGGGGAGAGCGTTGTAGATACTGCAAAGTTTGTCCCAGGCATCGTTTGGTTTGACTGACCCACGTCGAAGTCCTACAGCATTTGTTAGATGAAATTTACCCGGTAGGAATAAGAGTAATTCTCACCATTAGGGTCTTCCACCATGACAGCTGCCAAACCCATCTCTGTTATAATAAATAGCTTATGGGCTTGATAAAAATAATGCATAAACGAAATTACGAACCCAAATGGAAGTCGATATGACAGTGAACAAACCAAGCACCAGGGTTATCCGTCCTAATTCTTACAACAACTGGAGTATTGGCATCTCCCGAAGCTATGACATCTCTGATTGGTGGATTATTGGCGCAATTGCGCCCCCCACCGCTTTGGGAGTTTAGAATACTCGCGGCATGACCACTAAACATATCTAATAAGCTTCGAGAACGTTTAGCGTGACAAAATGTCTTACTGGGTGTGAATGGGATGAAGAGGGAAGCCTAGTTGTGTGGCAGCGATGACGATTTCAACGACTGAGTTAGGCTTGACGACAAAGACATTTTCGCTAGCATTGAACTGGGGACTATTATTGTTGTATTTGAGTG
>Ga0157379_10002576_pt1 | contig 15229 bp, 11 predicted proteins | sample S25metaG_FD_121802 | JGI IMG/M metagenome (GOLD analysis project Ga0157379, IMG submission 121802) | Switchgrass rhizosphere microbial communities from Kellogg Biological Station, Michigan, USA - S2-5 metaG | ecosystem: Host-associated > Plants > Roots > Rhizosphere > Soil | place: USA... | reverse complement strand
TGACGTTGCTTGCCCTTTCAACTAGAGCATATTCACCAGCGGCGACATTATTCGCTTCTAGCAACACTAATACATGCACGCCTGTTCCTCGTCGGGCAGCCCCTCTGGCAACACACGCAGTTCCTTTAGATAAACATGGGAAAGCCAGCTTTAGTGTCAATGCCGGGAAGGGTGCTCTACCACTTCCTCCGCCAGATTGGCATGCCCGTAGTGCTGCCGGACCAGTTGCCTTTACTGAGCCCACCTCGATGCAAGGCAACAAGATTCCTCTCCTTGCGCGAATGGTCCTCTCTGTATGTTTCTGTCTATTCGACTATTCTCAGACTCTGATCATCTTAATTTAGTCTGCCGTGCTCGGTCGCGCGACTCGAATTGTCCCCCCTCCGCCTTTGGAACGTAATGACCAAAGACTTCTATACGGACCACCCATCCCGGCGCCATGGAATAGTGTGTCGGGAAGTGCCGAAGGAAAAGGACAGAAGGGTGGGAGAGACAAAGACGAGGAAGACGAAGAAGAGGCAGACAAGATATTAGCTGATGCCAGCCTATTTGCAACTTGGGATTACGATCCAAAAGACTTCCGGGGAACTTTGCCAGCGCCGAGACGAGGGAGTAAAGTAGGCGCGCCTGCCGTGCCGTCCTCGCTGAAGAGAAAACGAAGTGAAAGTGTGGTCCCAGGGCGTCGGGCAAGTGATGCCGGATATGGATTATTATAATGATTATAATAATGATGATGATGATGTAGCATTAGATTGTAAACTATGGCTGAGGAGATTGGTGAAATGAGGAATCTAAAGTTTGGCGACAGTGATCGGGCTTTGAAATCCGTGAGAACATCGATACGACACACAATTTTTCCTGCCACCTGCTCTCACTCTCCACTTGTACTCTCCTGTCCTGTAAGTGCCCCTTGTCTCCTCCTTCGCCAGTAATATTCACCTTTATCTTTTCAGCTTGGTATGTGTCTTCAACGCTCTATTACGGGCCTATTTGCGATATCGGACAGCCATCACTAAATCTTCTTTTCACAGACCTCTCTCCCTCTTTTCACTTCTACTTTGTTTAACCTAGAACATCATGAGCGATAACGAGGAGCACAACCATAACTTCGAGCAGGCTGCCTCTGGGGCCTCCACCACCTACCCCATGCAGGTGAAGTCAATCTCCCTGATCGCTTAGCTTGCACTCCTGACTTGTATTCCCTATTTCCAGTGCTCCGCTCTCCGCAAGAAGTATGGTCTTTCTTCGTTCATCCAGATGGTCATCTTATGGCATTTCTACAGCGGACACGTTGTCATCAAGGGTAGGCCCTGCAAAATTGTGGATATGTCCACCTCCAAGACCGGCAAGCACGGGCATGCCAAGGTCCATCTTGTCGCCATCGATGTGGGTTTTTCTTTCTTTACTTCCCGAGGTTTTCATGAATCTTACACAATATCGCAGATTTTTACTGGTAAAAAATTGGTCAGTCTCGTGCGCCGGTATGAAGCCACAAGTTCTCTAACTGGTTCTACAGGAGGATATTTGTCCCTCCACCCACAACATGGATGTTCCCAACGTCGTCCGTAACGAATACCAGCTCGTATATTTTGTTTTTCTTCCTCCCTGTATGGGCGCTGATCATCTTTAGGTCAACATTGATGACGGCTTCTTGAATCTTATGACTCAGGACGGTACTGCTAAGGACGATGTCAAGGTCCCCGAGGGGGACCTCGGAACCCAGATCCAGTCCGACTTCGATGATGGCAAGGACCTCCTTGTCACCATCATCAGTGCTATGGGTGAAGAGCAGGCTATTTCGTGCGTTTTTCTGCTTTTAGCATATTATCACTATTCCAATCGTTTTTCCAGTGCCAAAGAAGCCCCCAAGGGCAGTTAGATGGTGTACGATATGTATTCATACCGTATATTCTTCTGGGTTTTGCTTCTTCTTTGTCATTAGTCCCTACCTCTGTGTCTGCCCTTACACTCATCACCTTGTCACACAATACACCTCTGCTGTTATCCTTACCTTACTTTGGTATATGAAGCTGTTTTTTTTTTATCACCGAGCCGCATGTATGATCAGTTGAATCACCAAAGGTTTTGACTCGAGCGCTTGAATTTTTGGATTATTTTTAGTCTGTTCACGTGACCTCGTAGAGAAAAGTCGCCTGCACTTTATTCGACATGAGCAACGACATCCAGGCTATGGTGGCCATGGACGACATCCAAGACCCACTCTCTATGAACGTTATAGAACAGTGGGAGGTTCTTTCTCCCCTCCTAGATGATCAAACTCGCAGTCGCATCCAAAATTCGGACAACTTTGTTCTAGACTTGTCCTCTCTACTTTACGATGCACGCTATACAGCACTAATATCCTCAAAATTCCGGCCCATACTATTTCTTTTGTGCGTCAGATGGATCGGTCAAGACTCTCAATTATATGCGAAACTCGCTGCTTTGGCATTTTTGATAAATCCTCATGAAGAGTTGTATCCGTGTGTTATTAACTTATGTGCCCTGGCCAATTACTCACGGATTGCATATAGAATACTCTCCTCGTTTTTTAGAAACTCTCCGTTCTCTAGAACTCTGCTTGGTGACTTTTGGTCGTTCTCTCGCCCGCAAATGCATGCACTTCTCCTCGCGTATTTCCGAATTGCATTTGCTTGCCCACATTTCCCCACTATGTTCAACTGGGACGCGAATGCACTGAAAGACATCTTTTCAAACAGTACTCTCGATAATGGAATCCGATGCCTTGCAATACACTGCTATTCCCTTCACGCAGGACTCATGGAGGCTCAACGCGAAGAGCTCCTAGTCAATACATTTGGTCCAATGGGAAAAGCAAGCATAATCATTGAGGATGCGTTTGTAATGGAAGGTCATCCCCTGGAGTTGGACGGTTGGCTCTTACCACTGATCGAAACTATGAGAGTACGAAAATTACGAAAGGCTATTATCGAGCCCCAGGATTTTTACTCGAGGTCCACAGGCCAAGCTCCGTCACGTTTAGGTCTCGGAGATTTAGGGTGCGTTTTCTGTACCAAATAATTCTTCATTTTCTCATTGTCAATAACGTTTAGGTTGCATGTGGCTGATGTACATGGGATTCTGTTACTGAAGGCCCCTGGCCAGGCTCGCTCCTCTCCTCATAAACTCATCCCAACTCGCACAAGCATAAATGCTCTTCGATCTCTCGCCATAAGGATCTCTCTTCGTTTACCAATCCTCTTTTCGTCGCCACCTTCGAGCGGCAAAACGCTCATTCTCGACCACCTAGCCCATCTTCTTTATCCATCCTCCCCTAATCAAATAGTCTCTGTTCACCTCTCAGACACGTCGATAGATGCGAAGTCACTTTTCGGCTCCTACGTGTCTTCAGCGAAACGACCTGGCACTTTCGAATGGCAGGAAGGAGTAGTCGTTAGAGCAATGCGGGGTGGTCTATGGCTTGTCCTAGAAGACATCGACAGAGCCAGTTCAGATGTTCTCGGGTCAGTCCTGCCTTTGGTTGAGAGTTTCAGGCTCCACAAGGCGATTGGTGCCCCTGCAGAACTAGACGTACCTGGTCATGGCACCGTACAGGCTGCTGAGAATTTTCTTCTCTTCGCCACTCGCTCAGTGGTACCTCACATGGATGGATCGTTGCCATCTGCTCTGTTTCTAGGATCAAGCAAATACTTCGAGATCGAAATGCCGGCACCGTCTGAAGAGGAGTTGCTTACGATCATTTCTGGGAAATTTCCTTCCCTGGGAATCAATGGTGCAAGAGCTGTTATCCGGGCATGGTCAGATGCACTCTCACTGGGATCAGCTCCTGGGATCAGGGATATTGGTATTCATGAACTAGAAACATGGTGTCGACGAGTAGAGACACTCGTTTCCGCTAATACCGAGAATCGTATGGATGTTGACAATGCATCCTCCTTTTCTGTTCTATGTCCACATGTGGCGACTCGTGAAGAGATGTTCTTACAGGCCCGCGATATTTATTTTGGGGCAGGCGCCTTCTCGGATTCCGCTCGCTCACATGTTGTCTCCTTGACGAATGTTTTTGCTCAACATCTGGGACTTGACTCGGAGCATGTCGAATGGGTTCTTCATAACCGTGTTCCAAAACTGCGCATCGACCGTGACGAGAACGGTCAACCAAAGGCATTGCAGATTGGCAATAACCGTCTACATGCTGCAGACAAGAAGAATGATCTCCTCGATACGCCGCATCGACCATTTGCGCTGCATCGCCCTGCGCTGCTTATCATGGAACGTATAGCTGCGTCAGTCTCACACTCGGAACCTGTATTACTGGTTGGCGAGACGGGCACTGGAAAGACCACAATCATATCCCATGTGGCATCATCTCTCAACAAAAATCTCATCTCCCTCAATCTTAGTCATCAAACCGAAAGCTCTGATCTCATTGGCGGATTCAAACCGGTCGATGCTCGCATACCTGCAGGAGAACTTCAAAGACAGTTTCTTGAGCTCTTTGGGCGGACGTACAGTCGGCGGAAGAATAACAAGTTTGAAGATGCCGTTAGGAGAGCTCTGAATGACAGTAAATGGAAGAGGTTGGTCGGATTGTGGAAAGAATCGGCCCGAGTTGCCGTAGAGAAGATCCTGTCAAGAGGGGACGACCAGCAGGCCGCTTTGCAAAGGTAAGTAATTCGTCGCACTTCAGCTTACAGTTCTTTAACTCTTGTTCAGCCAACCTCGAGAAGACCGTGAGTTTAATGGCGATTTCTCAAGGAAACGACGAAGAGTAGAATATGATGGTTCTGTGCGAGAGAGCGAGTGGATGGCTTTTATTAATGACGTAGAGGTTTTCGATATCCAACATGTTCGTGGCCAAGGAAAATTCGCATTTGGCTTCGTGGAAGGCCCATTGATCCATGCTTTGAGGAACGGCGACTGGTGTGTTTCTTTCAACTATTTTCATGCAATGGAATTTTTATTAATTGCCACACTAGGGTTCTCCTTGACGAAGTTAATCTAGCTAGCGCTGAAACTCTGGAGTGTATCTCGAGTATTCTACAAGGACCGACGGCATCCATCGTTCTTACCGACCAGGGTTCCTTCGCTCCTATTCCAAGGCACCCAGATTTCCGTCTTTTCGCTTGTATGAACCCTGCAACAGATGTTGGAAAGCGAGACCTTCCTCCGAATATTCGTTCGCGCTTTACCGAAATCTTTGTCGCCCCTCCAGACGCAGATAAAGATACCCTTTTGTCCATTGTGCAGCAATACATAGGACATTGTGCTGTATCTGACAAGGCGGCACTACTTGACATCGTCGAGTTCTATACCGAAGTGAAGGCGTTGGCCGAGAGGCGGGAACTTGCTGATGGGTCGAATCATCGCCCTCATTTCAGTATGCGAACTCTTGCGAGAGCCTTGACGTTCGCATCTGACACAGTATCGATGTTTGGCTTACGTCGGGCTCTTTGGGAGGGGTGTCTCATGGCATTCTCTATGTCTCTAGACGAAACCAGCACAAAGCTCGTCAAATGCTTAGCAGAGAAGCATCTGTTGTCGGGTGTCAAGAATATTTCTTCTATGCTTTCACAAGTCCCCGCAACCCCTCCTGGCGGAAATCCAGAAGGCTTTGAACAGGTTGGCCCTTTCTGGATTCAGCACGGCAACCTCAAACCCGAACCGTCTGTAGAGTACATTTTGACACCCTCTGTGCAAAACAAACTTATCGGTCTGGCTCGTGTCGTTCTCACTCGCCGTTTTCCTGTTCTTATTGAAGGACCAACATCAAGCGGCAAGACAAGCACCATCGAATATCTTGCGCGACGGACGGGTCATCGCTTTGTCAGATTGAATAACCATGAACATACGGATATTCAGGAGTACTTGGGCACCTATGTATCCGATCCCGAAACAGGAAAGCTCATTTATCAAGATGGAATACTCGTTCGAGCGCTACGTAATGGAGATTGGATTGTTCTCGACGAGCTGAATCTTGCCCCCACGGACGTCTTGGAAGCTTTAAATCGTTTACTAGACGATAACCGAGAGTTGGTCATCCCTGAGACGCATGAAGTCATTCGCCCCCATCCACATTTCATGTTGTTTGCGACGCAGAACCCTCCTGGATTGTACGCTGGTAGGAAGGTCTTATCTCGGGCATTTCGTAACCGCTTCTTGGATATTCATTTTAGCGACGTGCCCCAACATGAACTACAAACTATTCTATCGGAACGCTGCCGTATACCCGAGTCTTATGCCCGACGCATCGTCGATGTTTTCGAAGAGTTGTCAAAGCGTAGGCAGACTGGGCGTATCTTCGAATCCAAGCATGGGTTCGCAACGCTTCGAGATTTGTTCAGATGGGCCGGAAGGGGGGCAACAACTATTCATGAGTTGGCTGAACATGGATACATGTTACTAGCGGAGCGCGCACGACGACCGGACGACAAGGAAACCGTTCGTGAAGTCATTGAACAAGTCATGAAAGAACGCATCGATGTTCACAACTTATACAATCCTTCACGTTTTGCCGATCTGGGTTTCCCGAATCCTGCGCCTACCAATATCGTCTGGACGTCGGCGATGAGACGGTTATTTGTTCTTGTGGCCCATGCCCTCAAATTCAATGAACCTGTTTTGTTGGTCGGAGAGACAGGCTCTGGGAAGACTTCTGTTTGTCAGGTGTATGCCGAATTGTTGTCAAAGAAACTGCTCACTCTGAGCTGTCATCAGGGGACTGAGACGGCGGACCTCATCGGTAGTTTACGGCCGTTGAGAAGCCGAGGTTCTTCGGAACCACATCAGCTCAAGCAGGCTCAAGAACTATTGAGTGGGATTCCGAAATTCCAAATCGCTGTTTCCCAGACTCGAGATGTTCGTGGAATCGTATCCCTATTAAAGTTGGCAATCAATGATCCTGCAACACCGTCAGGCGTCTTGGTGAGGCTTCGGGGCTTGCAGCATGAAGTTCGTCAAGCGCAATCTCTATTTGAGTGGCAGGATGGTCCACTAATACGATCAATGCGGCATGGGGATGTGTTTTTACTTGATGAAATCTCCCTGGCCGACGATTCTGTACTAGAGCGTTTAAATAGCGTCCTAGAGCCTTCTCGGAGCATTATCCTCGCCGAACGTGGTGGTTTCGACATCGAGCATACGAAAGTCATCTCAGATGAGTCCTTCAAATTATTGGCAACGATGAACCCTGGAGGTGACTATGGGAAAAAGGAGCTGTCTCCCGCTCTGCGAAACCGATTTACTGAAATCTGGGTTCCTCCGGTTACAGATAGATCTGATTTGCGCACGATTGTTAGAAGTTCGTGGCGCCATGAATCATTGCATTGTTATACGGAGCGAGTCTTGGATTTCACCGAATGGTTTGCTTCGGCTACCGGTGCTTTGTCGATCAGCAGCTTGCGAGATTTACTTGTGAGTGTTATGTTCCATGAAAATCTTGAGATTTTATTTTATTTTACTTCATTCCTAGACCTGGGTTCAATTTTTGGACGCCACCACGGAAACTAATCCGTCACTGTCTTCCAATCTGATATTCGTAAGTAAACTATGCTCCAACTATAGACTATATCTCATCTCATGTTTATAGCATCACGGAGCGCATATGATTTTCCTTGATGGCCTTGAAACCTTTTCGTTTGCCTCTACACTTTCCGCGGAAGCCATGGCCGACTTGCGCTCGAAAGCCTACGCATACTTGGATGATATTTGTCCACTGGGTGATCAGCGCTCCTTCCTTTTCGATGCCACGGTTTCCTCAGACGTCGATAATGTATATTCCGGAGCCTTCGCGGTTCGGAAAGGCCCCTATGGGACTGTCTCAACCCTATTCAGCTTAGAAGCCCCTACCACATTGGATAATGTTCGAAGACTTGTACGAGCGTGTCAACTATCAAAGCCCATACTTTTGGAGGGTAGTCCAGGTGTGGGGAAGACCAGCCTCGTCGTTGCACTCGGATCTTTGACCGGTCATCGTGTATGTCGTATAAATCTGTCAGATCAAACCGACTTGGCGGATTTATTCGGGTCTGACCTTCCAGTCGAAGGTGGCGAAGCAGGCGAATTCGCGTGGAAGGATGCGGCCTTTCTAGAGGCCATGCAACGTGGTGACTGGGTTCTCCTGGACGAGATGAACTTGGCTCCTCAGGCTGTACTTGAAGGCCTAAATGCGGTCTTGGACCATCGTGGAACTGTTTTTATTCCTGAACTCTGTCGATCTTTTACGAAGCACCCACGGTTTCAGATTTTTGCAGCTCAAAATCCACTTCATCAGGGGGGTGGGCGTAAAGGATTACCCAAATCATTTCTGGATAGATTCATCAAAGTGCATGTCCGTCCGTTGAACTTCGATGACATTCTTGTCATTTGCAAGAATCAATTTCCAACTTTTCCGGATAAGGAACTGCGGTCCATGATCCAGTTCAATACACGCCTCCAGAATGAAGTTGTGCTCAATAACTCTTTTGGCAGGGAGGGAGGACCCTGGGAGTTCAATTTACGCGACATTATTCGTTGGGCAACATTGTCCATGTCAGATCCACGCCAAATCCTTTCCTCGCACCCAGCTGAATATATCGATACACTCTATACGGAACGGTTTCGTAGCAAGGATGATCGCCAAAGAGTCCGAGACTTGTTCAATTCATCTTTCCCGGATGTCGATATCGACGACGTGACAAGGAGCTCCCAATGGACAGCTACAAGACCTTACTATGTGCAATTAGGTTCCTCCATCATATCTCGAGGATCGCACGTTTCGAGGTATATTGCGGTTGAGCTGCAAAGTCGTTTAAACGCTCTCTCAGCTGCTAGCATATGTCTCCAACAAGGATGGTTGCTTATTCTCTCTGGATCAACAGGAGTTGGAAAGACATCTCTGGTTTATCACCTGGCTTGCGAGACTGGCCAACGTCTCCGGGAAGTTTCTATCAGTAGCGGCACCGATACTACCGATATCCTCGGTAGTTTTGAACAGACAATCAATTCGGAGACCAATGCAGTGCATTTTGAGTGGGTTGATGGACCCCTCGTCCAGGCAATAAAAGAAGGCTATTGGATTCTTTTGAACAACTCAAATCTGTGTAGCCCTTCAATTCTCGATAGACTGAATTCTCTCTGTGAAATGGGCGGGTCGTTAGTTCTTACGGAGCGTGGTCATGTCAACGGCGAAGTCCAAGTCCTAAAACCTCATCCGCACTTCAGGCTGATCCTCACGGTCGACCCACGTCATGGTGAACTTTCGAGGGCAATGAGGAATCGCGGTGTTGAGATTCATATGCTGGAGGGATCCATTGGCATTCAGGATGCCCTTCGCTTGTTGGACGCGGCTCGGATTCCGACTTGTGTTGATCATGATGTGTCAATGGACACCGTTCGAAATGCTGCCTTTGACTTTGAACTTGCTCGACGAGGAAGCCGCCGTCATGTTAGCAGTCTAGATTATTCTCCCGTTGTTCGAAGTCAACTTTCAGGATATGACTCCTCCTCGTCCGAGCTCCTCGACCTTTTAACATTACGGGATTTCGTGGCGAGAACGGATATCTTCCCTTTCTCTTTAGCTGTCTTCCGGATGCTTACCTTGTCGAACGTGCGGAATTTCACCCGCGAGATCACTTCGTCTAACCCTCTCTGGTCTCTCATCGAAAAGGACTGGGGATGTAGGAACCCTTTCCTAGATTCGGAGGAAATACCACACATTATATCCTTCAGGGAAATCTTAGGGAGCGCGTTGGCACAGGCAGGGGGGTTATCTTCGACATTCATGTTATCGCAAGTATGTCCCGAACATTCATTCCGAGAATTATCACTAAAATAATTAGTGCAGCCTATAGATTTACTTGTGAATCCAAAGCTCTTGATGGCCACGCAGGGAATTTCAGAGCAGTTTTACACTTGCTCCTTACTTTTATCGGAGGCAATCGAATTTTGGTTACATCTCCAAGTTATAAGACAAAACCCACAAACAAACGTCCAACAAGCTCGCCCCGCAGGCTTTACTCTGAAATCGGATGTTCTGGACAAGCCAGAATCGACGGTCTTTCTTTTGTACACTGCAATCAAGAAATTAGCTTCCAATACATTGAAACAGCTAGGGATCGAAGGAAGCGAAGCCAAATTGGTACGTACCTGTATCCGTAACAATAATCTGGACAACTAATATTTTTCAGTCTCTTCTCAGGGCAACCAGGGACCTGAACGACTTTGCTGAACAACTTGTACGGACTTCGTCAGATAACTATTTCGATTTTTCTAGCGCCAGAATTATCTGCGGATGGTTTAAAGAGATCCTCTCTGCCAATAAGGATCTGGGGGATGAGGAAGTTCTAGGTTATGTTGCAAAATTAAATCAACATGTATCGTTGACATCCGGACTTTGCATGAGAGAAATCTGGAAATATTTCATCCAGCCTATCATACCAGTCGACAATCAAATGATTTTTGTTTCTCTGAAGAAACTATCTTCCATTCTTGATCCGGAGGATCCCGACTATGGTACGTTTGCGTTTTCACTACATCTTCGGTCACTAATTTCTCTCCAGATCTCATACAGCATGAGGTTTTCAATGTGATGGCTTTATTGAGTTCTTCTTCATTGTTTCACAGTAATGACCAGAAGTCAACGTTGGAAGTGGCACGAGGAATGGAGCTAGTGAGTTTTAGACACAATCTGTGGTTATCGTGTCGCTTAGATACGTTTCCATACTCAGCGTCTCACGAAGAGATTATCCACTATTCCTGAGATGTCCTCAAGCCAGTACAATGCTTCATTAGCAATAATGGAACTTAATTATTTGTCATCTATGACTAGCGGGTTATATGACAAAGTGAGCTACTTCTTTTCGAGAAGCAGGCGCATGCCTCATTCAGTTAATTTTCAGGAGAAACATGAACTCCTCATGAATTTCATGCTTCACTCCCCCAAGGTCGATCTGGGACGTCTAACCTTCTTGCAACATTTCTCATGGACTCGAGAACTGGATGATGGTAATGTGCGCTTTCGAGAACTCTACATAATGCTCTAATCTCGATCACAGACAATATCGCCCATGCTGATCTCCTGATAGTAATTCAACAGTGGATGTTGGCCATATTATCTATTAGTATCGAAAGTGTGAGTTATCGTCCTTCGTTGAAATCTCTAGAATGTAATTAACACCCAATTTGTCCAGAAAAGGACTGGTTTGCGATCAGTATTCTCTCCTGCCTTGCTTCAGGAATTAATCACATCATGGTAAGCTCCTTTTGAAGCGCATTGGCCTCTAATTAACCTCGTAACAGCCTTGATGCGTGTCCGCTCAGTTCTTTTGAGAGACACCAAAGGACTCTGCAAATTCATGCCGAACGCATTCTCCAAGAGACTCAGCAATTACAACCTGATCGTCTGATTCAAATGTCAGCAGTATTTTCGCATGCTCTCTTTGCGGTATGTCAAATTCCGAACTGTTTAAAACGGACATATATTTACGATGATTCTAGCTGGCCGCTTGCTTCAAAGAAACATATACCACAGTCTCATGGGAGCAACTCAGAGCCGCTTTTGACGCCTCGGATCTGAAGACAATTGTTCAATGTCTATCGACCTCCTCTGACACTAATCTTGTCGAATGTGTTCAATCACGACTCGTCCCGGTCACTTCAAGTTTTGATATACTGATCAACACACCAATAAAGCTGATAAAATGCATTGGTAGGGGATGGGTGGAACTCGGGCTCCTTGTCTTAGAGCTCTATGTCCCCAACGTACCTTTGGATCCTCTCGCAGCACAGGATTGTCTCGATAACTTTTGGAACAATCGTCGGTCCTCTATATCGTCTCTCCTCCGTATGCAGGAATTTGTGGATCTTGCGATTACAGGTGTCCCTAGTAACCAGCTTTACAGTATGTTGAAGCACCGTTCAGACGAAGTTTTGTCCAAGATCCCATCGGAACCGGCCAGAAGTATCTCACGCAATGTAGATACACAGGTTTTGCACACCTTGTTCAAGGAGCTTGAGCCATTTCTAACTCAGGTTGTTTTCTCGTCGAAGATGGCATCTCTCCTCCGGGAGGAGTCATCTTCAGGGAGTACTGAGAGCTCTACTATGCAAGCAAATATATCCGGCTTTATTTCTCGGTTGGAGGTTGACTATCGCTCGCTGAAGGATATCATTCAACCTATTATCATGGCCCTCGTATACCTCAATTTCGGCCTCGATATGCTAAGGCAAAGCACAGGGGACCAAGATACTCTTTCCTTGACGCCGTGGGCCCAATCATTAATTAGCTACCCTACCGCCACTGCTGTCGCAGCATTCACAAAGACGCCACCCCGGCCTGCACAGTCAGTCAAGGACCTCATTTTATGTCTCAATGCTTTTGCAATCGAAGTCAAACTTGGGCCATTGGCGAATACTGAGGCCATGCAAATGCATCAACTTTATAACGACCTTGCCAGCGTTTGGCTAGAAGATATTAGACTTCAAGAAAAATTAATACGGGAATCAAGCTCTCTCTATCGCCATAGGGACACACGCGGGGACGATGAAGAGGAACGAGAATTTCGGGCACTCTTTCCGGAATTCGAAAATGTCATATTGGATTCGGAATCAAATGCTAATTCTCTAGGTCCCTCGTCAACTCCAACAGGATCGCGTTTCTCTCGTGGAAATAAAGAGCGCCTCTATCAACTCCATCTTCTTATAATGGGGAAAAATTCGTCCTCTACTGCTTCAACTATGTGCGAAGAGTTTTGGGGATTCCGTACTGCCTCCCTCAGAGAAGTCCTGGGACCCGAGTTATCCTATGATCTGGATCGACAAAGTCTTGCATACCAAACAACCCTTTTGTCGAAGCGATTACGCCAAATCGGGGGGAAAGCCGTTCAGCCTTCAACCTTCAGTTTCTACCATGATCCAAATATTACCGAAATAAAGGAGGCTCTTCCTATCCTTAGAAACCTCCAATGTCGGCTTCAGGAGCTTATTCGAGAATGGCCGGAGCAGATGGTCCTTCAGCATCTTTTGTCGATCTGTGATTCGGTCCGCCACATGCACATTGAAACCCCATTAGCGAAGTTCGTAGCCGCCCTCGAACAGCTCATTCTGAAAATCGAAGACTGGGAGATATATTCTCATAGGGAAAACACGCTGAAGTCTCATCAGGTCGCGATTAGCTCCCTTATCATTCGATGGAGACGTCTGGAGCTATCACATTGGTCGAATCTTCTTCAGTTTGAGGAGAATGCGTCAGCTACCGCTGTTTCCGAATGGTGGATTCGACTGTATGAACTCGTTATTTCTGGAACACTTGGAGCCGATGATACCGACTTGGATCGCTTCCTTTCAGATATGATACCTCTAATCGAAGAATTTATTACTAGCAGTCCTGTTGGGCAATTCCAGGCGCGCTTGGACCTCTTGCTTTCTTTCGGCCAGTACGCCAAGATTTTATCTGTCGCCATGAATGATCAATCTTCCATCTCTCTGGCTAGAGTGAGCAGAGTCTTGGAGAACCTTCATGTCTTCTACCTTCGATTTGGTGACTCGGTGTTGCGTGGGCTTCGGGAAAAACGCAAACCTTTGGAGAAGGAGCTTGCTGATTATATCAGGTTGGCAAGCTGGAAAGATATCAACGTGCATGCATTGCGTCAGAGCGCGCAGCGTACTCACCGTCAGCTTTTCAAATGCCTCAAAAAATATCGGGAGATTCTCCGTGAAACCGTATCGCCGTATCTAATTATCAAGGAGTCCGACGAGTACGCAGATGCACCTACTGACAAGGAGGCGCCTGTTTGTCTCGAATTTCTGCCCAGTACATTCCCTGACACTACCATCTCGACTTCTCTGCCGCAATTCGTGCAGAACCTGCCAAGGGTGTTTATTAGATTCGAAAATCTAGTGCGGCAGAATGGACCCAGTCTCGTGGACTCTGTGTCATCCAGGGAAGTCAGTGATTTTGCGAGCCAAATATTGCATGTCAGTTCGGTGTTGTCATCGGAGACGGCTGCTGCAGGCACGAACATGCAACTCCACAAGACACTCATGATGCGTAAAAGAAAGGCGTGGATTGACCTTCTCAAAGAGTTGAAGCGTGCAGGCTTTTCTGCAAGAGTCACCCCCGATGTTCAGAATCAGCTGGAGGACAAGGTTCATTTATACGACAGGCAGTTGGTGGAAGTCAAGGCCGGTAGTCCGTTTTATGATTCTTCATCTAAATGCGGTGAATATCTTGATAAAATCCTGCAGCTGTTACCTGAACTGCGGGGCCTATTGTCATCCCACCATACCGATGTGAACCCTCTTGAGATTCAAAGGGCTTATGGGTTTCTGCAGAACGTTTCAGCGATGGCTTTCGCTATTTGGCAAAGGTATTTAGATTTAACCCTCTTCTCAATTGACGATCTGACTTTCTTCGTCAGTTTCACAACGGAGAATGCTGCGTATCGAAGTTTGAATTTCATTACCGACCGACTTCAGCAGCTCAGCAAGGCAACTGAAATAAAACCGGTAAATTTCGATATTGTCACTTGTTTGCGAATAGCTTCGAAGCTCTCCATGGGTCTACTAGAGATTTACAAGAGCTGCGAAGATATCTGTACTTTCAGGGATAATGCAATTTCAAACACAAGCCTACAGTCTCTTGCAGATCATCAAAGCGGTATCGAGCAATCGCGGCAAGCGATTGCTAACTTATGCCAGACATTGACCTCCAGCAACATCCAGCTTGTCACAAGCGGTGAGTTCGTTCCAATATGTATAGTAGACAACCCATTAATTACTATACAGAGGAAGATGATGCGTACCGTCTCGCGTTTCAGCGTGTCACCGATACTGTAGCTTTCTTAACACAATTAGCACAGGAACCGCATATCCGTCATCTATGCGACCCTCTCCGAGTATGGTTAGCCGCTTCCCTGACGGCTGTGGTTATCCCAATTGCTCATTCTATGGATACCCAAGATGATGATGCCTCAGAACGGGTGATCGCCCGACTCCTTCTCATAGCCCAAAATTTGACTGCTATGGCGAACACGTCCCAAGACCTCTCTATGACGGATTTCTACGCTTATGCTAGCAAAAAGGCTTCAGATCGTCTCTCAGAGGTTCTCGCGATAGGAAATGTTCACCAGATATGTGCGACGCTTGCGAACAATCTGGTACGGTTACCGCGAGCAGAACAATCCTCGGCAATCGGGAGGACTGTACCGTTTCTGTCGACATACTTACGAATGACCATGGTACATCTATTTGCTAAGCTCAAGCTGTGCAG
>Ga0157379_10002573_pt1 | contig 15232 bp, 10 predicted proteins | sample S25metaG_FD_121802 | JGI IMG/M metagenome (GOLD analysis project Ga0157379, IMG submission 121802) | Switchgrass rhizosphere microbial communities from Kellogg Biological Station, Michigan, USA - S2-5 metaG | ecosystem: Host-associated > Plants > Roots > Rhizosphere > Soil | place: USA... | reverse complement strand
TTTGTTTGGGGCGTCAATGGCATCCGCGGGCCATATCGGCTAACAATCCCTGTCTTTTCGCGCTTATTTTCGTTTCTGGCGGTGCCGTTATAGATGATTGGACCTCAGGGGGACAGGCCCACAATTCCGGTTCTGATCGGGCCTTTTTCCGGTCCCGTGCATGGGGTGTCCGTCATTAACAATGCCTTAGCGGCGTTGCTGCGCGAACGCGGGGTGGCTTTCGGCATCCTCGACCTGTCGCCCGGGCGCTGGCGCAGGGGGGTGCTCTATCATCTGACCCGCGCGAGTCGCACGGCGCGGGCCGGGCTTTTGATGCTGGCGGCATCCTTTGGCGCCCCCCGGCGGCGCTATCTCATGAGCCTGGATGGCGGCAGCGGCCTTGCCTACAACATCGCGCTCGCGCTGATAGCCCGCACGACCGGTCAGGCAGTGACGTTCTATCATCACAGTTCGCGTTACGTGTTGTCCGACAGCAGCGCGATCCGTTTTCTGCTCCGTATTTCTCCGGGCGCGCCTCATGTCTTTTGCAGCCGGAAGATGGCGGAGCTTTTCTGGCAACGTTATGGCGATCGCGGCTCGACCATGATCATCAACAATGCGGCATGGATCGCGCCGCCTGCGGCACCCGCTCCCGGAGCGCAAGCGAAAACGGGGAAAATCCGCTTGGGATTTCTGGGAGCCTTGACGGCGGACAAAGGTGTCGGCCGGGCGATCGAGACGCTTCGCACTCTTCTGGGCCGCGGGATGGCGGCGGAACTGACCTTGGCAGGCGCGCCTGTCGAGACAAGCGACCGTGCCTTGCTTGACCGGGCTGGGGATGAGTTCGGTCCCGCTCTTGTCCGGCGTGGCGTGCTGAGTGGGTCATCCAAGCGTGATTTCCTGCTGGGATTGGATTACCTGCTTTTTCCCTCGCTATACGCGCACGAAACCCAGTCGCTTGTGGTTCCCGAAGCCCTTGCCGCAGGAGTTCCCGTGATCGCCATCGATCATCGTTTTGTGGGCGAGATACTGGGCGATGGCGGTCTGCTAATTTCTCCGCAAGGTTCTTTTGCGGAACAAGCGGCGGACTGGATCGCTGCCGGACAGGATGTGCACGACGAGCGGCGCATTGCGGCGCGCCGGCGGTTTGAAGCGGAGCGGCAACAGGCCAGCGGCCAGTTGGACCGGTTGATCGGCTGGAGCCTGGGCGGGACAGGGTGATTGCCCGGCTGGCCCGGCGGCCCAAAACTGTTCTATAAGCCCCCTGTTTCCGGTCGGACGCCTGATGTCATTGAAACCAAAAGTCTCGGTCGTCACCGTCAATTTCAATATGGCGGACCAGATCGCCGCCACGCTCGACAGCGTGTTGGGGCAGGACTATCCCAATTTCGAATCCATCGTCATCGACGGCGGATCGACGGATGGAAGCTGGGACATCATCGCATCCTATGGCGACCGGCTCGCCTACAAGGTCAGCGAACGCGACAAAAACCTCTATGACGGCATGAACAAGGGTGTGCGCGCAGCGAAGGGGGACTGGATTCTGTTCATGAATTCGGGTGACCGCTTCGCCGGCCCCCAGGTTCTTTCCACCATGTTCGCCCAGGACGACAGCGATGCCGACGCACTCTATGGTCATCATGTGCGTCATTACCCCGAGCGCGGCATAGAGCGGGTTATTTACGCGGAAACCCCCGATGTCCTGCCCCTACGCATGCATTGCTCGCATCAGAGTCTTTTCATGCGGCGCGAGGTCCTGCTCAACAGGCCTTTCTCGCTGGAACTTCTTGCCGCCGACTATGATGCCATCCTTGCCGCCTATCTCGACGGCAAGCGGTTCAAGCGTGTCGATTGCGTCGTGGCGGTGGCCGCGGTGGGCGGGCGCAGCGACAACAACCGCCTGACGATCCTTCTGCAGCGCATTTCCATTCTGCGCCGCAACGGCCTCATGACCTTATCCCTGGCCTGGCACTATGCGGGTCTCGTCGCCTGGGTGCTGTTTGTCGGGCCGTTGAAGCGGGTTCTGCCCAAATCCATGACCTCCTTCATCCTGCGCCATCGCCCTATCAAGGGATTAGGCTAGGAATCGAAGGACACTAGCAATTTATTGATTCCAGTGTCGTTTCGGCAGCAGCGGCTCGAGTGCGGAAGCGAGCGCCTCGGAGTGGCGGTGCTGGAAGCTTTCGCGAAGATGGTAGCCGGTATCGTAAAAGGCACTGCGGGGATATTGGCTGCGATTGGACAGGACGATGAACCCTGCGCCATGGCGCGCATAGAGTGTTCGTAATTGCGACAGGGCGGCATCGGAAACGGGCTTGTCATCGAAGACCGTGGGCAGGCCGCCAACCGCGACGACCTGGTGCGCGCGGCACCAATCCAGGAAGTGCGCCAGCACAGCCTGTGCGCCGCCGGGATTGGCCATCAGGTGGACCGGGTCGGGCAGTTCCTGGGGCGCGCTTTCAATCACGTGCCGGTAGGGGATCGCGCCATTATCGTCATGGCCGGTTTCGTCGCCCTGGCGGTCCAGGGTATCGAGATTGAAACGCCGCCGCACACCGGCGGCCTTGAGCCCCATCTCGCCCACCGACTGCACCAGGGTGGGAAGGCTGAACATGAAGGCGGCGCGCATGACCCCTTCGGCACCGCGCTCCGTCAAGGATGCTTTGTCGTGGCGGAAGCGGTAGGCGGCATCCATACCCGTCATCAGCTGCACGCGGGAGCGCGAATAGATATCATATTCCAGTGGCAGATAGACCAGATCGCCGGGCGCCAGGCGCGGCCGCACCATATCCAAGGTCCAGTCCAGGCTTGTGTCGGCGTTAATCCCCATGTTGACGCAAGGCCGCTGCAACCGTGTCTCCAGCACTGCGCAACTATGGCTGAAGCGCGCGTTGCTGCCGGCCACCACGAAAATCTTGGGATGACCGGTGGCATCGGCATAAGCCAGTTTGCTATCCATGAACTGGCTGATCTGGTCGACCACCAAAGGCCGCGACAGCAGAAAGCCGAACAGCAGGAAATAGGCGGCCAGCGAGGCGATGCAGGCGGCAAGGAGCGGGAAAAAGTATCTCATCCCCACCTTCAGAATTGAAAATAGATGAAAGGCGACATGCCGCCGGCAAAGATGACTTTTTGCATCGTGAAGGCGAAGCTGAGAGCCACCATGGCAAGCCGGGTGCGGCGGCGCATCTGATAGAGATTGGGCGCCAGAAAGACGATTGCCGCGCCCAGCCCCAGCATGGCGCAGACTTCGAAAAAGCCCAGTACGGTGGAGTCGCCCAAATAGGGCACCTGTCCCAGGCCGCCAAACATATGCCGCAGCGACGGCACGACGGCCAGGAACTGGTCCGGCAGATAGGCGCCATTGCGGTTCAGCATGCCGGCAAAAACCTGTCCCGCCGCGCCGAGCGAACTGGCGCGGAAAACCACCCAGCCGCAGATCACCAGCAACATGGTGGCGATGTGCGATGCCACCCGATAGGCGAGGGGCTTGGGTCCGCTCCCAACCACAGAATGCCACAGATGATTGAGCGCCAGCCCCGTGCCGTGTAGCGCGCCCCACAACACATAGGTCCAGCCGGCGCCATGCCAGAAGCCGCCCACCAGCATGGTCGCCATAAGGTTTACATAGCGTCTGGGCTCGCCATGCCGGTTGCCGCCCAAGGGAATGTAGACATAGTCGCGCAGGAAGCGTGACAGGGTCATGTGCCAGCGGCGCCAGAACTCCATGAGGCTGGCGGATTTGTAGGGCGACCAGAAATTCAACGGCAGATCGACATTGAACATCCGCGCCAGGCCGATCGCCATGTCGGAATAGCCGGAAAAGTCGAAATAGAGTTGAAGCGTATAGGACAGGGCGCCGGCCCAGGCGGGAATAAGGCTGATCGCGGCGCCGGATTGGGCGTGGTTGAACACCACGTCGCTGTAACGGGCGAATTCATCCGCCAGCACCACTTTCTTGGCCAGCCCCAACAGGAACAAGGTAAGCCCGTCGGTGAAATTCACCCACTGGAAACGGTAGGTTTCCGCTTTTTTGAATTGCGGGAAAATCTCGCTGTAATGGACGATGGGGCCGGCGATCAGTTGCGGGAAAAAGGCGGCGAACAGGACGTAGTTGACGAAGCTGTTCTCCTTGACCTTGCCCAGATAGGAATCGACCAGATAGGCGATTTTCTGGAAGGTGAAGAAGGAGATCGCCAGCGGCAGGGCGATGCGGGTGACAACCAGGTCTGCGCCGGTCGCGGCGTTGAAATTCTCCGCGAAGAAGGCGGAATATTTGAAATAGCCCAGAAAGCCCAGATTGAAGGCCAGGCCCAGCCCCAGGATCAGGCGCCTGGAAAGGCCCATGCTCAGCCTTTCGGGATATTGCAGCAGAAAGCCGGCGCCATAGTTGAAAACTATGGATACGGTGAGAAGTATCAGGTATGGCGGATTCCACCAGGCGTAGAAGAACAGCGATGCCGCCGCCAGCCATATCCGGGCCGCCCAGATCGAAAAGCGCCCCAGCAGGAAGAACAGCAACAAGGTGACCGGCAGGAAGCCGAACAGGAATATGGTGGAATTGAACAACATGCGGGTGTGGGCGCGGGCTTATGGAAAGGTGCAAAAACATAGAGGCTGTCCTTTCACCTGGCTAGGCTGGGACAAGTGATGAACTGGGGATTGGCCCGGCTCAGGCTTCGCAAGCTGACGGCCATCGCGCTTTGGGGGAATTATCGCCGTGCCTTCCTGCGCTTTGGCGTCGCGCCCGCAATCGAGCATGCGGCCGTACTGCGTCCGTTGCCGTTCGATTTCGTCGCGGATGTGGGCGCCAACCGCGGCCAGTTCTCGCTGGTCTGCCGCCAGCTCAAGTCCCAGGCGGTCATCGCGGCATTCGAGCCGTTGAAGGAGGCTGCCGACACCTATCGCGCCTTGTTCTCCGCCGACGGGCGGGTCAGCCTGTATGTCTGCGCCCTGGCGCCGGAGCGGGGCGAAATGACGATGCATGTTTCGGCGCGTGATGATTCCTCGTCATTGCTGCCGATCTCGTCTGCCCAAACCGAGAATTTTCCCGGCACCGAATCCGTCGGTGAGCGGCGTGTGCCGGTAGGTCCCCTGACGGATTTTATTGCCCCTTCCGGACTGGGAAGCCGCAACCTTCTCAAGATTGACGTCCAGGGTTTTGAGCTCGAAGTGCTGAAGTCCGCCGGCCCGCTATTGCCGCGCTTCGACTGGATTTATGCGGAATGTTCTTTTGTTGCCCTCTATGAAGGTCAGGCCCTGGCCGACGAAGTCACGGCTTTCCTGGCCGGGCGGGGATTTCGGCTGCGCAACCGTTTCAATGAGGCATACGGCAAGGATGGCGGCCTGCTGCAGGCCGATCTCCTGTTCGAAAGGACGGTCTAGGCCTTGTTTTCCAGGAACCAGCGATAGGTCGTCCGCAATCCCTCTTCCAGGGGAATGGATGGTGCCCAGCCCATGGCCGCCAGCTTCTCATTGGACATCAGCTTGCGGGGTGTGCCGTCCGGCTTGGCCGTGTCACGAGCCAGTTCGCCTTCAAAACCCACCACGCGCATCACAAGCCGGGCCAGGTCTTCGATCGTCACGTCGGTGCCGGATCCCACATTGACATGGCTCTCGCCGGAATAGTTTTTCAGCAGAAAGATCAGCGCGCCGGCGCAATCGTCGACATGCAGGAATTCGCGGCGCGGCGTGCCGCTGCCCCAGATGGTCATGGTGGCGGCTCCTGCCTTTTTGGCCTCATGCGCTTTGCGCATCAGCGCCGGGATGACATGAGAGCTGGTCAGGTCGAAATTGTCGCCCGGGCCGTAGAGATTGGTTGGCATGGCCGAGATGAAATCGCGCCCGTGCTGGCGGCGATAGGCTTGGCAAAGCTTGATTCCAGCGATCTTGGCCACAGCGTACCATTCGTTGGTGGGTTCCAGCGGGCCGGTGAGCAGAGCCTCTTCCGTGATCGGCTGGGGCGCGAATTTCGGATAGATGCAGGACGAACCCAGGAAGAGAAGCTTCTCCACCCCGGTCTCGAATGCCCCATGGATGATGGCGTTTTCGATGGCGAGATTGTCGAACAGGAAATCGGCGGGCCAACTGTCATTGGCCACGATGCCTCCGACCTTGGCCGCGGCCAGGATCACTGCCTGCGGCCGGTTGGCGGCCATCCAGGCCTGCACGGCGCGGCCATCGCGCAGATCGAGCGCGTCGCGGCCCACCGTCAGGACGCTGCAATTTTCAGTTTCGAGTTGGCGGACCAGCGCGCCGCCGACCATGCCGCGATGCCCCGCGACCCAGACGCGCTTTCCCGCAAGCGGGTAGGTCATGAATTGCGCGGCCCCTCTTCGGAGACGGTCTTGAGGTCCGACGCCACCATTTCCTTCACCAGCTGGGCGAAGCTGATCTCATGCTTCCAGCCCAGGACCTTGCGCGCCTTGCTGGGATCGCCCAGCAGCAGGTCCACTTCGGTGGGGCGGAAGTAGCGCGGGTCGATCTTGACCAGCACAGCTCCGGTCTTGTCGTCCACGCCTTCCTCGTCCACGCCCTTGCCGCGCCAGGTGATCTTGCGGCCCACTTCGGCAAAGGCCAACTCGATGAATTCGCGCACCGAATGCATCTCCCCGGTCGCCAGCACATAGTCGTCGGGTTTGGGCTGCTGCAGGATCAGGTGCATGCCCTTCACATAATCGCGGGCATCGCCCCAGTCGCGCAGGGAGTCGATATTGCCCATATAGAGCATCTTCTGGAATCCATTTTGGATGGCGGCGACCGCGCGGGTGATCTTGCGGGTGACGAAAGTTTCCCCGCGGGTGGGGCCTTCATGATTGAACAGGATGCCGTTGGAGGCATGCATGCCGTAGGCCTCGCGGTAGTTCACCGTGATCCAATAGGCGTAAAGCTTGGCGGCGCCATAGGGGCTGCGCGGATAGAAAGGCGTGGTCTCGCTTTGCGGGGTCTGTTGGACCTTGCCATACAGCTCGGACGTGGAGGCCTGATAGAAGCGGACCTTCTCTTCCATCTTGAGAATGCGGATGGCCTCCAGCAGGCGCAGCACGCCCACGCCATCGGCATTGGCGGTATATTCCGCGGTCTCGAAGCTCACCTGCACATGGCTTTGTGCGGCCAGATTGTAGATCTCATCCGGCTGGGTTTCCTGAACCAGGCGGATCAGGTTGGTGGAATCGGTCAGGTCCCCATAGTGAAGGAAGAAGCGCGTGCCCGGCTTGTGCGGGTCCTGGTAGAGATGGTCGATCCGCTGGCTATTGAAGGAAGAGGCGCGGCGCTTGACGCCATGGACGGTATAGCCCTTGCTCAGCAGCAACTCGACCAGAAGTGCGCCGTCCTGGCCGGTGACGCCGGTGACTAAGGCTGTTTTCGACATGTTGGGCCCTAAATGGTGGCGAGATTGGATATACCGGCCCGCCGCCCATATCAAATACTTAGAGCGTTCCCGGCTGATCCGTCGCAAGCGGGACCTTGCGAGTTCCATAGGCGGCCCGGCTGTGGAGATAATTCAGCACGAACAGGCCCAAAAAGAAGTAGATCTCCACCGAGAACCAGGCGCCCAGGCGCGACATGCGAACCAGAAGATAGGGCAGCAAGGCGTTGCGTATATCAACATGCTGGTCCCCCTTCACCCGTGAGAAGACGACCAGAAAGCCGATCAGCACCACCAGGCCCAAAAGGCCGAACTCCGCCGTGGTGCGAAAAAACATCGAGCTGGCGTCGTACATGTTGAGGTTTATCAGGTTGGGGTCGGTGAGGTCGGCGCCGATATCGGATACGTATTTGGTGTATTGATATTGATAGCCGCCGATGCCCACGCCGAGCAGGGGGTAGTTCATGAAGGTCTTGATGGTGACATAGGCGTTGGACAGAAACGCAAAGGTACTGGCGTTTGCGGCGCCGAAATTCATCCTGGCGATGGAAACCGCGGTATCGACGACCCGCAGGCGGAAATTCGCGCTGGCGAAGAACAGTCCCACCAGGGCGCCAAATGCCGCGAAACCGAACCCCACCATCCTCCACAGGCTCAGGCGCGGCAGCAGGGCGAAGAAGGCGATCAGCAGCATGCCGAGAAAGCCCAGCGCAGAGTCCGCCAGCACATAGGCAAAAAAGAAAAGACACACTTCGAGCTTGTAGACGCGGTTACGCAGATAGGCGTTGGCATAAATGCCGAAAGCCGGCAGCGTCATGTAGATGAACAGGGAGGGCTCCTGGTAGATGGAACGGAGCCGGAATTCCTTGTCGGCCGGGAACAAGTGCAGGCGGCGCAACACATACAATACAAAGCCCATAACCACGATGACGAGCGCGAAGTGGGCATAGATCTGTATCCAGCGGGGGACGGACAGTCCGGAATTTGTCAGTACACTGAAGAAGTAGGTGGAAAAGAACAGGATGCCCATGATCTGGGCGATGATGGACAGTCCCGGGGTGGAAGAGTTTGCGGAGGCGATGAAGCTGATGGCGGCGACCGCGGCGACTATCGCGATGTGATTGCGATGGATGATCAGGCGGTTCAGGTTGAACAGGATGATCATGTTCACCATGATCAGCGGGTAACCGAGGAAGATATCGATTCCCTTGTGCGCCAGCAGCTGCATCAGGAAGACGGCGAGGACGCTGGAATAGATCAGATACTGGTCGAGGGCGATCCGGCGGTTCGCGGCCGTCACGATCGGAGCCCAATAAGGCTCTATCGCGGCGGTGAATCTGTCCTCAAGCGCTATTAATAGCTTTTCCAAGGCCGGCTCCGCGCCTGTTTGCGGCCTGCACGCAAGCTCCAAAACACCCCGAGGCCCATTCCCAGGACAAGTCCAAGGAATGCGTCGACGATCAACATCCGCTTCGCGCCGTTGGACGGTGTGACGTTCGGCCCATCCTGGATGAAAGCCGCATAGGGAACGCTCACGGATGACAGCATCAGCCGGCGTTCCTGGTCGAGCAGAATGTTGCTCAGCGCGTCATGCTGCGCCAGGTTGAGGTTGGTCGTCGCAAGTTTGGCGTTGAGATAATCGACATAGGGCTGGATGGTGGCCCGGTCGCCCTGCCGGATGAAATCGTTGGTCGCCTGAACCAGGGTTTTCAGGTAGAGGGACGCGAATTTGGGATCCCTGGAATCCATGCTCAGGGTCAAAACATGGGTGGTCCGGTCCGAGGCGATATCGACATTGGCCTCGGTATTGCGCGCCAGATCCAAGGCGGTGCGGGGGGCGTCCGGGTCGGGAAGATGGGCGACTTGGCTCATGATCCTCTCAAGCCCGCTCTGGAAGCCGTTATGTTTTTTCCATTGGCGGGTCTTGCGGTTGCAATCGCCCTCATAGGTGCGGCAGACCATGTCGTATTGCTGGTCCATGATCCTGGCGACGCCGGTGGAATGAAGCGAGGCCACAAAGCGGGTGAATTTCGGCACCGGTCCACCGCCCATGCCGATAAGGCCCGCCAAGGCGTTCAGCGTTTCCCCGCCGCCGCCGCCGATTGAGACGTCATTGGTCGAATCGACGGGCAGAAGGCCGATACTGACGGTATAGGTCGGCGGAGTCGCCCAAATGGAATAAATGCCGAAGACAATTCCCAGCACCAGTCCGATCAGCCCAAACAGCCATCCGCGCAGTGCGCGCTTTACGATATCGGCGACCGAAAAAGACTTGCGCAGGAACCGCGCCATAACGGCGGAAACCGGTTCAGGCGCAGCCTGTTCACCATCATAGTCGACTGTCACGGCGCTTCATCCAGACGGGGGTTGGGTTTTGAGCATCCTAAACCGAAGCATGCTGGAACGCGAGTGTCAGCGAAGGGGCAATTGTGGGACATGTTCTACAATTTCGCTCGCGCTGGTGCCGCGGGTTTCCTCGAAAAGGGTCGCGTCTCCGCCCAGCGTCTGGCCTCCGTCGCGCTGCACTGGCCTCAGATCCATCGCTATCACGCTCTGACTCTCGATGGGCGCCACCCAGCCCAACGGTATGCGGATGATGATGCCCTTGTCGAAGCTTCCTTCGCCGAATTGGGCGGCGGAGACATTGGTCTTGGTCACGAAGGCGCCGATTTCCACGCCGGTGGAGAAACGGCGCGTCATCTGGAAGGTGACGCCGCGATCGCCCGCAAGATATTGGCCCGCGCGAAGCTGGAAATTGAGGCCGTACCAGGGCGAGGCATAGTAAAGCGAGACATGACCGGTGGTCTGGCGATAATGCTGCAGGCCGAACAGCCGGTCGAAATCGCGCTGCCATACTTCGTAGATATCGGCGCCCAGCGCCCAGCGCGCATTTTCGGGTCGCCACAGAATTTCTCCGCCGGCGCCCGCGAACATGCTTTCCAGATAGCCGGCGCGCGCTTTCACGAACACGGTCGGCGCAACGCGGAACTCGTAATCACTCTCCAGGCTGCTGATGCCGGTTTTGCCTTGGGTGAAATATTTCGAGAAGTCGCTGCGGACATGCGGCAACAGGCTGTCGCTTTGCCGCCTGGTGTCGAAATTGCTGTAGAGGTTGAGATCCGCGGTGCCTGAAATGGAAAGGCCGGGCGCCAGTTCCACGCCGGCACCCGCGACCGCCAGGAATTGCACGCCGAAAGGCTGGTTGGGATCGAACAAGGCCTGGCGGAATTGGGGGTAGATGCTCCAGTTGAAGCGCGGATAATTGCCGTGCGCCGCCTCGGCCAATGCGGGCTGGTTCATGGCTGGTGGTGTGATGTCCACTGCATAGTCGAGAATGGCGGCGTCATCCTGCTGGAAATTGCGCTCCACCGGCCCGCGCAGGATATCGAATTCCTGGGCGGGAACGCCGCCATTGACCGCTATGAGCCTGAACCGCTCGACCTCGGGCGGTGCCGCCTTGGTCAGAACGCGCGTGATGCGGTCCAGCGCGTCCGCTTCCGACTGATAGTGATAGTTGCGGTAATAGAGCACCAAATCGCCTGCCCCCCAGGACAGGGCTTCGACGAAGATCTGCTGTCCCCCCAGGGCGGCGCGGATGGCGCGTGCGGCGGCCGTCAGGTCGGGTTTGGCCGGCACCTGGGTGGCGTCGATGGTCTCGATATGCGCGGCCGGCATCGCCAGGCTTTCCAGCCCTTCGCTCGACAGGAATGCCGCGCTCACGGTCGCGGCTTCGATGCTGCGCGGCACGGCGCAGGACACGCTGTGCCGGCTGGCGGCATCACGCAGGCGCACGCGGGCGATATTGGCGGCGACGCCCTGCATCAGTCCGGCGACGCTGTTGCAGCGCGTGCCGGAGACCGTCCCTGTTACCGTCAGTTCGAGGACGCCCTGCCTTACTTCGATATCGGTATAGTCACTCCCCTGGCGCCACAACGCGTCGACAAAATCGCTGCGATCGGCATTGCGGGTCTGAAACAGGCGCGCCCTTTGCGCCGCTCCGGGCTGGCGGCGTTCCAGCAGCGCCGCGAGAGCCTGTTGCTGTTCCTCATGGCTGCGCACGGCCACGGACGGCGGCGGCGCTTCGATCTTTTGCGGATATTGCGGATGGACCGGATCCAAGTGCAACGCAAAGCTTCCGCCCACACTGGTGCCATAGAGCCAGTCGAGACCCACTTTCAGCTGGTCGGAGACATCGTAGGACACGCCATAATTGACTTGGCTGCGCGGCGAAAAATTGCCCAGGGATTTTTCCTGCGCATAGGTGTCGCTGTCATACTCGACCTGCACTGACAGGCCATCGAGCGGTGTGTGCCAGACCACGCCGCCGAACAGTCCGACCTTGCGGCCGTGAAAGAAGGCTTTGAAATCCGCGCCACCCGCCTGGCCGAAAAAGGACTGCCGGTCGTTGAAGGACGGAAAGACCAGCGCCACCGGATTGCGCAATTCCTCGCTGCCCGCATGGCGGCCCCAGCCCAGGCCCAGGCTGGTATCCACATCACCGAAGCGTTTTGAGGCGACGAGATACTCGCCATTATAGACGCCGGTGCCGATGATGTCGTCGATGCCGACAGCGACGGCGGGGAAGTATTCGCTCTCATCCCATAGCCTCGCTTTCACGCCGAAGGCGCGGTCGTAATAGACAGGATAATCGGGCTGAAAATGCTGCAGGCCGGAATAACGGAACGTCGTTTCCAGCCAGGGCAGGGCCTGGAATGCCAGATCATAGTGTTGATTATTTTTCAGGAAGCTGGCGCCGATCGACAGTTCGCCGTCGGGGGCCATGCGGGCGCTGGGCGTAGCGATCACGCCGCGGCCGCCAAAAAGATTCACGGGCGCTTCGTCCTGGGCGAGGGCCGGACGGCAGAACCCCAGGAGGGCCATGGCGGTGGTACCGGACGCCAAGGCTTTCCAAGCCATTTTCCAACCGGCGCGCCGGGCAGCGCTGGTTCCGCGGCCGGGTAACGGCGCCCGTTCCTTCACGTTCTCGACCTTCGCTCTCCCCGTCCCGAGTTTCCTTGCCGCTAGGCTAAGCAATTGCAAGGAAAATCTTTTTCCTTCTCTCGGCGCACGGGCCTGTGGTAGACCAACCGCCTGTCGAACGTGGGACTTTGGTTCGTGTCATTTCCAAAAAAAGCCGGCCGGCGCCTGGACCGGATTGTGTCCGTGGCCTGGTTTGTCGCGCCTTTTTTGCTTGTCCTGCTCGGCTCGCTTGCCGCTCCCACCGACGGTCTCGCCCAGGTCTCCGCCACCAATCCGCTGTCCGTCCTGCAGCAGCTGCAGGGTAGCGGCTCACGCAATCTCGGCAGCATATTCAGCAATACCGGCATTGTGGACAACACAATTCCCCAGTCGCAAAACCAGACTTTGCAGCCCCAGTCCGCGGGCCTTGCGAACCTTCTGCCATCGCGGCTCGAGCAGATCATTTCATCACGGGCAGGGGTACAGCTTCAGCAATTCGGCTATGACCAGCTCGGTACCGGCCGTGAAGTGACGGTGGCGGAGACCGGTGCCGTCGCTGACGACTATATCATGGGTCCGGGCGATGAAGTGGTGGTCTCGCTGCGCGGCCAGGAAAACAGCGACGTCCGCACCACGGTGGATCGTAACGGCCAAGTGATCTTGCCCCGCCTGTCGCCGATCGCAGCCTCTGGGCGTGCATTCGGCAGCTTTCGCCAGGATGTGGACGCCGCGGTGCGCCGCGCCTATATCGCCAGCACCGCTTCCGTGACCTTGGGCCGTGTGCGGCAGGTCACCGTGCTGGTGTCCGGCGAAGTCAATGTGCCGGGCCAGCGTATCGCGACCGGTCTCTCCTCGGTGGTGGATACGCTGCTGTTGTCGGGCGGTGTCAAGAAGACGGGTTCACTACGCAATGTCCGCGTCATTCGCGGCGATCGTTCCTACACGGTGGATCTCTATGGCGTGTTAGCCGGCAGCGTGGCGGTCGGCAGTGCCGGGATGCGGATCGCCGACGGCGACCGAATTGTGGTGCCGCCCCTTGGGCCGACGGTTTCGGTGGCCGGCCTTGTGCGCCGCTCGGGCATCTATGAATTGCCGGCGCGGGCCTCCGGCATAAGCGCGCGCGCGCTGCTGGCTCTGGCGGGCGGGCAGGAGGTGCGGGGACGTTACCGCCTGGGCGTTCAGCGCATCGAGGCCGATGGCCGTCTGGCGCTGGTGTCGCTGCCCAACGACAGCAGCATTATCCGCGACAGCGAAATCCTGCGGGTGGAACTCGCGGCAGATCTGGCGTCTTCTCAGGCCACGCTGTCGGGCGGCACGGGATTGGCCGGGCAATATGCCATCACCACCGGCACCAAGCTTTCCGAGGTCATTCGTTCGCCGGGCGCCCTGGGCCCATCACCCTACACGCTGTTCGGTTTCATCGTCCGCAAGGATCCCAATACCTTGCTGAGATCCCTGATCGCTTTCACACCGGTGGCGGTCATGAACGGCAGCGAAGACCAGATCCTGCAAGGCGACGACCTGATCCGGCCGATTTCCCAGAACGAGGCCGCGCTCCTGAGCTTTGTGGTCAAGACCTTCCTGGACAAGCTGACGGTGGACCAGGCGCGGATCCGAAACCCGCTGGAAGCCCAGCAACGCGCTGACACACAGGCCGCGGCAGTGTCCGCTGCTTCCAGCAGCACCAACCCCGTCATCGCCGCCGCACTACAGGGACAAGGCCAGGGTCAATCTTCTTCCGGTACGTCTCCGGACAATCCCTTCGGCCTGCAGCCCGGCGCGCTGGATGCTTCCTCCACCGGCCAGGAAGATTTCAGCAGCGTCCCGGCCGATCTTCAGCGCAGCAACATCATCGCCCTGCTGGATGTGCCGGCACCCGGCAGCCTGTTGGCGCAGCAGCGTCAGATGGCGGCACAGCAGGCCCAGCAGAATCAGCAGGTGGCGGCCAACAACATTCTGGCCGCCGGCACCCTGGGAGCCGCCGGACAGCAAGCCGCACTTTCGTCCCAGGCGGTTCCCGGTCAGGAAGCCGCCGGACAGGTGAGTAATGGACAAGACTACAATCTGCCGCAGAATTATCAGCAACAGGCGCTGCGGACGGGAGAATATGCCAGCAACCGGGAAGTCCGCACCTTCGGCGAACTCGCACGGCAGCTGAATCTCGATCCACTGGTGCTGGTCAATTTCCTCATCGATCACCGTGCCCGGCTGGATGGCGCGGTGATGGGCCCCGGCTTTTATTTCGTGGGTCCGAACGTGTCGCTGAAGGACCTGGTGCAGGCCGCGGGCGGCACCGCCAGCGGAGCGGACGAGAGCAGTGTCGAGCTTCTCACCACGGTGGTGGACGTCGCCAATGGACGCGCCGCCAGCCAGCGCCAGTCCTTGCCCCTGCGCCAGGGGCTTCTGGCCAGCTATGTCGTGCGGCCGCGCGACCAGCTTCATTTTCACAAGGTCTTCACCGATACCGGTATCGGCTCCGTCACGGTGCAGGGCGAAGTACGCTTTGCCGGGAATTATCCGATCCGGCGCGGGGAACATCTTTCCGACCTTCTGATGCGCGCGGGCGGCCTCACCAGCACGGCCTATCCCCAGGGCACGGTTTTTCTGCGCAAATCCGCGGCCCAGATAGAACAGAGCGGTTATCAGCGCGCCGCCAACGACATCGAAAGCCAGTTGCTGGCCGGCGTTACCAATATCGGCAGCAACCGGGTCGACCCTACCGCCGTCCATGCCTTCGCGACCCAGCTTCGAACCCAAAAGGCCTTGGGCCGTATCGCGATCACCGCCGATCCCAGCGTGCTTGCGGCCAATCCGAGATTGGATCCGCTGCTGGAAGGCGGGGACGTGGTGTTCATTCCCCAGCGGCCTTCCACGGTCGCGGTGCTGGGCGAGGTGATGCAGCCGGGCAGCTACACCTACCAGGCC
>Ga0157379_10002568_pt1 | contig 15239 bp, 12 predicted proteins | sample S25metaG_FD_121802 | JGI IMG/M metagenome (GOLD analysis project Ga0157379, IMG submission 121802) | Switchgrass rhizosphere microbial communities from Kellogg Biological Station, Michigan, USA - S2-5 metaG | ecosystem: Host-associated > Plants > Roots > Rhizosphere > Soil | place: USA... | reverse complement strand
TTCCTCGAGATAGGTGTTGGTGCCGTAGCAGCAGACACCGTCGGCGTTGAACAGGCCGATCCCGAAGACGAAGTCGTCCACGGGCTCTGCGGCGCGCACTTTCAGCCGAATCCGCATGGTGTCGCCGCTATGGAACACGAACGAAGGCTGACCGTCGGGATCGAGAAACGCGACGTCGACGATTTCGATTTCGCGGGAGCCCCAGCGTCCCTCGGTCGCGTGGAACATGTTCGACGTCGGATCTTGAGGCGCCGGGCCGTCGCTGGCCGGCGGCGGCTGCGCCGCCTCGACGGCGCGCGCGGTGGTCGACGCCATCAGGGCATCTTCGCCTTCCTCGACTTTCGTCAGGTAGGCGCCGACGACACGCTTGGGATCGCCTTCCGCCCGTTTCCGCCCGATGTCGAGCCAAACCGCCTCGTCGCAAAATCGCTCGACCAGGTTCAGCGAATGGGTGACCAGGAGAATCGTCTTGTTGCTGCGCTTGAACTCCCCGAACTTGTCGAGACACTTGTGCGTGAAGCCTTCGTCGCCGACGGCGAGCACCTCGTCGACGAGCAGGACATCGGGATCAACGTGAATGGCAACGGCGAAGCCGAGCCGCATGTACATGCCGGACGAATAGGTCTTCACCGGCGCGTCGATGAACTCACGCAGCTCGGCGAACTCGACGATCTCATCGAAGCGGTTCTGAATCTCGCGCTTGCTCAAACCGAGCATGATTCCGTTGATGAACACGTTCTCGCGCCCGGAGATCTCGGGATGGAAGCCGGCGCCGAGCTCGATCAGTGCCGAGATGCGGCCTTTGACCGTGACCGTGCCGCTCGTCGGCTTGGTAATGCCGGCGACGAGCTTGAGCGCGGTGCTCTTACCGGATCCGTTCTTGCCAATCACCCCGAAGGTCGACCCTTTCGGCACGGCGAACGACACATCTGTCAATGCGGGGAATGTTTCGTTCGGGTGCAGGTCGCGCAGGAGGCTCCGCTGAAACAAGGCGCTCTTGAGCGTCGAAAACTGACGGCCGCCGTAGCGGCGGTAGACTTTCGCGACGTTGACCAGCTCGATCGCCGGCGTCATACCGCCTCGGCAAAAGAGTCGCGCAGGCGATCGAAGAGCCAGTAACCCGCGAGAAAGAGACATCCCGACGCGACACCGAGCGCCAGTAGCCACTTCCAGTGGCCCACCACCCCGAAGAAGAGCACTTCCTGATACGAGATCGCGAGATGAGTGAACGGGTTCAGGTCGAACAGCTGCTTGTACTTCCTGACGTTGTCCTGCTGCCACGAATAGATGATCGGCGTCGAAAAAAACCACAGCGTGAGGATGTTGGCCAGCAGATCGCGGATGTCGCGAAAGTGCACCGTCAGCGCCGAGAGAAAGAGACCCAGCGCCAGCGTGAAGACGAGTTGCACGATCACCGCGACGGGAAACCACAGCAGGTTTAACGACAGCTGCAGGCGGCCGTAGAAAATCAGACCGGGCACAAGAATCAAGAGCCCGAGAAAAAAGTTCACCATGTTCGTCAGCACGCTGACGATCGGGAGAATCTCGGCAGGAAACAGGACCTTCTTGATCAGATTGCCGCCCGCGATGAGCGAGTTGGTCGCCTCCGACAGCGCCGACGAAAACCAGGTCCAGGGCAGGATGCCGCAGAACATGAACAGCGCATACGGCTGAATATCCTTGGTCGTGTTCGGCATGATCGTGCTGAAGACGAAGGAGTACACCACGAGCAGCAGGAGTGGATTGACGAACGACCAGAAGAACCCGAGCACCGAGCCGCGGTAGCGCGCTTTCAGATCGCGCGCCACCAGGCTCTGAATGAGCCCTCGGTAGCGGAACAGGCTGGAGAGATTCTGGAACATGACGGGCGATTGCAGGGTTGCAGGAATTGCCGGAATCGCGACCCGAAAAGGCCGGGGATTCTCCGCCTTCCCGCGCTGCGATCCAGCAACTTACGAACGAACTCTGCCGCGGGTGCCCACCTGCAGGCGGATGAGCGACTTGAGGAGCGCAATTCGTGCGCGCTCCGCGTCGAGGTGCACCGCCGGCGAGGCAAGCCGCTCCTCCGCGCGCCGCTTTGCCGCCTCGGCCCGCGCGACATCGATCTCGTCCGCGCGCTCGGCCATCTGCGCCAGGATCGTGACCTTGTCCGGCTGCACTTCCGCAAATCCAAACGCGATCGCCAGGTAGTGGGTCTCCGAGCCTTGCCGATACCAGAGCTGGCCGACCTGCAGAAGCGCCAGCAGCGGGGTGTGTCCGGGAAGGACGCCAAAATAGCCGTCGGATCCAGGGATCTCCACTTCGTCGACCGTCTCGTTGACCAGCATCCGGTCGGCCGACACGATCTGCAGCTGGATGTGCGTGGGCAGAGGCATCAGGCCGCCTGACGCTTATGGAACCGCTCGATGACTTCCTCGATGGTCCCGGCGTTGAAAAAGTCCTGCTCCGGGATCTGATCGTGCTTGCCCTCGACGATTTCCTTGAAGCCGCGGATCGTGTCGGCAATCGTCACGTACTTTCCTTCGAGGCCGGTGAACTGGTGCGCCACGAAGAAAGGCTGCGACAGGAATCTCTGAAGCTTGCGGGCACGAGACACCGTGAGCTTGTCCTCCTCCGAAAGCTCGTCGATGCCGAGGATGGCGATGATGTCCTGCAGGTCTTTGTAGCGCTGCAGAATCTGCTTCACTTGCCGGGCGACGTTGTAGTGTTCGTTGCCGATGATCCGCGGGTCGAGAATGCGCGACGTCGAGGCAAGCGGATCGACGGCCGGATAGATGCCGAGCTCTGCGATCTGCCGCGACAGGTTGGTGGTCGCGTCGAGGTGCGCGAAGGTCGTGGCGGGCGCTGGGTCAGTATAGTCGTCGGCCGGGACGTAAATCGCCTGCACCGAAGTGATCGACCCTTTCTTGGTCGACGTGATGCGCTCTTGCAGCACGCCCATCTCGCTCAGCAGCGTCGGCTGATACCCGACCGCCGACGGCATCCGGCCGAGGAGCGCCGAGACCTCAGAGCCGGCTTGTGTGAAGCGGAAAATGTTGTCGATGAAGAGCAGCACGTCCTTGCCTTCGGCATCGCGGAAGTACTCGGCGACGGTCAACGCCGATAGCCCGACCCGCAGACGCGCGCCCGGCGGTTCGGTCATCTGTCCGTAGACGAGCGCCGCCCGCGACTTGCTGAAATCCTTCGTGTCGATGACGCCGCTCTCCTGGAACTCGAGCCAGAGGTCGTTGCCTTCGCGCGTCCGCTCACCCACACCGCCGAACACCGACACGCCGCCGTGCTTCAGGGCGATGTTATGGATCAACTCCATGATGATGACGGTCTTGCCGACGCCGGCGCCGCCGAACAGCCCGATCTTGCCGCCCTGCAGGTACGGCTCGAGCAGGTCGATGACCTTGATGCCGGTCTCGAACATCTTCAATTCGGTCGACTGATCCTCGAGCGATGGCGGCGGACGGTGGATCGACCAGTGATCGGTGGCCTGGACCGGCTGGTCGGGGAAATCGACCGGCTCGCCGAGGACGTTCAGGACCCGGCCCAACGTGCCTGGGCCGACCGGGACCTGAATCGGATGCCCGAGGTCGGTCACCTTCATGCCGCGCTGCATGCCGTCGGTCGGCTTCATCGCTACCGTCCGGACGCGATTCTCGCCGAGATGCTGCTCGACTTCGACGATGACGTCGAGGTCTGCGGCGCCGCCCTGTCCCTTCGCGACGATGCGCAGCGCGTTGTAGATTTCCGGAAGGTGACCGGCCTCGAATTCGACGTCTACTACTGGTCCGATGATCTGGACAATCGTTCCGATATTGTCTGCCATGCTATTCCCCGTTTACTCAGCGGCGGCTTGCGCGCCGGAGACCACTTCAATGATCTCGCGGGTGATCGCCGCCTGGCGCACCTTGTTCATGTAGAGCGTCAGATTGCCGATCATGTCGGCCGCGTTTTTCGAAGCGGCGTCCATGGCCGTCATCTGCGCGGCGAAAAACGCCGCGTTCGATTCGAGCAGCGCCCGATAGATCTGGACCTCGATGTAGCGCGGCAGCAACTGGTTGAAGATCTCCTGGGGAGACGGCTCATAGAGGTAGTCGACGCTGGCGCTCTCGACGAGCGGCGCCTGCGTGGTGGCGCTGCCCTCCACGTCGGCGCGAGCGATCGGCAACAACTGGTCGACGACGACGCGCTGCGTCATCACCGACTTGAACTCGTTGTAGATCAGCATCACCCGGTCGACCGTGCCGGCGATGAACGCATCAACCGCTGTCTGACCGATCGTGCGCGCGTCCTCGTAGCGCAGTCGCTGAAAGATGCCGATCTGCTCGAACGTCACGTCAAAGCCGCGCCGGCCAAAATAGTCTCGGCCTTTCCTCCCGACCAGTCCGATCGTGCACGTCTTCGGGTTGGCGAGGATGTAGCTGCCGGCCGTCTTGATGATGTTGGTGTTGAAGCTGCCGCAGAGCCCCTTGTCGGCCGTCACTACTATGACCAGGGTACGGCTGTTGGCAGTCATTTCGCGCTGCGCGAGCAGTGGATGGATGGTCGCGTCGACCCGGCCGGCGACGCTCGACAGCACGCGCTGCATCTGCACGGCGTACGGCCGCGCGTTCATGATCCGCTCTTGCGCGCGGCGCAGCTTCGACGCGGCGACCATCTTCATCGCCTTGGTGATCTGCTGCGTGTTCTTGACCGCACGAATGCGGCGGCGGAGGTCAATCAGTGAAGGCATGAACCACCAAGTGTGTCGACCGCAAAACCCGAACCACAAAGCACACAGAGATCACCAAGAAGAAATTCTTCTTCGTGCCCCTCGTGTCGCTTGTGCCCTTTGTGCTTCATCGATTTGTCTTTGTGATTCGTGCTACGCGGCCGCTGCCTTGCGGTTCGCGAACTCGGTGGCGAACGTCTTGACCGCCCCATCGAGCGCGGCTTTCAGCTGGTCGTCGAGCTGCTTCTTCTCGGCGATGCCTCGGAACAGATCCGGGTGACGGCTCTCGATGAACTGGTAGAGCTCAACCTCGAAGGCGCGCACATCGGCGAGCTCGACTTTGTCGAGATAGCCGTTGACGCCGGCGTAGACGAGCGCCACCTGCCGCTCGACCGCCAGCGGCTCGTACTGCGGCTGCTTCAGAATCTCGACCAGGCGCGCGCCGCGATTCAACTGCGCCTGCGTGGACTTATCGAGGTCGCTGCCGAACTGGGCGAACGCCGCCAGCTCCCGATACTGCGCGAGGTCGAGCCGTAGTGTTCCGGCGACCTGCCGCATCGCCTTGATCTGGGCCGATCCGCCGACGCGCGACACCGAGTTACCAACGTTGATCGCGGGCCTCACGCCCTGATGGAAGAGATCGGATTCGAGAAAAATTTGCCCGTCGGTAATCGAGATCACGTTGGTCGGGATGTAGGCGGATAGATCGCCCGCCTGAGTTTCGATGATCGGCAGCGCCGTCAGCGATCCGCCGCCAAGCTCGTTCCGCACCTTGGCCGCGCGCTCGAGCAGGCGGGAATGGAGGTAGAACACGTCGCCGGGGTACGCTTCGCGACCAGGCGGACGACGCAGCAGCAACGAGATCTCGCGATAGGATTGCGCGTGTTTCGACAGGTCGTCGTAGACCACGAGCGCGTGGCGGCCGCTGTCGCGGAAGAACTCGCCCATCGTGCACGCAGAGTACGGGCTGATGTAGAGCAGCGGCGCCGGATCGGACGCTGACGCCGAGACCACGATGGTGTAGCGCATCGCGTCGGCTTCTTCGAGGGTACGCACCACCTGCGCGACGGTCGACTGCTTCTGGCCGATCGCGTTGTAGATGCAGATGACGCCGGTGTCCTTCTGGTTGAGGATGGCGTCGATGGCGACCGCGGTCTTCCCCGTCTGGCGGTCGCCGATGATCAATTCGCGCTGGCCTCGCCCGATTGGCACCATCGCGTCGATTGCCTTCAACCCGGTCTGCAGCGGCTCTTTGACCGGCTGGCGATCGACGACGCCCGGCGCGAGACGCTCGATCGGCGAGAATTGCGACGTATTGACGGGGCCCTTGCCATCGATCGGCTGGCCGAGCGCGTTGACGACGCGACCGAGCATCTCGTCGCCGACCGGGACGGAAATAATCCGTCCGGTTCGCTTGACGAGGTCGCCTTCCTTGATTTCCTTGAACTCGCCGAGGAGCACGGCGCCGACGCTGTCTTCTTCAAGGTTCAGCGCGATGCCGAAGACCCCCTGAGGAAACTCGAGCATCTCGCCGGCCATGGCATTCTCGAGACCGTGCACGCGCGCGATGCCGTCGCCGATCGACACGATGCTGCCCACTTCGGCGACGTCGACATCGACGGCATAACTGCCGATCTGCTCGCGGATAATCTTGGAAATCTCGTCAGCTTTTATTGCCATCGTCAATCCTGTCCAAGCGTTAGCTGTCTAGTAGACTGTGTCCTCGACATCGCGACCGGCCGCTCCGCTGTCGCGCGGAAGAATCACGGTCTGCCACCATGTGCGCTGGTACTCTGTCTCGTCCGATCGCGGTCCGCAAGCCGCACGTTCGCGACCGGAGAGCGACGAGCCGGAATCACCCAGTGCCGCTGAGATCCGCAGGCAGCTCTTCTGTTCCATGCCCGTAGAGACTCACACACCCGCCACGAGGCGGCTTCTCATCTTTTCCAACTGACGCGTCACACTCGAGTCGTACACCGTGTCACCGATTCGCGTCACGACGCCACCAATAATCGATGCGTCGACCCGCGCGGAGACCATGACGCGTTTGCCAGTGACTTGGCCGAGACGCCGTTCGATCTCCTGGGCGTGTGTATCGGACAGCGGCGACGCCGTTGTGACCTCCGCGCGAATCACGTCTTGGTGCACGAGCAGGCGCTCCCGGTAATTCGCGAGCAGATCCGGCAGCACCACCAGCCGATCGCGGTCCGCGAGCAGTCCCAGCAATTTCGCGAGAATCTCGACCATGCCCAGCTTGGACACGAGCTCGGCGACCGTCGCGCGTTTGCGCGGGGTCGGCACGGCCGGGTTTAGGAGGACCTTCTCGAGGGTTGGGTACTGTGTGAAGAGGTCCACGAACTCGGCGAGCTGCGCTTCGATCTGTTCGAGGTTCTGCTGTTCCTTGACGGCCACATCAAAGAGGGCGCGAGCGTAGCGATGAGCGGCGGCTTTGGTGGTCACCGGTCCACAACCTCAGGTGCGATACGTGCGGGAGCTTGCGAAGACTTTCACAAGCGACCCAAGTTTATATCATTCTCGGGGCCCGAGAACAACCCGATTGCTGCCAATCAGGGTCGGTTCAGACGCTGACTTTCGCAGAGAAACGCCCGGATTGTGAGTCGGCGGCCTCGGCGTGGAACCGACGCCTCTCGATGCTCGACGCATCCTAGGCTGGCCCGCGAAGGACGACCTGACATCCAACGCGAGACGTGTTGAACATCGCCGGGCCGGTAGACGGCGCACGACGATTGGCGATAGTTGCCTCTTCTGTATTTGGGGAAGCGCGCCTGCGTCCGTGCGCGCACGGACAGTCGGGCGTTACTCGTCGTCAACGCCTTTGAGTTGCTCATAGAGCCGGATCAGCTCGTCTTCGGAGACGAAGTCGATCTCGATTCGGCCGCGAGTGCCGCGACGTACGATGCGAACTCGGGTGCCAAACCTGATGCGGAGTCGCTCTTCCGCCGCGCGAGTGTGCACATCCACCGGCTCGGGCGGCGCTGGCGCCGTGGTTGGCGCAGCGGCAGAATCAATGATTTTCTTGACCAGCGACTCGGTCTCGCGAACAGAGAGCTTGCGCGCGATGAGCTCTCGCCCGACCCGACGCTGTTCGACATCGGTCGGCAGAGCCAGCAGGGCTCGCGCGTGGCCCATCGACAAGGTGCCGGAGGCGACCTCTTCTTGCACCTCGGCCGGCAGCTTGAGGAGCCGCAGGTGATTGGCGACGGTGGCGCGGTCCTTCCCCACTGCCGCCGCGATGTCTTCCTGTCTCAATTGAAATTCGTCGGACAGACGCCGGTAGGCAAGCGCCTCGTCCATCGGGTTCAGATCTTCCCTCTGGATGTTTTCGATCAGCGCCATCTCCAGGACGGACCGTTCCTGTCCACTGGCGATATCGCGCACCACGACGGGAACTCGAAGCAGGCCGGCTTTCATCGCGGCGCGCCAGCGGCGCTCGCCGGCGATGATTTGGTACCGGTCGCCGGCCTGCCGGACGACAATCGGCTGAATGACGCCGTTGGCTTTGATCGAGCGCGTCAGCTCCTCGAGCCGCTCATCGTCCATCCGCGCCCGCGGCTGAAAGTCGTTTGGAGCCAGGCGATCGATGTCGAGCTCGGTCGGCGAGAGCCGCGCCTCGGGTGTATCGGGAATCAGGGCGCGGAGGCCTTTTCCGAGGGCTGGTCGTTTTTCCATGTGAATCTAGTTGACTCTCTACTTTGTTCGTTTTCGTGCCCGCGTGATTCGCTGACGGTGTCAGGCGGCGGGCGCCGGACTTCGTTCCAGAACTTCGTGCGCCAGGGCAACGTAGGCGACAGCGCCGCGTGACTTCGCGTCGTACAGAATCGCCGGAATGCCATGGCTGGGCGCTTCGCCGAGGCGGACGTTGCGTGGAATGACCGTGCGAAACACTTTCTCTTTGAAGAAGGCCCGCACATCGGCGGCGACCTGATTTCCAAGGTTGGTGCGATCGTCGAACATGGTGAGCAGGACACCTTCGATCTCGAGTTGAGGATTCATCGCCATCCGGACTCGCCGCATGGTCCCGACAAGGTCGGCAAGCCCTTCAAGCGCAAAGTACTCGCAGTGAAGCGGAATCAACACGGCGTCTGCGGCAACGAGCGCATTGAGGGTCAGCAGGCCGAGCGAGGGCGGACAGTCGACGAAGACATAGTCGAAGCTTCCACGAAGGGGGTCGAGGAGATGGCGAAGTCTCGCTTCGCGCTGGGGCATGGTGACGAGCTCGATCTCGGCACCAGTTAGATTGCTGTCGGCTGGGATGAGCATCAGTCGATCGACGCCGGTCGGGACGACGTACACGGTCGGGTCTGCGATTGGGTCCTGGCTGGTGAGGGCGCTGTAGATAGTGCCGTCCGGTGCGGCCTTGCCTTTTTGGCCGACACCGCTGGTCAGGTTCCCTTGCGGGTCGATGTCAACCAACAACACGCGTTGCCCCGCCAAGGCAAGCGAGGCCGCAAGATTGATGGTTGTTGTGGTCTTTCCGACGCCGCCTTTCTGATTCGCGACGGCGATGATTCGAGACATCTTTAGGAAAGCCTATATTAGGTTGGTGTGTTGACGTTATGTTGAACGCCCAATTTTTTAGTTGTCGAACATCGGCCGACGGCAGAGGATAAGTGGGTTGTTAAGCGATGTTGAGCGCCGTCAACGCACTCGCGTGTGTCCGTAGGTAGTTTGAGTGTTCCACGTGGAACAAAATCTCCTCGGGACCTCGCCCTCCCCCATTTGAAGTGTCGTCCAACAATGTTCCACGTGGAACATCGCGTGCAACCTCTGGCTGACGGTCCTATTCTCGGATATCACAAGCCTTCAAGACCATCAACTCCGACCTTCCACCAGGAATCAAGTTGATTGTCTTCTCGATCGTGAACAGGACGGTAGCGGGAATAGACGCGTCCTGAGTGGCGAACAGCAACAACGCGGCGCCATCCTTCAAGACACTGCGGGACAGAGCCAACAGCGTCGAGTCGATCCTCACGGCCCTCACTGTCACCAGATCGCTAGTCCCGTACAATTCTACGCCGCCGACAATATCCTCGAAGCGACCGTCTCGCACTTCCACGTTTTGCAACGCCAGTTCGCGTACCGCCTCGCGAAGAAAAGCGACCTTCTTGGAACGCGCTTCGACCAGCGTAAGCTGAGCATACGCCCGCACGATCTTGATCGGTAGCGCGGGCGAACCACCGCCGGACCCCAAATCCCACCAGCGCAAAGCTCCTTTGGGAACGACGTCCGCAGCAACGAGCGGCTCGATCAGGACCCTATCGATCGCTTGATCGCTCATGGTTTCAAGAGGGAGCGCGGAGAGATTGATCCGCTTGTTCCAATGCGTCAGCAACTGATAGTAGGCCTCGATTCGGTCGACGGCCTCCGCGGGAAGGGCAACCTTGGCGCGTCCGCCCCGCTCCAACAGTCGCTCTCGGAACTGAGCGGATCTCACGCCGACTTCATTCGGCCCACATACGACGAGAGAACAGCAACCGCAGCGGGCGTCATCCCAGGGATTCGAATTGCCTGCCCCAGCGTGTCCGGACGCACCTGCTTCAGGCGCTGCACGACCTCGCGAGAAAGACCAGGAACCCCATCAAACGCGAAACCCTCGGGGATTCTTCGCCGTTCATCCCGTTGAGCTCGCTCGATTTCGGCTTCCTGCCGGCGCAGGTATCCATCGTATTTGAACGCCGTCTCGACACTTCCGATGTCGATGACCCTGTCGCGCGCCGAGATCTCCAACGGCACCGCCCCACTGGCCACCAACTCCTCGAGGCGAACGTCGGGATGCCGCAGATGGGCACTCGCGAACACGCGCTCACCCGACGAATTCTTCACTTTGGCTGAACCCAGCACTGCGACATTACGATCGAATCTCCCCTTCCTGGCAGTAAAGCGCAGCCACCGCTCATCGTCCACTAATCCTACGTCCCGACCGCGCGGCGTCAGGCGGAGGTCGGCATTGTCGATACGGAGCAGCAACCGGTGCTCGGCCCGAGAAGTAAACATCCGGTAGGGCTCGAGACATCCCTTGATGACCAGATCATCGACCAGGACTCCGATGTATGCCTCATCGCGACGAAGCTCGAACCGGCATTGCTTCTTGATCGTCCGTGCGGCGTTGATCCCTGCCACCAGCCCTTGTGCCGCCGCTTCCTCGTAGCCGGACGTGCCGTTGATCTGGCCGGCAAGAAACAGCCCCTTGACTCGCTTCGTCTCAAGCGACCGTGTCAGCTCGGTCGGCTGGATGAAGTCGTACTCCACCGCGTACCCCGGTCTGAGGACCACCGAATCCTCGAGACCAGGTACTGCATGCACGATCTCCTCTTGAACGTCTCGCGGCAAGCTCATCGATAGGCCGTTCAGATAGATTTCGCGCGCATGGATGCCTTCGGGTTCCAGGAAAATCTGATGGCGCTCGCGGTCGGCAAAACGAACTACCTTATCCTCCAGCGAGGGACAATATCGGGGACCGATGCCGAGAATCTGACCGTTGAACAACGGCGACTGCGCAATGTTCTGGCGCACCAGTTCGTGGACACGACTGTTTGTGTAGGTAACAAAACAGTCGATCTGCGCCGCCCCGATCTCTTGGGTAAGGAAGGAAAACGCCACCGCTGGATCGTCGCCGCGATCCCGCACGAATGTCCCGCTCTCGACGTGGCGATCGAAGTCGATGCTGTTTCGATCGAGCCTCGGCGGCGTCCCCGTCTTCAGGCGGCCCCATTCAAAGCCGTACGACTTGAGGGATGCGGCCAGGCTTCGCGACGGTGGTTCGCCGATCCGCCCGGCGGCTCGCTGTTCTGGACCGATGTGCACCAACCCGTTGAGAAACGTCCCGGTTGTGATCACCAGCGCCTGGCACGAATACGCCTCTCCCTCCTCCATCTCGATGCCGGTCACTGCGCCTCGCGCAACGATAATTCGGCCCACCGTTCCAATGAGCCACGAGATGTTGGGCTCGTTTTCCAGCGCGCGCCTGAGCCACTGGCCGTAGACGGCCTTGTCTGCTTGTGCTCGCGGAGACCAGACAGCCGGACCGCGACTTCTATTGAGCAACTTGAAATGGATGCCGGTGGAATCGATCGCTCGCCCCATCAGTCCGCCGAGGGCGTCAATCTCCCGCACCAGGTGGCCTTTCGCGGTACCACCAATGGCTGGATTGCAAGGCATTTGACCTACAGTGTCCAACGACAACGTGCAGATCGCCACCCTCGACCCGAGTCTGGCCGCCGCGTGCGCCGCTTCGCATCCCGCATGCCCAGCGCCAACCACGATCGTGTCAAACGAATGATTCATTAGTTCGAGCAAGAGTAGCCCTTGCGAGTTGTGGGGTCGAGGCGCCCGGCAAGGGCGAGGAGCGCGCAGGCCGGGAGTTATGTGACGAATCGCGCGGACGGGACACCAGGGCGCGGCTCACTTTCCTATGCAAAACCGCGAAAAGATCTGCGCCAGAAGATCCTCGGTTGTTCGCCGCCCGGAAATCTCCTCGAATGCAGCGCGTGCATCCTGCAAGTCGGCCAGTACGAACTCCTCCGACAAGCGCCCCTGCTCGGCCCCTTCGCGCGCTCGCAATAGCGCCTCGCGCGCTCGGCGCACCAGTGCAATATGACGGATGTTGGTAATGCCGGGCCGGTCCCTCGTCGGCTCCACATCGAGCGCCGTCGCCACAGCTTCCTTCAGTGCGGAAATTCCGTCGAGCGTCGTTGCCGACACGCACACCGCGTGTTCGTCGTTCCAAACCGATCCGACATCGGACTTATTCTTAACGATAAGCACTTTGCATTCATAGACTTGCGAGACAATATCACGATCGGATTCGTCCAGTAGTGCGGAACCGTCGAGCACAATCAAAATCAGGTCCGCGACCGCCCCCGCCCGTCGCGCCCGTTCGACTCCCTCGGCCTCAACACGATCGGCTGTCTGCCGAATGCCCGCGGTATCGACCAATGTGACGCGGAGGCCTTCGATGTCAACGTCCTCCGTCACCAGATCCCGCGTCGTGCCAGGCACGTCGCTGACGATCGCGCGCGACGCCCCGACGAGTGCGTTGAAGACACTCGACTTCCCGACATTGGGCTTACCGACTATCGCCACGTGCGCCCCTTCCCGCACAATTCGACCGCGCTGCCCTCCCGCAATAAGTCGCTCCGTGGCTTCGATCAAGTTGCCGAGTGTTGCAGTCAACGCTCCCGGTTCAGCGAAGTGATAGCCCTCGTCAGGAAAATCGACCGACGCCTCCAAGCTCGCGATCAGGTCGAACAAGGCAGCATCAATCTCGCCGATTGTCTGAGTCAGCGTGCCTTGAAGTTGATCGAACGCCGCCCGCGCCTGCAGCGGCGTGACCGCGTCGATGAGATCGCGAACCGCCTCTGCTTGCACAAGATTGATCCGGCCGTTGAGAAACGCGCGGAGCGTGAACTCCCCAGGCTGAGCCAATCGCGCACCAGCGTTCATCGCCGCGTCCACGATCGTTCGCAGGATCACCGGACTGCCATGCGCACTCAGCTCCACCACGTCCTCTCCGGTATAGGAGGTCGGCGCGGGGAAATAGGTCGCCACGACCTGATCGATCGCATCGGCCCGAAAGGATTCGGAAGCGGCGGGCGATCCGACGGCGGCGACATCTTCCCAGGTTCCCGAACTCGAACCTTCATCGACGACGGTCAGGACTGATGCAGAGAGCTGAGCGACACTCCGAGGCGCATCGTCGCCTCGGGGTGATGACCCTGAAGCCTGCACGCAAGTACCCTGAGTCCAGCCAGTCGAATTCGGCCGCACGCGAACCATCGTGAACGTGGCGTGCCGCGGCTCGAGGTCGTCAGCGTGGGTTATCAAACACCGAGCGACGTGATGGGCTGTGGGTCCACTGAGCCGAACCACACCGATGCCGCCACGTCCAGGCGGCGTCGCGATGGCGACGATGGTATCGGCTGTGGAGAACACGGCGGCGATCTGCTCTCGCGTGCAAGGAGAGGCGTCGAGTCCTGAACGATTACTCCGCCGTGACGATCGCGGCCCTACTTGCGCGCCGAAATGATGATGGTCTTCGAGAACGCGTCACCGATGCTCTCCGTGGCCGCACCGGGAATATTCGCGACCGCCAGATGGACGACGCGGCGTTCGTAGGGGTTCAGCGGGCCAAGCTGCTGATCGAGACCGGTATCCTTGGCCTTCTCCGCCAGGAGCCTCGCCATCTGCCGCAGCTCGACGTCCTTGCCCTTGCGATACTCCAATGCGTCGACAAAGAGCCGCTTCTCATTGGGGAGAGCCCGGCCGTACGCCATGTCCACCACGTGCTGGAGGGCTTTCAAGGGCTCGCCTCGGTGTCTGACCAAAATCTCCGCCTCGTCGCCACCGATGTTGATGCGGGGACCATCCGAAGTCTGTTCGACGGTCGTCGTCGTGTTCACACCGAGCGCAGAGGTGAATCGTTCCAGAAACTCGATGACCGGCTGGGTCGCGTCGTTCGTCATAGTCGCATCACCTGGATCGTTGCAGTTCCCTCTTACTCGCGGGCCGCCGCTTCGGTCTTGCCACCGCCAACGCGCTTGACCCGGCGTTCGGCGGGCGGACGGACATTCCGAATGTTTGGGGGACCAATCATATAGTTGGTGGCGTATTGCTGGCCGATCGCCCACAAATTGCTCATGAGCCAGTAGACAGCCACTCCGGCCGGCGCCCACAGGAACATAAACGTGAACACAACCGGCATGAACATCATCATCTTCTGCTGCGCCGGATCGGCGCCAGCCGCCGGCGCCAGCCGCTGCTGCCACACCATCGTCACGCCCATCAGGATCGGGGTGATATACAGCGGATCGTGAAGCGACAGATCCTGAATCCAGCCGAAGAACGGCGCGCCGCGCAACTCGATTGCCCCCGACAGCAGCGCATAAAACGCGATCAGTACCGGCATCGTCAGCAGCATCGGCACACAGCCGCTCGCCGGGTTGACACCGCGCTCGCGATACAGTGCCATCATCTCGGTGTTCATCTTCTGCTTCGCCGGATCGGTGGCCTTCAGCTTCGAATAGCGATCCTGGATCGCTTTGACCTCGGGCTGAATCTCCTGCATTTTCCGCATCGACACGACGCTCTTGTGCCGCAGCGGGAACATGATCGCATTGATGATGATCGTCAGGAGAATGATGGACCAGCCGTAGTTGCCGACAAAACGATTCACTCCCTTGAGCGACTTCAACAACGGCACCACCAGGACCCTGAACATGCCGAAATCGATTGCGCCGGCGACGTCGTGGCTGATCGAGTCGAGCACGTCGAAGTCCTTGGGGCCGGCAAAGAACTTCTTCGCACCGGTGGTTCGCGGCTCGATCGCATACGCAACGAGCTCGCGCGCGGCATCCTTTGAATTCGCCGGCGGCGGAATGGTGACCGCCTGAAAGGTGATCTTGCTGCTGCCCGGAAAGAGCGCAGCGGTCATGAAGTAGTTGTCGTCGACTCCCGCGTACCCGAACTCTCCTTCATAGGTCGGTTGCGTAGCGAAGTCCTTGGGACTCTTGCAACTGAT
>Ga0157379_10002567_pt1 | contig 15241 bp, 15 predicted proteins | sample S25metaG_FD_121802 | JGI IMG/M metagenome (GOLD analysis project Ga0157379, IMG submission 121802) | Switchgrass rhizosphere microbial communities from Kellogg Biological Station, Michigan, USA - S2-5 metaG | ecosystem: Host-associated > Plants > Roots > Rhizosphere > Soil | place: USA... | reverse complement strand
TATCTCGCCATAGAGCATCTTCTACAAACAATGCGACGATGTCCTCAGTTTTCCCGGACTTGACAGCCGCCGAAAATTTGGTGAGCCATTCAGAGGCTGCCTTGCGAGCATCCACATCAGAAGGTTTTTGGGCTTGAAGTCTGTCCAAAGTCGGAAGGAAGGTAGAGTGCTCGAGGTCGGTAGTAGGCATATTGAATGCTGTGGGTACCTAGGTCTTTCGATCCAAACCTTTATATGCGCCAACTTGTGAAACAAAGAAGTCAGGTTTGGGAACGTACAAGCCTCTTTCGGAAAAAAACGCTAAGGCGAACCGCATTACACAGCGTGGTTGATGGGGAGAAGCGGCAACTATACCGGATATATAGCTGCTTCAGACTCGATGGAAATGAAATCTCTCGGTATATCTAACGTTGGTAGGAACAATATCAGTCCTTACTCAGTTTCCTGGGACTATTTGGTGGTTATGAGGGTATGTGAACTCTGAATCTCTCGTCCGGATATCGGTCTAATGTTGAAGCGGAGGAAACTAAGAAAGTCAGAGTACGTATGAAATGCAAGACAATTAATAAAACGTTCAAGTCAGGGGGTATTTGACAGCCCCAAGAGATAGTAACATGTGACGGGGTCTTTAATATTGAAGAACCTCCGCCGACTCAATGACTAAACATATCAGTAGAGGCTGCGCGGGTGTAATTGAGTTCCTAATCTCCTGACATGAATGTAGTGAAGATAAGATGCAATGCCCCTCTGAGAACTCTGCTTACTTTCTCCTGGACTTCACCAGAGTAAACGGACAATAAGAAATACAGGCATGTGAACATTAGCAGGAAAGGAATATACATAAATATACGAAAAGCGGCCAGAGGGAATGTGCTTCAAAGGTTTCTGTATGTAAGCATGTCCGACCACATGTTTTTATTTGGCGCGGTTTCGTAACCGAAAGGGATTTATTAAGGAACGCGGCTCCTTGGGCATCGAATTTCACTGATTTCCCTCGGCGATAGAATAGCGAGTAATCCTTTGATTTATCCTGAGAGCTAATCATCGGACTTCGATTTTTCTCCCTTTCAGGTCTTCACGTAAAGCTTCCTCAACCAGCGCGTCGAGCTGTTTGACCTTTTCAACAGAAATTTCTGCAATAGCAGTCCAGATCAAAAGATAATGTGTTTCTACGAGGGAATTTGCACATACCGACTAATTTTAGGATATCATCCACTGCCAGAGGCACACCGCCCGCTTTTTGTACCACGCATAATTCTCGTTGTGCGTTCAGAGATAAAGACATTGTTCCTTCACTCAGGCTTATCTCTAATTGTGTCGGATCTAGTACTGCAGGGATTTCTGACTCCGAAAAGAATGCGAAGGTGAGGCAAAATGGAGTGTGGTTTATTGTGAGAGAAACTGGTGCTCTTGAGGCTGGTGGGTGCTAAAAGCGCCAGAATTGTGAATTATTGGAGCAACAATGGTTTAAAAGACTTACAACTGTGACTTCGTCGCCTATAACTTCGACATCAGGTCGACGAAAATGTTTTAGAGCCACTATGGCGGCTAAACATGCGCAATCTAATAGGTTTCCGGCATCGGCTAGGAAATGCAAAGTAACACGCAAATGCCAGACCTAATTACAAATAGTCTTTTTAAACGAATGGACTTTTCTGAGGAATCGCACGCACCCTTTGGCCAGCCAAAATACATAGCGACTCTTTATCCACAGCATCACTCCTCCGGAGGACTTTATCGAGCATCCGGGTAATTATGACTTCCTCATCAGACGGTCTTTCTTATTAAATGATTAACATGGGAGCTCCTGTATAGTATCAAAGAAAGCGTACCGTCCAAGAGCTTCGTATTCTGAGGATGCCATCGGGGAGAGTTCTGAATGGATGGTAATGATTCCTTCGAACGGTCTTTCTGGCTGTGGTTTAACCATTGTTGCATCTACATGTGCTAGTACTCTGGGTATGCCAACCGTTAAAACCAAAATTGGAAACGCGAGCCAGTCAAATAAACACACCGGGTTTTGCCCATTGCGCTCTCTACCCATCCCAGCTCCGGACCAAATGTAAACGACGGTGTACGCATCTGCAGAGGCACCCTTCCATCGAGTCTTAATGATTGTTTTAGAGCTGAAAGCGTGAACTCCCGCTCTGGGATGGATGGTGAAGGAGGCCGCATTGACACTTGTGGTATTTGAGACGCCCACTCGCACCCACAGCTTCGGAAGCCAATTGATGTTTTTACTTGTTCTTCTGTCGTTTAAGCTTTTCTTTATCCCAAAATGCGAAAATTGATTAAGCTTATTTGTTTCTAGAACCCAAATCGGAATGAAAAATCAATCAAGATATCACCTCTCTTTTCCAGCTGTCACAGCCTTCAGCGAACGATGAGTATGTACAGTAAGTGCGTGAGTAACAAAGTAAACTTGAGATAAGAGGGTAAACTACATATCCTGTCCGCTGAGATCAATATACCGATAAGGGCTGGCGGTTTCGGCAAAAAGGGGACTGAGTGGCATGGTGTCATCTTACCCGACCTAGCAAGCAAAGACTTGCTGTGCAGATCACGTGTAACAAGTTCACCTAAAATACACAACCTAATCCAAGATTCACGCGACCGATTACATTTGTACGAGAATTGACATGAATTGACTTGAAGAGCACAGATTTTCGAGATCACTTTCATTCGTGGATTCTTGCTGGATTTTATCTGTCCATTCCTTTCGGCAATAAGAACGCACATGGGAGTATTGATGGGCACAAAAGCCTTATAAGCCTGGAAATCTGCGAAGTTTCTGTCAGTAAGAAGTAAACTTGAAGCGGAGCTGGCATCGGCAGGGGTGCGGCACACGATCGCCTCCGAGTACTTGCTTCACCGTGTGGCAGAGCTAAACGGCGTCAGTGTAGCTACGCCCTCAGAGCCTCGAACCTCAACCTGACTGAAAGCACGTAACCGACGCCATTTCTTAAGCCCCTTATCGTCCTCTTAACCGCCATCTACGACGAGCTCACCAGTATCTAACAAGTATGGCTTTTGGCAACCTCGCAGAACGCGTTCTCCCTCAGCCCACGTCGTTCAGCAAAAAGAAGAACTATGAAGTACATGGCACACTTGGAGAGGGCACTTTTGGCAAGGTCTTAAGGGCAACGTGGAGGCCTGATCCTACTCAAGGCGTTAGTGGAGGACGACCAAGCGGATCTGGTCTCCTATCCCACCCTGCTTCATCGGTTCCTGATAGCGTTGGCCAAGGTGATGGATTCTCGATAGCTCCAGGATCTGAAGCAGCAAAGAATGGGATCGACGTGGCTTTGAAGGTTATACCCAAGAAAGCCGTGAAGGGGAATGAAGATGTTGTTTGGGGTGAGATGGAGGTATTACGAGGTCTCGATCATCCAAATATTGTGAGTTTGTAATGTTGTAATTCAGCGTTGTGCTTAACTGGTGGAATGCTCATAGGTCAAGTTTTACGAATGGTTTGAATCACGATCCAAATATTATTTATCCTTCGAGCTTGCAACTGGAGGGGAATTATTTGAACGAATAGTAAAAAGAGGCAAATTCACTGAGAAGGACGCCATTACCTGTGTCAAGTACGTTTGGTGCAAGATGCTCTATCAATCCATATCTCATATTCTGGCTAGATCTATCCTTTCCGCCGTCCAGTATCTTCACGCACATGATATCGTCCACAGAGATTTAAAGTGCGTTTTTATACTAATTTTACGCAGGAGCATATTTTTGATGAAAAATCTCAAGACCTGAAAATATTCTCTATCGGAATGCCTCCCCAGATGCGGACATTGTCATTGCCGACTTTGGAATGTGAGTACCAAATACAATTCATGCGTATTTTTTAATTAACTATTTCAGTGCCAAACATCTCCATTCGCCGGATGAGCAGCTCCATTCGTTAGCCGGTAGTTTCGGATATGTCGCACCTGGTATATTTCTTCCAATCATCCCCTTCAAATTTATAAATTGTTCTACAGAGGTCCTAAACAAGAGTGGTCACGGAAAGCCTGTTGACATCTGGTCAACAGGGTAAGTTCTTGTAAAGGTTTTATTCGCGTCGTCGATATTTACTTTGTCATTCAGTGTTATCACCTATGTCCTTCTTTGTGGTTATACCCCATTCAGGTCGCAAGAACCGGCGGAGCTGATACGTGAGACCACTGCTGCCAAGGTTGAATTCCAGCAACGCTTTTGGGCGAATATCAGTGAAGAAGGTTAGAAACTGTTTAATAATCTAAGAAACGGCAAATAATCGCGTCACATAGCCAAGAACTTTATCAGACGACTACTCGACCCCGATCCGCATACGCGTCCAACGGCTAATGAATGTCTCCGCGATCCCGTACATATACCTCCTTCATTATCTGAAATTCATTCTAACCATATTTCCAGTGGTTGACAAGTCAAGGACCATCGACAGAACACGAACTCACCGGTCTTCGCGAAAACTTCAAGCCCAAAGCGCAATGGAAGAAAGCTATCAGCGCCACTCGTGCAATGAATCGTCTCCAGTCATTCAAGAAACAGAATACCTCAAGTTCTGATACCACCTCAAACACCGCCAACAGTAATAACTGGGCGAACGATTCGAGTGACGAAGATTTTGAAAATGTCCCTGTTTCTGCGACGGAGATGCCTACTAAATCCTCTGTTCCTGCACCTGGACACGAGTTACGAAGGGAGGAGGATCCAGCGAACGAGAGGCTTGCGGTCGATCCCGATGTTGCTGCTAAAGCGAAGGAGGAAGGATTAAAACTCCGGAAAGAAGAGAAGGGAAAGCAAGCGGAGAGACCCGTGACGCCGTTAACGACTGAAGAAGAAGATACGGTAAATATGCCAGGGTCGTTTTATATCAAGCAGCAAGAGGGTCATCATACTCGAAATGAAAACCATTGGTTCCATAAATTGAAGGGGTTATTAAACCATAGCGGTTGAGGATTCTATTGTATTTGTACTCATCTCGTTTTCGGTTGTTTTCCGCTTTATCCTTCACTTTCGTCTTTCTTCTGTATAAGATATTGAGATATAGGCTATGGCATGGACGACTTTGTAGCCAGATTATTCTTCTTTGGGTGTACCTATTTTTTGGATTTGATTTAATGCTAATGGTTTTGTCTTCTTGGGTATAATTATTACACGTTCGACGTCAGATAACTGTGGTCTATACGGGCTGTCCGAGATTTTTTGTGTTAAATAGGTTTTGAAATATACTAAGGTAAGGAGGCTTGGTAGTCTAGTGGTTATGATTCCCGCTTTGGGTTAACCCTCTATGGAGAGGGTTGCTAATGCGGGGGGTCCTGGGTTCAACTCCCAGCCAAGCCCTTTTGCCAATGTTTTCTTTTTCTCCCTTCTCATTGGCTATACACGCTAGAATCATTTTACGTAAGGTGTATTATTGTTCGATTCCCCGCAGAGCTGTAATTTAGACCCAACAGTCAATAACGACGCAAAAGGACTAGTTTTGTAGTACATGTATGAAAAATAGTTCGAGGCTTGAACGGCATCGTTTTCTATCCTTGATTCTGTCAACACTCACCAAAGGAAACATAGCAAAAGGGCTTGGCTGGGAGTTGAACCCAGGACCCCCCGCATTAGCAACCCTCTCCACAGACAGTTAACCCAAAGCGGGAATCATGACCACTAGACTACCAAGCCTCCTTGAGCGAATGTGCAGTGTACCACCAACCGCCTCGTCTCATCGGGTTCTGTCAAAGCTCAAAATGTTCGTCAATTAAAGAATACATTTTGTGCTTCAAAGCAAAATTTTACAAAAGGGCTTGGCTGGGAGTTGAACCCAGGACCCCCCGCATTCTGACTGCCCTATCAGACAATCTACCCAAAGCGGGAATCATAACCACTAGACTACCAAGCCACAAATGTTCCTCACTTTTCAGGCATCCCTCAGAAAGTTTAGAATTAGAGAACAAAGCAAGCACGTTCAAAGCGTATTTGCTTCAGAAAACCTGACGGTATCTTATTTGCCCAATGAATATTTGAGGGGGCCTATGCGTAGTGACAGCGCGTGACCTGTAACGGAACGCGTAATTAACGCGTAAAGAGCTCCTCTATTCTGACTTAGTTTCGAGGAACAGCTTCTGCAATTTTTGCCATCGAGTCTGATCTGGAGTGTATATAACTTGGAAATATCTTTAACACATTTGCTAGACTTATAGCACTCGTATACAGGCTGAGGTACCTATCTGTCCTTGTCCTGAAGCACGGACACATACAGACTCCGTGGCGATTGGAATAAGCTTCACATCAACCTGTTTAAAAAATTTCTACTTAGTGAGCACCTTTTTTGCCTTGCCTTGCCACGTTTGATGGCGATCCTCGAGGCATCACTGGCGTGCTCTTAGATCCAACAGATGCTAATCAGCCCCACCAAAGATTTCATGGTTGCAGCGTCCTTTCTCCAGAATTAGCGAGTCCCGCGTCGTCTCAGTTTTAGCTTAAAGTTTTGGCTTCAACGGTTATACCATCCGTAGAGGCTAGAGTCAAGATGGTGTTACAGACCGTGCAGTGAACTAACTAAAACAAACGTAGTACAGCACTCATCTTTATTCATCCCTGCATGTTTACACCTCCCGAATAAATCAGACCCTCGCATCTTCACGGAATTGGGCGAAAAGGGAAGGTTATCTCGATACCCAATCAAGTGATGAATTCCCACCGAGACCCTTTGAGCCCCTTGGAAGGCCGCAGTGCCGTTGGTGTGAACGCACGGTCCAAAATTTTTTTTTTGTGTTTCGGACGGTTCTTGGTCAAGCCAGGTTAACCAGAAGGAATGTATGCCTCGCGAGATGAAAGAAAGGCTTTCGAGTCTTCGAGAGGTTCATATTCACGCCCAAAGAACGCCACAAAAATTAGGAATCGAATTCTCAGGATTGATCGAAGTATCATAACCTATCACTTCTTTTGATTGACAACGGCTTCTGCAAAATCCGTTGTGCCGTCGACGGAGGTAGGATGAGATGCGGATGCTGCTGTGCCAGTCTCCAGATACGTTGAGTAGCTCCAAGAGACCATTGTTGGCTATCGCTGGTCGCCGTCCTTGTGTGAGAGCCGACGTGTGCATTGACGCAGCGGACGGTGACCGTTGTATACATGGAGTTATGATGGTACTTCCTTCGTGATATAACCGCTAGATGACAAATCCGAGCATGTGGGATTATTATTCAGAACATTCTAAATGCCAGAGAAGAAGAGAGCGTGAGTGAAGCGAGCCAGAGACATTAGATGCATTGGATATTATTGCAAAGTACGCCAGAGGTGGTTTCGAAGAGCAACGGGATGGATTGCAAGCTAAAAGAGAGAGAGGGGAACAGTCAAGTAGGGACCTAAAGAATTCTGTTTAGAACCAAAATAACCGCCGTCTCCAGGCCGAGGAAAGGCGAGCAATTATGGGAATAGATCCTCGATATGATGCGTCAATGACACCACTACTGTCCCAAATCGCCTGGAACTTCCGTTTCCGAATATTCACAACGGTTACCTGCCCTGGCTCCATGTACCTAAAGAGAGTCTAAATTGCAAAAGGAAAAGGTTCCTCGGGGAGAGTAAAGGTAATTGTTGCCAAGCTGACGATCCTTTGGAGAGAAAAGACCAAAAAGAAATACTTTCTTGTTCGACAGCCTCTTGCCGGTGGTGATTGCGGCTGTCTAAAAAGTAACAGCAAGGCATATAGGCTTGTTTCGGCATAACACAAACGTATGGTTATTATTTTATTTGGCAAATGACAACGGGATTGATAGATACTTGAACACTGCTCCTCGTCGCGGTTGGGAGAGAGTCGGAGTTAGGCGCAGGAACTGGTCATAGACGCTGGTCTGGTCAAACCCGCGTTTTCTTCTGCTTATCCGTTCTCCAGTCACTCTTTCAATTCCGTTCTCCACGACGTAGCCCAGCTAGAGTCCAGCATTTTGCTAGCATTCTGGAAGTACTTTACGATTCCTCCATAATCCAGAGAACAAAGTGGATCATACTCCCTACCACGTGGGCTCATTACTCAAAATCTTACCTCAAGTTCGATTTTGTGGCGAGAAGGGATGGATGCCTCAGATTTGGCTCGCTGGACGCGTTTCGCAGCGAAAGGAGGGATTGGGAAGTGTACAGCACTTCGAGATTGCGTTGCTGAGCGTACAGAGGATCTTATGTTCTTGAAGGTGCGGCCAAGCTCGCTATACGGCCGTCTTGTCATTAATGAAATGTTCCTAGGACGATGAAATAACGGTTCTGTTACAACTTCCTGAGGAAAATCAGTTTCTAGTAAGTCGCGATGCTTCAGCTTGGGTGGTGGCCCTTCGGCCACTGTCTGCGTCTGCATTGGCGCCTCACGATACTCACCAGATAATATTTGTATAGGGTCATTGTGAAGATGTAGTGGGTCGATTCTCCGGATCTGATGTCCAATTCCATGGCAAACTCAAGAAACCTGTTTTTGCCAAACGTCAATCTGGTACTGGTTCTCCCTCCCACCGAGCTTCGGCGACCCCTCGTTCATCTGCTGCAGGGTCCCAGAGTCCATCTGCTGCTTCTGCAAGGGGTATGACATCGCCCTCTCCGCTTGGCTTTTCTCTGGTTGTTCCATCCCTACCGGATTCGCGGCCCTCAACTTCAAATGCACAGTCCCCTCGGAGCTCTGTTGTTGCCCCGCCACTTCCTACCGCGTCACGCACACCCAATAGTTACCAAACTCATCGCCGTATACCCTCAGCAGCATCTTCGACTTCCCATTATAGCATCCGCAGCACCATCTCACAGGAACGTATTCAATCCCCAGTTCCACCTGCTCTTGCACCCGCTCCACCATCATTGGCTGGTAACATACGAACTCACGCCCGTAATCTGAGTACAGCTTCATCCCGTTCAGCCTATTCCTCCACCTCTAGACCGTCAAGTCGCGCCCCTTCACGAACCGAGTCACTGAACGGATCAGGCTCAGAAGAGACATACAGTCAGCACATTTCGCTTCCCCCGCCGCTCCCCATCTCCCAGGCGTCTCAACCCACTCCGACACTCACCGATGGGTCCTCCGCCCATTCATCCTTCGTTCTATCTCCTGGCCCTGTCCCTGCCTTTCCCCAGTCACTTGGAAAGGCGCCTGCGTCACTATTCCAGGCACGGAACCGTAATACGTCAGACAAGTTTGCTTCAAAATTTAGCTCCTCAGATAGTATTGCTTCTTTGAAACGCGAAAATGACCTGGTAGGAAGTAATGGCGCGAGATCGTCTCAGCCAAATGGGGATCGGTTAGCTCAGTCAACGGACAGCATGGACGACTTGAAGTATCGCGAAGGACTTGAATCGTCTTTCGCGAGTGCCTCATTATACTCTGACGGGAGTGATGACGACGGTGATGGGCCAGGGGAGGACGTTACAGAGGTACTTGGGAGTGTGTCCTATCAGCAACGAAAGGAATCGATAACGACAACACCTGTGGAACGTCCCATTTTAATTGAAGAAGACAGCGACAGTGGAGAACAACGTGCCTTGGCTGCAAGTCCAGATGAAATGTCAGATGCTGGCTTTGGGATTGGGATGAATCTCCTACGGGATGATGACGATTCTGACGACGACGAGAGCCATTATGGGGACGAAAACGCGGAGGATTCGACAGCTGTAGGCCACGGTCCGTCCTATCAGAAAGCCGAACCTCCTCTTGGCCGTCAACAAACGCTAGCAATGCGAATCATGAATCCTGACACCAGGATTAGTCCCAGTATAGGGACAGATAATGAACGGGAAATCGAGGAGGATGTTACAGCTGTACAAACACCACAAGCCAACGAGTTCCGATCGGCGGATACCAGACCTTCCTTGGGTGTCACTGTCCCGCGTCCTTCATTTGACGCACCACCACCACATTCTGAACGGTCACCTACGAGTCAGAGCCAAACCTCCAGCCGAAGCCAACGATCTGGTCATGAAGATCACTGGAGCGACGCGGATATCTACGATGACTATAGGTATTCGAGGTACTCACGATACTCTTCTATGTATGGATCGCCTTCGTCGAAACGACGACCTTCACATGCTAGCGAGGTGCCGCCTATGCCTCTCGACAGGGTCCGAGGAGACACAGATAGTGAGACTGGACGATCCAAGAGCCCTTCCAGTCAACACTCCGTGAGGAATGCTCCAGAAAGGGAATCTGTAATGACTGCCTCAACAGCCGTCAATCGAGAAAACACACCTTCTCCTGTCCAAACAACTGTTGTACCTACAACGTCTGCCAATCCTCCGATGGAGAAGGTGACTTCACCATTAACCAAAGCATTTAGGAACAGGAACAGCGACGAGTCAAGATACTCGAGGGATAGCGCAGAGGTAGAGCCGAAACAATCGCTTATCATCCCCCAACGGCTTGTTCTATCTGATGGTAACGGGGCGCAAACCACACCTCGGGCACGTTCCCCGACATTTGCATCCGCCTTACGAGAGAGGATCGAAAATGAACATGGTCGAATCAGCCCTAACCCTGATGCTCGCGCCTCACCAGCTTTGGTTGTATCTACTACTTCACATGTCGAAGATGAAGAAAATGTCGTCATTCTCGATACCCCAAGCCCTATTACGCCTGACGAACCTTCGCCAAACGAGTCACCTCTTACACCCAGCTGTGAACAATACCTACGCGTGGAGAGTCAACTCATGTCTGCACCGCCCTCGCCGTTGAACCCAAGTTTCCCTCCTTCGCCGTCACCGACTTCGATGAGCTTCGCCACGACTGCGCCATTGAACATCACGAAGAGTCCTCCATCTCCTGTTGCTATCCCTTCACCCGCTAATCCTCGTCATTCCATCATCCCTCCTGGCATTGCTTTCCTCGCTGGCAAGGCCCCGGGCGGCCAAGCACCTGCACACATGCAGTTCGCGCAAAGTGCACCACCACAGCGACAAATGCCGTTCCAACCACCACCAGTTAATGATTCTTCGTTTTCTGCCTTGCGTATGGCTGGTCAACAACGAGCATCCACCATTCGCGGATATACACAGATGGATATTCTTAATGCAAATGGACCAGTTCCTATTTCATTCCTTCTACCGGGTATGCCTCCGCCATTGCCATCCAGCTTCCCACAGGCTCCGAGTGGCCAGGTTCCGTTCCAACCTAACAGCCCCATAAATGGCTCTTTCCCCCAGTCTTCGCTTCCTGGTCGTCGATCTCTCGCCTCACCTGCTCAACCCTCACCTGCCTCACCGGGTGCTCTGGCAATGAACGGAGTGCCCGTTGCGAATAACCGCGGCACATTAGGCATGCGTTCTAATTCTATGCAGGTACCACCTCCATTGTCGATTGCACCGACCATTGATCGTGGTGACGCGTTACCGCCTCCACCTGCTTCACCATTGCCTCGAGCGAACTTCTTCCCCCAAGTCGGCCAACCACGACCTCGCTCGAGATCGTTCTCTGATTTCAACTCGTCCGAGATTACGGATAAGGTGTCGAAAACCTTGGGCAAACCAAGGAGGTGAGTGACAGATTCAGGGCTGTGCTATACTAACTACTACTGACTGATCTATCTATAATAGTCAAGAAGAAGGAAGCAAGCCACTAAATGAAATTGCAGCGCTGACTCCCCAACCTAACTCACCTGCACATTCGTTAAGATCGCAATCACCAGCCAATCAATCACTTGGTAACCCCCGAGGGAAAACTCGGCCTGCTCCAGGACCCTCGCCCTTGTCTCTTCCTCCTACCACCAACTCCGTGGAGGTACGGTCTGCACCTAGCTCTCCTTTAATACCAGATCCTCCGGCAGCACCGCGTCCTGGTCCTTCGCCTTTAAGACCTTCAGACGAAGCAGAGTCTCAGCAAAGGCGAGGAACACTTCAGCCACCTTCATCACGTTCTTCGGCTCCCTCTTCAGCACAATCGTCATCCATTCCCAAACCGCCCATCTCCCCTTCTTCTAGTGTCTTTGCACCTCAACGCCGCACTTCAACCCATTCCACAAGATCAGGACGTGTGACCGCCGAAGACGATAACCAATCGCTGAGACCGCCTTCGCCGCTTAAACCGCCTCCTACCCGGCACTCAACCGAGAGCGATAGGACATTTAGCTCATTTGGCCGGTCTGAGATGACATCCCCTCCCCCAGGCTTTGCCCAGAGCTCCCCCTCATCGTCTCCGATGACAAGAAGTGGTTCACTACGATCCAAAATATCCATGTCCGGTCTCAGGCCGAAGGTTTCCTCCAAGAGCACGCAACCCCGTGAACGGGACCAATCAGAACCACCACTTTCGCCTAGTGGCGATGAAGACAGGGTTCAAATCAAGGATATGGAGTTCGAACTCGTCCGGCCTGTTATCCAGCAAGTGTCTGACCATGGCGACGACTCGGATGCGAAGGATTCCGCATCCATCAAGACGGATTTCCGTTCAGAGGCCTCGCATAATGGACCGCGCAGTCCAACGTTGAATGGGCAGGGTCAATTACCATTTGATGTGACTTCCAGGAAAGGCAGAGGCGTTGATCCTAATCAGTCCATACAAGCACACCGTGAGAGGGAGTCCAAGTGGATTTCACTTATCAATTCGACGGATTCAGCTCAGGCGAAGAAGAACAAGAAAATCAAGAAGTTGTTGGTCGAGGGTGTGCCCGCGAGCGTGCGGTACCTCGTCTGGGCGCACATCTCTCACAGCTCGTCGAAGAAGATGCCCAATGTGTATTTACAATTGAGCAAGCGGAGACCACCAATGGCGGAGGACATCGAACGGGATGCTCAGATGTAAGTGCAATTCTTAGAAGGTCGATGGTTACTTACCGATTTACAGGCTCTTCCCTGATGCACCGCAACTCCGAGACCCTAACGGACCTCTTGTGGCAGTCTTGTTCGCGTTCATTACAATGGTTCCTGATATCCGTTATACAAGAGGTGAGATAGTTTCTCCTTGTACACACTTGTTTGCTCATCAGATCACAGGGCTTGCCATAATCGCCGGTCATCTTCTCCTTCAATCCCCTGAGGAAGATGCATTCTGGATATTTTTGGCAATGATGGATAGCTATCTTCGTCCATACTTCTCACCTATTTCTACACAGATGAGCGTTGATACCAACCTCTTTGTGAAGACTATTGAGGCGAGCGATTCTCAGTTGGTAACAAGAGTATTCGCGGAGTTGAATGTAAGGGCAAATGACCTTTGTGCAGTCTGGTGTGTCATCTAAATAGCAACATTATTATCAAATGCTGATCATCCGTTAGGTTTTCTTCTGTTTTCGCTGGTACGCTTCCCCTTGAACATCTCCACAGGGTCTGGGATCTTTTCCTCTACGAGGGAATCCCTTTCCTCTTCCGTGTCGGCCTCACCATCCTTTCCTGCTGCCGACGGTACTTCCTTGAAGGCCCGCTGAATCCTAACATTCCCCCAACCGCATACCTTCTCCGTCCCCCACCGGAAGTCTTCCCTGCGAATCCCGAGGACTTTATCGCCCAGGTCCTCGCTGTGAGACTCAAAGACGACGATATCCGCAAGTCGCGTATTAAGATGGAGGCTGCTGCAACAAAACAGCAGCAGGGACTGCGGAAGACCATGTCGATTCAAGCGCCGTCACATCCGCATCTGCAGCAGGCAGGGCGGGCGAGGGTTCCGACGTGACCTATGTCCATATATCCAAATATTTTTTCGCTTTCTATCTGGTCTTCTAGCTTTTGTTCTGCTATAATGAGCAATGCATTATGCCCAATTACGTTTCATTTTATTGCTTTTGGGATTAAAGTATTATCTTCACCATTCTTCTTACCCGCGCTGTTCGTGTACATCTCTTCTTGATTCCCCTCTTTTTCATTTTCTCAAAGATTTTTGGCTGCTGCTACTTTCATTATACCATTGTATCTTAAGGCTCTCCTTGTCACCGTCTCAATTGCATTGCCTCATTCCAATCGTGTCGCCTAGGCTTCGAAATCATAAATGGATCTTTCCCCTTCCGTTTCGTTTCTTCTTTTTGATATTTTAATCACTTCTTGATGAAAGCATAGGGGACAGGGAATGTTCTTTCACGCAAACATGTATGTCAAAATAAAACCGATAATTTATCTCATGATAGGAATCTCAGGTTCTATTTGTATTCAAAAGCGCACATCAGTCATTTTTGGTATACAGCCTTTGTAACTGGTAATTATCCTCACTTCCATTCCACATTAACTTTCGAATTCAAGTCCACACTTAATCCCTCCACAATGAGTTCCTGTGTTCCCGACTTGAATGTAAAGTTCAACGTCTTCTTCCCGTTAACCTTAACATTCTTCGGTTTGCTTCCCACTCCCAATACCGTGACCTTCGCCAACTTCTGCACAATCTTGAACTTACCCTCCTTGCTCACATTCACCTCTCCACCTCCTCTCGGGACCCGAATACTCAAGGTCGCGCTCGGCCCTGGGGGGAAACTAGTTCCATCATCGATGTAAACCTCCCCAGACGCGATATTGCCTTCGTTCGAAGACAGGGAAATAAGGAGTTCGTAGGGACCAGCTTTAGTTTCTTCGATGGTGTACGCAGGAGCGGCGTGGAGGAGGAGGGCGGCACCAGAGCGGATGTGGACGGGAATTGTACCCAGCGGGGCGGGGAGGGTAACATTTTTGCCTGGAGTGGTTGGTTGGATGGCGTGAGTCCACCAGGAGCGCCAGGTAACTTTTCCACGGCCGGGGAAGACACCTACAAAGAAGAGCGATAGGTCTGAGGGATAGTTGACGGTGAGTGTTAGTGCGACGTACCATCGACGGTGGAAACATTAGGTGTTAGAACAGGCGTGACGAGGATATCACGCCCGACCATAAATTGCGCGTCGATACCGAATAGCTCAGGCTCGTTCGGGAACTCCCAGAACAACGCACGAACGGGTGGTGTACCACGTAATGACGCGTTCGCAAACAGCGTATACTAGAGAATACAGCATTAGCAATTCATCCAAAACCCTGATATGCAAAAACCCACCCAGTACGGCAACAAAGCATACCTCGCCGCAATCGCAACCCTACTCGCCTCCGCCACACTATCCCACCTAAACGGTTCCTGCCCAATAGCCCCCTTAATGTTATGGTTCCTAAAGAATGGATGGAACGCCGACAGGCCCATCCACCTTCCCACCAATTCCTCATCCGAGTTCCCGTTAAATCCACCAGTGTCGCTCCCAGTGAAAGGGATCTGGAAAAGCTGGAATTGGAGGACACCTTGGATGGCGTAGTGCATGTAAGACCATTTGGAGAAGTTGTCGCCGAGCCAGTG